>Ga0118677_10001106_pt1 | contig 57820 bp, 49 predicted proteins | sample AliMusrvi5mmetaG_FD_86154 | JGI IMG/M metagenome (GOLD analysis project Ga0118677, IMG submission 86154)
GGGCGCAGGAGTGCCAGCGGCAAGCGTTGCCGGGCATCGCTGAAGGAGGTGGTGGCTTCGGAGGACAATTGCTGCGACAAGGGAATTTTGCCACGGGGGCTCAGGTGGTCGGCGCCGCCCTCGCGGGCATCTTCGACGACATGGCTGAGGGTGTGATTGTCGCTGAGTCGCTGGAACAGGAGGTACCACAGCGTGATGAGCGGCGTATAGGCCCGTTGATAAAAGGCCTGTTCGGAAAGCTCCAGCCAGGTGGCCAGCCAGGGGGCCCTCAGGAGCTTGGCGAAGTGGCGTTGGAGTTGGCAGGCGGAAAAGCGGGTGCGCAACAACTCGGTCGGTTGGGGCTCCTGGCGGCCGGGTTGGGGCTTTCGCTTGGAGGACGACTTTCCAGGGTTGGATTTGGGGTTTGTCATGAATGTATGTATTATGATATACATACATACCATGCACGACCCAGTCCCAGCAAAGCAACAGTGGCAAAATCAAATCGCCTCCCTCTGGCCCGCCAGCAAAGGCTCACTGGCCAAGGTTTATAAACCCTGCATCCGGAAAAACTGCCCAGCCTGCCAGCGGGGCGAAAAGCACCCGGCTTGGCTCCTATCCCTGAGTTCACGCGGACGGCGCAAAACCATGTACGTGCCCCAGGTCATAGTCTCAACCCTCAGAAAAGCCATCCGAAACGGCCGTCGGATCGAACGGTTGCTCTATCGGACAGGCCCGGAACTCCTTAGAGAATACAGGAAAACCGTCAGAAAACCCTAAGCAGACACCCTCAGAATCCTAGCGGCATTGGACAAGAATGTCCGCGCGCCGACTACGTTTAGTCCCGTGATCAGTCGTCAACGGCCCGTCGTCCCGTATTGCTCAGTTCCCCCCCGCACTGGCGTCAGCGACGAAAGACTCGTCGAACTGGTCCTCGCCCTCCACGAAGAAGACCGCCTATGTGTCCACGACGAGGAAGCCCAGAACCGCGAGCCCCGGATAATTTGCTCGCTGGACATCAAACGAAAGCCTTAAAAGGACTCAGGCACCTCATTTACCTCGACGAATCCGGCCAGTCGGGCAACAACCTCAACGGCCCGTCACAGCCCATATTTGTCCTCGCAGCGCTGGTGGTACCGGAAGCGCGCTGGCTCCCTGTCGAAAAGGAACTGCTGGCGGCTGTGGCCACATTCTTTCCTCCGCCGCGCCCCGACCGCTTCGAGATTCACGCCACTGCCTTGCGCAATCGGGAAGGCTACTTCCGCCAATTCTCCGTCACGCACCGTCTCGGGTTCCGTGACCTCTGCCTGCAAATCGCGCAACAGCGTGGCCTCAAGCTCATTTATCGCGCCATCGCCAAGAAGCGGTTTCAAAATTGGGTGCTGGCCACCTTTGGTACCGGGGTGCTCATCAATCCTCATGTCTTCGCTTTTCCCCTCGTGGCCCGCGTCGGAGACGAATACCTGAAGTCACTCCCTTCCGGGCCCTTTGGGATCTTCATCTCGGACGAGAATCGCGAGATCACCGGCGATATCGAGAAAGCCATCCGCCTCCTGCGCGGCGCCGAAGGAACCTTGAAGCTGGGGCAGATTATCGAGAAAGGCTTCTTCATCAATTCGGCAACCAGCCTCTTGACCCAACTTTTTGACGTGTGCGCCTACAGCGCCCGCAAAAGCGAGGAAGTCCAAGCCGGCGCTGCGCTCAAACCCATCGACAAACGCGGGGTCGAACTGATCGAGCCCCTAGTCCATCGGGGCAACGAAGCGTTTCAAGACACGATGGACTGGATGATCGCCCTCCAAAAAGAAAGGAGCGGCCAGGGGTCAAACCCGGGGCGGTAAGTGACCGGCCCCACTGGTCGCTCCAATTAACATGAGCCCAAATCGAACCATAGCAAGCGGGAACTCGCGAACTCTGCGGCCCCCAACGCACGAAGGCCGTCCTGGTTGAGAGCGGTAAGCTGGTACACGTCCCCGGTCAACAGCGCGGCGGCTTTGAGAAAATCGTCATATTAGTTCGGGCTCGGCAGCGGCGGACGTGCCGTTGGCCGGCCTAGCGTGAAGGCAATTAGCAACACATTGGCCAGCACGACGACAAACACCAAGGTGAGCAGCATTATGCGAGGATTTCGCAGCATCTCGGAGGGCCACCTTGGCAGAACCATCTGGGGTCGTCAACGAACCCCGCGACCGGCTCAGGAGATTGGGTGCAACTCCCGCTTTACTTTGGCCCCTGGAATCCGTTACTCCTGATTTGCCGACTGCGGTATGGTTAATCATCACCCAGTTCTAACGGAGACCGTCATCCGCGACCGGCAATATGGACAATTCCCGCTGGATGCGGGCCGGCGCCAAGAAGAGGCAACCGCCCAGACGGCGCTAAGCCCCCGGCTCCAGCAATCGAACCGAAAGACAACAAAACGACCCGTATGAACGGTCCAATTCCGCAATCTCTGACTCGGTGGCCCCACCGCCTCACGGTGTGTGCGCAAGTGCTGCTTTTGGCGGTGGCATTACCCATGCCTCGCCTCTACTCCGCCGAGCCGCGCCAACGCATCCCCGTCATCCTTGACACGGATATCGGGGACGATATCGACGATACCTGGGCTCTGGGCCTCTTGCTCCAAAGCCCCGAGCTCGACATCAAACTGGTGGTCGGTGACTACGGCAAAACCGAATACCGCGGCCGACTGCTGGCCAAGTTCCTCCAACAAGCCGGGCGCGGCGATGTCCCCGTGGGTCTGGGCCTGGATATCGCGCCGCGAGGAGATGGACCCCAGGCGGGTTGGATCACTAACTTCGCCCTGAGTGACTATCGAGGGCGAGTGTACAAGGACGGAGTTCAAGCCATGATCGACACGATTCTGGCATCGAAGGTTCCGATCACACTGCTTGCCATCGGCCCCATGCCGAACCTGGCGGCCGCGCTGGAGCGGGAGCCCAAAATCGCCCAACGCGCGCGGTTTGTCGGGATGGATGGCAGCGTTCGCGTGGGCTACGGCGGGAGCACGAAGGTCGATGCGGAGTGGAATGTGAAGGCGGATATTAAAGCCGCCCAGCGCGTATTCAGTGCTCCATGGGAGATGGTGATCACTCCCTTGGACACCTGTGGGCTGATTGATTTGAGCGGAGACCGCTACCGGCGGGTGCGGGATTCGGCGAATCCGATCGCCGCGGCGGTATTCGAGAACTATCGTGTGTGGAACAACAGCCGGGACGCAAAGAGCAAGGCGGCGGAGAACCATTCCAGCACCTTATTCGATACTGTCGCCGTCTATCTCGCCATCAAGCATGACTTGTGTCACATGGAGCAACTTGGCCTAAGCGTGAACGACGAAGGGTTCACGATCATCAATGACCGGGCCAAACGGGTCTCCGTAGCCACGTCGTGGAAGAGCCTGGATGGTTACCGCGATTGGATGGTGGAACGACTGACAACCGAGCATGCACACGGCTCTCCTTGAGCCAGCACACCTGCCGTCGGCCTAGCGAAAGCACCACCACCATGATGTAGTCGGTCGCGCCAAGCATACGCGCTTGGCTTTACCTGCTCACTCCGGCCCTGTCCAACTCTTTCTGGTGAGCTGAGCCCATAAGATGCATCACAGTCCTGCTCACTTCCCGCAGAACAATCGTCAACGACAACAGCCCGCTTGCGGGCCACGCGCGACGCGGCCCTCAGGGCGGTCCTGAGCTCGTGTTTTTTCACTTGCTGATCTGAGAGTGTCGGTAGTGAGCCGGCAGTTGACGCAGCCATTGAAAAGGGCAAGAGTCCTTGCATGAGCATCACGCTTGAACTCGATGAGCAAACCCTGGCCCAACTCCCCCTCGGACCGGGAGAGCGAGAGCGCCACATGCAGATCGAACTGGCTTGCCGCTACTACGGCCGGGGCTGGCTTTCGTTTAGCCAGGCCGCCCGGTTGGCGGCCTTGGACCAGTACGCATTTGGAGTGGAACTTGGCGAGCGGGGTATTCCGCGCCAATACGGGCTGACGGAAGCGCAGGAGGACATTGCTCATGCGCGTCGTCAGTGACACCTCCCCGATCTCCAACCTGGCCATCATCGGACACCTGGAGCTGCTGAAGCCGCGTGCTAAGAGAACTGCTTCATGCCCGCCAGACCGGAATGCTCCTCAACCTGCGCCACGAGATCAACCGCCTGCGCTCGGAGGCGGGTTTCTTCGTGGACGCAGAAATTGAAAGGTTCATTCTCTTACAAGTCGGCGATTAACAGCTAAGAAAAGGGTGGCTGTCGGCGTTTCCGCCGTTTCCGCCGCTCTCGGATTGCCGCGCCGAACTGATGTTGGAGTATCCCCTCGCCAAACGGGTTGCATCTGGCGCATCCAAGTGTGTCGGTAGTGAGGACTGACGCCGGCTCATTGCAGATACAGTTGCGCTCGAAAGCGGCAGAGGACAGCCGCACTCCAAGACGCTGGCGCGCCCACCTATGCGCCAGAAAATGCGAAGCGTCTTGGAGTGCGGCTGTCCTCTGCCGTTTTTGAGTTCGCCCGAAATGTAATTGTGATTCTGAGACAGCACTCCAGCGAGTTCTTGCCCCGCTACGAGTGGATGCCGCCGGTGAAAAGGGCCGAGTTGATGTGGTGCCTCGGCGAAGCGCCGGTTTCCAAACCGGCTTACCGTGTTGCTCTGTTGCAAGGTGTCCGCCAAGCCATCCGCGCGCTCCAAGCCGGCTTGGAACCCGGCGCTTCGCCAAGGACTCGCGAATGCACTGCAAGGGGCGTGCCAGTGGCGGTGGACAAGGCGGGACTCGGCTGGACGCGGGAGGCGGGGATTGACCACAAGCCATGTCTGACAGATATTGGCAATCACGAAGACGTTAACGACGCGCGAATTCCTCCGTCAGTTTGGCGCACGCCACCATGAACCCTCGCTCTTAACTTCCAAGGGCCGCGTGATTGGGGCCTGGCAGCCGGTGGATAAGAAGCTCGACCAGGTCAACTTCGCCGAGCGGGTCAAAGAGTATTGCGCCAAGCCGCTGCCGTTCACGTTGGCCAAGCTGCTTAAGGAAGGCAAACGGCGATGATTTATGCCGACCCGAGCTTCCTTTGCTCGCTCTATGGGTGGGATGGGAATACCCGGACGGCGCAGGCGACCTTTGAGCGCGACGCACGCCGGCCGCTGTTCTACACGCCCTGGCAACGGCTGGAGGTGCGCAACGCCATCCGCCTGGCGCTGTTCAAGCTGAAGAAGGCCGGTGAGACCGTGCCCTTTCAGCCGGGTAACGTCCTCAAGTGCGACGCGGATCTCCAACCGGGAAAGCCAGCGGGTGAATGAGGAGTCGGCTTCCCCGGCCTCCGCCTGCCAGTCCCACCGCTCTTGGCCGCGACACCGCCGAAGTCCTGACGGCATTGGGGGGCCCGAACCGCTGAACACGAAACCGCCGGAAACCCGTGTCAAAGATCTGGGCTGACACCGGTTTGCGGGTGGGCGCCCTTCAGGCAGCAACACCCACTTCGCGGTCCAACATGCTTACGAACACCTTTTGCCTCTGCCTGCCGAAAAGACAAATAACTAGCTTGGCTCGTTTCCCCTAAGAGGGAAGAGAACCAGGCTATGGTTGAACCCCTTTCCTGGCGCCCGGGAGCTTTCCGGCGTGGAACCGAATCAGCCGGGGAAGGCTGGTGGGGAAGATGCTTTAGAGGCCGGCAATGGCCAGGCCCTGCGTGATCTTTCGAGCGATATCCCGCCGTCGTTCCAGGGACACCACTACACCGCGCCGTTGCGAGAGGTCCTTCTTCTCCAACGTGTAGAGGAGGTCACAGTCGAAGCGGGTTTGAGTCTCCAGCCCGTCCTCCTGGTCCAGCGTTGCCTGGAGCGCACCCATCTTGAAAGGCTGTCCTGGGCGCATCGTGACGCCCTTCAGCACGACCAGAGCTTGTTTCCGGTCAATGCGGGCCTGAGCGGAAACCAATACGACCGGATGGGGTCCGAAGACCGGGCCTGTCCAGATCTCACAGGCCTTCACTCGGCATCCTTCGGCTGGGCCGCAATGAATCGGCGGATCGAGTCCATATCCTCCTCGCGTTCGGCGTAGAGCTTCCGGGCAACCTTGTCCGGCAATGGGGCGACGTTGGTGACTCTGCTGCTGGAGATTTGCTCGCGGAACTTGGGAAGCCCCAGTTTGGCGCTCTGGCGGATGGTCGCCGCGGTGGAAAGGCCCGCTTCCTTGGCGGCCTGCTTGAACTCGTCCAGGAAGTCCAACGGCAGGGCCAGCGGATAATTCACGCTTTTCATGGGGGAAACCTACATTGGCGGACCTTCAAATCAAACCCTTTTTGCCCGTTTATGGTTCAATTCCAGTTCGCCATTAAAATGAGCCTAACCATTGTAGGAGACGAGGTGACGAGTCTCTAATCTCCTTCTTTCGCGTGCTGTGGACTCTGATCAGAGACTCGTCACCTCGTCTCCTACAATGGTGAGTGCGGTGCGTTAGACTCATCTTGAAAGCGAATTGGAATAAGCTGGGTGGAATCTGGCCAGATAATCACTGGGCGTCAGGGCCGGCACATGGGATCGCTTGAAGTCCTGCTCCCCTGACCCCTTCTCCGGCGGTGAGCCGCGTGGCCACCCTGAGGCGAAATCAGCGTTTCAGAAGTTCCGCCACATCCACCACGACATCAGGGAACGCCAGCGGCTTGACCTGCTCGCCCTCGTGGAGAACGGTCTTTGAACCGTAGCCGGTAAAGTGCGGCTCGCGATAAACCTCAAAAGTGGAGTCTTGCAGGTTCACGATCCACACCTCGGCCAGGCCTGCCCGACCGTAGGCGGGGAGTTTTTCCGCATGGTCGTAGTCTAGCGTGGTATCGGAAACCTCAATCAGCAAAAAGACATCGTCCGGCTGTGGATGGCGGCTGGTGTAATCGTCGGGCGCAGGCTTGAGCAGCATCACGTCCGGCTCGAGTTCGGAATGATCGTCGAGGCGCAGCGGGTCGTGTATTGAAACCAGCCAGCGGCCATTGGCCTGGAGGTTGAAAAACCGGCTCAGACGCTTGACCAAACCGCCGTGAAATGGGCCACTGGGGGACAGATCAATGATCCTGCCGTCGAGCAATTCTACCCGTGCCTCCGGCTTGAGCACGCCGGTTTCGGCCATGCGGTGATACTCTCTCACGTTAAACCGATGTTGTGCTAGAACCTGCATGGGATCAAATAACTTAGGATCTGCATGGTGATAAACTACGTCTCCTTCGCGCCGGGAGCAATATTTCTCACCATTATGAAGCCACCGCAATCCATAACTTGGGTCATGGCTGATTCAACAAATCAATGGCACGCCGTATTTTTCAAACTGCTCGTCAGTCGTTACCACCGTCAAGCCGTGCAGTTGGGCGGCGGCGATGATAAACCGGTCGCAGGGGTCGTTGTGGATCGGAGGAAGTTGGGCGGCGGCAATGCAAGTGTTCAATTCAAGCGGTAGAACCGCCAGCCCATGATGCGCGACAATTTTTGTCCAAAATCATCGCGCCGCCTCCGGCCACACATCCGCGGAAAGCGGCGCGACCGGGTCGTATGCGATTTTGATCTTGCCGAGGACGGGATGCGTTTTGACCCGGGTGCCCCGCTGATGCGGCACGAGGTCGGCGATGGGTTCGCCGTTGCGGCAAATTACAAAAGACTCGCTGGAATCCTCCACTGTGGCGAGCAGGCTGGAGAGATGGGTTTTCGCCTCGTGAACATTCACAGTCTTCATGGCGGCCATGTTAGTCGACTTAGTCCATTGCGTCGAGGGTAGCGCCGCGTTATTGAGCAATGAGCCGAGGCATTCTTTACTTTGACACGGAGCCGCGCCACGCTTGTGGGGGTGAAACCTCGCTGCTCTTTCCGCGCAGTGCTGAGTACACGAGAAGACTGCGCTTTTGCTCGAATCGAACGTGGAGTTTGTTTTATGAAACCGATCGTGCTAGCCTGCCCCCCCGATTCGCGAATATCAACAACGCCGTAAACTCACGCTATGAATTCAGGTGCCAAAGCAGTCGCGGGTCAAATCAGAAGGCCGAAGCCCGAATCGCCATCGGCATCCGGTTTCGGTCTTCGGATTTCGGAACTCGGCCTTCTTTCGGCCATCGGCCTTCGGCCTTCGGACTTCAGAGCCACCTCCCAACACCCCCCTGGCGGAGGAAAGAACTACGAGCAGTCCGGTTGCGCCAAGGTATGAGCCTTGTTTCCAAACCAATCCTTTGCGAGGTCCGGCCTTGGGGGTTTACCGGACGCGGGGACCGCTATCTGGGGCAACTGGCGGCGGATCTGCGCCGGGTGTTGTGGAAGACCCAAAAGGCCTTTACCTATCCCACCTGTCGGCTGAGTGAAAGTGCCTGGGCCGGCCTGGCGGAGATGTTGGTCGAATGGGCGGAGGATATTCACAACGACTTGGGTTTGTGGCGCACGGTCGAGGCGCGTCAACGGCAGTGTTTCGGCACCCCATTGCCGCTGATGCTCGACGCGGCGCAGAAAGAGGAAATCCACGGGTTTGACCGGCGGCGTATTCAATACCTGCTCTGGCATGTGTGGCCTTGCTTCAATCCTGAACGGTTGCTGGCGCCGAGGCACGCGGACTTGGCGCGAGTGGCGGAGGCGGCCAGCCAGTTTCTGGCCGAGCGGTTTATCCGGGTGCCACAGGATTCCGGCGTGAAGCGTTTTCTAGCCACCCCGAATCAATACGGGTGGGACGTCAAACGAAAGCTGGTTTGGGTGGGAACCGGTTCCTACCTGTTCCGTTTTCTATTTCGCGAATATCTGGCAGACCGGGAAGCGGAACCCAGCGTTACCACGGCCGATGACTTTATTTGCCAGCACTGCACTCTTTGGGCGGGGATGGGGGTGATAGATGTTTTGGCGGGGGCTCTGGACCTGACCGAGGCGGAGCGGGACACTTTGCGGACGTGGTACGAGCGGCACACGTCCGTATATCGAGTGCTCGCGCGGCAGGAGGAAGGAGGGGAAATCAAGTGCATCACGGGGCGCAATGTGGTCAATGGCCAGCCCTACAGTATTCGCATGAACGTGGGTTTGGCCGCCTGCCCGTATAAACGCGGCGACATGGTGTTTGGCTCCCTCACGCCCTGGGGCGGCGAATGGTACTGGTCAGGCGAGCAGAAGGTCTGGTCGGACTTGCCGGAAATTGAGGAAACGAAGATTGGCCGGGAGATGTTAGAACAGAGCAGCGCGATCGCTTATCGTTATTGCCCCGCCGAAGCCGCTGAAGCTCGGTTACGAATCGGCGAACACCGCGCTCGGTTCATCGCCCATTACGGCGGTGATCTGACGACGTTTCCGGATGGATTGACCCTGGCTGCCGCTGAGCAACGGCGCATGACCGCCGAATGGGCAGCAGGGGATCCGGAGCACGCCGCCCGGGTGATGCGGGAACAAGGTTTGCAGAAGCCGTGTCCGCGCATGAAGTTCCCGCCGGCGTTCCTGAATCACGATCAGGGCATCGGCGCGTTCTTCAATCCAGAGGAGGGCGTCGAGTACCTGCTGAAGTTTAACCATGTTGTGTCCGCGCTGGGCAAGCGCGGCGTCGAGCTGAATGAAGAGGAGTTGGAAGCTTTGCGTGGATGTATGACCAGCCCGGCCATTAGCCCGGCGTTCGTCCGCCGATTGGTCGTGGACTACGGCGGAGAATCCATCGCAGAGGCTTTCTTGATACGCGGTTTCCCGCTGGACCTCGCTCTGGACTTCCTGCTGCGGCGTCACAAGGGGCACTTTTACCGCCGGCGCTACCCCAGTCTCTCCCTGCTACGGCAGAGCCCGCTAAAGGCGCGCTAACGTAACCGCTCCCCAGGCTTCGGTGCAAGGCCGGGAACCAGCGCGAAGACATCCGATATCGGAGTGGATCGACGAGGTCTTCAACATGGGCAGTTGGACCTGCGTTTCCAACTTACTGAATGAGACTCCAGAAACGCAGCCTCAACCTCAGGCGGTGTTACCGTTGTGTCAATAGTGATAGAAACTTGTACTTTTACGCGTTGCTGGAGCCAGAGTGCCAACCGGCGCGGCAACCGCGCATCGACCAGGAACTTCACGCAGAGGTTGAGAGTTGAGGGTTGAGGGACGGGATTTCCGGGGAGCGGGGACGCTCCCGGAACTGGCAGGCGGGACGCCTACCCCACTTTGGGCGACGACTTCCTCGAATTTCAGGCGGTGGATGTGGGCGTGGTGCTCAAGGCGTTCTTTTTTGAGCGGGGCGATCTGTTCTTGGAGTTCGGCCAGGCGGGCGGCGCGCTGCTTCTGGAACTTCGGGTCATGGCGATGCTGCCAGCAGGCGAGCAGGTCGGAGATGTCGTTTTCTGGTACGCGCTGACGCTTGTCGTCGAGCGAGAAGCCGTCGTGCTCCATGTCGTAAAACCAAATCCGCTCGGTGCTGGCCCCTTTGGTGAACAGCAGCACTGCGGTGGAGACGCCCGCATAGGGCCGGAACACACCGCTGGGCATGGAGACGACGCCGTCGAGCCGGTTTTCTTCGATCAGCTTCCTGCGGATTTCGACATGGGCATTGGAGGAGCCGAACAGGACGCCATCGGGCTCGATGACGGCGGCGCGCCCGCCGTTTTCGAGCAGGCGCAGGTAGAGGTGAAGGAACAGGATTTCGGTCTTCTTGCACTTGGCCGACAGCGACGGGTTCACGTCGGCGGAATCAATGGCGCCTTTGAAGGGCGCGTTGGCGGCAACCAGATCGTAGGCGCGTTCTTCCTGGAAGGCTTTGGAGAGCGTGTCGGCGTAGTGGAACCGGGGCGTGGTCAGGCCGTGGAGCATAAGGTTCATGCTGCCGATGCGGAGCATGGCCATGCCGGAGTCGCTGTCGTAGCCGGTGAAAGCCCGGGTCTGGGCGAATTCCCATTCCTCGTGCTTAAGGCGGCTGCCGGTGAGGCCGTGAGGATAGCCGTCGTCATCGTACGCCAGGTCGCGCGGGTCGGTGTGGGTTTCCAGGATGTGTTCCCACGTGCTAACCAGGAAACCGGCGGTGCCGCCGGCCGGGTCGCAGAGGCGCTCGCCCGGCCGGGGGTCGAGCATCTTGACCATCATGCGGCGGATGTGGCGCGGGGTGCGGAACTGGCCGTTGGTGCCGGCGGTGTTAAGTTTGCTGAGGAGGTACTCATACAGGTCGCCCTGCACGTCCTGGTTCTGCCCAGAGATGTCGAGGCTCTCGATGGCGCGGCAGGCTTCGATCAGGAGGCTGGGTTTGTTGATCTTGAATTCGGCGTTCGTCATATGCTCGCCGAAGGAGCCGGCCCGGTTGCCGAGGTTCTTGAGGAAGGGGAAGACTTGGTCCTTCACCTGCCGCAGGGCCTGCTCGGCGGGGAGTTGACTCCAGTGGGACCAGCGGAGTTTACGCCCGTCGTCGGTCCTGGGGGACAGAGATTCGGATTTGTTTCCGCGCATCCGGGCGGCACGCTCCGCATCCTGCTCGCGCTCGTCGAGCTGCTTCAGGAAGATAAGGAAGGAAAGCTGCTCGATAGCGTCGAGGGGATTCGAGAGGCCACCGGACCAGAGCTTATCCCAGAGGGCGTCAATCTTGGAGCGGAGTTGCAGGTCGGTCAACATTAAGTCGAGAGGCTAACAGGAAAGGCTAAGAGGGGAAAGACGGAAGCCGGGGGCGTCGGGCGCAAGTCAGGCTGAGCTTTGCATACCCAGTAAGCGTGCCCAGCGGGTCCGGCAAACTTCGCTAGGGGCGACTTGGGTGTCGCAGCGACGACCACAGGTCACCCCTACGGGGTTTGGCGAGGTCCTTGGGCTGGTTTCGACTACAAACAGGTCACCCCTACGGGGTTGGGAACCAGCACGGGAAGAGCCCCTGGCGCAAATCAGGCTTTATGCAGACTTAACAGCGTGGCGGTTACCTCTGCGAAAACCCCGTAGGGGTGGCCTGTCTATAGCAACCAGACGCCCTCGGCCATTTCTCAAACCCCGTTAGGGGTGACCTGTCAATGAGCGGTTTTTCGGTTGCCGCGCTTGCACCGATTTCCATAATCACGGACCAATATGGCCAATACCTATTCACAGATTTACATTCAGGTCGTCTTCGCCGTTCAAGCCCGGCAGAACCTCATTGAAAAGCAGAACAAAGAAGAACTACACAAATATATGACCGGCATAGTCCGGGAACGGGGGCAGAAGCTTTTGGCCGTGCACCGCATGCCTGACCACACCCACATCCTGATCGGGTTGAAGCCCTCAGTGGCCTTGTCGGATTTGGTGCGCGACGTAAAGAACGGCTCGACTAATTTCATCAATGGAAAGCGCTGGGTGCCCGGACGTTTCTGTTGGCAGGAAGGATTCGGGGCCTTTTCGTACGGCCATTCACAGCTCACTGGCATAATGAACTACATCCACGACCAGGAAAAGCACCATGCCAGGAGAAGCTTTCGTGACGAACACGTTCGGTTTCTCAAGAAGTACGAAATCGAGCATGATGAGAGATACATTTTCAAGGCGCTCGATTGATGCGCGCATCGGAACAGGCCACCCCTACGGGGTTAAGAACACATCGTGATTTGGGTTCGGGGTTTCGTTCCGAGAACCATAACATCCTTATGATTCTCGACTCGTGCCTGTACGGCACTCCGTGGTAAAGTTCCGCAAATGCTGTTTACGGTCGAAAGGCCTATGTATTGAAATCACACTCGAAGTCCCTGAGACCGTGGCCAAGGCGCTGGGCCAAGCCCGAGAGACGCTCCCCTGGCGCGCACTGGAGGCGCTGCTGGTCGATGAATGCGCACTAGGACGGCTCTCGCGAGGAAAGGTCGCAGAGCTTTTGGATTTGAGTTTCCACGAAACCGAAGACCTGTTTCGCGCCCACCGCGTACCGTATCCGATCAAGAGCAGCGCCGACGACTCCTTCGACAACGCTTCGCTGCCGAGCCGCCGCGGATGTGCGCTCGCCCCTGGATACCAGCCGCATTAGCGAACTTGGCCCAGGCGAGCGCGAAGCCATCTCGCTTGCACTTGAACTAAAAGTGGACTTTCTCATAATCGGCGAGGCCCAAGGCCGAAAAACTGCTGTTCAGAACGGTGTGGCTGTCAAGGGAACGCTCGGAATCCTGGAAGACGCGGCCAAATGGAACCTCATTTCCGGGACCGGAGCCGGCACATCCACCCGCAGCGCCACGACGATTTCACCACCCTGGCCTTCTCGGGAGTGGCCAAACTCCCATTCGCGCCACCGGAAGACCTGATGCCCCTGGTTCTGGAACACCTGACCAAGCACGTCAATAACCGCCCGAAGCGCAAGAAACCCCTGCTGAGCCATTTGCGGGCGTTCTTACGCAATGCCGTCACGGAGGCAGACGTCGTGGACTTGGTCGAAAAGCTTAGCAAGGCCGGGCGCCTGAGTACGAGAGACAAGGACGCCGTAACCTACCATGACTAGAGAATCAACTACTTCGGGTTGGCCAGCGAGTTGGAGTAGTTGCTTCAGCGGCGGGTGGATCTGGTCACTGAACGCTCCGGGCGGAATCCCTATTTTCGCCAGGTTATCGAAGCGACGCGCCAGCACATCTATGAGGGCTGAGGAAAACAACCTCCTCCTGATCGCACGACGTGATTGTCTGGCGTACGGTCCAACACCATCTGCCGGCGCTCAAGGCTGAAGTCGAAGGATTGCTTAGAGGAAGCTGAGCTTGAGCATGTAGCGCCACGTGACCAACCCTCACTGATAAACCGGTACCTTAAATACGCTGCCGCCATTCGTCACATTTATCCAGCCTCGGACTGTGCCTGTGTCTGCGGGCGGGCCGTTAGTCGGCACCGATAGCCCGGAAGCAGTGACATTCGTCAGCCCGCCCCCATCACCAACAAACCGGCCTTGCACCGCCACCACATTGAATGTGCCTGGATAAAGTGCCAAGACCTGCTGGAACTGCGTCCCGTCATAGACCTTGAACTGTTCCCTATGGTCGAAACCGTCCACCGAATCCACCCACGTGTTATTGGGAACACTGAAGGTTCCTGCCGTCTTGTAAATATAACAGCTCCCGGACGAGCGCAGATCAAGCATGTCATTGCCGCCGGTAACCACGAGCGCCTCGCCGGACGTGGTTGTGATCGTGGTGTTGCCGAACGCCGGACTGCCGCCGTTTGTCACCACGCCCGCCCCGAGGTTGATGAGCCTCTGCCACCCGGCTACACTCTGCGGCAGGCCGAAAGTCGTGGCAAGCCGCACGCAATAGTCCACAAACTGCGCTTGCCACATCCCTCCGTTGGTGTTGGCGTGCGTCCCGTCGTACGTCCGCGGGTTGTTTGTCGGATTCATATCCGGATTGGCGAAGTCCATATCCACGATGAAGTCCTTGAAGCTGGTAGTGCGGATGCGCCGGTTGATCTCATCCCGGAAAGCAAACCGGCTCGGGGAGTTCTGGTAATAGCGGTCCTGGACAGTGAAAACGGCCACCTTGATTCCAGCCGACTGCACATTGGAGCAGTAATTGTCAAAGGTGTTGCCCCAAGTCGTGGCATTGGTGATGGCCTGGGTACCGTTTGGGATGAAATCATTGGCGCCGATCCAAAGTAGCATCAAGTTGTTGCTGGCCGCCCGTCTGTTCAACACGTTGGCCAGGCGGTTGGTCACGTCCGCCAGCATACAACCGTTGACGCCGAAGTTGGACCAGGAGCCAATCGTGTTTGTCCAGACGGCGCGCAGATAAGATGGGTAGGTCCAGTGCGGCGACGGGTAGTTCGTTGGAAAGGGGCTGGGAACCTCAGCCGTTAACGAGTCGCCCTCGAAGATGACATTAACCGGGCAAGCCATCGGAAACACCGGCGCCGCCTGCCGGTTGCCCATCAGCGCCAATGTGGCTCCGTCAAACGCGCGACTGCTCACGGTGCCAGGCTGGAGGCTTCCCCCGCTGAGGTTCGTGATTGCCGCGCCGTTGAGCGCGACTGCAGTGCCAGGCGGGAGGCTGGCAGCCACGCCAGCGGTTGCAGACGAATTGGCGTACACGGCATACGGTGTGGCCGTGATCGCCTGGCGCGGACTCAGCAATGCATAGGGCACGGTGCTGCCGTTAGTTCGCACACCAATCTCCAGCCAGCGGGATGAGCCGTCGAAAACGCTGGCGCCAAAGTTCAAAGTGGTGGCGAAAAGCCCGCTGCTGACCAGCACCGGCGCGCTGGTGAACGCGGCGCCTAAGTGGTTTCCGTTGATCGCGGCGTCCGTGAGCGCGAATTGCAGGTCATAGCTGCCATTTGCCGGTGCACCGCCGTCTAGCAGCCGCCCCTCGTAGGTGAAGGTACTGCCTTGTGAGTGCCCAACGTCCACCCCTGAGAACAATGCGAGCACAACCGAGACCGTCAGACTGCTGACGCGGTTGTGCAATGCCATCACCACCAACCCCACGCTCTTGTTCACGAAGACGATTACGCCCCATTGTGCCGTGGTCGTCAAGGGCCTTCTACGGCGCAATAGGGCGTGCCACTTAACCCGCAAGAGGCTGCGCAGTTGAAGCCTTTCGGCGCCAATGTCCGCCGGGAGCGGATGCGCCGAGAGCTGACACAGGAACGGCTCGCTGAGTTGGTGGACCTGAATATCCGCACGGTGCAAAAGATTGAAGCCGGACAGGTCAATATCCTGCTAACCACCGTCCTGCGGATTCAAAAGGGGCTGGAGTGCTCTTGGGAAGCTCTGCTGGGCAAGAGGATGTCAGTTGAACCTACAAAGCCTCACGGCGTAAGTGGCAGATCTTGAGTTGAGCTTGTTTAAGTTTTTCCGAACCTGAGCACGGACTCTTTCATGTCACTCAGGTGCGTGTCGGCGCTCGGCGTGTCGGCTACGCGCGCGATCTTGTCGTCCAGTCCGATTAGAAAACTGACGCGCCGGGCTGTGTCCCGGCCCGCCATCCGCACCGCGTACGCGTCGGCGATCTTGCCATCGGTATCCGCCAGCAGTGGGAACTTCAGATTGTATTTGGCAATGAACTCCAGGTGGCGGTCAGTTGAGTCAAGGCTCACGCCGATGACCTCGACCTTGTCCTTCTTCAAGTCTGCCATCCGGTCGCGCAAGTAGCAGGACTCCTTCGTGCAGCCAAGAGCGTCGCACTTGGGGTAGAATTAGAGCAGCATTACCTTCGTGCCGACCGCATCTTTTGCAGAGTGAGAAGGGGGTAATCCCGAAGGGATTGCCTCTCGCAAGCCTGAGCCTAGTGATCTCGTTCTTTCACTATTGAGCAACGCGGAGAATGTCCAAACTGCCGACAGCACGCGTTCGACGGCGTGAAGACGGAACTCCAGGAGTTGCTCCGAGCGCGGAGCCTCGGGTCTCCGCGGTTCTTCACTCGGCTGAGACTCGCGGACATGACCGCCCTGGCTATCGGGTGTTTGGGCCAAGAGTCCCACAGCCAACCGCCATTTGGCGGCCTTGAGGTTTTCGGTGGCGGGCGGTGCAAAGACGCGCTCGGCTTCCGGCACAGCTTGCTGCAACAGCCGGACTCCTTCGCGCTCGTAGGCTTCATCCCGGCTACGAACCCATTCAGCATATTCGTTTCCCGAACCTGTTTCGCCAAGCGAACGAAGATGGCATTTGGTGGGGCACTTGAGGAAGGCTTCGAAGATTGGGTATGTAATTCTCATGGCTGGAACGTACGCCCGGACTTGAGCCTGCGCGAACGACATTCTGATTCGCCTAAGTGCCGCAGAGCAGGAGGTTCCGTGCATCCGCCGACCAAAGGTTTGCCCCGCACCTGAATCGCTCAGCCGCCGAACCGCCGCAGGAAATTGGTCCGGATAACCGCAAAGAGCCCAAAGAACACAGCCCGGCGGAGCCGGAAGTCCGAGATCCGAAGTCCGAGGTCCGAGGTCCGAGGTCCGAAGTGGAAAGATCAGCAAGCCGCAGTGCAAAAGGAAAGAACCGCGCATTTCCAGCAAGCTTTTCTCTCGTGCTGTCTTCTCCGCGCTCATCGCGTCTCTGCGGTTCAAGGGGCGATCGCATTTTGGTTGCGGCTCCGCTGCTCCGAGTCTCTGCGGTTCCTTCGCCCGTGCCCCGACCGCGTCCACACGGCCTCGTGCTTGGGGATGTCAGCACCGCTCGCTTCCTGGCCGGCAGGCCCGTGGTTAAACGGATTCAAGACCGGAGTGAGCGTCCCGCCCTTTTCCACGAACTTCTACTCGGCGGACGTGCCTCGAACCCGGAGGGTTCATAGCCATTAGCCGGTGGTGTAGGCGCAAGGCGATGACACCACCGGTTCCCTATGACAACAGGAACTGCATGCCGGAGGCATGCCAGCAAGGTCCGAAGGCATTAACGCCAGGGGGGTGTCGATCGCGGCACGACGGGGCTGCGATCCCTCCGGGATCGGGTGCGTTGGGGGATGGGGTTCCGGGGGTGTCGCTCGTGCCTCGCTCAACCCCCGGCTAATGGCTAACATCCCTTTGGGATGAGTGTCTCCGCATCGACATGCGCCAGGAATGGCCTCGGGAATTGCTTTCTTGAGTCCGCCCGGACATCCCCGCCCCTTCATGAGTTGGGCCCTGATTTCGCTCAACTTCAATGCAAACAGAGTTGCCTCAACGGGAAATTACTTCAGACTGTGGCCACAGCAGCCGAATTGAGTCCACGAACGGAAAGATCTGTATCTATGAATGACACCTCTAGCCTCAATCGTCGTCAGTTCTTGCGCAGCACCGGCCAGGCGGCCGCGGGGTTCGCCGCCGCGTCCAGTTTCGCTCCAGCGCTTCTCTCCGCCGCCTCGCCCGGCAACACGATTGGCGTGGGCTGCATAGGCCTGGGCACCCGCGGGGGAGACCTGATTGATGCGGTCGCTCACGCGCCGAACGTCAAGGTAGTGGCGGTCAGCGATGTTTATGGGCCGCATCGGCAGAAGGGTATCCAACGCAGCCTGAACCCGGAAGCGAAAGCGTACGTGGATTACCGTGAACTCCTGGCGGACCGAAACGTGGATGCGGTGGTCATCGCAACGCCCGACCATTGGCACTGCCAGATGGTGCTCGATGCCGTGAAAGCGGGAAAAGACATCTACTGCGAAAAGGGATTCTCGCGGACTTTGGCCGAGGCCAAGCTGATGCGCGACGCGCTGAAGAAGAGCAAGGTCGTCTTCCAGCTCGGGCACCACGCGCGGCAGGCGACCTGCGCGTTGCAGGCCAAGGAACTCATCGCTCAGGACATCCTCGGTCCGATCACCCTGGTGCGCACGGGCCGGTTCAAGTCCACGGAGCCGGAGCATCCCAATTGGCGCTGGTACGGCTACTACGATCAATGGGACCGGCCGGACCCGGCAAAGGTCCTCAAGGAGGTCAACTGGGACCTCTGGCTGGGGTCGTCTCCAAAGATCCCCTGGAACGAGCGCCACTTCTGGTACTGGCGCTGTTATTACGCCTACGGCACGGGCTACGCCGGCGACTTGCTCTCGCACGAGATGGATTTCGTCCAGTATCTCCTGGGGCACGGCATCCCGGACAACTGCGTTTGCTCCGGCCTGATCTCACTGCTCCGAGACGACCGCGAGGTGCCCGATACCTGGGTGGCGACCTACCAGTTCGAGAAACTGGGCCGGACGGTCACCTTCTCCGGGAGCATGAATGCCACCGCGAGCCAGCCGGTCGAGATTGTCGGTCGGGATGCGACTTTGAGGTTCGATACCATTGCCCACGACGTCACCACCTTTGACATTGAGCTGGCGGGCTACAATCGGAGATCCGACCTCCCCAAAGGCTACGAGCGGGGCAAGACGCCCGGGCAGCCCAATCACATGGTGGATTGGGTGAACTGCATTCGCAGCCGCGGGACGCCCAAATGCTCGACCAACGAAGCCTTCGTAGAAACGGCGACCTTTCTCCTGTCCCTGGTGGCCCAGCAGCAACGTCGGATGGTGCGCTGGGATCCAGACAGGGAGGAGATCGTGTGAAACAAGGTCGCGGGGGGGAGGAAGAATGCAGAATTATGAATTATGAATGATGAATGCCCGACATCCAACATCCAACATCCAACATCCAACACCAAACATCGAACCCTGAACCTCGATCCTCGAACCTCGAAAGGCCGGACAAAGCCACCTAAGGCTACATCAGAGCCACCCCAAGGCGTGTTGATAGCCAGGGGATAGGCACCCCAAAGCTACCCTAAGGCCACCTTAAAGCCACCCCAATGCGACCCTCATGCAACCCCCAAGCCACCCCCAACTCCGATCCAGCCGGTTCGTCCGGCCGCTGCGAGATTCAGTCCGGTACCGCTTCAGGTCCAAAGTTGCCCGGGGAACCGAAACTGGGATCATTCCAGGAGAGTGCCCGAACTTGAGAAGCATCACATGAAGAACAGCCTGGTTCTCATTGTCGGCGTAGTGTTCCTGTCGTGGGCGTGTGCTGGACAGGATCAGCAGCCGAAAGAGAAACCGAAATCCGAAGCCGGGAAGGTGACGGCGCATTCCGAGGGTCTGCATGGCTACATTGGCTTCGGCCACGAGAAGCTCCCGCCTCAATCCGCCTACAGTGCGGGCATGGGCTTTTATGCGGCGGTTTGGCCGCTGGTTGATGAGCCACTGGCGGGCTTTCAAATCGGCCTGCCCAGCGCATGGATCCTGCCTGACAACAAGGACAACAAGGACAAGCCGCTGGCGCCGGAGGGGACGCTGGCTCGGACGTGGCGGGAGCGCGGTCCCACCTGGGACAGCGTGTTCCAAACTGTGGAAGGCGGGCTCGGCTACTGGGCAGGCAACCACTTCCGGTACGGCCCGCCGAAGTTCAGTATGAACGCGACGCCGCAGTGCTACGACTACGAGGTCGGCTCGCCGGGCTGGTCCTTCTTCTATAGCAACGAGGCGCTGCCAGACAACCGTCTGGGCATCGCTCAACTGAGCAACCGGCTGCTGATTCCGCCGGACGCGCTGCCGTTCCAGGGGAATCCGAATGGCCAATTCCTGGGCTACACATGGATGGCTTTGCCTTTTACGGATCCCACCACGGGCGACCCGCCCACGGGTGACCAAAGCTGGACTTGCTTTCTCAGCGCGGCCAATTTCAAGGGTCCAATCGCCTACTATATCCCGGAAACGTGGAGCAAAATCGGCAAGCTCTTCAACTATCCATTCATCTATGGACGCGGCCTTGATGCGCGCCCGGGGAACATGGGCGGAGGCGCCATGGAGATCAACACGGTCCCGCGTTTCGACGCCAAAGACGCCCAGGGAACCACCTACTCGAAACTGCCGAAGCTGCAGTTCCCGGTAGATGCGGAGGGCAGAGCATTTCTGGTGCAAGACGTAACCTACTATTCAAAGGCGGCCCTTTACGACAACTTCAAGGCCTGGCGTGAGGGCGGCCCGGCCTGCTCCGGGCGGTTCGACGCGAAGGGCGCTTGGAAACCCAAGCTGAACACTCAGACCACGCGTTACGACCAGGGCGGCAAGAAGATCGCAGGTGTGGAGCGCGCCTTTGACACAAGGATCTTCGAGGGGAACGTGTGGGGCTTGCAGTGGTTCACCAACGACGTCAGTTCTAAAGGTCTTTTCCCAGAGTATTACAAACACGTCGGGGATGAACGGGTTGCGGTGTCGGCTGCGGAAGTCCCTGCGGAGACGGGTTTGCGGGAGCAGAGGTTCGAACTAGCGGATCGAGGGGTGCCCTACACCTCTCCAGGCGCGGGCGCCTGGAGCAAGCCCGGGCCTGCGCGCGGACCGTTCACGGTCAAGTTGACCGATGGTTCGCTGGTGACTTACCACTGGTACCGTTTCATTGATCAGCCGTCCTTTCAGCAGTATGCCTGGAGCGAGGACAGGAAAGCCAAGTTGCAGGCCTTCGTGGAGAAGCTCCACGCGAGTTGGCCGATGGACCGAGACTACATGGCGCCTCCAGGCCGTGGGCAATTGGCCGCACTCGATCCCGCCCTGCTCGTAACACCGCCCCGGGGTATGGAGGCAGGTTATGTCCCGATCGTGACAAGTCAATCAGCGCAATGAAGACCAACCAAATGAAGAACATCAAGCAAGTCCACCTCTCTCTAGCCTTGATGCTGGTCGCTGTAGGATCTTATGGCGGGGATCTTTCTTTCAGCGATCCGGCCACCGTGCGTCCGATGCCGACTTGGGCCGTCGGCCAAGCCAGCCGCGCCCCGGACCTCGACGCGTTGCCGGGGTTTCAGAAACCGCCGCCGGGGTTTGGCGTCGTGCCGTTCTTCTGGTGGCTTGGGGACCCGTTGACCAAGGAACGGCTCGGATGGGAACTCAAGCAGATGGACGGCATGGGGGTCTCGGGTTTCCAGATCAACTACGCTCATTCCGACCAGGGTGGACAGAGCTACGGGCTGTCGTATCCAAGCCAGCCGCCCCTATTCTCACCAGAATGGTGGAAGCTCACTGGCTGGTTCATGCAGGAGGCGAAGAAGCAAGGGGCCGGGATCAGCCTTAGCGACTACACCCTCGGCCTTGGCCAGGGTTGGTGCGTGGACGAGTTGCTGCGCGAACATCCGGACATCTGCGGCCAGCAATTGCGCCTGGTCACTGGCGACGCCCCCGCGGGCGCCCTCGTGGTCACCAACATAGGCGGCCGGCAGCTCGCCGTCGTCGCCGAAAGGGTGCCGCTGTCACTCGACCCGATGAACCCGCAAGCAGGCCCGGAATATGCCAGGCGCTTCTTTGGCCAGTTCGAGGACCATTTCCCCGGCGAAGGTGGCAATGGGCTGAACTTCTTCTTCTCCGACGAGCTGGAGTTCCGCGTTCATGGCAACCTCTGGACGGCACGATTCGCGGAGGAGTTCAGGAAGCGCAAAGGCTACGACATCCAGCCGGAGCTGCCGGCATTGTTCATGGACATTGGCCCGCGCACGCCGAAGGTGCGGCTGGATTACAGCGACGTGAAAGTCGCACTCACCGAGGAAGGGTTTTTCCAGCCGGTCTTCGACTGGCACCAGGAGCGCGGCATGACCATGGGCTGCGACCACGGCGGCCGTGGCCGGGACGTCGTCGAATTCGGCGACTACTTCCGAACCCAGCGCTGGAACCAAGGCCCAGGCGCCGACCAGCCAAACCTCGGCAAAGACCTCATCAAAGCCAAGGTCGCAAGCTCGATCGCCCACCTTTACCTGCGGCCGCGCGTGTGGCTGGAAGGGTTCTACGGCAGCGGCTGGGGCACCACGTCGGCGGGCGTCGTGGACGCCACGTTCGCCGATTTCGTGATGGGCTACAACCTCCTGTCTTTCCACGGCATGTATTACGCGACGCATGGCGGCTGGTGGGAATGGGCGCCGCCCGACAACACGTTCCGCATGCCGTATTGGAAGGACTTGCATGGGTTTATGGACTGCGTCCAGCGCCTCGGTTTTCTGCTCAGCCAGGGTTATCACCGCTGCGATGTTGCCATCCTGTATCCGGTCGCGCCGGTGGAAGCCGGCATGGACGGTGAGAATGCGGTGAGGACCGCGTTCACCACCGCGGAGAAACTCTACGCCAAGGCGATTGACTTCGATTTCATGGACTTTGAGTCCCTGGCCCGCGCCAAAGTCGTCGGCAAAGAGCTCCACGTTTCCGGCGAAGTCTATAAGGTCCTGATTTTGCCCGCGATGAAGGCGGTTCGCCACTCCACTCTACAGAAGGCGCTCGAATTTCACCGGGCTGGCGGCATCGTGCTCGCGCCCGGCGCGTTGCCTGAAGCCAGCGACCGCATTGGGCGCGGCGATCCTGAGGTCGCCTCTATGGTGAGCGAGATCTTCCCGGACGGCCCCACGAAGGACGTATTGGCCAGGTTGCCCGCGCGCGACTACGACGGCCCCGGCTGCATCCAGCACCGGAAGCTCGGTTCACGAGACCTGTACGCTATCTACAACGCGCCCAAAGACATCGAGTGCACCTTTCGCGCCAGCGGCAAGGTCGAGTTGTGGGACCCCTGGACGGGGACGACGCGCCCGCTCCCCGTTTTGTCGCAGACCGCTGACGGCACAAAACTCAAGCTGCCGCTGACGGAAAAGGAAATACAGTTGGTCGTGTTCAGTCCTGGCAAGCCCGAGATCGCCGACGCCCCATCCGTGAGCCCGGTCGAGGTCATCAAACTGGACGGTGACTGGGAGTTCGAATTGCAGCCGACCTGCGACAACCGTTTTGGTGACTTTCATTGGCCGCCAACACCCGCGCTGATCGGAGCCGAAGCGAGGCAACTCTGGTACTGCGAAGGCGACCAGACCAACGGTCCGTGGCGCAATGTCACCTGCTCGTTCGGTCCGCAGTTCATCAATTACCGCACAATGCCGGGCAATGCTGAAATGCCCGCCCCTGGCGGTAAGCCCTACGAGTTCTCCTGGCGTTGGGGCCTTGAAAGTGATCCCGGCCACCAGGGCTACCATGGTCTGAAAGAGCAAGTGCATGACGAGTTTATCGCGCTGGGCAACATGAAAGGCACCGGTACCGGATCAAGCTACGAAGCTGACGGCGCTGATTCCTACCTATGGACAACAGTGGTCGCTCCACGGGACATGGTGGGGCACGCCCTCATGGGTGATCTGAAGCCGGCCCAGGTGTGGCTGAATGGCGAAGTGGTTACGGGTAACACCCTGAACCTAAAAGCAGGTGCAAACCCGCTCTTGCTGCAGTACACGAATCCCGGGCGCACCTACTTTGTCGTCTCCACGACCGGCGGCACCGCGGAGAAGGCGGACGCCGGAGTATTCACGCCGTCGGCGTTCTATATTTGGTATCCGAATGATCAAGCGGCTGCCGACCGCTGGTTCCGCAAGACGTTTGGCTTAGACAAGGTCTCCGCCAACGCCTGTCTCCGCATCACGTGCGACAACAGCTACGCCGTCTCCATCAACGGCGTTCCCATAGGCAGCGGCACGAGTTGGGAGAGGGTGCAGGAATTCGATGTGACCGGGGCCTTGCGCCAAGGCCCCAACGAGATCAGCGTCCATGCCCACAACGACGGCGGTGATGCCGGTCTGATCGCTGAGCTCACTGCCGGGGTGAACCGGATTTCCACGGACCGCAGTTGGCTCGTCACAAAGACTGAGACAGGCGAGCCGTTGGCAGCCGAGCAGTTGTCCGGCTTCACCGACAGCCTCTGGTATAAACACCAAATGGGCCCGCCAAAGCTGGAGCGCATGGACGCGACCGAGCGGCCCAAGTTTAAGGCCAGTCCATTGGCCATGAGTTGGTGGGACAAACCTGGCGTGTTGCCATTCGACGTGCGTCCGAACGAGAAGCGGCCAGTCGGGTGGTACCGGTTTGTCTCGCCGCCGGGATTGCGCGCTTTCACCGTTGCAGCGCGCGGTAAAGTACAGGCGTGGAGCGGGGACAACAAGCTGACCGGCGCCCGCAAATTCACGATCCCGCAGCCGTCAGCCGAACCGGTTACGGTCTTCCTGCGCATTGAACAAGAGCGTGGCTGTTATGCCGGTGCCGCGCTGCTGGAACCGATCAAGCTGGACTGCGGACCCGGCCGGATTGCGCTCGGGGATTGGTCGAAGAATGAGGGTCTGCTCAGTTACTCCGGCGGCGCGCGTTATCGGAAGATGGTAACGATTCCTGGCGCCAGCCAGGTATCGCTGAACCTGGGTGAGGTGGTTGCTTCCGCTGAGGTCCGCGTGAATGGTCAGCTTGCCGGTGTGAAGGTCTCGCCGCCATGGAGGTTGGACATCACCAGGTTCGTGAAGGCCGGCGAGAATCGGATCGAGCTGCTGGTGTGCAATACGCTGGCGAATCATTACACGACAATTCCCACTCGGTATCGCGGCCAGACGACTTCTGGACTGCTCGGCCCGGTGCAAATTGAAGTAGTCAGGTGAGTGATCCGGCAAAAGCATGAACAGGGCCCTCCTTAGCTTCGTCGCGCTGCTGGCGGCTTTGTCGGTTACGCTGCGTGCCGCCGATAGTCCCCGGCCGAACATCCTCATATTCCTCGCCGACGATATGGGTTTTTCGGACGCATCATGCTACGGCGGCGAGATCGCAACGCCGAACCTGGACACGCTCGCGAAGGGTGGCCTGCGATTCACACAGTTCTACAATACGGCACGTTGTTGGCCTTCCCGGGCGGCGATCCTTACCGGCTACTACGCGCAACAGGTGCGCCGAGACACGGTGCCGGGCATCAAGAGCGGGGTTTCGGGCGAGCGCCCATCATGGGCACGGCTCCTGCCGGAGAGGCTCCAACCACTCGGCTATCGCTCGTATCACTCCGGCAAGTGGCATCTGGATGGCAAGCCACTGCAGAATGGCTTCGACCACTCCTACCTCCTTGAAGACCATGACCGCCATTTCGCGCCGCGCCTGCACAAAGAGGACGACAAGCCGCTTCCACCGACAACTGCGGACGCCGGCTACTACTCCAGCACTGCCATCGCCGACTACGCCATCAAGTGCCTAAAGGAACACACCGAAAAATACTCCCAGCAGCCGTTCTTCGCCTACGTCGCATTCACTTCACCGCACTTCCCATTGCAGGCACCTGCACAAGATGTGGCACGCTATCGGGACAAATATCTCCGCGGCTGGGACAGTATGCGCGAAGAGCGTTGGCAGCGCATGCGGAACCTGGGTATTGGCGGCAGCTCCCTTTCCGCCATCGAGCGGGATCTGGGGCCGCCATACGCCTTCCCGGAGGACCTCAAGAAGCTTGGCCCCAACGAACTGAACCGCCCGCTGCTTTGGACCACACTGGAACCCTCTCAGCAGGCGTTCCAGGCCGGCAAAATGGCGGTTCATGCGGCTATGGTGGACCGGATGGACAACGAGATTGGAAGGGTGCTCGCCCAGCTTCGGGCGATGGATGCAATGCAAGACACTCTCATATTCTTTCTTTCCGACAATGGCGCCAGTGCCGAGATCATGGTGCGGGGCGACGGCCACGACCCCAGCGCCGCATTGGGCAGCGGGGCCACATTCCTGTGCCTCGGACCGGGCTGGTCGAGTATGGCCAACACGCCATTCCGCCGCCACAAAACGTGGGTTCACGAAGGCGGCATTGCCACGCCGCTCATTGTGCATTGGCCGCGTGGGATCGCGGCGCGTGGCGAACTGCGCCACACGCCCGGCCATATCATCGACCTGGTGCCGACGATTCTCGACGCTGCAGGTGGGAAACGATTCGACACGTGGGCGGGTCAGCTCGTGCCGCCCCCGCCGGGAAAGAGCCTGGTGCCGTTGTTCACCAAGGACGGCACGGTGACCCACGACTCGTTCTGGTGGCTGCACGAAGAGAATCGCGCGCTCCGTGTCGGCGATTGGAAGATCGTCGCGGCGGGCAAAGACAGCCCATGGGAGCTCTACGACATGCATCTCGATCGCTCAGAGTCCAAGAACCTCGCGACCAAGAAACCGGAGAAAGTCCGCGAACTAGCGGAACAGTGGACCCGTCAAATGGAAGAATACAGCGCACTGGCACGCAAAGACCTCCCGCCTTCCAGCAACAACAAATGATCGTCAGCATCTTTAACGACGTGATCGGCCCCGTAATGCGCGGGCCGTCGAGTTCACATTGCGCAGCCGCATTACGCATCGGGCGGATGGCTCGCGACCTGATGGGGGGCGAGTTGCGAGAGGTGCTCGTGGAGTTCGACCGTAACGGGTCGCTGCCCACGACGCACGAGTCGCAAGGCTCTGACATGGGACTCTTTGGGGGCCTGATGGGTTGGGACGCCGCGGATGAGCGGTTGCCGGGCAGCACCGAGGCTTTACGGGATTCCGGGGTGAACATTCGCATCCAGATCGTGGACGCAGGCGACCCTCATCCGAACACCTATCGGCTGACCCTCTCGAATCACCGCGAGCAGCATACCCTGCGCGCTATTTCCACGGGTGGAGGCATGATCGAGGTCATCGATTTAGACGGGTTCAAGGTGTCCATGTTTGGGGATTACTTTGAGACCCTCCTTTGGACTGCCGGCAACGGTTCGGCGCTGCGCGACCGGCTCGCCGTGCTGGTGGACGCAGATGCAGTCCTATCACACGAATTCCGGGGCGGCGGATTGGTCGAGGTCAAGGCGCAGAAGCCTCTTGCCGACGAGGTGCTCCATGAACTTCGGAGCGCGGGACTCATCCACGAAGCTAAGCACCTCGCGCCCGTGCTGCCCATCATGTCACGTCGGACCACTCGCGTTCCGTTCATATCCTGTAACGAGATGTTGAAGTACGACGCGGGGCAAACCATCCCATTATGGCGCCACGCTCTCGCTTATGAGTCTGCCCGCGGCGGTTTGAGCGAGACGGAAGTACTCGGCCGGATGACCGAACTCGTTCGCATCCTGCGCCGCTCCATCGCGGCAGGCATTGCGGGCACTGATTACAAGGATCGCATTCTCGGGCATCAGTGCGGCCTCTTTCAACGGCGGATGGACGAAGGCCGGCTGCTCAATGCCGGCGCGCTCAACCGGATTATTCTGTACGTGACCGCGCTCATGGAGGTAAAGAGCTCAATGGGTATTATCATTGCCATGCCTACCGCCGGAGCTTGTGCCGCGCTGCCTGGTGCGGTCATTGCGATGGCCGAGGAAATGGGGCTCGGTGAAGCGGACATGGCGAAGGCGTTTCTCGCCAGCGGCCTCATTGGCGTTTTCATCACCACCGCCTGGACCTTTGCCGCGGAGGTCGGCGGCTGCCAAGCCGAGGGAGGCTCCGCCGCAAGCATGGCGGCAGCAGCGCTGGTCACGCTGGCCAACGGCTCGCTGCACCAAGCCGTATCCGCGGCTTCGATGGCCCTCCAAAGCATGGTTGGCCTCGTTTGTGACCCTGTGGCAGGCCGCGTGGAAGTGCCTTGCCTCGGAAAGAACGTCATGGCCGCCAGCAACGCGTTGTGCTGTGCCAATATGGCGTTGTCTGACTTCGACGCGATCATACCGCTTGACGAAGTCATCGAAACCGCGAAGCGTGTCGCCGGTCAAATGCCCCGTGAATTGCGTTGCACCGCCCTAGGCGGCCTATCCATCACGCCTGCTTCGCTCGCTCTCGAACAGAAGCTCGCCAGCAAGAAGGCCGCCTGCAATCCCCGGTGTGTCTGCGGATCGTGACTGGCTGAGGCGTCGCTCCGCGATAAGAAGCTTGCTGGGGAGCGGGACGGTTGTCATCGAATTCTCGGCTGGAGGAACGCGGTCGTCGCCCCCATGCGGCACCGGTGCATCACCGTAGCAGTGCCGGATCATCGCAGGAGTTGCAAGGAAGTTGCAGGCATGTTGCAAGCCTGTTGTAAGCTTATTGGAGGCTGCCCACTGCTCTCCTTCCGCCCGAACCCAGGGCCGAGCACTGGTCTCGTCCAGGCACGGAGCGGCGTCGCGTCGCGCAGAACCCGGGTATATAGTATAGACTGCGAAAGGGTCGTCGTGGTTACAGGGATTTGTCGGTTCTCATTTCATTGTGGCTGGGAAGAGACCCCGTTCACGGAATTGGTCTAGGAGAAACGTCAGCCGTTCCGGGAAATAGTCGTTCAGAATGCGGCTTACCTCCCCTCGCCAATGCTCCTCGCAGGTGTAACGCTCATACGGACCTGTCTTATATGGATGCACATCCCGACGATATGTGCCCCACCGGGCAGCTTCCGCAGGGACAGCTTTTTGAATGGAATTGGCCAGCGCACGGTAGCGTTCGGCCGCGACCTCAGGCACAAGCGGGCCGTTGTTAGAACAGAGGAGCTGAACGCGCTCGGCAAAGAAGGAACGAAACTTGGCGTTCTCGGATAGCTTCTGAAAAAGCCGAGCCGGGCATTCGTCGTCATCGAAATCGACTGTGTCCGCATCGGCGGCCTCCAGTGTCCGCTCTGCGTCCCAAACGAAGAATCGGAATCGGCCGCCGGTGATCCGGGGCCGGGCGGCATACCAATTCGCGGAGCGGTCCCAATCCGAGTTGCCGGCGTACAAGTTGAGGATCAGATAATCCACCAACTCTGGAAGATCGAGGCACTCAAGAATCGCCTGATAGCTGCGATCATTTCCCACGCCTGAATTAGCCAAGGCCATCATTTTGGCCCAGGCGACCTCGTCGCCGGACTCTATTTTGTCGGCTTTTCTGCCGTCGAACTCCAGGGCCGGATCGTTTTGGCCAGCGCCGAGCAAGGAGCTGCCCGGTGGTTCGCACAGGTTATACAGCCCCCAATAGAGGCCATTGAGGTAAAAATGCACGAAGATGCCACGGGCAGAAGGATAGCCCATCGCCAGCATGCTGCGTCGCATCCATTCGTCGCGAAGGTAATCCGCCCGGCGGCGCCCTTCCCCGTTACTATCTAGCCAGGAATTATTGTTCCCGGCGCGCAGAATCAGGCTATCGAACTCCTGTGCACCGCCGGCGCCGAGCACCGGAACATGGAGTCTGGCGGAACCATACGGCGGCTTGAAGTTGAGACGGAAGGAGTGTTTGGGCGATTGCTCCGGATGGCGACTCGTGCTCCCGTGAATGCGCAGTCCGCCGGTACATTGGAGCTTCGGCCGGCCTTCTGCATCCATCATCTCCACCGAGACGGGCCGTTCCCAGTCAGTCCCGCGCTCCAGCGGGTGGGCATAAATGCCGGTTTCCGTTGAAAAGAGATCGCCCGGCTCCGCAATCACAGACAGAGTGGCAACCGACCTGAGTCCCTCCGCCACGGCCTGGCGGGAATCAGCGTTCTCCACGCCCACCGTTGCCATGCCGTAGTGAGCAGGGACCGGTTGCCCCTGGTTTGTGCCCCAGACGCGTGGAAACTGCGCACCCGTTTGCTTAAGGATATCTGGAACAAACAGATAGGTCCTTGCCGCCGAGCCAATCAGATTGGTCCCCTGGCTGAAAGCCGCGGCGCGCACGATGGTGGTCGCAGTAATCGCTATGGGCTCGACGTAAAAGAGCGCGCTCGACGGCTGCGGGCTGACGCCGTTAGTCGTGTAATAGATCGTCGCCCCTGCATCCGGCACTGAGACGGCCAATGCGAAAGGCAATTCATAAAAACCGCTAGGGTGATCGAATACCACTGCACCACCTGGCGCGCCGCGCTGGCTGGCGCCCAGGTCTTTTGAAAGAGTCGCAGGCTGGTTTGCGGCCGGGGCTGCGCCGCCGGCAAGCGTCAAGCAGAGCAGCGCGCTGAAGACGGCGTAACTCCTCGCGTTTATTGGCTCGAACGCCATTTGGCCGGCAACGGATAATAACCCGCTTCCCTGGCGATCTGTTGTCCCTCATCGCTGCGAATCCAATCCAGATATGCCTTGGTATCGCTTTTGTTAGCAGTGGGATCGATGTAGCAGTAAACGAACCGCGAAATAGGATAGGTTCGGTTGGCGATGGCTTGCTCGCTGGGAGCCACGGGCGTGGAAGAGAAAGCTCGCTTGATACTTAGCGGTCTAACGCCTTCCACCTGAGTGAGCGCGCCAAAACCAATAGCCTTCGGGTCGCTGGCAATGGCTTTAAGAACATCCGAACCGGACAGGAGGTGGACCTCGGTAGAAATCCCTTTGCCATTAAGCACTTCTTCGTTGAACAACTCGCCATGAACGGAATTGGTTTCCTGAGCATAAACCGAGATGGCCAAATCCGCGCCCTCCACATCTTTCCAATTGCTGTGTTTGCCCTTGAAGATGTCAAATAGTTCATCATAGGTGAGCACCTTAACCTGATTGTTCGCGTTCACATATACCGCCAGGCCACTGACGGCCGCTTTGTATTCTGTCGGTCGCTGGCCAAAAGCCGCCTCACAAGCCGCGGCCTCCTTGTACCGGATCGAACGCGAGGTCAGGGCGATATCGAGCTTCTTCTCGGCCAAGGCCGCAAATGCGGCGGGCGCCCCGCCACCTGATACATGAAACACGACCCCGGGGTGCTTCGTTTTGTAGGCATCAGCCCATTTTTGGCTGAGCCCGAGCAGGGTGTCCGAACCATTGATGGTGATAGTTTGTGCGGAGCCCGAAATCATCCAGCTCGAAGCCAGCATTAAAAGGGCGGTCTTTTGAACGGCAGTATTCATAATACTTTCTTGAGATCGTAAGAAAAGGGGAACGGGATATTCATATTCCACCAACGTCAATCAGCCGATCATTTCTTGAGTCGGAAATAGCAGGGCGAGCTGTTGACAGAGGGTGTGAATGGGCTGCTTACCACGGGTCCGGGCACATTGGTCCACGGGCCAGCGGGGTTACTAGCCTGTTGGAGGATAAAACCGCCGCGGTTCCAGCTCAGCACGGGAATGCCATTGGAGGAACCTATGCTCAGTTCAGGACCCAAGTCGGCCGGCAGAGTGATAGCCAATGACATGGCGAAAGTGATGTCAGGACTAGCGGCGTTGAAGTTGTGCACCTCGACCGCCAACACGTTGTCGCCTTGGACGAGGTTGGTCAGAGCAGATGCGGGGACAACAAAATCAACGGGACATGAGGCATTACCACCACTGCACGCATAGCCGGTCGCCAGGGTCGAATTGTAAATCGGGGCCGGATAAGCGGTCATGAACAAGCGATAGATTTCAAAACCGTTGAGATAGACCACGGCGCCGTCGTCCAGATAAACTTCAGCCAGAAGAGCCGCCCCTGGCAAGTCGTTAATATAGGTGAAATGGGTCCGAAGGTAATAGGTGCGATAAGGGTAGTCGGTGTTGGAATCCAGCGGCATTTCGGTGAGCAGCGGAATGGGAATGTCGCCGCTGAAATTTGGACCGCGACTGTCAACCCAAAGCGCTCCTGGCCCGGAACCAATCCAGGCCGAGTCATTGTAGGTTGGGGTGGTCCACTTGACTCCATCCAGGTTGGCGCTCGTGTAACTCCATATGTTGGTGAGATCAAACACCGCATTGGTCAGCAGATAATTGGTAGTGAGGAGGAAGAAATTCGAGCTGGAGAACTGGGTGCTGCCAACGACCGATAGGATTCTGAAGTAGTAACCGGTGCTGGGAGTCAAACCGCTCAATAAAGCAGCATGGTTAGTTACCAGGCCAGACTGGAGCGTACTCGACGACCCCAGGTCGGTTGTCAGTCCATATTGCACCTGGCTGGTGGCGGGATCAGTTGTGGTCCATGTGATAGTGGCTGCCGTGTCGTCGGGGTTGGCCGAGACATCGCTGATGAACGCGGGCACGGGCTTGGCATACACGCCCAAGTGGGAGCCAATATAGCGCTCCCTTCCGTAGCCCGGCAGATAACTGGAGTGATTGACTCCCACAGGATTGCCGGTGCTGTCGGCCATGTACATCGCGGTCGAACCACCCCCGTCCATGTTGATGGCATTCCAGCCGCCGCATTGAAGCATCCAAGAAGCCGTTTCCGAGTCCAGGGCGCCATCGCTGTATCCCGACTGCCGCCCGTCTATCGTCATCAGGAAAAGGTATCTGCCATCCTGAGAGAGGCCTAAGGCGGTGCGGGGCTGTGGCTGATGAATCCAGCTATCGGGATAACCGCTGATCGAGGCAGCCCCAATGTTAACGCCGTTGGAGACAATCGGGTAATAACCGGTAACGGCAGTATAGATGCCAGCGATGTTGGTTCCCGGCGGGCGATTATTGAAGACAAAGCTGGGGCGATTGTTGGTGGTGAAGAGCAGAGACGCATAGCGGGGATCCCCGGCCGCATCAGCGGCTGTCTGGCCCGACACCAAGATGCCGCCGGAGATCTGCAAGCCAAAGACCTCGCAAGACAAGCCTTCACTGCTCGGGTCCGAACCGCCCGGGTTGGCACTGTAGAAACCAGCGTCGCAGGCCACTTGCAGTCCGTTCAGCTTCAGAAAATTCGGCACGGACCGCGTGAGTGTTTCGCGCGATTCGGCGACGTAGTTCGGGGCCTTGGGGGTAGAGAGCAAGCGGATGTCGGGATCCTTCAGATCAACCCGGATGCAGTGGACCACCTGCAATCGGGGGAAGCTCCCGGGGATGCTGGGATCATTGGTGCCGACAGCATGATCGATACCTTTGAAGAAAGGGGTCCAGGGACCGAAAACGGGCGAAGCCTGTGCCCCAAAGGCGGCCGCCAACAGCAGCATCAGCGAGAGGAACGCTCTAACGACAGAGCATTGGTTCTTCATAATGGGCTGGCTGGTGCTAATTCCCGCTGTATTGGTAATCATAGGAGGGGATCGGGTCTTGGGTATAGGCGGCGTTGTATCCGTCGTAGTAAATCTTGCTGAAGCGCACGTGACCGTCCACGAAGCCGACGACGCTCTCGGCATCGCAATAGAAAGGCGTGTTCTTCCTGCCGGTCTTGCTCTTGTGCCAGGACAACGGCGCGTGCGCGGTCCATTCCATCACCAGCAGCGTCCGCTTGGGCTGTTGGATGGACGAGAGCGCCAGCCCGGCGATGTTCGGCATGCCGGGCATCGTCACGCCGTTATACACATAGCTGCTGAAGTCAAATCGGGGATTGAGATGAAAAGGAGTCGGGTCGGTGTAGCCCCGGTCATCCGGGCAGGCAAAAACGGTGTCACTGGCCGAAGACGCCCCGCTCAGGCCGGCATAGCGTTTGACCTGCTCTTTGTACCACCACCAGACCTCCTTCTTGTCTTCAGGCAATGTACCTGGCAGTCGTTGCTGATTGTCCGAGACGAATTCCAGCACCGCGCGGTTGACTTTCCCAAGATTCGCCAGGCAAAGCTCGGTCCGGGATTTTGCCTTCACCGACACCAACCGGTTTGCCACGATGGCGGCCAGGACACTGAGGATCGCCACCGTCACCATCAAGTCCGTCAGCGTGAATGCCAGGAGTTTGGGGGTGATTCTCATGGCGACTTCACCTCCGGCGGCCTGTCTGACTGCACCGAAAGACCGGTGGCGTCAGCGCTCGTAACCCCCACGAACGCCTGGTCAAACCAGCCTTGGAGACCTCTGGGCGTTACTGCTGAGGCAGATGCATTTCGGCGGCTGATGACCGCCGTCTGGAGCAAGCCTTGTTCAAATAAAGCCGGCAGATTGACTCGCTCAGGCAGGCTCCCAGGGCAAAACGCCACAATCGCCGGTCTTGTTTCACCCAGCTGCTGGCGCTGGACCGGGCTGAGCAGCGGCGGAGGACCCATAAACGAGACAATCACGCTCCCCTTCGGCGCTTTCCGGATCAATTCCTGGAAGTCTCCCGGCGGCACTTCCAACGGGCGCAAGGGATCCACTTGAAGCAATTGGGTGGAGCCAATAGTCACGCGCGCTTTGCGAACCGCCTTTCGAAAGCTCGCCAATTGAACCTCGGTCGCCGGATTCTTAAATGCAGTGGTGTCGCGGGCAATGAGGATGACCTGGCCCCCGGGTTGCAGAAGGCGCAGAGCCTGTTGGGCCATATACCATCCCACCGCTTCAGGCGGCCTCGAGTCCAAACCGGGAGAGAACCCTCCCCCCAAGGTCAGACCAATGATCGCTGCTGCCCCCAGCGTGACGACGCCAGCGATGCCCTGAATGACTCTACTGTCCCGCACCTAGAAAACGCCTCTGGGTTTGGAAAATACCACATTCGTCACACCGGTGGCGAGCTCGGCACTAATTGCCTCCCGCAACTGCGGCGTCGAGAACTTGCGTGCGCTCCCGTCCGCCATTCCCAGATTGCCCTTCATTAGGTGCAGGTTCCCATCCCAGGCCGCATCGATCGAACTGCCCAGGTAAACGTTCCAACAAGCATCCAGCCCGCCGCCGCCGCCGATCACATTCCGGTCCCCGAGCAGGATGACGGAGGTTTTTGCCGGACCCGTGTTCGTTCCGACAAAATAGCTGACGTTGAGATCGCCCCGCAGCGTGGTCCAGTTGTTGGTCATCCGCTTGAGCTTGTCCGTGTCCGCCGGGCAAGTCAGGATGTTCACATTGCGCAGTTCATTGGCCAGTACCCGAAAATGATCCGTCCAATCGGCTGAGCCCTTGCTGCCCCCATTGCTTGGGTCTACGTCCCAGGGATATTTGTCTCCCTGGTCGCCGGCCCACATCCGAGCGCTCAGGTCGATCTGCTTCACGTTGTTGACGCAACTGATGTCTTTGGCTTTCGCTTTGGCCCGGGCCAGGGCGGGCAGGAGCAGGCTGGCCAGGATGGCGATGATCGCTATGACTACCAGCAATTCAATGAGCGTGAAAGCTCTCGAGACCATATTTGTTCTCATAATTTATTCTAACGGCACCACCTTAAGCGAGTCGAGATCAAACCAGGCTTCCCCGGCACGCGCTCGAAGTTCGCAGATGAACTCGATTTCTTCCGTGGATTGCTCCACCTGAAATTCCGCGGTCAGCATTTGCCAGGGCGTGTCGCCCGTGAGCGAGCCCATTCGCCTGGCCTTGCTGCCGACGCGCAATCCGGCTCCTTGATGGCCGCCATAAGGGAGGGGTTGTACGCCGGCCACGCGCGCCCGGCCTTCAAAGCGATAACGCCCGCGCCCGACCATTGATTTGGCCCTCCAGGTCGCCAGAGTATCGGCGCCTACCACAATGTACAACGAGTGCACGTTTTCAGGTCCATTGACCTGGTCCATCTCTCCCTTAATCGGCGCTTCGGCAACCAGCCATTGGTCCAAGTGCGCTACCCCAGATCGAGACTCGATCAGCTTCAAAGGTGGCCGGGCCAGTTGTGATTTCAGACTAACCTCCCTTTGCACAATTCGCTCCTTCACGATAGTGACTTCGTTCCTAAGCCCATCCCATTCACCGCCGCCCAGAACCGGGCGCAGCTCTAGCGCGAGCTCATCCACCCGGCTCGTCAGTGCTGATGCCTTGAAAACGTTCGTGAACAGGGAATTGAAGACCGCGGCGTAGCGTTGTCTCCCTTCCGAAGTCGCCATGATTCCCCGCGCTACCAGACCCGCCAGGCTGGGCTGCCAGGGCAAATCCGCTGTGCCCAGCAACTGGTCCATACCATGAGGGAAGAAAACCGCCTTTCCGGTATCGAGGTCGCTGTAAACCCGGAAGTTGTTCCGAGCCAGACAGTAGCCATCCCGATGTCCGAGCATGACCTCCATGGCCATGAAAGCTAGAAAGCGGTCGATCTCCAGCACCGCCTCCAAACGCTCCCAGCGCCGGACTGGGTCGGGCTCGACCACGGCAGCGGCCAGCATCGCTAGCGCCCCCCGGTTCTCCACTGGCGCCAGAACTGAACTCCGTTTCAGGTGCTGGTCAATGTCATGGCCTCCTTCGGGCTCATAAAGGTCGCCGCCCACGCGCTTGAAATGGCAGGCGAGAAAATCCTCCGTGAACCCTTCTTTAAGGACGTAAAGGCCCAAGTTGCGTCCATTTAACATGACCGTCGCCCGCGTGACTCGAGGAGCCGGCACTCCCGAGGACTGGAATAGCTCGCTCCCGAGCTTTTCGTTCGCGAAGCTCGGGTCCTCCACGGAATTATTGAGGTGAATTCTCCGCAAGCCGTGAAACCTTTGGCCCTCATTAAACCGACCGAAATCCAGCGTCAAACTCGGTTTGTCATCCACGGCTCGGAAGCTACCCGTGGCTCCCTTCAGGTGGACGCCAACTTTCGGGTAAACCGTCGATCCCTCATAAACCTTCCCGGCCACAAACTGCCGTGGTTCTTTGCGCAGGTTCTCCATCCCATCGGCCCCAAGTTCAATCCGAAGCCGGGGAATCACACCTGCGATGAAAAGATCGGCTCCCGGCGGGGACGGTGATGGCGACCCCATGGGACTGGTGCCGGAGGAGGAGGGCTGCGCACAATAAGCCCCACTCCCCAGGACCAGGATGCAGAGTTGCGCAAGACTGCGGAGTCGCGAGGTCATTTTGCTGCCTGGCGCGAGTTCTTTCGGACGACCACCAAGGCGTTGGCGGCAGGCCGTTCCTGGCCTTCGCTGGGGCTGTTGCGGACATCACCCAGAGCCCAAAAAGTCGCCGAGCCTCCGCCGTCGAAGTTCATCGCCTGTTGGCAACCGAGCTTGAGCATATAATCGGCCATCTCGGGAAAAGTCATTCCCACGGAAAGATCGATCTGGCGGCCATCGACTTCCACCAGGAAAATATGATCCTTGTTCCAACCCAGCGCCGAACGCGGGTGGCGCATGTGGAGGAATCCGTGCCATTGCATGACTTTGCCCTCACGCACCAGTTCTGGGCCGCCGCCAATCGCTACCTCCACCCCGGACATATCCGGCACGGTCTCGGTAATGATCTTGAGCTTATCGCCCGGTTTAACTGTGGGCATCTCGGACATCAGCTTGGGACCGATCGACAGCACAATCGTCTGCCGGTCCAGGCGCGTGTCTCCACTGGTGGAGAGAGAGCGCACGCGCGCGTCATAAACTTTCCCGGCGCGCAGCGGCAACGGGGTATCGGTGCCGCACTCCAGGGCCAATTCCAGGCCGCCACGGGTTCGCGTCGAGCGGCCGACCACCCATGTGTAGAGCACGGCCGTGTCGTCTCGACGATCTTCATTCAAGCCGATTGCGTGGGTCTTGGCCCCGGGCCACACGGCTCGGAAGCGCGAATGAACATTGGTCATCTGCGGATTCCCCTGGCGATCGATCCAGAAAGCAGCGTGCCCCGCGGGACTGGTAATCAGCTCACCTCGGCGGATTTGGATATCCCTCGGGCGTCCCTCGTATTCCTCGGATTTCTCGTAAAAATCGCCGTTGATGGCAGCCATCGGTTGACCCAGTTCCGACGGCAGAGACTTGACCTGCTCTGCCACTGTGGCCATGCCCAGAAAGTCGCCCTTGCCAGAAGTGGTGCAAAGCTGGAAATCGGGGTGCGAACGTTCGATCTTGGCGATATGGATCGACCACGGCCCAGCAGGAACGACATCGTTGGTGTAAGAGAAGGGACGGGCGCGTTGCGGGGGAGCATTCGTAGCGCCGCCACCCCATCCCTGACTTAGCCCGGCGAGCAAGCAAGCCAACAGGCCGGCCAGCTTAAGACCCACTCCCGGAAGTGAGGAGCCACGCTTTCCCCAAAGAGACGCAATGTCCGTATAATCCGCGTAATCCGCGGTTAAAGGGGACGCGGCTTTTGCTTTCACCTCACGGCTTTTGGATTCTAAGTAAACCATGCCTCTACACTTCTTGCAGTCTAATTGGACCTTGCAGCAGGTGATGCGCCATTCTTCCCAGCTTTCTTCACAACGACCAGGGCGTTGGCGATCGGGCGGTCATACCCATCGCATGGATTATTGCGGATCTTGCCGTCGTGCCACAGCGCTGCCGAACCTCCGCCATCGAGGCTCACGGCCTCCTGGCAGCCTAGTTTCAGCAAGAACTGCGAAAGTTCGTCCAAGGTCATGCCGACCGAAAGGTCCCGTTGCCGGCCGTCCACTTCCACCAGGAAGAAATGGCGTTGGTTCCAGCCGACCGCCGTCCGGGGATGACGCTCAAAACGCGAGCTAATCTCATAGGCCTCCCCTGCCTCCCCAGCCAGCTTCTGCCGTTTCCCATTCCGAACCAGGATGGGACCGCCGCCGATGGCTGTCCTGATTCCGGGCAGTGCCGGGACTGATGTTGTAGCAATGCGCAAAACGGCGCCGGTTTGGACATTAGGCAGGCTGCGCACCGCCGTCGGCCCCAAGGAGACCACCAGGATGTCGGGCCCCATAGGCGTATCGCCCGCCTCGCGAACTTCCTGGACGCGCGTCGTGTAAGTCCGGTCCAGGCGCAAGGGCAACCAGGGGCTGCCCGCTGCACGCGTCAGAACCAGCTCACGTCCGCCTACGGTCTGGGTGGAAGCACCCACGGCCGGAGTGTAGACCTCGATACCCGCGACGGACCGATCCCCATTAAGACCGAACGGTGTCACTTGGCCATCCGGCCAGGTAATCTGAAAATGCGAAGCGACCGCGGTAGCATGCGGCTCCCCGAGAACGTCTGTCCAACAGCAAGGCGCGCCGGAAGGACCGCTCAGCAATTGGCCCTTGACCACCTGCAAACCACGCGGAGCACCGGCATAGGCTTTGTCCCGTTGATAAAAGTCGCCATTTACGGCTGCCACCGGGCAGCCAAGCCCGGGATCGATCAGCCTTAGTTGCGCGTCGAGTGTGTCCAACCCCAAGGCCCGGCCGCCGGCGTGGACGGATTCGAGTTGGTAAGCCTGATTCGTTCGCTCCACTTGGACTACATGAATCGACCAGGGGACTTCGCTCACGGACCAGTTCGAGTAAGTCAGCCCAGGCGACGAAGTGGGGAAACGGCTTTCGCCACAGGCGGACAAGGAGGCCGCGCCCAGCAAAAACAACGAGCTGAACCCTCGGCAAAACCAGGAAACCAGAGCCTCACGGCGACTCGTGCGACGAAAGGGGCTCTTAGGGTGCCCCATAAAGCAGACCAACCACACGAACAGCTTTTATCACCTTGGAGCCCTAAATTCAACATTAAACACACCCGACATCGTCTTCTGGACAATGGTGAACGTCGCGCGCAGTATACCACCCGCAAAGTGCACCTGGTATGAACGAGAAAACGGTTTACGTGTATGGAAGCCAAATCGAACTGCCGATGCTTATCCACGTCAGCCGGATCTGTAGTCACGTAGCTAGCCGGGTGACTTGGCACTCCCATGGGGGGTTTGAGCTCTTATTTCTGCTCGACGGGGCCACGGCATATGAGTTTGCGGGGCGTCAGGGCGTGGAACTGCATGGCGGGCATTTTCTGGTAGTCCCGCCGGGCCTGGTTCATCGCGGTCTCCATGACGTGCGTTCGCCCTCCACCATTTGCGGTTTGGCCTTGAAAGCTTCGCCCCCGAGCGCCTGGAAGCACACCACCTTTACCACTACGGATGTGGGCCGCTTGCGCACCGCGCTGGAGACCGCCAGCCAAAAAGTGCACCCGTTCAACCCAGCGTTGCGATGGCTGGTGCGGCGGCTGCTCGAAGAAACGGGCAACTACCCAGCCAATCCCCATCGCGCGGAGGCCGGGATTGCGCTGCGGGCGTTGATCTGCGCGGTGCTGGTTGAAGCTATGCGTCAGATTCTGGTCCCGCTGACGGAGCCCAAGGAATTCGCGGCGGCTGCCATTGCCTACCTCCGGGCACACCTCTCGGACCCAGTGGGCATGGACGACCTGGTGCGGCACGTGGGTTTCAGCCGGGCGCGCATGTTTGACATTTTCAAGGCGCAGACCGGTCTTACCCCCAACGATTACCTGCAACGCGTACGGATCGAGAAAGCGCAGGAACAGCTCAGGAAAACCAGCCTCTCGGTCACCCAAATCGCCCTCGCGACTGGATTCAGTAGCGGCCAGTATTTCAGTACCGTTTTTGCGCGTTATGCCGGCGTTTCGCCAACGGCGTTTAGGAAAGGCGCCAAACCAAGAGGTCCCCTAAAGGTCCGCCGTCAAGTATGAGTGAAGGTGCTGACTCGTTAGCGAAGGCAGGGCAGGAAGCGGGTATCCCGTCCCCGATGAAGAATCAGAGGGAACCGTTTTATCGCTTTGAAATCATCGTGCCTGCCGAGGTGGTAGACCAAAACCGGCATGTCAACAATGTCGCCTACGTGCAGTGGATGCAGGATGCCGCACTGCAACATTCCGCCGCGACGGGTTGCACCCGGATGACTGAGGCGATCGGGGCCACCTGGGTGGCAAGAATGCACCGGATCGAGTATCTCAGCCCCGGTTTTGCCGGGGATGCCCTCACCGTCCTGACCTGGGTCGCCGATTTCCGAAAGGTGCGATCGCTGCGCCGATACCGATTCATCCGGGCTGCGGATCAAAAGGTCCTTGCCCAGGGAGAAACCGACTGGGTGTTCATTGACGCGGCCACCGGACGTCCGCGTGCGATCTCCAAAGAAATCGCTAGTCTATTCGAGTTGGTCCCAGACGCTCACTTCCTCGCCGACGTCCGGTCCTGAATCCATCGGATATCCTGGTTGTTAAGCTGCGCCCACCCATAAGGATAGGTATACGAATAGGTGACCTTCATCGAGCGAGTGCGGTTGTCCTTCCACTTGTGGATCTCCGCATGGCCGTCGGCGAAAGTAAAGCCGCAACCGCCATTGTGAAGGACGCTGGGTCCATCCTGCCAAATGCCACCATAGGGGTCCATTCTTACCGCCATGGCCGCATCGTTCACGCTGTCTGGATGTTCGTCTATGAATACCCATAAGTTCACAGGCGAGGGAAGCGTCATGTCCGCCGATTTGACGTAATGTCGGTACCGCCCCGGGAAGTCATCCTCCAGGTGGCCCTGGTCAGAGTCCGTGAAAGATTGACTCATAGAAAGGGTCCGTACCCGCGGGAGCTTGTTCCCACCTTCCATCACCATGCTTCGGTCCACAATACATTTATAAATGGCTGCAGTCTTCAAATACGGCCCCAGCTTGCCGGTGAGCAAATAAGTGGTATTAGTGTTGTCCGGGTTGTTGGCAGCGTAATTCAGCCCGCCACCCACCCAATCAAACGCGTTGCACAGCTTGCCGCTGCCGTCGTCCGCATACATCAGCCACGCTAAATCAATCTGTTTGAGGTTGTTGATACAGGCGATCGTCTGCGCTTTGCCTTTTGCTCCTGCCAGTGCGGGCAATAGCAGCGCGGCCAGAATCGCGATAATTGCGATCACTACCAACAGTTCAATCAAAGTGAAAGCCAGGACCCTCCTGTGCCACGGATGCAAGGGCAAGCCAGGTTGATTCGTGACATGTTGATCCTGCGACGTGGTTAACGAAGAATTGGGCATAATCTCTTCTCGGTCAGAATCGTCATTTCTCACTGCGGTCAGCAACATTCTACAATCGGCCAGTAGAGGTGTCAAGTGTCAGGAAGGCATCAGCTCCAAGCTCCAAGGCTCTTCATCATCACCGGCCGAAACAGCTCTGGCAGTCGCAATTCTTTACCCGCCTCTTGGTGGGGCACATTTTGGTGCTACCACCGGACCGGCGCGCGGACATTCCTGTCCGCAGCGATGCTCGATACATAAGATGGCTTGGGAACTGGCCGGAACGCATTGACGATCGGAGCTTGCTGCGGACAAGAATGTCCGCGCGCCCACAGTGGTGCCGAGACTCGCCCCTCTTGGTCATTCCAGCGATCGGCCGGATTATTCAATCGGAAACAGCCCTCTATCGGCGCTGTTGGCCGACAGAGGGCGATGTGATTATCTTCTTCCCGGAACTGTCTTGGTTCGGGCGAGCCGCAGTCTATTTGAATACGTTATATGCCCGATAGAATTTCTTGGTCCCCCCGGCGGGAATCTGCCAAGTCCTCAAGGAGGTGAAGAAACTGGTGTCCTGCCCCACCACGTCATTGTACGGACCTTCAACGGAGTCCGCCGATTGAAGCGTGCCACTATAGGTCACCGTAGCATTCGCACCGGTGTGATCGATGTTCAACACAGGAATCGGACCTAAAACGACAATGTTCGAGATAATCACATAATTTGGGTATTGATTACCATTCATCCAGAGCATGAGGCAGTTGATTCCGCTGGTTGGATCCGTCTCACCGGCACAACGTCTCATACCAGATGGCACCGGCAAGTAAGGCTCGGGATCACTGCCCTGGCGAAAACACGTTTGCCAAATGTCCTCGCCGTCTCTCTGGGCATAACCGTCGTAACTGTTCATATACTCCGCCGGAGCGTTGGCGACATACGCAATCAATTTCATGTGCAGTACTTTACCATCCTTGAATTGAGGTCCATAATTGTTCCAGTCCCCGCCGCCGCCACAAGCGCCTATAGCGTTATGACGACCGTCCTGAAGACTTCCCAGGCGGAATGGGGTGGATAGTTCGTTATATATCCAATTCGGGTTGCCAGTGACCGAGCCCGCAGTGCAATTTGCGTAATCGGAGAAGGTGAAACCGTGGTCGAAGCCAGGCAGTGTCGTGGTGTAATTATTATTGGTTGGATCATAATCAGCCGGAATCTCATTCGTGCAATGGAAAGTCCAGTCCCAGGTGACGGTGATAGGCCCCGTTCGTTGCGTGGGGAAATCCATTTTCCAAAAATAAGTCTGAGCATTGGTTCCGAAGTTCCCGTCAGATGCAATCTTCATTGCCCCTCCCGTGGCGGTGCAATTCGTTAGAGTCACGATGTTCCACGGCCCCCCTGGCCAATCCGGAATTTGATCTGTGGTCGGCCACCAACTGCGACCGTTGTTGAGTTTGGTGTAGCCCGGTTCAACGGCCTCAGCGATCGCGAAGTTATCGTTGGCATTCACCCACTTGTTACCGATAGCCGGTTGGCCAATGGCCCAACCGTTCGTGTACCCCTCTGTGGTTGAGAATTTGGTTTTGAAGAGCAATTGCGCTTGAAGATCGGCGGCCAGAAAAGCCAGCAACCCACAAGCCAAGAACTTCAGAAGCGTTGTTCGGTTCAAGTTCATGCCCGCTGATGGTTTCGTGTTCACTCCCGTTACTCTATTCATGAGGATACCTTTCTATTTGATTGCCGCTAGACGCGGCATCTCTTGGTTTTTTAACTGCGACAGCCAAACCCGCGGCCAACGGCAGCAACACTCCTTGATCTCGCGCGGCCAGTGGTTTTTCCACTGCGCGATTACCACCCAACTCTCCCGCCGAATACCTCATAGCCCGACCGGTCAGTTAAGTTTACAATCTGACGAATCTTGCCAAAATAAGCTCTGGTTGTCTTGCGAGATCGTCCACTGGACAATTTCGAACACGCGGAGGATCCAGGTCGTCTTGCACCCGAGGGAATACTCAATCATCATTCCCGACTCCCCCTCGAAGGCCGCACCCCTTGCGCCCAACCTCATCGTTTGTGTCTCGCAAGATTTTGTGTAACCTTAAGCAAAGGTTTCCCCAGGAAGCTGGCAGTATGAAGACTGAACCAATTTCCAGTTACTGTCCTAAATGCAATACCCCGCTGCTGGTCAGCGCACCGGAGGGGCTTTGCCGGAAATGCCTCTTGGCCGCCGTTGCCACGCCCACCGAGGCGGGCCAAGCTGCCAACGCCGGATCCATCGTGCCACCCTCACGCGAAGCCGTCGCCGCGGCATTCCCCCAGCTTGAAATCCTTGGACTAATCGGCTCCGGCGGCATGGGGGTCGTTTACAAGGCCCGCCAGCCGCGGCTCGATCGCTGCGTGGCTTTGAAACTCCTGCCGCATTCGCTCGCGGCCGATGCTACCTTTACCGAGCGCTTCAACCGTGAGGCCCGGGTGCTCGCCCGCCTGAATCACCCCGGCATTGTGACCGTTTACGATTTCGGAGACGCGGGTGGCTTCTTTTTCCTGCTTATGGAGTTCGTTGACGGCGTGAATCTGCGCCAGGCGATGCAAACGGGCCGATTCACCCCGCAACAGGCGTTCAGCCTGGTGCCGAAGATTTGCGAGGCCCTCCAATTTGCCCATGACGAAGGCATCCTCCACCGCGACATCAAGCCCGAGAACATCCTCCTCGATGCGAAAGGCCGGGTAAAGATTGCCGACTTCGGCATCGCCAAACTGGTTGGGGAGCAGCAACCCTTCACAAAGCTCACGGCCACCGGTGCGACCATCGGCACACCGAATTACATGGCGCCCGAGCAGCTTGAACACCCCGAGGACGTGGATCAGCGCGCCGACGTCTACTCCATCGGGGTCGTGTTCTACGAGATGCTGACCGGCGAGTTGCCCATTGGGCGATTTGCGCCGCCATCGCAAAAGACGAGCATTGACGAGCGGGTGGACGAAATCGTGCTGAAGGCGCTTGCCCGGGAAAGGGAGCTGCGACAGCAGAGCGCCGGCGAAGTGAAGACACAGGTGGAGAATTTGCAGACTTCCCGGCCGCGCGGGGAACTCGACCGTCCTGCGCCAACTCCTGGTTTGGATGGGAGCGCGCCCCAAGTTCTCCAGACCGCGAGAGCAGGCGCTGGCAAGAGTTGGTCGCACCTGGCAATCTGGGGCGCGGCACTTACCGGGCTCAGCTTGCCGTTGCCACTTCTGATCCTGGCCGCCGGCATACTCGGCATGGGAGGGCTCGGTCCGGGCGAACTTTGGATCATGCTTGGTTGCGTGGCGTGTCTGGGCGTTCCAGGCACGTTGCTCGGGTGGATGGCGCTGAGTCATATGCGCCGAAGCCACGGGCAACTCCAAGGCCTGCCGCTCGCTCTCTTTGCGGCGCTGACGTGGCCGTTCCTGGTTGCGTTTCTTGGCACCTTGCTGCCCCCGATCATGATCGTCACAACAGAACCTGTTTGGTGGGGACCGGCGCTGCTGCTGTTGCCCATCGCCGTGTTGGTCTTTGGCGTGTGGGGCCGGCGCGCGACTGCCCGGTGGGGGAGTGGTTCCGCCGAAGAAGTCAGGAAAAGTGCCGAGGACATCACCACGACCGCAAGCCTGCCACCAGAGGTCACCGAGCCATCTTCCACCAAGGCGGATATCGCACCTCCCGCCGCGCCGGATTGGCACAGCGTCTGGCTGGGCTTAACAGCCAGGGTCCGCCTGCTGGTCAAAGCCGCGGTGATCGTCCTGGCGATTGCGCTGGCCTGGGTGTTCGTTTTCTATCGTATTGATTATGTCAAAGTAGGGTACGCCATGGTGCGCACCGGAGACGTGGGGTGGGGCGCGCCGTGGTTGAGCTTTTGGCGATCACCAGACCAGAACATGGCCCTCCAGTATGGTCTGGACTTCTTCACCTTCTCATTCGCCGCCGGTCTGGGGAGTGCAGCGCTCTGGATTCTCTATGCGCGTCTTCGTACGGCCGATCGTCGGGTCAATCGTCCAAACCGCATTCCGTGGGTCAAAAGGAAGACGGCGCGGGTGGCCGTGGCGCTGTGTGCAGGGTTGGGGATCATGATCCTCGCACTTGCACTGGCCTTCTTTGTGTGGTTGCCGAGGCTGGAAAAGACGAACAGGGTTTCCAGCCTGCCGCGGGGGACGTCGGAGGACAGCGTGGCCGTGGAAGTAAGCGCGCCGCCCCGGGATACATTCGTAATCACCGGCATCGTCTTGTCCAACAACGTGCCAGTCAGTGGCCGTGAACTGCGCGCTAAGTTGTCGCCGCCCAGTGGACGAAAGCCCAGTCCCTTCGTCGTCCGCTGGCAAACGGTCAAGGACGGCTCAGCCGGCACGCCCTGGGAAATTGTCGTCGAAGACAAGGTGTCAGGCACCATCGTGGCGCGGCTCCGGCCGGCGAACCTGCCCCAGTTGGCATGGGCCAGTTCGCCGCAGGCGGAGCGGACCACCAGTAAATCCGCAACCCACGAGGCCTGGGCATTTGAGGTGGCGCGGGCACTGCAAACGACCGGCGGCGGCAATGCCGGCGCTGCCGATTGGAGCGTGCGGCTCCAATTCCAAAGCGCGCCTCCGCAACCCACGACTTCAAAGCGGGGCATCGACGCGGACTTCGTGCTTCCCCCACAACAGGTGGCCGTGTTCGAGGTCGTCACGCGGAGCAACGGAATTGTCGTGTCCATCCCACAGCTTGCAGCCTACGTTGTCAATGGAGCGGAAGGGCCATACACGGGGAAGTTCCTTTGGGTGGATGACCCCGAGGATTTGGACAGCTTGACGGGTGTGCCGCGGTGGAGGTTCGGGATTATCGGTCCCGATGGCAGCAATCTGCACCAAGGCCTCGGAGTGCCGACCCCGCCGGCAGACTACGCCGGCAACCTGGACCTCTGGACTGCCCTCAAACCCGACGCCGAAGTAATCGAAGGCCTGCGCGACTCCGCCGCCTCGCGACCGGCATACGGATTGCGCATCCGCACGCTGGCTTACAATACCGCGCCTGGCCAGACCTATCGCTCGACTGGCCAAGGCACAAACTGGGTGGCAGGTACTGCTTCGCCCAGGGCACCGACGGCACCGTGAAACGTGGACTCTACCCAACAGACTCTCGCCCCCGGCAACTTCGCCCCGACGCGCTGGACGCTGGTTCTCCGCGCGCGAGGCGAATCGTTCGAGGCTCAGAAAGCGCTCGGCGAGCTGTGTGAGGCATACTACCAGCCGGTCTTCCGGTTCCTCCGCCGCGGATGCCGTGACGACGATACCGCGCGCGAGTTAACACAAGAATTCTTCGCCCGGTTACTAGCCCGGCACCAACTTGACTCCGTGGAGCCCGGACGTGGTCGTTTCCGCTCGTTCCTGCTGGGTGTGGTGAAGCACTTCCTCTCGGACCTTCGCGACCATGAGCGTGCGGCCAAACGCGGTGGCGGCAAGGCGCCGATCCCCATCTCTCAAACCACCCCAGGCGAGACTACCACTGAAGTTCAGATCCCCGATCCTGCTGGACCGCCGCCGGACAGTGCCTTTGATCGGGATTGGGCGACTGCGCTAGTGGATCGCGCCGTACAGGTCTTGGCTTCAGAATCCGTCACGAGCGGGAAGCACGAGCAGTTCGCCGCCATCAAACCCTGGCTGCTGGGCGAGGTGCCGTCGCTCTCTCAAGCTGAGGCCGCACGTCAACTTGGAATGAGCGAGGGTGCGGTGAAGGTCGCCATTCATCGCCTGCGAAAGCATTTCCGTGAACTGGTCAAGACCGAAATCGGGCAGACTGTTGACGACCCCGCGCAGGTTCAAGACGAGTTGAGGTACCTAATCGAAGTGCTTTCACAATCATAAGACCGGTTCTGCACAAAACAATGGAGCTAAATGGGGCTTGCCAAGAAGCGCGAATTCCGCTCGGCTTGAGCACAACTTTGGACCCGAATGCAAATGGCAGCTTTAACTAACTTCAATAAACAACAAGAAGACCGAGTCGCTAACGCTATGACAAGACACGCATCGAACCTGATGAACCGACGGCAGTTCCTCTGCGCCACCAGCGCCAGCGTCGCCGCCTTCCACCTTCTTCCCCGCAGCGTAGCGCAAGGAGCCGAGCGCCTTGCCGCCAACGAAAAGCTCAACGTGGCCGGCATCGGCATCGGCAGCCAGGGGGGCGGCGACGTGGATGAGGTGGCCAAGCTGGGTCACAACATAGTCGCGCTATGCGACGTGGATGATAAGTACGCGGCCAAGAAGTTCGCCCAGTATCCCAAGGCCACGCAGTTTAAGGACTTTCGCGTCATGCTCGACAAGATGGACAAGGAAATCGACGCGGTGGTTATCGGCACGCCCGATCACACACACACGGTCATCGCCATGGCGGCCATGCAGCATCACAAGCATGTGTATTGTGAGAAGCCCCTAGCCCACACCATCGAGGAGGTCCGCGCTCTTATGAAGGCCGCCACCAAGCACAAAGTGGTCACCCAGCTTGGCAACCAAGGGCATTCTTTTGGTTCTATTTGCCGGCTGTGCGAGTGGGTCTGGGCCGGCGCCATCGGCCAGGTCCATACCGTCCACGCGGGCTGTGATGCCTTCAAGGATGTGTATTGCCAGCTCCGCAACCTGGACAAGCTGAACCAGCACTACGACGTTCCCCAAGGCCTCGACTACGAACTGTGGATCGGCCCGGTCCCGTTCCGTCCCTACACGCCTTTCTGGGTCCCCTGGAATTGGCGCGGCTGGCTGCCATTCGGCACGGGCACCATCGGCGACTGGTTCTGCCATGTGATTGACCCGACCTTCTGGGCGCTGAACCTGGATGCACCGTCCACCGTGCAAGCGGAGGTTACTGGTTATGATCCGGCGACACAGGGCCTGACCTATCCCCCTGCCACAAAGATCACCTTTGAGTTTCCAGCGCGCGACCAACGAGGCCCCGTCAAACTGGTCTGGTACGACGGCAACAATACCATTCCCCGCCCTCAGGATTTCGCGGCCGACGACAAGGTGCCTGGCACAGGGGCTATTCTATTTGGCGACAAGGGGATGATTATGCACGGCTCCCACGGCGCCGGCGGCTGCCGTCTGCTGCCTGAGAGTGTGATGGAGCGATACTCCGGCAAGAATGCCCCGGCTGAGAAGATTCCGCGCGTCAAGAACCACCATTGGGACTGGGCTGAGGCGATTCGCTCCGGCCGTCAGGCCGGGTCCAACTTTGGGTACGGCGGGCCCCTAACGCAAGCCGCGCTAATCGGAGCCATCGCCATTCGCTTCCCCGGCCAAACGCTCAAATGGGACAATAAGAAGGCGCGGTTCACCAACCACGACGCTGCGAACGCTTACGTCCATGCCGGGTATCGTAAAGGCTGGAAACTCTGATTTGGGGGGGGAGAGCGTCCTCGCGAGCCCTGACATTCGGAACCCCCTGAATGAGATGTTCTTGGAGTCGGGTCCCGAGGCATGAGTCCCCAAAGAAATAGCAAGCACAATGATCACAATAGCACTTTGCCAAATGAGAACTAAGAAGATGCTTACACTCGTCGGCCTAATTAGCATGGCCGTCTTCCTAAACCTACGCGCGGCAGACACTCCGAAGCCCGACCAGGAACCGCCGGTGGTGGATCCCGGCCCGCTCGGCGGCCCGCCCTCGGATGCCATCGTGCTATTCGACGGCAAAGACCTGTCCAGGTTTCGCGGCGAGCGCAGTGCCGAGCCAAAATGGAGGCTGGAAGGTGGCGTGATGGAAACCACGCCGCAAGGCGGCATCTTCTCCAAGGAAGAATTCGCCGACTGCCAGTTGCACGTCGAGTGGGCTTCGCCGTCCGTCGTCAAAGGCGACGGTCAAGGCCGCGGCAACAGCGGCGTCTATCTGATGGGGCGCTACGAAATCCAGGTGCTCGATTGTTACCAGAACAAGACCTACCCGAACGGCCAGTGCGGCGCGTTCTATGGGCATAACGCGCCGCTGGTCAATGCGTGCCGCCAGCCTGGTCAATGGCAGGCTTACGACATTATCTTCCACGCACCCAGGAAGCTTGCGGACGGTAAGGTGCAGGCTGGCTCGTTCACTGTGTTGCACAACGGCGTGCTCATTCAGGACCATATTCCCGTCGGCGGCGAGCCCACGACCGCAGCCCCGCTTAACGGCGTTGCCGATAAAGGGCCCCTCTATCTCCAGGACCACGGCAATCCGGTGCGCTTCCGTAACGTGTGGGTTCGCCCACTCTGATCAGCATCAACCGCCGCCGTCACTGCTCTCAACGCGGACGCCAAGCGTGACCCCTCGCTGGGCTACGCCTTGGCCTCACCCGTGGCCATGCAGGTTAACGGTAGTTCCGTTGAACCGCAGAGACGCCATCGACGCAGAGAGAGACCAGATCAAGCCATAGCAATATCTGCCACAGTAAGGCGGTCGGTTTGAGTCCCCTTTTCCTGGCTCTTTTCTCTGCGCTCATCGCAGTGCAAAAGGCCAGAATCGTGCATTTCGAGCAAGGTTTTCTCTCCTGCTGTCTTCTCCGCGCTCATCGCGTCTCTGCGGTTCAAGGGGGGCTTGCATTTTGGTTACGGCTCCGCTGCTTCAAGTCCCTGCGGTTCAAAATCACTCGTCGAACTGGAGGTAGTCGTGCCAGTGCGGGTCTTCCTGGAGCTTCTGCTCGCCGCCATACACCGGACGGCAACCATACTCCCCCTTCAGAAACACGCTCGCGAGGCGCCCCGAGATTTCCTCGGCAATTTGATAGAGGTTCATCTGCCGGCCGGAGCCGGTCGGGCATTCCACCGTGAACTCGTTACCGTAGTAGGCGTAGTACTGAACCAGCGCCCGGATGATCAGAGCGTTGACCGGCATCCAGATCGGGCCGCGCCAGTTCGAGTTTCCCCCAAACATCCCGGTGTCGGATTCGCCCGGGAGGTAGGGCACGCGGTATTCCTGCCCGCCGACGTTGAACACGTAAGGATGTTCGGCGTGGTAGCGAGAGAGTGCCCGGATACCGTAAGGGCTGAGGAATTCATTTTCGTCCAGCATCCTGGCCAGCACGCGGCGGAGCTTGGTTTCGTCCATGATCGCACCGAGCCGGCGGCCCGCACAGCCAGGTTTGGTCGGATCGTGAATGAAGGTCTTCAATTCCGGGCGGGCGTCGAGGAATACCTGGAACTTCTTCGCGATCTCAGGGTATTTCTCCTTAAATCGTCCGGAGAACACGGCGACCGCGCACAGCGGCAGCAGGCCCACCATGGAGCGGACTTTCAGGCGCTGGGCCTGGCCGTTCGGCAATTGGAGCACGTCGTAAAAGAACCCGTCCTCTTCATCCCACATGCCTGTGTTGCCCCCGGTGTGAATCGTGGCCGAGGCAATCGAGACGAAGTGCTGGACGAACTTGATCACCATGTCCGCGTAGGTCGCGTCGTGCATGGCCAGTTCGATAGCGATCTCCAGCATGTTCAGGCTGAAGAGGGCCATCCAGGCTGTGCCGTCAGCCTGTTCGAGGTGTCCACCGGTCGGGAGCGGCGAACTGCGGTCAAACACGCCGATGTTGTCCAGGCCGAGGAACCCGCCTTCGAAGGCGTTCTTGCCCGAACGATCCTTCCGATTGAGCCACCAGGTGAAGTTGAGCAGCAGCTTCTGAAAGCTTCGCTCCAGCCACGCTACGTCGCCTTTGCCCGTGCGCGCCATGTCCAGGCGGTAGGTGAAGATGGTCGCCCACGGATGCACCGGTGGATTCACGTCACCGAAGTTCCATTCGTAGGCGGGTATCTGGCCATTCGGGTGCAGGTAGTTCTCACTCAGCATCAAATCGAGTTGCTGCTTGCCGAAATCCACGTCCACCAGCGTAAGCGGCAGGACATGGAAGGCAAGGTCCCACGCGGCGTACCAGGGATACTCCCATTTGTCCGGCATGGAGATGACGTCGGCGTTGTACATGTGGTGCCACTGCGCATTGCGCGGCGCCTGCTTGGCCGACGGCAGGTACGGATCACATCCCCGCTCCTCGAGCCATCGGTTCACGTCGTAATAGAAGAACTGCTTGGACCACAGCATCCCCGCCAGAGCCTGGCGCATGACATTGGCCGCGTCGGCATCCAGTGAGCGCGGGATGACGCCGGCGTAGAATTCGTCCGCCTCCTGCTGGCGCGCTTGAAGGACTTCGTCAAAATGTTTGCCGAACGCGCCCCTGCCCTTCCCGTAGGTTTTGTCCAAGGCAGCGGGTGCCACCGGAGTCAATCGCAGTCTCACGAGCTCGCACTTTCCGGCCGGGACGGTCAGGCGATAGTGCGCTGCAGCCTTGGTCCCGGCCTTCTCCGGATTGACGGCATCCGTTTGTCCCTGGATGATGAAATTGTTGATGCCGTCCTTGACGAAGGCAGTTCGATTCTGTCCGTTGAACAGCCGCTTCGCATTGGTTTCGTTTTCCGTGAACAGCAATTGGGGAGCACAGGCGCCTCGCCTGTAGCGGCTGGCGCCCTCGCCAACCGCGTTCGTGGCGGAGGCGCCACGAACTGCGCCCGGGGCGGGCGCGCTCCCGTCATCGCAATAGAGATAGCGCTCGCCTAGCTCGGCTTCGCTCGCCTTGACCACGGCGGCCTTGCCTGCAACCGCTTGCAGCGATGGCCGCGGATTATCTCGGCCCCACGACCACCGGTTACGGAACCAGAGCGTCGGCAGCAGGTAGATTTCCGCGGGCTTAGGACCCCGATTGTGAACACTGATTTGAACCAAGATATCCTCGGGTGATTCCTTGGCGTATTCCACGAAGACGTCGAAGTAACGGTCCTCGTCGAAGACGCCGGTGTTGATCAGCTCGTATTCGAGTTCCTGGCGGCTACGGCCGCGATTCGTCAACACCAGTTGATCATAGGGAAAGGCGGCCTGCGGGTACTTGTACAAGTACTTCATATAGGAGTGCGTCGGCGTGGAATCCAGGTAGAAGTAGCACTCCTTGAGATCCTCGCCGTGATTGCCCTCACTGTTGGTCAGGCCGAAGGCGCGCTCTTTAAGAATGGGATCCTTCCCGTTCCAGAGCGCGAGGGCAAAGCAAAGGCGCTGTTTGTCGTCGGAAATTCCGGCCAAGCCATCCTCGCCCCAATGATAGGCGCGGGAACGCGCCTGATCATGGGTGAAATAATCCCAGGCGTTGCCGTCCTCGCTGTAGTCTTCCCGCACGGTTCCCCACTGGCGTTCGCTCAGGTAGGGTCCCCATTTCTTCCAGGGGGCCTTCTGCTCGCGATCCTCTTCCAGTCTATTCTGTTCCGTAGTTTTCATTTTCACGTTCTTGCTCATATTGAGATTAGCACATAGTCGGCGAGCATGGTCACCTTCGTTACTGATTACCGATCACTGATGACTGGGAACTGATCACTCTTCCCACCCCCTGCCATCTTCGTCCTCGCCATTTACTTCGCTTGAAAGTGGGTTTCCTGTCATTGCGCCGGGATGGTGATCAACGGCAGTTTCTCGGGGCTGCCCGTATCTGCCAGGGTGAAGAAGAACATGACGACTGTGAGCGCGCGCTTGCTTTGCAGGTCGCCGTTGTCAACCCAGAACCAATAGTCGCGGTAACGCACGGCGGCAAAAGCGTCTGCCGGCTTGTCCTTGCCGCTGTGAATCCGCGCCCTTTGCTGGGGGCTCTGCGCGGTGGAAGCGTTCTCAATCGAGGGCCACGCGCTGTGGTCCTTGAGATGGGCCTCGGGCACATCCAGACGGCTGGCAAAGGCCTGCATGATTTGTAGCATCGAGCGGCTGTTCACAGCCAGTTCATTTTCCGCCCCGCGCATCGGCGAATAGGTGAGCACGAACTTCTGCTGATCCGCAGGCAGCTTGAGCAGCCGCCGGATTTCCGCTCCCTTTTCGGCGATCTCGGCGGGCACGTCGTCACGCCGGAAGAACACCACGCCGGTTGAACCTTTGGCCTTGTCCTCCTCGACGCGCATCCCGAACGCCCCGGCCGCCTGCACTTCGCGTAGCAACTCCAGCACGCGGATAAACTCCGGGTCCGCCTCCCGGACCGTGCCGCCGGCCGTCGAGCGGTTTCGCACCCCGTTGAGCGACTCGACGGCCATGCCCAGGATGAAGTCCGCCGCATAGCCGGACTGAAGCAGGAAGAAGACGTTCTTGGGATCAATCGGCGTGATCAGCCCGCGCAGGAACTTCTCCCCGGTCATCGGCACGTAGGTGATGGTGGGCCGGTCGGTGTAGATGGCCTGTCCACCGATAGACGCGTAGTTGCCCTGGATCGCCTTTTCCGTGGAGAGGGTGCCGTTGACACTGACACCCGTCTGCATGGAGTAGCCGCTGACGATGGAGGCCACATCCATGAAGACCGGCAAGTCCATGTAGCGCAGCTTGACGATGTTGAGGAGCGTTTGCTGTTTCCACGAGTCAGCGATGGCTGTGCTGTAATCGAAACGGTCCACGGCAACGGTTTTAGGGCCGAGGTGGCTGCAGCCGGTGGAAGCCAGCCCGCAGACCAGCGCGAGGCTCAGGACGGCGCGAATGGTGTTTGGTTTCATGGTGTCCGGGTTCACTGATTACTGATTACTGATTACTGATTACTGATTACTGATTAATCAGTCCCTTTCCACCCACACCTTGCAAATCGCTAACGCCCGCCAGGGCCTGGTCCTCGGGCTCAGGAAAGGACCGCCCAGCGGAACGGCGCAAGAGCGTCAGTTCACCACGCAGGAGCACGGTGCGTTCTGGCGGCAAGACCTCGATTAGGTTTTCCAGCATGGCGCGGAGGCGGCGGGCCACCTGAATGCTCGTGCCGCCAAACTGGCGGATTTCCGTGACCGCCAGGCAGACGAAATCCTCCCAATCGGGCGTCCGATAGGCCAATCGCAGCGCGCCGGACCGGTCATGGACCAGTCCCTCATCGAGTCGCCGGCCGCCCACGGTGCGCAAAAGGTGATGGATCTGGTCGATTGCCAGGACTGCGGTGGTTGGATCGTTGATAGCCGGCGAAAGCGCCTTGGAAGCGATGTCCACCACGATCCGAAAAGCAAAAGCCGGATCCTGCTCCATCGTCCTTTCCTGACCCAAGGCGACCGATTGGCAAAGCGCACTTGATGATGGCACGTCCTTGGCTCCAAAGATGCGAAACAGTGGGCTCCCGGCCGCCACAAAATCCCCCACTTGGGGCACTAGCTCGACAACACACTCCTTGTCCCGGGCCAGGGCCACGAGTCCCTCAAGATCAAAAGCCAAGAGCACTCCATCCTTCGGGCTCGGGAACGCGCCTGTCGATTCGCCGCCAAGCGGGCTCGGGGGGCCCTGGGTGGTGTCCTGCTGTGTATTAAGAGGACGGGGATAAACGCCTTGGATCACCTCGAGTCCCAAGCGTCCCACAGCCAGCAAGGCCCCGCTCGGTCGCATCAACTTGCCTACATGGTCAATGAGGTAAAGGAAGGCGGCAACGCTGAACAGACAAAGGTATCCGGCTAAGTGCGCTGTCATTCCCGGTACCGAGCCGTGAATTCGCACGAGCACGGACAAGGTGAAGGCGAAGGTGAACGTGAACAGGGTTAAGGCGAACCGGGTCACCCGGTCCCGGAACACCACCCCAATGATCCGCGGACTAAGCTGGGCGCTGGCCAACTGCATTACGAGCAACATGGTAGAAGAAAGGAAGACAATGAAGGTGAGCAGGGACCCGGCGAGGGTGCTGAATAACGACAAGGCCGCGCCGGGGTCAAAGGTGGATCGCCAGCCGGCGCGTTCCTCGATCCAGTGGAGACCGCTGACCGCCAATAACGCCGCCACGATGCTGATCACCGGCAGAATCCAGATCGAATTCTGGAGGTAGGATCGTATCTTGTAGCGCTGAATCCAGCTCATGGATTTGATAGATCAGAACTTCCATGTCAGATTGACGTCGAAGAACGAGAACCAACTGTTCTCAAAGCTGCCCGAGACATGGCCCTGGAATGCGGAATCCTGAGTTACCGGCATATTCCCCGCCCACATGAACTCGTAGCCCGCCCCCAGACTGACGGCTTTGCTGACCTGCCATTGCGCGCCGAGACCGATCCGATAGCCCTTGCCCATAGGGAGGGATAAGGTGCGATTGGCATCGCTCACCGCCGAGGTGTCGTAGGCGAATCCGGCGGAAAGCAGCCACTGCTCGGAGGCGTGGTACTGGGCGCCCATTGCCCCGTGCCAGGTGTCCTGATAATTCAGACTCTTGGTCAGGCTTACTGGATTCGCTGAGTCCACCCCAACATCCACCTTGCCAAATTGGTTCCAGTTCTGCCAGCCGACATCGGCCATCAGCGCCCATTTGGCATTCAATTCGTGGTAGCCACTAAGCATCACCGACTGGGGCACCGTCATGCCCAGGTTCAACTGGGAAGGATTGTTAAGTAACGCGCCGCCGAGCCTGCCCAAGTTGCTGAAGGTGGGAGTATCCTTGAAGTCCAGCTTCACGGGTGACAGGTAAGACACACCAATGCGCGTGCCTTTGACTGGTTCCACGAGAATTCCCGCATCGGCGCCGAAGCCCCAGGTCTCGTCCTTAACCTTCAATTGACCGTCGCCTGCCGCGAGGGTGCGGAGCGCGACTTCGGTGTCCATGTAACCATACATAGCGTTGAGGCCCGCGCCAATCGAGAGCCAATCCGTGGCTTTGAAGCTCACGGCGGGCATGACGCTCATGCCGAGCAAGACACCTTTCTGAATGTAGTAGCGCCCCACCCAGTTGTCATCGTACTTCTCCGCGAGCCCGAAATAGGAAAACGTTCCCAAACCAACGGCGAACCGGTCGGACAACTGCTGGCTGAAAAACATGCCCCCGGCAGGCAGCGCGCCGACGGCATTACCTCCACTTCCGCCCGAAGTTGTGGTACTGGCATCCGGCGAGAAGGCGACACTGCCATAAGTTAGTTGCATGCCTCCCTGGAACTGCGACCCCGGTAGCAGGCTCATACCGGCCGGATTCTTAAAGAGCGTGGAGGCATCCTGCGCACGGGCGGCATAGCCGGCGGAGGCCAGGCCGACGTCCGGTGTGCCGAATTCGTAAAGCTCAATGCCGCCACCGTGGACGGTTGTTGACAGCGCGGCACCGCAAGCGACGGCGGAACCGATAAGGGCGATCTTTGTATTCCGTATCATAACTCGTGTATTATTTCTGCCTAATTGAGAGTGATAACCAACCATTACAGTTTGTTTGTATCCATGGTATTTGTTGATGTCAATTTCCATGTCTGGTATCGACGATTCACCAGGCAAACGCGAGTTGGACCTGGAAGACTAACGCTTGGCGCGCGCCGGGATTATAAGCAGGGTCCCGGATCACTTGGAGATCGGATTGCAGTTTTGCCATCGGGGTGAGTTGAAGCACGTATGTGGCTTCAAGGCCGAATTCGTTCTCGTGGACGACAGTTGCCGAGTTGGCCGAGGGCTGGCTCCATAGAAAGCCGAGGCCGAGCCCGTCGTTGCTTCGCGAGGGGGCCAAGCCCAGTTGCGCCAACGGCCCCCGGATGGCAAAGCCGGTCCCGACCTGCGCCGCTGCGCCCGCCGTCACGGATTCGCCGCCGAAACCGAAGCGGCCGTACCACCCAATGGGCGTGTTCTCACCCAACTGTTGCTGGGCGTTGAAACCAATCCCCGGTTCGAGGGCGTAGCCCACCCGGGCGACGAATGGCTGGACGCGATAAATGCCGGGACCTAAACCAAAGACGTCTTTCGGCATGTAGCCGAGTTCCCAAGCCGCGGACCAATTGTTGAAACTGAAACCCGTCCACGGCGCGTCGCCCGCGGTGGCAGTGCCCGCGGAAGCACACCCCATGACGTACCATTGGTCGTCGAACTGCCACTGGAGGTTCACGCCGGGCAGATAGGACGGAAGCGGTATCACCATGCTGTTGATTAAAGCGGAGTTGATGAACTGGCTGCGCCCGTTGTTGGCATAGCTATTCACATCGAGGTAGTTGGCCTGGTTGAGAACACCGCCCAGGAAGACGAGTTGGCCGTCGCGGAAGGACTGCTGCCAGGCCAGCTCCTGGACGGCGATGCCGTTGAAGCCTGACCAGAGACCGGTAGGATCCGTAATAGTGCCGAGGTTTGATTTGGCGGATTGGGTGTTTCCGCTCTCATCCAGCCCGGTCTTGACCTTGATCTGGGTGCTGAGCCAGCCGGCCGTGGCGGACGGGGGATCGTTATAGACGGCCCATTTCGCCGCGAAGGCCAGCGTGTAATACGCGAGGGTGTTGTCGCCCTGCATGACGTCGGCCATGTTGACGTAGGTGACGGTTTGCTGGAGCGAATAGCGCAGCCCGACTTCCGAGGCCCAGTATTTGACGCGTTGCGGCAGGACATCGTTGGGCGCCCAGGGAAACAGGGCGCCGGGTTTGAGCGCGCTGTTGCCGAATTGGTCCACCGAGGCAAGGTAGGGTGCCAAGGGCGGCGCGAAGGGCGGAAAGAACTGCAATTGCTCTCGGCCGGC
>Ga0118677_10001107_pt1 | contig 57788 bp, 53 predicted proteins | sample AliMusrvi5mmetaG_FD_86154 | JGI IMG/M metagenome (GOLD analysis project Ga0118677, IMG submission 86154)
AGTTAGTAAGTAGTTCAAAAGCGCGCCCGGGGTTTCCCTGCGGCGCGCTTTTGTTTTTCGCGCCAACGTCGCGCCGTCTTGTAAGATAAAAGCAGGTCAACCATATGGCAACACTCGATTGGTCACAATGTCCTGCTGTGGAGAGCATCCCCGGTAGAGTCAGCGGCGCATGGACCTTCCGCAACTCGCGAACAATGGTCAAACTCGTCTTTGAAAACCTGGAAGACGGCATGACGATTGATGAGATTATTGAACAGTACCCGGTCACCAAAGAGCAGATCAAATCAGTTCTCGAATTTGCGGCAAAGAGTCTCGAACACAACCAGGGCTCATAGGCCGTGAAGATCCTGCTCGATAACAATGCTCCGCGAGGTCTGGTTCGGGCTCTCCGTGGCCACACCGTTACGGAAGCACGAGAACTCGGTTGGGATGCACTGGAAAACGGAGCACTGATCACCGCCGCCGAGGATGCCGGCTTCGACGTGATTGTCACCTTAGACCAGCGCATCAAATACCAACAGAATCTGAAGAGCCGCAAGATCGCACTTGTGGTGCTGACCAAGGGACGATGGACTCTCGTCCGCTGGATATTGCAGGAAATCATCATTGCGGTGGATGAAGCTACACCGGGTAGCTATCGGGAAGTAGTCGTTCCATTCAGGGACTGAAGAAGACGAAGGCGGTCTGCAATAAGTGACCATATCGAATCGAGATCTTCCAGCGCCTGCGGAGCAAATTGAACGCGACCTCATCCCCCAGGCTGAACCCGTGCCTGCCGCCGCTGCCGCAATATCTCCATCGCCGCATCACCGTCAATCAATTCCCCGCGTTCCGACTGAGCGAAGCCCTTCTCGATCTGGGCGGCGATGGCGTCCCGCTGCTCAATCATCCAATCCTTGCCTTCAACCTGCGCGCGCGTGCGCTTAACCGTCATATTCACTAAGATTACCTCAATTGTTCCGCAGTGGAGTTGCGAGTATCATGAGTATGCATGCAGAGTCAGGCTTTCCTTCTCATCCTCCTCGCGGCCGCCCCCGCCCCAGCCGCCGACCTCTTCCGCGATGACTTCTCGCGCTTCCCGCCGGGCTGGCTCTCCACCCCGGTCGGCACCCAAAATCCAGCCATCCAGGAATACCACTACCTCCCCCATCGCGGCGTGCCGCTCGGGCCCTGGGCCAACGCCATCGCCCACATGGACGCCTGGATGGTCAGCGACGAAGACGGCCACCCTTATCTCGAAGAGCTCCTCGATTCCACCTCCAAGCAATGGAGCTATCCCATCTTCCTCACCGGCGAGCCCGAGTGGGACAACTACTCCATCGAGGCCAAGGTCAAGCCGCTCAACCGCGTCGATTCCGCCGGCATCGCCTTCCGCTACCGCACCAATCGCAGCTACTACTACTTCGCCCTTACCGGCGGCAACAAGGCCACTCTGCGCCTGCACTTGCCGCTCGAAACCGCACTCCGCCAGCGCGCCTGGAAGGACCTCGGCAGCGTCGATTTCAATTACGACACCACCCGCTACCACACCCTGCGCCTCGAAGGCGAAGGCCCGCGCATCCGCGCCTTCATCGATGGCAAGCAGGTGATCGAAGCCCAGGATTCCGGCAACCTGCAGGGCAAGATCGCCCTCGTCACCACAGGCCCCGCCCGATTCCAGGACGTCCGCGTCTCCACCTCTGACGCCAACGCTAAACAAATCGCCGCACGCATTGCTACTCGCGAGGCCGATCTCCAACGCCTGCGCGCATCAAACCCCAAGCCCAAACTGTGGAAGAAATTCGACACGCCGAAGTTCGGCGCCGGCCGCAACGTCCGCTTCGGCGACCTCGATGGCGACGGCGTTCCGGACATGCTGATCGCGCAAAACATCCCGCGCGTCCGTGGTGACGCCTTCGATCAAATCAGCTGCCTCACCGCCGTCAACCTCGATGGCAAAGTCCTTTGGCAAGCCGGCCGCCCCGACCCGCGCAACGGCCTCCTCACCAACGATACGCCGTTCCAGATTCACGATATCGATGGCGACGGCCGCAACGAAATCGTGCTTGTGCGCGACTTCAAACTGCAAGTCCTCGACGGCCGCACCGGCAAGCTCCTGCGCTCCACCGTCATGCCCAAACTCGCCCCCAATGATAAGGAGCATCCCTACGACCTGCACCCCGGCGACTCCATCGCCTTCGTGAACGTCAGCGGCAACAAAGGCCGCCACGAAATCCTGGTGAAGGATCGCTACACACACTTCTGGATCTACAACAACAAGCTGGAACTGCTGTGGCAGGGCGACGGCCAGACCGGTCATTTCCCGTACCCTGCGGAGGTCGGCTCCAGCGGCAAGGACTCGCTCTTCATCGGCTACGCCATGTGGAGCCCTGAAGGCAAGCAGTTGTGGAGTAATGACAAAGCCATCCGCGACCACGCCGATGGCCTCATGGTGGGCAACCTCACCGCCGATCCCAAAGCCGCGCCCCGCGTCTACGCCAGCGGCAGCGACGAAGGCTTCCTCGTCATGGACCTTGATGGCAAACTGCGCAAGCAGGTCCGCGTCGGCCACAACCAGAGCCCGAGCGTCGGCAAGTACCGGCCCGATCTCCCCGGCCTTCAATATATTTCGGTGAACTTCTGGACCAACCCCGGCATCGTCACTCTCTTCGATGCCGATGGCAACCTGCTCGCGCAGGACGAGCCGATTCACACCGGCTCCCCCATGCTGCCCGTGAACTGGCGCGGCGATGGGCAGGAGTTTGTGCTGCTATCGGGCAATCCGAAGGAAGGTGGTATGGTCGATGGCCACATCCGCCGCGTCGTGATGTTCCCCGATGACGGCCACCCCGACCTCGCCGCGAATGTCATCGACCTCACCGGCGACCAGCGCGACGAAATCGTCCTCTGGGATCAGAACCGCGTCTGGATCTACACCCAGGACCGGCCGTTCCAGGGCAGCAAAATCTACGCGCCAGTGCGCAATCCGGATTACAACGAATCGAACTACCGCACCAATGTGTCGTTCCCCAATTGGGAGGCCGTTAGGGTGAAGCCGTAAGGCGCCCAGACAGCCTAAGGTATTCCCGCCTCTACAGCTTGTGCGTCCCGCACCCGAACTATATCGTATATGCAATTTAATTCGGGTCGCGGCTGCTGCAGCGTTCGCATCGCTTGCGCACTTCTGCTGAGTATGGCGCTCGCCAGCGCTTGCCACGCGACCACCAATCCTTACACGTTTTCTCCAATTTCCAAATTGTGCTTAACGGTGTGACCTATGATTTCACTGACCATGCCAATGCGTTGGGCGGCAATCGCCGAATCCCCTTCGAGCTCGGTTTCCTCGCCTCAAACCTGATCTCAGGTGTGGGCATAGGCCCCACGCAATGGTTTGCCGATGACAACGGATTCCAGGGCTTTGACTGGCGGACCCCCGCGGCAGACTATCTCTACTGGGACTTCGCCCCGGCAGTCGGTTCCAACCCGAACATCGCGATCTTCGGCGGACCCAACGCCTACTCCGGCACCTGGTCGACCACGGCCGGTCCGGCTATCCCGGAACCCGGCACCTTCGGACTCACCCTTTCAGCATGCGCCATACTTTTCGGCTTCCTCCTGCGCCGTGACCGCAAGTGAGCGATACGAACACCCGTAGCCCCCACTGGATATGGACGCGCGTGATCTGGTGCGGCAGAATGAGAACATGGAAGATCAAACGGCGAGCCTGCAGAATTATCCCGCCCTGCTGGCCAGTATCAAGGCGCGAATTCAAAACGCGCAGGTCCGGGCTGCGCTCGCCGTCAACCAGGAACTTGTCCTGCTTTACTGGGGTATCGGCAGGGAGATCCTCGCGCGGCAAATCGAACAAGGATGGGGAAAGAACATCATTCCCCGGCTGGCTAAGGATCTGGCTTCGCAGTTTCCATCCATGAAAGGCCTTTCGCCTCGTAACCTCGGCTATATGAGGGCCTTTGCGGAAGCGTGGCCGGAAGAATCAATTTTGCAAGACCCACTTGCAAAATTGACATGGTTCCACCACATCACGCTGCTGGAAAAGGTGAAAGCCCGGGACGAACGGCTATGGTACGCGAAATCCGCCATTGAAAGCGGCTGGAGCCGGAACGTCATGGTCCTCCACATTGAGAGCGGACTCTACCACCGGCAAGGCAAAGCGCTCACCAATTTTGAGCGTACGCTGCCCGCCCCGCAATCCGATCTCGCCCGCCAACTCCTGAAGGACCCCTACAATTTCGACTTCCTCACCCTTGCCAAAGACGCCAACGAAAGGGAGCTAGAAGAGGGCCTTGTCGGGCACATTCAGAAGTTTCTTGTCGAGCTAGGCATCGGGTTTGCCTTCGTCGGCCGCCAATATCCTCTCGACGTTGGAGGCAAGGATTACCGGCTCGATCTCCTCTTCTATCACCTGAAACTGCGATGCTTCGTGGTCATAGACCTGAAAGCCGGCGAATTCAAGCCCGAGTTCGCAGGCAAGATGAACTTCTACCTGGCGGCAGTCGATGATACGTTGAAACACGCGACCGATCAGCCGAGTATCGGGCTGATTCTCTGCAAGTCCAAGACGGAGGTTGTCGTGGAATACGCGCTTCGCGGTACCTCCACTCCGATGGGCATCGCTGAATTCACCCACCTACTGCAGCTTCCAGACGAATTCAAAGGCAGTCTGCCCACCATTGAAGAGATCGAAGCGGAGTTGGCAGGGGAAGCGTAATCGAATTGTGACAGATACTATATTTCCGGCCCTTCATCGCCGCCCTTTACTATTGAAATGGCACCCGAAAACAAAGTCCACGACCGCCACCAACCCTATCTCCTCCTGATACTCTCCGTTATTTTGCTATCACTTGCAGTCCGCGGCTGATCTGTTTCAATAGGATCACAATTCCTTTGGTGCACCATTAGAATAATCTATGTTGAATCGCCGCCTCGCCATGATAGACTTTGAGAACAAAGACTGAGTGGTAGCTAGCCCTTACTCAATCCTTGTGCGGCGCTCATCGTCTGAAGCGCTCAACTCACCTCATAGCGGTGAGCATTTGGCCAAGATCAGCCAAAGCACTCGGCATCGTGTCATGCCGTCCAAATCTTGATTGTGTGGCCTACCGGCCGCCGATAACCCAGTAATCCTGTCGGGGAGACCCGATAACCAAAAGAATACATTTGCGCCGTTCAGGTGGCGTGTCAGTCGCCTGCTATCCGTGCGCCTACAGGAGAAATTTCACTGATGCTCACATCATTTGTCCGCAACGAAGTAAGTGTTCTTGCGCGACGTTGTGCCCCCGCCCTGCTGATGCTGGCGGGTTTGAATACGCTTGCCCTTGCGCAGGTTGACCTCGGTCCAGTCACGATCGGGGCCGGCATGCGTACCGATTTCATGCACACTTCGCCAGACGGAGGCACCTCCACCGACAAGTTCGAACTAGGCAGCGCCCGTCTGTATGTGAACGGTAACATCACCAAGGAAATCAAGTTCATGTTCAACACTGAATATGACAGCGGTAATAACAAGATCGGCGTCCTGGACGCTGTCGCCCGCTTTGAACTGAATCCGAAGTTCAACATCTGGGCCGGCCGCTTCCTGCCGCCTTCCGACCGCGCCAACCTCTATGGACCGTACTACGCCAATCAGTGGGGCGTCTATACAGATGGCATCCAGAACGGCCATCCCTCCGTGTTCCAGGGCCGCGATAACGGCGTCACCTACTGGGGCGATTTCGGCAAGATGGTAAAGGTCTCCGTCGGCGCATTCGACGGCGGTTCCGCAAACGGCGTCAACAAGATCATAGGCGCTGCTCGCGTGCAGCTCGATTTCTGGGATAAAGAAGACGGCTACTACCTGAACGGCACCTACTACGGCGACAAGAACCTGCTCGCCCTCGGCGGTGCTTCGCAGGTACAGGATGGCAAAACCGCCACCACCGTCGACTTCCTGCTCGAAAAGAAACTCGGCAACGGCGGTGTGGTCTCGCTCGAAAGCGAGTACAGCAACTACAACGGACTCGGCGGCTATGACGGAGCTTATGGCAAGAGTCAGGGCGCATACGGCCTCGGCAGCTATCTCTTCCCCAAGGCAGTCGGCATCGGTAAGTTCCAGATCCTTGGCAAGTTCGCCACCGCTGACTTCACCCACGGCGGCAAGCTCGCTAACTACAACCAGAAGACCACGGAATTCAACGTCAACTACGTGATGAAGCAGTTCAAGGCACGTGTGATGACGTTCTTCCGCGAAACCACTTTCGACAAGCTCAAGAAAGATACGTTCCAGGCCGGCATCGGCCTCCAGATCCAGATGTAAGCAGGGCCTTCACTTTAGAAAAAGGAAAATCTATGAAATTGAAAGCGTTTATTTTGACCGCTGGCGTGTTAGCCGCCGGTGTATTCTACTCCAGGGCCCAGGCGGCTCCGGACACCATCAAAGTCGGTATCCTTCACTCCCTCTCGGGCACAATGGCCATCAGCGAAACCACGCTGAAAGACACCATCCTGATGATGATCGATGCCCAGAACAAAAAGGGCGGCTTGCTCGGCAAGAAGCTGGAAGCAGTGGTCGTCGACCCCGCCTCCAACTGGCCCCTCTTCGCTGAGAAAGCTGCTCAGCTTCTCGAAAAAGACAAAGTCTCCGTCGTATTCGGCTGCTGGACTTCGGTTTCGCGCAAATCGGTTCTGCCGGTTTTCGAAAAAGACAACGGTCTCCTCTTCTACCCCGTGCAGTACGAGGGTGAAGAATCCTCCAAGAACGTCATCTACACCGGCGCCGCTCCCAACCAGCAGGCCATCCCTGCTGTCGACTACCTGATGAAGGAAGTCAAAGTGAAGCGCTGGGTTCTGGAAGGTACGGACTATGTGTACCCCCGCACCACCAACAAGATCCTCGAAGCTTACCTGAAGTCGAAGGGCGTTGCCCCGGCCGACATCTCCATCAACTACACCCCGTTCGGCCACTCTGACTGGCAGACCCGCGTAGCCGCAATCAAGAAGTTCGGTTCGGCCGGCAAGAAGACCGCTGTGGTCTCCACCATCAACGGCGACGCCAACGTGCCCTTCTACAAAGAACTCGGCAACCAGAAGATCTCCGCACAGGACATCCCGGTAGTCGCTTTCTCGGTCGGTGAAGAAGAGCTCTCCGGTCTCGACACCAAGCCGCTGCTCGGCCACCTCGCCGCATGGAACTACTTCCAGAGCATCAACACTCCGGCCAACAAGGCGTTCATCGACCAGTGGCATGCATTCATCAAGAAGGCGAATCGCACCACCAACGATCCGATGGAAGCTCACTACATCGGCTTCAATCTGTGGGTGAAGGCAGTTGAGAAGGCAAAGACCACCGATGTGGAAAAGGTCCTCGCCGCTCTCCCTGGCCTGGAAACTCCGAACCTCACTGGCGGTATCGCAAAGCTGCTCCCGAATCACCACATCACCAAGCCTGTCTACATCGGCGAAGTGAAAGCCAACGGCCAGTTCAACACTGTTTGGAAATCCAATGGAACCGTACCGGGCGATGCCTGGTCTGACTTCCTGCCGGGCAGCAAGGATATCGAAGCGGATTGGGTTAAGCTGAAGTGCGGCAACTACAACACCGTGACGAAAAAGTGCTCAGGACAGAACTATAAATAAATGAGACAACTCCCAATGGGCGGGCACAGGCTATTGACGCTGGTGCTCGCCCTTTTGGGCCTGTTTCCCGCGTTGGCACAGGCCCCTGACAATTCGAATTTTCTTGCCATCCTCAGTGAGCTGAAAGAGGCAGGCTACGATGACAAGGCCACGATTGCTGAGAAGCTGAGCAAGACGGGCCACCCCAGCGTCCGTTCCGTTCTGACGGCGATGATGGAAGACCGCCTGCTCTTCCGCAATAGCGATCAAAAGTTCTTCATTTCCAAAAAAGACGATGGCGATCCATTCGATCTGATCGACCCCATCACCCTCAAAGACGCCGGCCAGGCGCCTGCCGATAGCGTGACGAAAATCGGCACCAACAACGGATTACGCGGTACCCTCAAAACCATCGTCGCCCACTTCTCGCTTTCGAGCCCCGATGTTTCGGTGCGGCTTGAGGCGGTGAAGGATATGTTGAAGTCGATGGACGAACCTACACTCGCCATCCTGCGCGACCGCGACAATGTCGAAACGGACCCCAGGGTGAAGAAAGAGATTGGAGTTGGCCTCGCACTTGCCACGCTTGACGGAACCGATTCCAATGCGCGCCTCGCGGCCATCGATCTTTTGAAATCCAACGTCAGCCAGGATGTGCGCAACCGCCTTGCCCTGCTGCTCGAAAAAGGCGCTGACGGCAGCTACAACGAAAAGGATGACAAGGTCCGCAAAGCCGCTGATATCGCGGTGCAGAATATCGATCAGTGGCGCTCTTACTACAGCGCCGTCGAGACTCTCTTTTTCGGTCTCAGCCTCGGCTCCGTGCTGGTGCTGATCGCAATCGGCCTTGCCATTACTTTTGGCGTCATGGGCGTAATCAACATGGCCCACGGCGAACTGATGATGCTCGGCGCGTACACGACGTATGCCGTGCAGTCGGTAATGCCCGATCACATCGGCCTTTCGATTCTGGTGGCGATCCCGGCGGCCTTTATCGTTTCCGGTCTCACTGGCGTGCTGATGGAACGTACGATCATTCGCTTCCTCTATGGGCGTCCGCTGGAAACACTACTCGCGACATTCGGTGTGAGTCTCGTGTTGCAGCAGACCGTCCGCTCCATCTTCTCCGCGCTCAACCGTTCCGTGATCACTCCGGAATGGATGAGCGGCTCGCTGAAGATCAATGACGCACTGGCCATTACTTACAATCGCCTCTACATCGTCATCTTCACACTGATGGTGTTTGCGCTGATTCTGGCCGTGCTGAAGCGCACCCGTATCGGGCTCGATATTCGCGCTGTGTCGCAGAACCGTTCGATGGCCAAGGCGATGGGCATTCGCACCGAGTGGGTGGACGCGGCAACGTTCGGACTCGGCTCTGGCATTGCTGGAGTCGCAGGAGTCGCCTTGAGCCAGTTGACCAATGTCGGGCCCAATCTCGGCCAGGCCTACATCATCGATTCATTCATGGTGGTGGTCTTTGGCGGTGTCGGCAACCTGTGGGGTTCGCTCATTGGCGGTATGGCCATGGGCATCGTCAACAAGTTGCTCGAACCCTTTGCTGGCGCGGTGCTGGCTAAGATCTTCGTCTTGATTGCCTTGATTCTTTTCATTCAGACACGGCCGCGCGGGCTCTTCCCCCAGACGGGCCGTGCGGCGGAGGATAAGTAGTAGCGATGCGTTTCTTACATTGGCGCCCCGGTAGCGACAAGGGAGGCACATGGCTTCTGGCTCTGCTCGCGGTGATTGCGGTCTTTGTTCCTATTCTCAACATGCTGGTGCCTGCGTCGTCGGCACTGCATCTTTCGGCGTTTGGAATTACTCTGCTCGGCAAGTATCTCTGCTTTGCGATGCTGGCCCTGGCGGTGGATCTGATCTGGGGCTACTGCGGTATTCTCAGCCTCGGCCACGCGGCGTTTTTCTCGCTCGGCGGCTACGCGATGGGCATGTACCTCATGCGCCAGATCGGCCCGCGCGGCGTCTACGGCGATCCGATTTTGCCGGACTTCATGGTCTTCCTCAACTGGAAGTCACTGCCGTGGTTCTGGTATGGCTTCAATAACTTTGCGTTCGCCGCGTTGATGATGGTGGCCGTTCCAGCCGCGCTGGCCGGTCTTTTCGGCTGGTTCGCGTTTCGTGCGCGAGTCACCGGCGTCTACCTTTCGATCATCACGCAGGCCATGACCTACGCACTGATGCTGGCCTTCTTCCGCAATGATATGGGCTTCGGCGGCAACAACGGCTTCACCGATTTCAAAGACATTCTCGGCTTTGACCTGCACGCCGATACCACCCGCGTGGTGTTGCTGCTGATGACCGTCGCAGCGCTTGCGGGAAGCTATCTGGCCTGCCGTTATATTGTGGAATCGCGGGCGGGCCGCGTGGTTCGCGCCATTCGCGATGCCGAAAGCCGCACGCGCTTTATCGGCTATCCGGTGGAGTCGTTCAAGCTCTGGCTGTTTGTGTTTTCGGCTGTGATCGCCGGTGTTGCGGGTGCGCTATACGTGCCGCAGATCGGCATCATCAACCCCGGCGAATTCGCCCCGATCAACTCGATCGAGGCCGTGATTTGGGTGGCTGTCGGAGGGAGAGGCACCTTGTTCGGCGCGATCGCCGGGGCGATTCTGGTCAACTACGCCAAGACGTATTTCACCGGGGCGTTCCCGGAGATCTGGCTCTATGCGCTGGGCGCGATGTTCGTGTTCGTGACGCTGTTTCTGCCGCGTGGCATCACCGGTCTGATCTCGGAACGGGGGAAAGAGAAATGAGCGTCCGCGATAAACGTCTTTACCTGGAGAGCCTGACCGTCAGCTTTGACGGCTTCAAAGCGCTCAACGACCTTTCGCTGTACGTCGATCCGGGCGAGTTGCTGTGCATCATCGGACCCAATGGCGCGGGCAAGACCACGATGATGGACGTGATCACCGGCAAGACCAAGCCCGATTCGGGCACTGCCTGGTTCGGTCGCGAGATCGATCTGCTTACGCTGCGTGAGCCGGAGATCGTTGCAGCCGGCATCGGCCGCAAGTTCCAGAAGCCGACCGTGTTTGAACAGCTCACCGTCTTTGAAAACCTGGAGTTGGCCCTTGCCGGTAACCGGTCGTTTCTCAAAACGCTGCGGGCCCGCATTTCGCCCGTGCAGAAGGATCGCATCGACGAGGTTCTCAATATCATCGGCCTGACCGGGCAGCGAGGATCACTCGGAAGAATCCTCGCCCACGGCCAGAAGCAGTGGCTCGAGATCGGCATGTTGCTCATGCAGAATCCGGAACTGCTGCTGGTCGATGAGCCGGTGGCCGGCATGACGCCGCATGAGATTGAACGCACCGCGCAGCTATTGACCTCGCTTGCGGGCGAGCATTCGGTGATGGTGGTGGAGCATGACATGTCGTTTGTCCGTTCGATCGCCAAGCGCGTCACGGTGTTGCATGAAGGCCACGTGATTGCCGAAGGCGACATGGACAAAGTGCAAAGTGACCCGAAGGTCAGGGAAGTGTATCTTGGAGTGTAAGCATGCTGGCCGTTAAAACCCTCAACCAGTTCTATGGCGGTAGCCACACGTTGTGGGACGTGGATATCGAAGTCCCCGCCGGTTCGCGTATGTGCCTGATGGGCCGCAACGGCATGGGCAAGACCACACTGCTCAAATGCGTGATGGGCTTGCAGCCGGTGAAGTCGGGAGCGATTCTGTTCGAAGGGACCGATCTGCTGAAGTGCACCGCCGAACAGCGGGCGAAGCTGGGGATCGGCTATGTGCCGCAGGGCCGCGAGATCTTTCCGCAGATGACGGTGGAGGAGAACCTGCGCATCGGCCTCGGCGTGCGCAAAGGGGGGCCGAAATCAGTGCCTGCCAGAATCTACGAACTGTTTCCGGTGTTGAAGCAGATGCTGAAGCGCCGTGGCGGCGATCTTTCCGGTGGCCAGCAACAGCAGCTTGCGATCGGCCGTGCACTGGTGCTCGAGCCAAAGCTGCTGATCTTAGATGAACCGACCGAAGGCATCCAGCCCAACATCGTTCACGAGATCGGCGACATTGTGCTGCGCCTCAACAAGGAAGAAGGCCTGACGGTTTTGCTGGTAGAACAAAAGCTACCCTTCGCCCGCCGTGTCGCCAGCGAGTTCTGCATTTTGGACAAAGGCCGCCGTGTCGCCGCCGGCCCCATCAGCGATCTGACCGACGACGTAGTGCATGCCCACTTGAGCGTGTAAAGACACTCATTTGGTCTAACATCGTTAGCCAGGCGTCACGAACATTTCGCCTTGCTCCTTGGCTGTCGGTCTAACAGTGATTTCCACATCCTGCCCAAGGGCCGTAAGTAACTCAATCAACCTGCCAACGGAAAAACTCCGGGAGCGGCCCCTCATTAGATTTGAGACGTGGGACAGTTTGATTCCCAGGAGTTCACCGGCCCTGGCTTGTGTCAGGCCCCGCGATTTCAGAATCCGATAGATTTGCAGGGTCAGGTTGGCTTTGATCTGCTCCTGTTCCGGGTTTGCAAAACCAAGATCGGCGAAAACGTTGCCGCTGCTCTCCGTCACTGCCGGAGTTCCCTTTGCAGTGGTGTTCTTCTTTGCCGCGCCCATACTAATTCAGTCTCCGTTTGTAGTCCTGCCCGGCATCGAGTAGCCGTTTGTGAATGAGCTCGATATCTTTCTGTGGCGTGGCGATCACCTTCTTCGACTTTTTCTGAAATGCATTTAGCACATAAATGACATCCAGAAACCGAACCGCATAAACAGCCCGGTAAGTTGCAGCGGTGTCATCCGCGACAATATCAAGCACGGAACGCCCACCGAAGCCTTTCAACGCTTTGACCGAAGGGAATTCTTCACCACGCTGCGCGGCGTACAGGGCTTGTCCGATGTCGCGCTAAACTTCCTTGGGGAAGGTCTTCAGGTCCTTTCGTGAAGATCCCAACCAGCGAACTGGTTTGATTGGCCCCGGCTCAATCTCCATTGATTTGGTTATACCAATATGGGTATTATTGCGGGACATGCTTCCTGATACAGCCATTCTCATCGAGAGAATTCGGATATACCGAAGCTCGACCTTAACCTACCCTCTGGATGGTTTCCGCCTACCGCACTTTATGCCCGCAACCCAATAACCTACTTTCATCCGGCAACGTTGTGACTGGCCTTTGTCTGTTGATTCCGGCCCTTGCCGCCTATATATTGGTGTCCTGATGACCCACCGCGGCTTACATAGCGAGCAGTCCTTCGGATCCGCCAACCTGCGCCCCCGTCGCGAGGCGGGAATCGCAAAAAGCTATGTCGCCCTGGGGATAGCCGGACTCTTTCTCAAAGGAGGCATGGGATGAGTTGATCTTTCTCAGAGACACTACAAATTTATACAGGCCGGTGTATCGCGAGGGTGCCACTTGGGCGGAAAGTGCCGATCAGGTCCGAAAGAGCGGCGATTTGGGCGCAAGACCGCTAATCGTTCTTACCGGCGCCCGAGGCTACGATGCGGAGTTGCGCACGCTATGGGCCGATGGCCTCCAAGCCGGCATGGCGAGGCTCTCCTCCAGAGGCAAGCAAGTCGTGCTCAATAACAGCGGGCACGGCATTATGCTCGACGACCCAAACGCCGCCGCAGATGCGATCCAGCAAATCTGCCAGGCCGTACACGAGCTCCCCTATGCCGTCCGAGGCACTAGCAAGAAAGACAGCTCTGTTTCCCAGAACCTCCTCTACCATCACGGCGACGATCACCGCACCGTTCTGACCGCGGCTAGTGAATCGCCCGTGTTGTTTTTCCAATAGGGCGACAGCATCCAACCCGACTCTCCGCTGCAATGCCACTCGCGCAGTGGCGGTTATCCGGACTGAAGCACTCAGGCACTCGTGGGCGGCCCCGGCCAGAATGTTCTCATCGATCTCAGAGTCTCCCGAAATAACGAGCTTGGGTGGCGAATTCCCGTGCGGCATGAATGTAGCCAACCTCAGAAGGCCACATTCACTTGTTCCCAGGATTCTGTCGCGCTATCGTTAAGTGATGACCGTCGAAGCAATCAAAGAGGCCATTGCCGGACTCCCCGAGGATGACCGCCATTCTCTGGCGGTGTGGCTCAACGATCTCGACTACGACGGCTGGGATAGGCAAATGGTGAGTGACTTCTCCCCTGGCGGTCGCGGCAAGGCCTGGGCTGAGAGAGTAAAACGCCGGATTGCCGAACCTTGTTCTGGATCAGTACTCATGACGAGTACGAGCGTACCCGAAGGAATTCTCACCTTGTTGTAGCGCCGGAGCCAATTGCTTCGTGAATCGTGCTAATGAATCGGATCAATGCGTGTGCGGATGATCATGGTCGTGATCATGATCATGCGAATGCGGCCTGATCGCCGGACGCCCCGAAGCCGTCAACCCCTTGGCCCGCTGTGCCTCCAGCCACTCGACCACCGTGTCCAACCCCTCACCGGTCTTCATGTTCGTAAACACAAACGGCAGTTCCCCGCGCTGGCGCAGCGTATCGCGCTCCATCACTTCGAGCGACGCACCCACATACGGCGCAAGGTCGGTCTTGTTGATCACCAGCAGCCCACTCCGCCGGATGCCAGGTCCGCCCTTACGAGGAATCTTGTCGCCGCCCGACACGTCAATCACGTAGATCGACGTATCCACCAGCTCCGGACTGAACGCCGCAGCCAGATTGTCGCCGCCGCTCTCCACGAACAACAGCTCCAGCCCCGCGTGTGCAGCTTCCAGATCGTCCATCGCGTCGAGATTCATCGACGCATCTTCGCGAATCGCCGCATGCGGACATCCGCCCGTCTCCACGCCGCGCACTCGATCGGCCGGCAGAGCCCCCTGCCGAATCAGAAACTCGGCGTCTTCCTTGGTATAGATATCGTTGGTGACCACCGCCATGTTCACCGCCGGCCACAGGCGCCTGCTCAACTGATCCACCAGCGCGGTCTTTCCGCTGCCGACAGGTCCGGCGATTCCGACTCGATATGCTCTCAAGTTCTTAGCCCCTTAGAATAGAAAATAACGCTGCGCCAGCGGCAGCACGGCCATCGGTTCGCACGTCAACAACTCGCCATCGGCCCGCACTTCGTAGGTCTCCGGGTCCACCTGAATCCTCGGCGTGGCCGCGTTGTGGATCATGTCCTTCTTGCCGATCTTGCGGCAGTTGCGCACAGCCACTGCCCTCTTGCGGAAGTGCTGCTGCACGCCCTCGCCGAGCGAGGCCTGCGAAACGAACGTCAGCGAAGTGGCCGCCGTTGCGCCTCCGAACGAGCCGAACATCGGACGGTAAATCACCGGCTGCGGCGTCGGGATCGAAGCATTGGCGTCGCCCATCACGCTCCACGCAATGAAGCCGCCCTTCACAATCATCTCCGGCTTCACGCCGAACATCGCAGGCTTCCACAAAACCAGATCGGCCAGCTTGCCCGGTTCAATGGACCCGACCTCGTGCGCGATGCCGTGTGTGATTGCCGGGTTAATCGTGTACTTCGCGACATAGCGCTTGGCTCGATTGTTATCGTTGCGCGATGAGTCACCCGCCAGCGCTCCACGCTGCACCTTCATCTTGTGCGCGGTCTGCCACGTGCGCGTCACCACCTCGCCGATGCGTCCCATCGCCTGCGAATCGCTGGAGATCATGCTGAATACGCCCAGGTCATGCAGAATGTCTTCGGCCGCGATCGTCTCCGGCCGGATGCGGCTCTCAGCGAACGCGACATCCTCCGGCACCATCGGATTCAGGTGATGGCACACCATCAACATGTCCAAATGCTCGGCGATCGTATTCACCGTGTACGGCCGCGTGGGGTTGGTCGACGACGGCAGAATATTCGGCAGCGCCGCGATGCTGATGATGTCCGGTGCATGCCCGCCGCCCGCGCCTTCGGTGTGATACGTGTGGATGGTGCGTCCGCCGATGGCCGCGATGGTATCTTCCACGAAGCCCGATTCGTTGATCGTATCGGTGTGGATCGCCACCTGCACGTCCATGTCGTCGGCCACCTGCAGGCAGACGTCGATCGCCTCCGGCGTAGTGCCCCAATCTTCATGCAGCTTCAGGCCGCACGCGCCGGCGCGAACCTGCTCTGCCAGCGGCTCTTTGCTCGACGCATTGCCCTTGCCCAGGAAACCGAAGTTCATGGGCCATGCATCGGCCGCTTCCAGCATCCGCGTCAAGTTCCACGAACCCGGCGAACAGGTGGTGGCGTTCGTTCCTGTCGCAGGACCCGTACCGCCCCCGATCATCGTCGTGATGCCGTTCGAGAGTGCTTCGTAGACCTGCTGCGGCGAGATGAAGTGAATGTGGCTATCGATTGCGCCGGCCGTAACGATCTGCCCTTCGGCCGAGATTACTTCGGTCGAAGCGCCGACCACCAGCTCCGGATCCACGCCGTTCATCGTATCGGGATTGCCCGCCTTGCCGACCTTCACGATGCGTCCATCGCGGATGCCGATGTCGCCCTTGACGATGCCCCAATGATCGATGATCAGCGCGTTGGTGATCACCAGATCGAGCACGCCCTCGGCCCGCGTGGCGCGCGAACTCTGGCCCATGCCATCGCGGATGACCTTACCACCGCCGAAGGTGATCTCATCGCCATAGACGGCGAAGTCTTTCTCCACTTCCACGATCAGTTCCGTGTCGCCGAGACGGATGCGGTCGCCCTTGGTGGGGCCATATAAATCTGCGTAGGTGCGGCGCGGTATGGAGAGGCTCATTGTGCGTTCCCTTTCCCCTGGTGGCCCATGATGACGCGGCTGCCGCCGAACTCCACCAGTTCCACCTCTTTCTCTTCGCCCGGCTCGAACCGGACCGACGTGCCCGCCGCCACATTGAGCCGCATGGTGCGCGCGGCCGAGCGGTCGAAGTGCAGCGCGTTGTTCACCTCGAAGAAATGATAGTGGCTGCCCACCTGCACCGGCCTGTCGCCTGTGTTGCTGACAACCACGCGGACCACCTTGCGGCCGGCGTTGGCTTCAATCGGATCCGTTTCCAAGAACCACTCACCTGGTTTCATCTGGTTGCCTCACTGAATCGGGTCATGGACGGTCACCAGTTTGGTGCCGTCGGGAAAGGTCGCTTCCATTTGCACTTCATGGATCATCTCTGCGATGCCGGGCATCACGTCCTCTTTAGTGAGCACGCTGGCGCCGAGCGTCATGATCTCGGCCACCGTCTTGCCGTCGCGCGCCCACTCCATGATTTCGGCGGTAATGATGGCCAGCGCCTCCGGGTAGTTCAGCTTCAGGCCGCGGGCCTTGCGCTTGCGGGCAACGTCGGCAGCCACGTAGATCATGAGCCGCTCTTGTTCGCGGGCAGTCAGGTGCATAAAATGCCTAGTAAACCTTTCTGGGAAGAACCGCGTCTTCGCCGGTTAGGAACAGTTTGGTGATTTTCCAAAGGGCGGCTAACGTGGCCGGCAGGGCGCGCGCTGAAGTGCTCAAGCCCCTGACAGCCAGCCCGTCTGAGGCGAGCGCGCTCGCTCCCCATATCATAACCCCGGGGCTCGATTGGGCGCTACAGAATTCATTGATTTTTGTTTCGAGTTCGAGCCATTGTGCGCGCGGCGTTCCAACCGCGAAAGCATAGAAGTTCGCACTGTGTGTATATGGACCAAGCCTCGCCTTTGAAGCGAGCGGACGCCGCGCCGGTTCGAGTGTCATATTCTCCAACAGCAGCGGGTGCGTGGCAGTTCGCACGTCGGTCTGGATCCGCAGGCGGTCGAAGGCGAAGGTCTCGCCCATCGCCTGGCGGCCCGGTGCGACGGTTTCCCACCACAGCAGCGTGGCCTTGTCCGCGAGCGTCGCAGTAGTCTTCTGCAGATGGCGCGACCGTGCGAACGGAATCACCGCATCGGGCAGATACTCGAGCAGTGCGCCTTCACCAACATGAAGGTTGGTGTGCTGCTCCGAATCGATCGAGGTTTCGCGATGGCGATAGAGCCGCGTTGCGCCTGTTGTAGTGACCTGCGCGATGGCGCCCGCGCCGACGTGGACATCGAGCGTGAGATGATCGCCCGCCAACACTCCGCCGGAGACGTTGTGCAGATGAACGAGCGAGCCGCCGTTCGGCTGTTCAAACGAGCGGAGCACTCGCCAAGGCGGCTGCTGCGTTCCAACCTGCATGCGCGTGCCTTCAGCGCCCGTTTCAAAGCGGATGGCAAGGCGGGCGTTCAACTGATGAACAGACGAGTTTCCAGCGAGCCGTGGCGCATCGACGCCAGCTCCGGTAGCGGTGTGAAGCAACTGACCTCCGTGTTTTCCGGTGCGGTCGCCGCGCGGGCGATAGCCGGTTTCAAGTCCCACATCATGCAACTGGCGGCGACCTGGCCGATAGGCATCAAACGCTGGCACGCCGAGAGCAAGCCTGCCACCGACTGGCGCAGGTAGGCGGCCGCGGCGGTGTGCTCTTCGATGCCGAGATGCGCGGCGGCGACCCCAAACGCGACGGGATAGGTGAGGGTTTCCGGTACGACGCGCTCTCGCTCCAGCGAATTCACCAGGCGGGCAAAGCGTTGGCCCATCTTTTGCGAAGCATCGCGCGATTCGCGGGCCGGCCGCCGCGCATTGAACTCATCGCTCAAGCCCTGCGGCTCTTCGCCGCGCCACGCGCGGCGGACGAAGGCGCACTCGAGCGTTCCTGCTTCGGCCAGATAGTCGTTGAAAAACTGCTCGGCGTTCTCCGGAGTGAGCAGGTTCTCTTCGGCCAGTGTTTCGAGGCCGAAGGAGTGCGCGGTGCCACCAATGGGGAGCGCGGAATCTGCTATTTGCAGGAGGTCGAGAAGGGAGTCCAACTTAGATTCAGTTTACTACGCGACCAGTTGCTCCGAAGCATCCACCTTCATCCAAAGATAAGCCCCCAACAACAGCAGCACCGCCATCGGGATAAACGGAGCATCGTAACTGCCGGTCCAGCTATACAGATAACCAAAAGCAAGCGACGAGGTAAACGCCCCAACATAAGCCGCTGTGTTCATCGCTCCAACCACGGTGCCGCCGTAGTTCCCGCCGATATCAAGACAAACCGCAAACATGCCCGGCTGTTGAAATGCAATCGCGCCATAAACAACGCACAGCAGCACCAGCGACAGGAACGCATCGTGTGTGAGCAAAATGCCGGCGGCGCTGATTGAGGCGACGGCCAGACCGACTGCGCCAACCGAGCGACGGCCTTTCCTGAGTCCGAACCGCTTCACCATCGCGTTGCTGGCGATGCCGCCGCAGACGTTCGCCACCGCGCCGAGCACATACGGCAGCGAAGTCAACAACAGATCATGTTCGTTGAATCCGCGAGCCTTCACCAGAAACGTGTGGAACCACGTTTGAAAGAACGAATAGGTGTACACATAGCAGTAGGCGACTGCCATCGTCACCCACAGGTTCGACGACCGGATAGCGATCCTCCACGGCAGAGCGTGGTGCGCCTTCGTCGCCAGGCCGCGCGTCTCCTCGCGTTCGGCGTCGCTGACGCCCGCCATCTCCGCCGGTGAGTCGCGATACCAGCGATACCACACCAAACTCCACACCACGCCCAAAATGCCGAACGCATAGAACGAAGCGCGCCAGCCGTAGTTGGCCTGAATCGGCACAACCAGCAGCGGGGCGATCGCGCCGCCCACCTGACCTGCCATCAGCCCGATGCCGAGCGCGCGGCCGCGTTCGTGTACCGGGAACCAGCGGGCCAGTGCGATGGCGGCATTCGGAAAAGCCCCCGCCTCGCCGACCCCGAAGAAGAAGCGCGTGATCAACAGCGGATAGAAACCGGTCACCATGCCTGTGAACGTGGTGAAGGCGGACCACCAAAGTACAATGCGTGTGAGCACACGACGTGGGCCAATGCGGTCGCCGAGCGCGCCCATGGGAATTTCGAAGAGGCCGTAGGCGAGCGTGAAGACGCTGCCCACCCAGCCCCAGGCAACCGGCCCGATGCCCAGCGCCTCCTGCATGCGCGGGCCGGCCACTGAGATGCAGACCCGATCGAGATAAGTGATGATCAGGAGCAGGGCGACCATGCCCAGCACGCGGTTGCGATGATTCATATCAGATCAAGCCGGGGGACTGACACCAATATCCGGCGCAGCCGGATTTTGGCTGTCCCCGGCTTGCCCCACACCGAGCCCATCCGTTACTGCCCGTCGCCCAAATCGTAGGCGTCCGTGACGGTCATGTTCACGAAGAACGTCCCGAGGTTGTTCTGCCAGTGCTTGTTGTCATTGACGGCGAGGGCGAGGCGGCCCGGCTTGAGTCCGGACTTCGCGAACTTCTTGCCCACGAAGAAGACCTCGCCATCGGGCGCGGTGCGGCCCACCAGCGCACCGAAAGGCTGGCCTTCGAAGAGGTGCGATTTGTAAGAGGGCGAGCCGGGTTTGGTGAGGCCGTTGGCGTCCGACGCCCAACTATCGGTGGCCCAGGAGAGCCGCACGATGCCGCGCGCGGTGGAGTCCACTTTCGATGCCGCGGTGAGCGCGACGCCGGTATCGAAGTATTCGATCTGCGTGGAATGCTTCAGCGAATGAACCTGCATGGCGCGGCTCACCTTGGCCTGGCGCACCGCAAGGGTGCGGATCTTTGCCCACTGGAGCTTCACGGTTTCGCCGGAAGACGTTTTAACTTCAATGGTGGCGTCGGCAAGCCTTCCGCGCATCGCTTCGCCGTTCGGTAGGCGGATCAGGCTGAGGCCGCGGTCGAAGTCATCGGCGTAGCTGGGCATGATGCGCTCAAAGAGGCGGTAGAGGGGGCGCGGTTCGTGCTGGTCGGTATCTTTATAGGTGTCGATGAGCGGCGTCATCACCGGCAGTCCGATGGAGGTCAGCTCTTCCACCGCCAGGTCGCGGGCTTTGCGGTCCTGGCCCTGGATCGCCGCGATGCCGCTCTTGATGCGTCCTGCTTCTGTCTCCGATGCCGCGGCCCCGTTATGGATGGACAAAACCTGTCCGATTTTCAGGTCCACGGCGCGCCCGCCGGAGGTAATCCGGACCGATTTGATCTGAGACTGGCCTTCGACCTGGGTTCCGTCCGTGGTGCGGATGAGCAGCCAGGTAGGCGCCGAGAACATGGCGGCCGGCAAGAGGAGGGGAAGAAGGATACGCTTAAGCATCCATAAGGTTATACCAGATTTCGGTTGCGGCGGCGCGAATTAGTGCTTCAGCTTGGCCGTGATGCCGACGATCCGCGAGGTGGTGATGTAGTGATCGCCGACCCGGAAGGAGAGGCGCATGCCGGTTCCGAGGTAGCCCTTGCGCAACACGCCGGTTACGTAGACGGAGCCAAGTCCTGATAGGAGAACAGGTTCCGGGCAGTACTGAGGATGGCCCCAGATCATGATTTCGCCGCTGGATTGCGGTATGACGGTGTAGGTGGTGTTGCGGGTCTGGACTTCCAGGACGCTGCCCGGGCGGACGGATTTCAGTTCGACGCCGCCGTCAGGGTCAAGCGCGAATGTCCGGAGAAATATCCCGCTATCGAGGGTATCCGGCCGCCGTATTATGCCCGAATCGTTCATTGCACTCCATCCAATTGCTTGGATGATCCTGTCTTGAGGACGGTTGCAGCATTGTTGATGTTACTCCCTGGCCTCAATTTTCATTATCTCATGGCGTTCAAGTCCGCCGATGCGGGGAGTACGAAGTGGTTGCTGGTACGGGGCGGGCTGAGCGGATGTACACTAAGTGCGTGCGCCGAGCGGGGATGCGAGCATTTTTAGGATAACCCCAGTTCACGGGTGTTATTGGACATCGCTGCCACCTGGTGTGGTGCGGATCACCCTCCTGCTTCAATGACGCTTTTTCTGCCCAGTTCGGAAGCTGCGCCTTTATCGGCTAGCAATTGGCTTAACGTCATTGGCCTTGAGCACCACAGTTCTGCCATCATTTGGGAATGACGGGGCTGACGCACAGATCCTTCTCCGAGTTCGTGCGAACGCATCGCTTTGTCCTCATTCACTGTTGGGCTGCTTGGAACGAATACAACTTCAAGATGAGAGCCATGCTGGTGGAATGTGCTCTCTTAGAGCTACAGAATCAAATCGCGTTCGCCGGACTCGACGTAGATCCGCCCGAACACTGGGATATATGCAGGCAGCACAACCTCCTGAACCTCCCGTTCTTGGCGTTTTATCGCGATGGGGTTTTGGTGCAGACCTTGACTGGTTTGCGTGAGCGAGAGATCGTTGTGCAATATATGAAACAGCTAGTTGCATAGGCCGAACAGGTCAACGCGGGTTCTGCTCTTTCAGTTTCCGGCAAAGTGACATCGCCCCGTCTGGCCGAATTTCACTTCTACGATAACCCCGGTGTCTCGTCCACTACCGATGGGCTACATTGTGGATCATCGGTGTGTTGAGCAAGTCACTTGTGATCGGCGTTGGCGGAACGCTGGCCTATTACGGGTTGATCTATCTCGTAATGTTGGGAATGCCAGGTGCTGATTGGACGGAACACCAGATTCGTTACCGAGTCTTCGAGTTCTTAGGCGAGGCACTGCTCATTCCGCTTATACCCGGAGCGTTGCCCGGCATCATCGTCGCAATTGTCTCCTCGCCTCTGGGCATCGTTGAGGCTGGGCGCAGCCCGCACGATGGTGAATGGATGATCTTTTGTGGTGTATCGGCCCCGCTGGTCCATGCGTATTTCGCAAATCGGTGGCTAAAACGTCGAGAGCGGAGAAAAGTCGCACGGCACGATGGCTAGACTCAATTTCCAATAAGCGCCTGGCAAGTTCGCCTTATCGAAAACAACCAATCGGGTACTCATGGGTCGGCTCCAATGCCAAAGTAAATCCAATCCGTCTTCAGTCGATTGTCCTATTCCGAAAGGCCGCCACGCATCAAGAGCGTAGCCAGTTTGTCCACGCCATCGACGCCGGCGCAGCAGCCGGTGCCGGGCGATTTGGTGAAGGCTGAGACGTTGAAAGAGGCGTAAAACTGTCCATTGAACCAGACCACTTCCTGGCCTTCGCCGTGCGTTGTGTCGGTGAGGATTTGTCGTCCCTACGCAGTAGCGCAACCAAACGTTCGAGTATATAGTCGAATGATATATAAGATATGCAATGGCGACCATACTGATACAGCTCGATGATGCAACCTTGAAGTCCCTCGAACAAATCGCGCCTGCTGCTGGAGGGCACCGTGCAGACTTCATCCGCCAAGCCATCAGGGAGGCGATCCGAAGGCGGGAGAGCGAACAAATACGCGAAGCATATCTCCAGCAGCCAGATTCATCCACTGAGGCGGATGACTGGGCGAATGCCGAGGAATGGAGGTCCTGAAGCCGCCCAACCCGAACACTCCGATTGATGTATGGCTTGGAGTCAAGTGCGGCCTACCGAAGCCGTGCGTTGTGAACTGCGACAATCTGCGAACCATATCGAGGCAGCACTTGACCGAAAGGATCGGTCAGCTTCAGCCGTCAAATCGCATGTTCCAGTGGCTCAGCCCCAGGCGCCTCAGCACAGAACGTGCCGCTTCGTTGGTGGCAGCGAAGTCCACGAATTTCATGCCCCAGGGATAGCCGGCCAAAACAGATTAACAGCAGTTCACGCGCAGTCCGGTTTGCCTGGAAAGTTCTTTCGCCATTAGCATCGCGCTTTCATTGAGCCACCTGACTCCAGGCGGAATCGTGACCGCACGATCGAGCAATGGCGCCCCTGCGGTCGAGCGGCCCTCCGAATCACGAGTCCGTGTGGGTACGAAGGAATAAGCGTTGGCGCTGCTATCGACCCGGTATCCAAATGGCGATTTCTCATTTGCGGCCGCAACAATGGCGTCGAGCAGTCCGCGGACATCCTGCGGCGAGCCTTCTGGCTTGACGGCAAAGCGCACCTGGAATCCCCAACGTGCGGGAACCATCGTGCCGGCGCGAACGGTTGGGTCCTCGGCCCCCACCGCGAATCCGAACCGGGCTTCGAGAGTGGTTGCAATCGCGTCGAGCGGCCGGAAGGTGTGAACGGATAGGGTGGAGAAGCCGCCGTGGCGTTCGATGGTGGCCACATCGGAATGTTGAGCCATTGCAAGCCCACCAAGAGCGAACGCCGCGGCCAGTATTTGCTTCACCTTACTACTGAGCATAGACCTACCCAAGATACTCAAACCAATCGTGGGGCAGGTTGCCAACCTGCAGCCGATTGGAAATCGGGCCACCTGCCGCACCGCAAGCCCAAAGCGGCGATTGGCAATCGCCGCGCAGATTTCCAATCCGCCCCACGATCAGTTCCTAACGCCCTTCGCTCGAAGGCGGCACAATGCCCTTCAACCGAAGATACACGGCCATGTAACCGTACTCTTCATTCGCGTGCGTGGTGTTGGCAACCAGCATCCCCAGCTTGGAGCGCTTGCCGCGCGGGCTTTCAATCATCTTCGCCGCGTCGGCGTCGGTCATCGCGCCATAGGCTTTGTCGCACTCTTCGCTCGCGGCCTTGAGGGCGGCGACCAGGTCCGCCTTGGCGGTCATTTTTGACGCGCCCAGATTCTTGGCGGCGCCATTCAGCGTCGAGCAGGTGCGCATTTCGGAGTCCGCCACGTGGCCGACCAGCGCGCCGAAGGTGCGGATTTCAGGCACCGGCTGATAGTTGTAGGCTTCGGCCGGAACCTTTTCGGCCATCTTAATCAGATTGTTCTTCACGGCATTGAAGGCCTGTTTGGCTTCCGTGCTGAGCGGGTTGTCCTGCGCCGGCAGCAGCGCGGCGGAGGCGAGCAAAAGGGTGATGCGAATCTTCATCAGTCGATTCTACTGCAACCTGCCAGCGGCGTACACCCACCCGCATGTTAAACTTAGGGTTCGCTATATTCCCACGAAACCATCATGCTTTGGAGTAAACTGTTCATCCCCACCCTGCGGGAATCGCCCGCCGAGGCTGAAGTCGTCAGCCACAAGTTGTTGTTGCGCGCGGGCTATGTCCGCCAGCTTTCGAGCGGCATCTACAACTATCTGTACCTGGCGCAGCGCTCGCTGTTGAAGATCACCGCCATCGTGCGCGAAGAGATGGATGCCATCGGCGCGCAGGAGATGCTGCTGCCGGCGCTCAATCCGGCTGAGGTCTGGCAGGAGTCCGGCCGTTGGGACGTCATGGGCGACAACATGTTCCGCCTCAAGGACCGCTGGGGCCGCGACCTGTGCCTCGGCATGACGCACGAAGAGATCATGACCGTAGTGGCGCGCGGCGAAGTGCGCAGCTACAAGCAACTGCCGCAGCTCTGGTATCAGATCCAGACCAAGTTCCGCGACGAGGCACGGCCGAAATCGGGCCTGCTCCGCGTGCGCCAGTTCATCATGAAGGACTCCTACTCCTTCGATATCGATGCCGCCGGCCTCGACGTCTCCTACAAGAAACACCACGACGCCTACTGCCGCATCTTCAATCGCTGCGGGCTGAAGTTCATCGCCGTGGAAGCGCACTCGGGTTCGATGGGCGGAAGCCAGTCGCACGAGTTCATGGTCGCCTCCGATGCCGGTGAGGACTTCATCGCCACCTGCCCCGAAACGGGTTACGGCGCGAATCTGGAGAAAGCGGTGTCGCGTCCGGTGCCTCCTGCCGTTGCTGATCCCGAAGGCGATCTGTCGCCCGAAGAGTTCCACACCCCCGGCCGCAAGACCATCGTGGAAGTCTCCGAATTTACGGGCCTGCCGCAGACCTCGCAGATGAAGAGCCTGGTGATGGTTGCCGATGGCAAGCCGGTGCTGGCACTGCTGCGCGGCGACCACTCCTTGAGCGAAACCAAGCTGTGCAGCGCTACCGGCGCGTCTGAAGTGCGTGCGGCGCATCCGCATGAAATCCGCGAATGGTTCGGTGCGGACCCCGGTTCACTGGGGCCCATCGGCGTCACCAACATGCCGGTCCTGTGCGATCTCGCTTTGCAGGGCCGCAAGAACATGATCGCCGGCGCCAACAAAGACGACCACCATCTGCGCAACGTCACGCCGGGCGAGGACTTCAAGGCCGCATGGCACGATCTGCGCCAGGTCGCCGCGGGCGATACCGAACTCGAAACCGGCAAGCCGCTGGAAATCGTGAAGACCGTCGAGATCGGCCACATCTTCAAGCTGGGCTACAAGTACTCCGACAAGATGGGGCTGCGCGTGCTCGATGAAGCGGGCAAAGAGATCACGCCGATCATGGGCTCCTACGGCATCGGCATCGAACGCATTCTGTGCTGCGCCATCGAACTTTATAACGACGATGCGGGCATGACGCTGCCTCCGTCGATCGCGCCGTTCACTGTTGTGGTGACGCCGGTGTACTTCGCCGACGCCGCACAGCGCAAGGCCGCCGAAGACCTTTACGCCGAGTGCAAGGCGATGGGGCTCGATGCGATTCTCGATGATCGCGACGAGCGCCCCGGCGTGAAGTTCAAAGACGCGGAGCTGGTGGGCATTCCGTTCCGCATCACGGTCGGCAAGAAGTTGAAGGACGGCATTGTGGAAGTGGTGAATCGCCGCACGCGCCAGTCGGTTGACGTCGCCGTGGCCGATGCCGCCGCTTACGTGAAGGAACATGCGAAGTGATTGGGCCGCGATAAGAGAGCAGTTCCCCTCTCTTAAGAAGTGGACGTTTCTCAATACGGCTACGTTTGGACAGATGCCGCGCACGGCTGTGGAAGCCGTGGCGCGGCATTTCGCGCATCGTGACGAACTGGCTTGCGGGGACTTTCTGGAATGGTTCGACGATGCGGACCGGCTGCGCGAAACCGTGGGGCGGTTGATTCATTGTTCGGGTGATGACATCGCGTTTCTGCCCAATGCCTGCTCTGCATTGTCGTTATTGATCGGCGGCCTGGATTGGAAGCCGGGCGACCGCCTGGTGACGCTGAGCGGCGAATTCCCGAACAATCTCTACTATCCATCCATGCTGGGCGGCAAAGGCGTTGAGTTTGTGGAGACCACGTGGAACGGGCTGCCCTCGGCCATCACTTCCAACACACGGCTGGTGGTGTTGAGCACGGTCAACTACGCCACCGGATTTCGCGCGCCGTATGAGGAGATTGTCCCGGTGCTGCGTGAGCGCGGGATTCTGCTTTACGTGGATGGCACGCAGAGCGTCGGCGCTCTGGAGACCGATGTTACCGTGAGCGGGCCTGACATGCTGGCGGTGCATGGCTACAAGTGGCTCCTTGCGCCGACCGGGGCGGGCTTTGTGTATGTGCGGCCGCAGTTGCGCGCGAAGCTGGCTCCGAACACCATCGGGTGGCGCAGCCACTTCGACTGGCGCAATGTGAACCAGCTGCATCATGGAATTCCAGAGTTCACTCCCGATGCAGAAAAGTACGAAGGCGGCATGCTGCCGTTTCCAGCGCTGTATGCGATGGAGGCGTCCATCAACATGATGCTGGAGATTCAGCCGTCGGTGATTGAGCTCCGCGTTCTTGAGTTGGCGGACCAGTGCCGCGAACGCCTGCGCCGTCTGGGCGCGGAGATCTGTTCGGAGGATTCGGCGATCGTCACCGCGAAGTTCGAGGGCCGCGATGTTTCGGCGCTGGCTTTGGAGTTGAAGAAGCGCGGCGTGCTGGTTTCGGCACGGCATGGGAACCTGCGGGTCTCGACGCACTTCTATAACAACGACGCTGATCTGCAGACGCTGGAAGCAGAGCTTCGGGCTCTGCTCGTATGACCGTCGCCTTTATTCATGCGTCGCGCGCCGCGATCGAACCGGTGGCCAATTACTTCACGGCGCAGGCTCCGGAGCTCGATTGCGTGCATTTGCTCGATGACGGCATCATGCGGTTCCTCGCCGATCAGGACCATGTCCGCTCCGAGAACCGCTTTCAATCGATGGCCGCCACCGCCCGCGATACCTACGGCGCCTCGCTCATCGTCCTCACCTGCTCGGCCGTACCTCGCGAGACGATGGACGCCCTCCGTGTTGCAGCCGGCGTTCCGCTCTTCAAAATCGATGAGCCGATGGCGCAACTCGCCGCGGCCTGCGGCAAGCGGATCGGCGTGCTGACCACCTTCCCCGCCACGCTCGCCACCACGCGCAGTCTGCTCGAAGAGGCCGAGCCCGGCATCGCCGTGGTGTGGGAGATGGAGGAGCAGGCGTTGCAGTGCCTCCTCGCCGGCGATCAGGCCGGCCACGACGAACTCTTTCTCGCCGCCGCCCGCCGCCTTGCCAAACGCCAGGTAGAAGCGGTGGTGCTGGCCCAGGTTTCGATGGCGCGGCTGCAGTCGCAGGTGGAGCGGATTGTACAGGTGCCCGTGTTCAATAGCCTTGCGACAAGCCTGGCGGCCGTGCGGAATGCAGTGCTCACTTAGCCCGAGTGAAATGTTTGAAACGGACTGGCGGTTTCGCCCCATGCACTCTTTGTGAAATCGTAGCGCGGACATTCATGTCTGCAGCGTCGAGATTCTTCTCGACGTTTTGTTTTCAACACCGGACCGGACCTCGACACGAATGTCGAGGCGGCAAGCAAGAATGCTTGCGCTACAAGCCGAGCCACGAAAGTAAGGGAGTGATACGATACTTCCAACATGCTCAATCGCCGCGAATTCCTGGCCACTCCTCTGCTCGCAGCCGCCCAACCAAAGCCCAACATCGTCTACTTCCTGGCCGATGACTTCGGCTTCGGCGATGCCGGCTTCCAAAATCCCAAGAGTAAAATCCCCACCCCAAATTTGGACCGCCTGGCGAAGCAGGGCATCCACTTTACCGACGCACATGATCCGACCGCCGTGTGCACGCCCACGCGCTACGGCATTCTAACCGGCCGCTACTGTTGGCGGTCGCGCCTGCAAAAGGGCGTGCTGGTGCAATGGGACAAGCCGCTCATCGAGGCGGGCCGGCTGACCGTTCCGGCGATGCTGAAACAGCATGGCTACACCACCGCGGCGTTCGGCAAGTGGCACCTCGGGTTTGAATGGCCCACGCTTGATGGCCAACCTCCGAAGTTCGCGCAGGGTAAGTGCAATGTCGATTTCGATAAGCCGGTCGGCGATGGGCCCATCACGCGCGGCTTCGATTACTACTTCGGCATGGACCTGCCGAACTATCCGCCGTACACCTACATTGAGAACGATCACGTAACGGGCAAGCCGACCGCGGTGTTCCAGGGCGGCAATATGCAGCAGGGGCCGAATCCGGTGTTCGGGCCGATCGATAGCAGGCCCGGTCCGGCGATGCCTGGATGGAAGCAGGAGGACGTGCTGCCGGAGATCACGCGGCGCAGCGTGAAGTATATTGAGGAGCGCGGCACGACTCCAATGCAGCCGTTCTTTTTGTACTTTGCATCGACCGGTCCGCATACGCCGGTGGTACCCGCTCCGGAGTTTCAGGGCAAGACCAAAGTGGGCCCGTACGGCGACTGGGTGCACCAGGTGGACTATTCACTGGGTCAGCTGTTGGACGCCCTCGATCGCGCGAAGCTCACAAACAACACCCTGGTGATCTTCACCAGCGACAACGGCCCTGAGATCCACGCCTATGAGCGGGTGCAGAATTTCGGGCACTATTCGATGGGCGACCTGCGTGGCGTGAAGCGCGATGCGTGGGAGGGCGGCCACCGCGTGCCGTGGGTGGCGCGCTGGCCCGGCAAGATCAAGCCCGGTGCGGTGAGCAACGAGGTGATCTGCCAGACCGACTTAATGGCTACGCTGGCTGGCATGGTGGGGCACAAACTGCCGAACGATGCCGGCGAAGACAGCTACGACATCATGCCGGCGATTCTGGGGAAGAAGCTCTCGAAGCCGATCCGCGAGGCGACCGTGCATCACAGTTCGAACGGCGGCTTTGCGATCAGGCAGGGTCCATGGGTGTTGATCGATGCCAGGACCGGCGACAACAACAAAGAACCGGAGTGGATCAAGCAGGAGCGCGGCTACAAACCGCATGACCAGCCGGGCGAGCTGTACAATTTGAGCGCGGATTATCAGGAGCGCCGGAATCTGTACGCGGAAAAGCCGGAGGTGGTGGCGAAGCTGAAGGCGCTGCTGGAGAAGTATAAGAGCGATGGCCGCAGCGTGCCGCGGCGAGGGTAGGCCTGGGTTGTAACCTCTCCATGGTTCTGCTGCAAAGCCGGTTGCCGGTCACTACGGCCCGGTTCACGACTGCTTCTTCTTTAACACCAGGGGCAGGGGCGCCGAGGGCGGCTTCTGCTTCTGGCTCCATTCTCCGGTGAGTTCGGAAGCGCTGCGGTTCCAGGCTCCTTTGTAGGAGCCGTTGGTGGTGTTACCGGGGCCCCTAAGCGCGAAGTAGATTGCGTCACCCTTGAGTTCGACGATGCTCAACCACAGGTTCCTGATGCCTTGCGACGGACTGTCGAGCGTCGCGGCCACTGTCTGATCCAGCTGATTCTTGAAGTGCACGGCAATAGGCCGCGTGCCTCCGCCGGGCAAGGCGAACGCACCTTCCCAATCGCCCTCCAGTTCTTTGGGTACGGCTGGGTTGGATGGAGGAAGTTCCACCTTGGCGTCTCCGGTGCGGGTCATCTCGAACGGAATGGAATAGCCCTTCACTGATACGGAGCCAGTGAACTTGCCGGCCTTCCATGTCAGAGCAAATGCAGGTTGGTTTGGCACTTCCGGAGACTCAAAGCGGAGTTCAGGCCACTCCAATCGCAGATTGGTCACGCGAAGTCCGGAGACCTGCGCCTGCGGCAGGGAGAGGCTTGCGATCCACTCGCTCCGGGCATTCTTATCGATATCGAGAACCAGTTGACTCGGGCCGCTGGGCACAGGCAACGTGCCTTCCCAGTGGCCTGCGAGTCCGGCCTGCGCGTAGGCGGAAAATGGAACGAGAAGAAAGAGGATTCCGAGTCTGAAAAGCATGGTTACATGTACCTCACCTGTGCAAATCGCCGGTGTACGGCTCGCTTGAATTTCACATCGGCGTAACCGAAGACGATGACGATGCCCGGCTGGCAATTCTTCGGAATGCCGTACTCTTCGCGCAGTTTACGGTCGTTCTTGATGCACGGGCCGGGCAGGCCGATCATGCAGGAGCCAACGCCGAGCGCCTCCGCCGCAAGCATGGCGTAGGTGGCGGCTATGATGGGGTCGGCCGGGTCGGCGTACGGCGAACCGTAGAAATAGATGGCCAGGGGCGCGTCGTAGAAAAGCATGTCCGTGCCGCCCGCGTGCTTTTCAAGATAGGTGTCTACGAGCGGGCCGACGAACTCCTTGAAGGACTCACAACCTTCTTTGCCGAGCATCGGGCGCAGCAGGAGGAGGCCCGGGCCGGAGAACATCCAGCGCATGCGGCGCATCGATTCCCGCAGGTCAGCCGCGAATTCACGCACCTTTTCGCGACTCCGAAATACGAGCAGCGAGACATCCGACGGCGGCACGCCCATTGGCGCGGTGGAGGCGGCATTGATAATTCGCTCGATGAGGGCCGGCGAGATTTCGGGAGGGCGGAAGCGGCGGATACTTCGCCGGGCGTGGAAGAGATTTAGCAGGTCGTTGTAGCCGGTGCGATCTTCGCGGCTTGGGATAGGGAAGGCGTCCGTGGTGCGGAAGTCGCGGCCCTCGACGCGGATCGCATCTTCGGGACAGACCGCCACGCACTGGCCGCAGCCGATGCAGCCCCACAACCGGCTCTGGTCGACGGTCAACTCCCCCGCCACCATCACCAGCGTCATATTGCAGACCTTGGTGCAGAGGCCGCAGCTGTTGCAGCGCGCACGGTCAATCACCACCTCGGCCGGCGCGTGAGCGCGGCTGGTGCGTAATGACATATACAATACCTCTTAGTCTCTTTTATAGCTTTTCTTGCGGAGATAGTCCACCAGTTCGCCAGGATGGTCGGTCTGGATGCCGTTGGCGCCGCGGTCGATAGCGTCCTGCCAGGACTCGGGAGTGTCTGCCGCGCCAAGGCGGTCGACGTAGATCAGGGCGCCGGCGTCGCGCGCGGCTTTGATCACTTCAGGCTGAAAGTCACGGGCGTCGAAGGCGAAGACTTTGGGGTGGAGGCCGCTGGCCAGGCCGCGCACAGTTTCGGCGTTGTTGGCCTCGGGCATTACTTTCAAATTGGGATTGAGGGACTGGATTTCCTTGAGGAGTTTGGGTGAGCCGTAGATGACCACGGCCGAGTCCATCTCGTGTCTCGCGATTGCCTCCACGAGCTGTTTTGCGGCGACCTGCTTGCAGTCAACGTAGATCCCGATCTTGCCGCGAGCCAGCGCCAGGGCTTCATCGAAGGTGGGGATCTTTTCGCCCGCGCCTGCATCGAGCTTGCGCAGTTCGGCGAAGGTCATCTCGGCGACCTTGCCTTTGCCGTTGGTGCGGCGGTCAACGGTGGCGTCGTGACTCAACACGAGCACGCCGTCCGAGGAGGTGCGGACGTCGAGTTCGAAGTAATCACCATGCAACGCAATGGCCTCGCGGAAGGCCGCCAGGGTGTTCTCCGGATTGCGCAGATGCTCGCCGCGATGGGCGATCACGGCGATGGCGGCGGCGAGGGCTAGCTTCGCGAAAGGCATATAATCAATGTTGCTCACCCATGTCGAAACTGCAACCAGTGACTATTGTCTCCGGCTGTCTGGCCGCGCTGTTTGTAATGCGCGCACAGTCGAAGCCTGACTTTGTAAAAGACGTCCAGCCGATCCTCGAAAAGTCCTGCTATCAGTGCCACGGGCCGAAGGCTCAGCTCGGCGGACTGCGGCTGGATTCGAAGACCTTGGCCGCAAAATCGATCCATGCGGGCAAGGCCGCGGAGAGTAGTTTATTCCTGCGAGTGACCGGCGCCGGCGAGCAGGCACGCATGCCGATGGGCGGCAAGCCTCTTGCGGCAGAGCAGATCGCGACGCTGAAAGCGTGGATCGATGGCGGCGCGGAGTGGCCCGAGGCGGCGAGCGCGCAGGTGGCCGAGGTGAAGAAGCACTGGGCGTTTATCGCTCCAGTGAAGCCGGCGCTGCCGAAGGTTTCGAATGGGAAGTGGGCGGTGAATCCGATCGACTCGTTCGTGATGGCGCGGCTCGATAAAGAGGGACTGAAGCCATCGCCCGAGGCCGATCGCGTGACCCTGCTGAGGAGGTTGAGCCTTGATTTGACAGGCCTGCCACCGGCCATCGCTGAAGTGGATGCATATCTTGCCGACAAGAGCCCGAATGCGTATGAGAAGCAGGTGGACCGGCTCTTGAGGTCTCCGCACTACGGCGAGCGCTGGGGCCGCCACTGGCTGGATGCCGCGCGCTACGCCGATTCCGATGGCTTTGAAAAAGACAAGCAACGCCAGGTATGGTTCTATCGCGACTATGTCATCAATTCCTTGAATCGCGATCTTCCGTATAACCAGTTCCTCGTCGAGCAGCTTGCCGGCGATCAGTTGCCGAACCCTACGCAGGACCAGATTGTTGCCACCGGCTTCCTCCGCAATTCGATGATCAACGAAGAGGGCGGCGTGGATCCAGAGCAGTTCCGCATGGAGGCCATGTTCGACCGCATGGACGCGATCGGCAAAAGCATGCTCGGCGTCACGATCCAGTGCGCGCAGTGCCACAACCACAAGTTCGATCCGTTGAAGCAGGAAGAGTACTACAAGCTGTTCGCCTTTCTGAACAACACGCACGAGGCGAACGCTGCCGTGTACACGCCCGCCGAACAGCAGAAGCGTGCGGAGATCTTCCGTCGCACGAAAGAGCTTGAGATGGATTTGCAGCATCGCAACCCGAATTGGCGCGAGCGCATGCAGGCGTGGGAAGACTCGGTGAAGTCCAACCAGCCGGAATGGAAAGTGCTCCCGCTGAGTGTGGACGACATTTCCACGGGCGGCCAGAAGTATATTCCGATGGGCGATGGGTCCGTGCTGGCGCAGGGCTATGCGCCCACCAAGCACCGCGTGAAGATGACGCTGAAGACAGACATGCAGAACATCGCGGCGTTTCGTTTAGAGTTGCTGAACGATCCCAATCTGCCGCTGGGCGGGCCCGGCCGGTCCATCAAAGGCACCGGCGCGCTGACCGAATTCGAGGTGGAAGCGCTGCCCGCCGATGCGCCGAAAGACGCGAAGCCGGTGAAGGTGAGGATCGTGAAGGCGACCGCGGATATCAATTTGCCGGAGACTCCGCTGGAGGCGATCTTCTACGACAAGACCAACAAGAAGCGCGTAACCGGTCCAATTGAATTCGCGATCGATGGCAAGGATGAGACAGCGTGGGGCATTGATGCCGGCCCCGGTCAGCGCAATGTTCCGCGCAAAGCTGTGTTCAATGCAGAGAAGCCGATATCGAATCCGTCGGGTACGGTGTTGACGTTCTATCTCAAGCAAAACGCCGGCGGCTGGAACAGTGATGACAACATGAATCACAACCTGGGCCGCATGCGCTTGTCGATCACGAATGCACCGAACGCCGAGGCCGATCCGCTGCCGCAGAAGGTTCGCGAGATCGTAACGGCAGGGCGCACGAAGCGTACCGCGGCCGAGGAGCAGGCGCTGTTCAGCTACTGGCGCACGACGGTGGCGGAGTGGAAGGATTCCAATGAGACCATCGCAGCGTTGTGGAAGCAGCACCCCGAGGGGTCGTCGCAGCTGGTGCTGGCGGCGCGTTCGGAGATGCGGCCCACGCACATTCTGTCGCGCGGTGATTTTCTGAAGCCTACGGCAGAAGTGCAACCGGGTGTTCCGTCGTTCCTCAATCCGTTGCCCGCCGGTGCGCCGCCCACGCGGCTTTCGCTGGCCCGGTGGCTGACGGATCGCAAGGCCCCGACCACGGCGCGCACGATGGTGAATCGCGTGTGGCAGGCATACTTCGGAGTTGGAATCGTGGCGACCAGCGAAGACCTGGGCCGGCAGTGCGAAGCGCCGTCGCATCAGGAACTGCTGGACTGGCTGGCGGTGGAATTCATGGATCGCGGGTGGAGTTTGAAGTCGCTACACCGGACGATTGTGACGTCGGCGACATACCGGCAGTCGTCGAAGGTGTCGGACGAGTTGTACGCGAAGGACCCCTATAACAGGCTGCTGGCGCGCGGTCCGCGCTTCCGCGTGGAGGGCGAGATCGTTCGCGATATCGCACTGGCCGCGAGCGGGTTGCTGAACGCGAAGGTCGGGGGCCCGAGCGTGTATCCGCCGGCTCCGGAGTTCTTGTTCCAGCCTCCGGTCAGTTACGGTCCGAAGAACTGGAAGGAAGAGAAGGGCGAAGACCGCTTCCGGCGGGCGCTCTATACGTTCCGTTACCGTTCCGTACCGTATCCGGTGCTGCAGAATTTCGATGCGCCGAATGGCGATATCGCTTGTGTGCGGCGGTCGCGGTCAAACACGCCGCTGCAGGCGCTGACTACGTTGAATGAGCCGCTGTTTATGGAAGCGGCGAAAGCATTGGCCGCGCGGGCGTTGACCGAGGGCGGGGCAACCGATGGCATGAAGCTCACGTATGCGTTCCGCCGAACGGTGGCGCGCAAGCCGACGGAGAAGGAGTCGGCGACGCTGCTCGCGTTTCTCGCGAAACAGAAGCAGCGCTTCCCGGACCCGGTGCAGGCGTGGACCGCGCTATCCCGCGTGTTGCTGAATCTGGACGAGACGATCACAAAGGAATAACCGGCATGTTCAACAAAGAGATTTCACGGCGTTGGTTCTTTGAGCAGTGCGGCATCGGGATGGGCTCGATGGCGTTCAACCAGTTGATGGCGGCTGCTCCGGTGAGTCCGCTCGCGCCGAAGAAGCCGCACTTTGCGCCGAAGGCGAAGAACGTGATCTTCCTGTTCATGGCCGGGGCGCCGAGTCATCTGGAGATGTTTGACTACAAGCCGCAGTTGGCGAAGTTCGATGGAACACTGCCTCCGGCCGATCTGCTGAAGGGCTATCGCGCGGCGTTCATCAATCCGAATTCGAAGCTGCTGGGGCCGAAGTTCAAGTTCGCGAAATACGGCCAGTCGGGCGCGGAGTTGAGCGAGTTGCTGCCCAACATGTCGAAGGTGGTGGATGACATCGCGATTGTGAAATCGATGGTGACCGATGCTTTCAATCACGCCCCTGGGCAGATTCTGATGAACACCGGGTCACAGCAGTTTGGGAGGCCGAGTCTGGGTGCGTGGGCGACGTATGGGTTGGGCAGCGAGTCGAAGGATCTGCCGGCGTTCGTGGTTTTCAGCTCGGGCAAAAAGGGCCCGAGCGGCGGCAATTCGTGCTGGGGCAGCGGGTTCCTGCCGACGGTGTATCAGGGCGTGCAGTTCCGCGGCAGCGGCGATCCGGTGCTGTATCTTTCGAATCCTCCGGGCGTGGATAAGGAGTTGCAGCGCGATTCGCTGGATGCGATTCGCAGCATGAATGAGGAGCATCTGGGGGCGACCGGCGACCCTGAAATCGCGACGCGCATCAACTCGTTTGAGATGGCGTTCCGCATGCAAGCGAGCGCACCGGAGTTGATGGACATTGCCAAGGAGCCTCAGCATATTCTGGATGCGTACGGTGTGGAGCCGGGCAAGCCGTCGTTCGCGGCGAACTGCCTGCTGGCTCGCAGGCTTGTCGAGCGCGGTACGAGATTCGTGCAATTGTTCCATGAGGCCTGGGATCAGCATGGCAACCTGGTGAAGGACATCAAGATCAACTGCAAAGAGACCGAGCAGGCCTGCGCCGCGCTGATCACGGACTTGAAGCAGCGCGGCATGTTGAAGGATACGCTCGTGGTCTGGGGCGGCGAGTTCGGCCGCACCCCAATGGTGCAGGGCGGCTCTGACGGTCGCGACCATCATCCGAACGCCTTCACGATGTGGCTCGCCGGCGGCGGCGTGAAGCCTGGCTTGACCTTGGGCGAAAGCGACGAGCTGGGGTTCAACGTCGTGAAGAACAAGGTGCACGTGCATGACCTGAACGCGACGATCCTGCATCTGCTGGGCTTCAATCATTTCAAGTTGACGTACCGGTTCCAAGGGCGGGATTACCGGTTGACCGATGTGCATGGGGAAGTGGTTAAGGAACTGCTGGCATAGCGGGGCTTATGGCCAATCCATTTCGCTATACGGGGTGTTGGCCGCCACTCGACATTCTAATGGCTTATCCCAATTGGGTCTTTGCGAGCGATGAAGAAACCGAGCCTGGTCAGGACGAAACCACCATCAGGCCTGAAGCGCAACAAGCCTTCATCAGCGACGAGACGGATTGCACTGCGGCGAGGGCCACTTTAGCTAACGGCCAAACAGCGATTGCTTTTCTATCGATCCTGAATAGGAAGATCGAAACAATCAACATTCATGATGGTAATGAGTGGTGGTCGCTCCGTGGAGATTATGGCCAGGTGAACTGGGTTCCTGTTATCGATACGCGGAGCCCGGAGGGCCCGCACTGGCCTCTCGTACGTCTTTCCGATCCGAACATCTTTCCCATTCGTGTAGTTTCCGTCTTGGCATCAATGGACGGATCTCCAATCGTCATGACAGTTCCCCGAAGTCATGAAATCCACCGGCGCGCTCGAAAGTCGTGGTTCAAGTTTTGGCAGTGATTCTCTTGTACTCCATTGGAGTATAGTAAAAGTGTGCATACCGTCGTTGAGACGCCGGGGTTCCTGGGAGATGCCAGGTCGCTGGGGTTGCAGGAACGGGAGCGGCTCTCCATTGTCACTTGGATTGCCGCAAATCCAATGGCAGGTGATTTGATAGAAGGAACTGGAGGAGCCCGAAAAATCCGCTTTGCAGGAATGGGCAAAGGCAAAAGGGGAGGCTACCGAGTCATTACGTTTTTCTCCGGCCCCGATATTCCAGTTTTTCTGTTGAACATCTTTGCCAAGAACGAAAAGACGAATCTGAGCCAAGAGGAATGCAAACTCCTCAAGGCCATCTTGAAGTCGCTTGCTGCGGAATACTTGAGGAAGAAACAGTAATGAAGCAACAAAAACCAACCGCCGGAGAGCGGATGATCGAAAGTGCGAGGCAGGCACTTGCATTCGCGAAGGGCGATGCCGATCATGGCTGCGCGGTGCATGTCCCGGCTGCAATTGATGTCAAGGCCATCCGGGAGAAGATCGCCCTGTCCCAAGCTGAGTTTGCCAACCTCTTTGGGCTAAGCAAACGAACACTGGAGCACTGGGAGCATGGCCGGAGAGTGCCCAGCGGACCAGCGCGCGCCTTTCTGACTGTCATCGCACGCGAACCGGAAGCCGTCCGGCGTGCCCTGTTGGGCTAGAGGACTTGTGAGTTGGCCGCGTCAAGGAACTGCTGGCGTAGCGATCGGCGCGCTCTTGCCGATCGCGGCCAGGCGCGCCATGTCCTTCGGTGAAAGCGCGCGGCCGAAGACCGCAACTCCTCCGATGTGTCCAGTGGTCCCTACACTGCGTGAAGTATGAATCACACGGCCGATGGTGAACGGGCCGCCATCGGCGAGCTCTTTCGGCGAGTACAGATCATGCGCAAACCAGTAAGGGTTTGCCTTGAGTGCAACCAGTTCCCTCTTCAACACCTGTTTGCCGCGGAGCGTGACCCGGACTTTGGTGAACCGGAACTCCTGCAATTCCACGCGCTCCTCACCGCGACGCTCCACCACTTGCCTGCGCAGCGGCTTCCCTTCCGGCGGTCTGTAGGTGCCATCGGCCCAGCCCTTTGCCGGCCATTGGAAGAAGGCGTGCTTCTGCGGGTTATCGATCCAGTAATCCGTAGCGACGCCATTCAAATAGGCCGTGACCGTATTCTTCGCGTTATCGAAAGTGAAGGCCACGACGTTCCAGCCTGCACCGATCACCTCCGGCGTAGTTGCCAGGTTTCGGGCATACTTGTCTCCGAACGACTTCGCTCCGTTCTCTGAAACATGCGCCGCGGATGCGCCGTTGTTGGCCGCGAGGCCGGCGAACAACGCGTACTGGCGCATGCCATGCTCCACTCGCTTCACCGCCGCGCCTTTCTCCTGCAGATCGGTGCCCTCATGCCAGATGCCCGCAATTGCATGGTTGCCGCTCTCACGCATCAACCACACGGCCATCGAAACCGAACGGCCCGGCCCCTTCACATCGAGCCCGGAATCGTGGAGCCGCGCGCGCGGCACCAGCAGGCAGGGGCGGAAGTCGGCATCGGTCTCTTTCCGGAACTGGACGGCCTGGCCGAACGGACCGCTGCCCATCAAGGGAAAGTCCTCGTAGGTTGCCTCGCGGCCCTCACCCCAATAATCGCGGACATAGTTCACGGCATCGAGGCGGAAGTCGTGCGTCTCGCCGCGCCCCTTCCATGCATCGAAGCGGCCGCCGTCGCGCTTCACGAAATCCCACAGCGCGACGAAGCCAGGAGTCTTGCGGACAGTATCGACGCGGCGCTGGTATTCATCGGCGGCCCGCAGGTTGATTATGGCAACCGAAAGCAGTGCGGCAGTTCGAATTGGAATGGCCATCGCTTTGATTTTCACAGATTCGGAATGCCAGCGGAGGCCGGAGTCTACCTGCCCGACCATTGGTCACATGGTGCCACGGAAATAGTTCGGAAGTCTCGCCGGGGACGTAGCTTGCTGCGTCCCCCAAACGACGCGTCTTCAACGGAGTAGTCCGTTCCGCCTCGCTATTCGCCACCCAACCCGCCAACGTGATAAATTAACCCCCATGCTCCGAATTCTGTTTGCTCTTGCCGCGCTGCCTCTCGCCGCGCAGGTCAAGGTCCCTGAGAACCTGATTCACGACGCCAATGTCGAATACTCCCGCGTCGGCGGCCCGCTCCAGATGGATATCGTGCGGCCGCGCGACAACGCGCCGCACCCCACCGTCGTCGCCATCCATGGCGGCGGCTTCCGCGCCGGAAAGCGCGAGAGCTACATGCCCCTGTGCATCAAACTCGCGCAGCGCGGCTACACCTGCGCCACCGTCACTTACCGGCTCTCTCCGCGCAACCAATTCCCGGCTCCCGTCGAAGACGTGAAAGCCGCGGTCCGCTTCCTCCGCGCCAATGCCGCCAAGTACACGGTGGACCCCAACAACATCGGCACCACCGGAGGCAGCGCCGGCGGACATCTCGCACTGTTCCTAGGCCTCACTCCCGGTGTCGCCGAATTCGAAGGCTCCGGACCCAATCAACAGTTTTCGAGCAGCGTGAAGTGCGTGGTCAGCTACTACGGCCCCACCGACTTCACCAAGAGCTACGGCAAGAGCGTCGATGCCGCGGAAGTGCTGCCGATGTTCCTCGGCGGCGATCTCGATCATGCGCGCACCGCGCACTTAAAGGCAAGTCCGCTGTACTGGGCCTCGCCCGCATCGGCCCCGGTGCTGGCGATTCACGGCACCGTCGACCGCTACGTGGAATACAACCAGTCCGTATGGCTGGTCGACAAACTGAAGGCCGCCGGTGTGGAAGCGGAAGTCGTTCCCATCGAAGGTTCCGACCACGGCTTCAAAGGCAAAGACGCCGAGCGCGCCGAAGCCCTGCTGATGGCCTATTTCGACAAGCACCTCAAGCCCGCGCCCGAACGCAACCTGCTCATCGTCGACCACGGCCCCGGCGGCGAAGTGATCAGCATGATGTGGCCCTCGGCGCGCGTGCTGTGGAAGGTTCCGAATAGCCACAGCCATGACGTGCAGCCGCTGCCCAACGGCAATATCCTCTACACCACCGGTTCAGACCACAAGGTGATCGAGATGGATGCCAACCAGAAAAAAGTATGGGAATGCTGCGCCGGTCTTGATCATCCGCTCAGCGCCCAGCGCCTCGCAAATGGCAACACCCTCATCGGTGACGCACGCGCCGGCAAGGTGATCGAAGTGGACTCAAAAGGCAACGAGGTCTGGAAGTACGCGACTCCCGACATCGCCAACATGCGCATGCGCAACAGCCGCCGCACGGATGCAGGCACCACGTTGATCGCCGTCGAGGCCGACGCGAAGTTGATCGAAGTGGATAAGAGCGGCAACATCGTGTGGAGCTGGAAAGCGCCTGAAACGCCGGCGCGCCGCCTCTATCAAGGCCAGCGCCTCGCAAACGGCAATACCATCATCAGCCTCTCTGATCCGGGCGAAGTGGTGGAAGTCGATAAGGCAGGCAAGATCGTCCGCTCCGTGGGCGGCCTGAAATCCGACATCCGCTTCGGCTGGGCATCGGGCGTGGCGATCCTCCCCAATGGCGGGCTGATTATCAACGACTACACCGGACGCCGTATCATTGAAGTTGATAAAGACGGCAAGCTGTTGCACGAGTGGCGGACCGGTGCGCGGACCATTGCGAGCATCGCGCTTGTCAATTAACTGAGCGGAGGCGGCATGTTCACGCGTCGCGAATTCCTGATGAGCCTGACGCCCGCGGCATTACCAGCGGGCCTGAAGCTCGATCACAAATGGCAGGGCCCATACTGCCAGTCGAAGCTGACCAACAAAGGCAAGATTGCGGTGAAGGTGAAAGAGGTGGTCCTCTTCCGCTACACGCATACCATGCCGCCTCCGACTCCGATCTATGGCGAGGGCTTCCAGATGCTCTCGCAGACCGCGGGCACCGTGGGCCTGCCTGTCCCGATGACTCGCTACACGGACGCCAAGCACTACCGTCTGCCTGAGCCCGAAGGAGCGAACGTCTTCTACGGCATGATGCGGCTTGGCGAGCAGACTCTCGCCTTCACCTCCTGCCGCCGCTTCATCGGCAAATTCTATGTGCGCGCGGGCGTGGTCGAAATTGTTGTCGATACCGAAAACCTTTCGCTCGCGCCAGGCGAATCGTGGGAGTTGGAAGAGTTCTTTCTGCCGAAGAACGGCGACGCGATGGCGATGCTCGGCGATCGCATCGTGAAGAATCATCCGCCGCTGAAGCCCGCGCAGCCACCCACCGGCTGGTGCTCGTGGTACTGCTTCGGTCCGCGCGTCACCTCGAAGCAGGTGCTCGACAATCTCGACTTCATCTCCAAAGAGATCCCCAACCTCAAATACATTCAGATCGACGATGGCTATCAGCCCGCCATGGGCGACTGGCTCGAAACCGGTAAAGCCTTCGGCGGAGATGTGCAGGGCGTGCTGAAAGCGATCCGCGCCAAGGGCTTCGAACCGGCCATCTGGGTGGCCCCGTTCATCGCGCAGCGAGAATCGAATCTCTATCAGCAGCACAAGGATTGGTTCATCAAAGACCACTCCGGTAATCCGCTCGCCTCGAATCAGGTGACCTTCGGCGGCTGGCGTTTCCCGCCGTGGTTCGCGCTTGATGGCACGCATCCGGCCGTACAGGAGCACTTCGAAAAGCTCTTCCGCACCATGCGCAACGAATGGGGCGTCACCTACTTCAAGCTTGACGCGAATTTCTGGGGCGCAATGCACGGCGGCCATCTCCATGACGAAAAGGCAACCCGCATCGAAGCCTACCGGCGCGGCATGGCGGCGATTCTGAAAGGCGCGGGCGACTCGTTCATCCTCGGCTGCAATCATCCGCTGTGGCCGTCATTCGGCCTGATTCACGGGTCGCGCAGTTCGGGCGACATCAACCGCAAATGGCAGACCATCGCCGTGACGGCGCGCGAAAACCTGAGCCGCAACTGGCAGAACGGCAAGCTGTGGTGGAACGATCCGGATTGCGTGCTGCTCACCGGCGACCTGCCGGAAAACGAATTCTACTTTCACGCCGCCGCGATCTATGCCACGGGCGGCATGCTGCTCTCCGGAGACGACCTGACGAAGATCCCGCCGGGGAGGCTGGCGATGCTGCGTAAGCTGCTGCCGCCTACCGGCGTGCCCGCGGTCTTTGAGGATGTCTCGCTAAAAGTGGGCGTGGTGAAGCTCAAGGACAAGCATGTCTACTGCGTCTTCAACTGGACCGACGCGCCGCAGAGTATCAGCGTGGATGCGAAGGGTCCGCTGAAGGACTTCTGGACCGGCGCGGCCGCCAGTGCGGAGTTGAAGGACATGCCGCCGCATTCGGCGCGGCTGCTGGTGGGGTAAGCCAAAGACCGCGCCGGGGACGTAGCTTGCTGCGTCCCCCCCTCTACTTGTAGTTCACTGACTTCAACTCCCCAATACTGCCCACAAGAATCCCGGCATCCAGCGAACCCCCACCCGTCAACGGTGCGGTGAATCCGCCTTGCGCCGGATCAGTGGCCATCTGCAATCCGAAGAAGCTCAGCCCGCCGCCATCCAGAATGCTGCCGGTGCTCGCAGGCAACTGACTCAACACCGAAGCAGGAACCGTGTAGCTGCCCGCGCCCGCATTGGTGAGGCAGACGAAGAGCGAGGTGTCGTAAACCGGATTCGCCGCGTTGGTTCCTGTGTTCGCTCCTGAGACTCCGAAAACGGCCACGATGTTGTTCCCGCCACCCGTCCACGTTGGCGTAACGTTCCCGCTGCGCGCGATGTCGGTGAAGGTTGCTTTGTTGGTCCACGTAAGCGGCGAAGGCATGGTCAACTTCGCCGAGAATGCGCCCACATCCGAGCCACCCGTACCGGCCAGCGCATAAGCGCCAGCCGAGATGACCGCGGTGGGTCCGGATGGAAGCCCGGGAAGTCCGCCAGGCAGGCCGGGTACTCCAGGTGAAGTCAGCGTTTTGTTGTAGCTCTTATCGGCAGCGCGCAGGACCGCAGTGTTGTTGGCGTTCGGTCCATTGAGCGTCAGCTGCGCACCGGCATCGAGCAAAGTGGGCGGCGAAACCGAAGCAAGCAACTGATCCTGCGTGGCCAACCGTCGCGACACGACGCACTGACCGATCACGCTCGCACCTTGCGTGCTGCCGAACCCCCCGATATTTCCCATGCCATACGCGGCGAAGCTTCCGCTGGCGGATTCCGAAACCACGTCCGTGGTGCCCAGTCCGCCGAGCGAAATCGAGATCGTCTGCTTGGAGAGCGCAAGCGAGCCGAGCGTCAGCGCGCCGCCTTGCGAGACTTTGATCAGTTGCGCTTCGGTCAGCGTTGGATGGGAGCAGGCGGTTGCTCCGCTGTTGGCTGTCGCGATGGTCAGCACATTGCTCACCACGCTCCCCACCCGCACCGAAACCGGAATAAAGCAGCCGAGGTCCACATTCGCGGGCAGCGTGAAGTTGATCTGGTCCGTCCCGGGAAGTCCCGAGGAGCGTCCGGCATAAACAGGCACAATCTCCTGCGATCCGACGATCACGCGAATGTTCGCGGCCGCGGTCTTGTCGCCTGAGGTTCCACCTGTGGAATCGGACAGCGTATCGGCGCCGAGTCCGGTGCCCCACAACACCATCACCTGTCCAGGGCGGGCGGGAGCCAAGGAGAACGCTCCCAGCGAGCCGCTGGCAGGGCGATTCAGATCGATCGCCGTCGCCGAACGATACTCCTGCGCCTGTGCCTGACCCGCGCCGGAGCTGTCCGCACTCACGATGCCGAAGCCCGCGGCTACTACGGAAACGCGCGCGGCGTTCGAAGTGGCGCCGTTATAGGTCACCGTCAAATTGTAGTCGCCCAAGGGAGCCGCCGAGGGCAATAGCCCGGCAAGCTGATTCTGTGTCGTGTAAATTATGAAGGCGTCAACGGCCGCACCTCCGGAGACTGGAGCCAGGCGGATGGACGCATTGCCCAGCGAAGTCCTGATAGGCAGCGACGAATTCTGTACCAGCGCCGCACCGCCCAGATTGCTGCCGATCACGACAAAGATAGAGCCCTGAGCGATGCCGGACGCATAACTCCCTGCGTTGCCAACAGGATTAGTCGAGCGCAGAACAGGCTGCGCCAGGCACAGCGATGCAGCCTGCAGCGCGACGGATACAAATAGAAGATTCCTCATGCTTGCTTTTCCGATCCTACAGTATAGCGTCTTGTCGAAGCGCGGCCTTGACAGGATTTCCCGGTCTTTTCTGCGTATACAATAGCGGCGTATACTGGAATTCACCCAACTGCCAGAGAAACGCAGTGCGTAAGGAGGAAACAAACAAGTGCAGTATTCAATAACCGGCAGACGCCTATCCATGGGCGCTAGCGCGATTTGTTCTATTTTCATGGTGTCGGCAACCATGTGGGCTCAGCCGTTGATCCCTGGTGGCGGCATCTTCAAAACCAGCTACTCGGCAAATGCGAACGTAGGTTCGATTGTGACCGGACCTCGTGACGCCGCCATCAGCACGGTGATCTCGGTCACCAACGGCACCGGCAGCATCGGCATCTCCGGTGTCTCTTTGACTGGCAACGCCAGCCTGACCAACATCGGTACCGGCACGCTCACCGGCACGTTGCCACTCACCGGTACCTCTTCTAATCTTGTCGGCACGTTCACCATCACGCTCACCACTGGCGATAAAATCAATGGCACTCTCACCGTTCCCGCCTCGGCTTTGGCCGGCACCGGCCTCACTGGTTCGGCCGCCATCACCGGTGGCACCGGAGCCTATGCAGGCGCGACCGGATCATTCCCCACCATCACCGGCACCCTTCAGGTAGGCCTCACCATCTCCATTACCTTCACCGGCGCAGGCACCATCAACACCAGCGGTTCCGGCGGTGGCGGCGGTGGCGCAAGCTCCAGTCCGGTTGTGACGGACGTACTTGACGCCGCAAGCAACACCAAAGACGTTGCGCAGGGCAGCATCTTCATTGTGAAGGGCTCCGGCCTTTCGGCAGCTGGCTACACGGCCATGTCGTTCCCGCTGCCCACCACTTCCGGCGGCGTCAGCGTGAAGTTCGCTCCGCTCGGCACGGGCGCCGCGGGTGGCGGCACCTCGGCTTACCTTGTCTATCTCTACAATTTGAGCGGCGTCAACCAGATCGCAGCGGTTGTTCCTTCGAATCTCGCAGTCGGCACCTATGACGTATCGGTCACCTACAACGGCGCGACGGGCGTGATCGCGGGCGGCGTGAAGGTCGTTCAGCGCAAACCCGCGCTGTTCACGGCAGACAGCACTGGAACCGGCCTGGCAGTGGTGCAGAATTACATCTCCGCTGCACAGCTGGATATCGACCGTCTCACCACCTTCTCCAGCGGCGGCTTCACCTTCTCTCCGGCAAGGCCCGGTCAGACCCTGATCGCATGGGCCACCGGCTTCGGTCCGGTCTCTTCGGCGGACAACACCGCCTCACCCGGCTTTGACTTCAATGCGAACGGTGTCAACGTGCAGGTGCTGGTTGGCGGCATGAGCATTAAACCGCTCTACGCCGGACGCGCGCCCGGCCTGGCCGGCGCGGATCAGTTCAACTTCGTGCTTCCGGCCAATGTTCCCACCGGTTGCGCGGTGAGCTTCCAGCTTTCCATGAACGGCGTGCTCAGCAATCCGTCATTCATCGCCATCGCTCCGGACGGCAACTCCACCGCCTGCGTACAGCCTGGCTTTACCACCTCGCAGTTGCAGTCCTATGACAACGGCGCGGCGTACACCGTCGGCGCTTTCAGCATCTCGCAATTCACGGAAACCCTTCCGCAGACTGGCACGGTAAAGATCGACGCAGCCTCCGGACAGTTCACCAAATACACGGGATCTCAGTTTGCCGGCCTCGTGCAGGCACAGGCGCAGGTTACTGCCTCTGGCGCATGCTACGTCATCCACAACACGTCATCCACGCAGCAGACAACCGTTACAACCACAGGCATCGGTCTCGACGCCGGCAATGTGACGTTGACCGGACCTGCCGGTTCCAAGCTGACCAATCAGGCGTTCACGGAAGATCCCAAGTCGTACACTTACTCGATGAACCTCGGTTTCGAGGGTGGCGGCTTCAGCCTTCCCGGCAGCATCAACGCCAGCATCGTGGCCGGAACCTATACGGTGAATGGCGCGGGCGGCAAAGATGTCGGCGGCTTCAGCGCCAGCATGACAATCGGCAGTCCGTTGACCGTGACCGGCGGCTTGCCCACGGTCATCAACCGGTCTTTGGGCCAGAACGTCAGCTGGACTGGTGGTAACTCCTCTGACCTGGTGGAGATCATCGGCAGTTCCAGCTCCATCACCGGCTCCGGCCTCAGCCAGATCGTCGATAGCTGGACCTTCGTCTGCACCACCAACGCGGGCGCTGGTTCGTTCAACGTACCGGCCTCCGTCCTGACGCAGTTGCCGGCCTCCACCAATGGTTCGTTCTTTGTGGCGTCCGGCGCGGTGAGCACCTTCAGCGCACCGCTGACGGCTGGCGGCAAGATCGACGCCGGCGCATTCGTCAGCTTCGTCGGAACCGGTTCCACACCGAACTATCAGTAAACTGTAATCCGCAATAATGCAAAGGGCCTGCCCGGGTAACCACCCAGGCAGGCCCTTTGCATTTTGACTACCTGTAATTCACTGACTTCAACTCCCCGATGCTGCCGACGAAGATGCCGGTATCGAGCGAGCCACCCGCCGTCAGCGGCGCCGTGAAGATACCGCCCTGGCTGGGATCGGTCACCATCTGCAGGCCGAAGAAGCTGATGCCGCCGCCATCCAGCAGGCTGCCGGTGCTGGCCGGAATCTGGGTCAGGATCGACGACGGCACCGTGTAGCTTCCCGCGCCTGCGTTGGTGAGGCAGACGAAGAAGCCGGTGTCATAGATCGGCGCCGTCGTCGTGCCGCCCGCCCGTGCTCCGGAGATTCCATACACAGCAACAATGTTATTGCCGCCGCCGGTCCACGTCGGAGTCACGCTGCCGCTGCGAGTGATGTCTGAGATGGTCGCCTTGTTCGTCCAGGTCAAGGGCGAAGGCATGGTCAGCCGTGCTGTGAATGCGCCGATGTCGGCTCCGCCAGTGCCGGACATGGTATACGATCCAGCTGCGATCACGGCCGTCGGTCCGCCCGCGCCAGGCAAGCCCGGGATTCCGGAAGGAAGCCCGCCGAGTCCGGGAGTGGTGAGGGCTTTGTTGTAGCTCTTGTCGGCGATGCGCGGAACCGCGGTGTTCGAAGCGTTCGGTCCGTTGAGCGTCAATTGCGCCCCGGCATCCAGCAGCGTTGGCGGCAGCGAAGCAGCGAGCACCTGGTCCTGTGTGCCTAGCTTACGCGAAACGATGCACTGGCCGATGCCCGAGGCGCCTTGCGTACTGCCGAACGAATTCAGGTTGCCGATGCCATAGGAGGCGAAGTTTCCGATTGCGGCCTCCGTGGCCACATCGGTGGTCCCGAAACCAGGGATCGCAACCGAGATGGTCTGCTTGGTAAGAGTCAGCGTGCCCAGCGTCAGCGTGCCGCCTTGTGAAACTTTGCTCAACTGTGTTTCTGTCAGCGACGGGTGCGTGCAGGCGTTGGCGCCATTGGCCGCCGTGGCGATTGTGAGGACGTTGCTCACCGCGGTGCCCACCTTTACAGAGATCGGAGTGAAGCAGCCGAGCGGAACGTTGGCCGGCAGGGTGAAGTTGATTTGGTCCGTGCCCGGCAGTCCCGAGGAGCGGCCCGCATAAACAGGGACGATATCTTGTGAGCCGATCGTCACCCGCACATTCGACGAGGCCGTCTTGTCGCCCGATGTTCCACCGGTGGAATCGGACTGCGCGTCCGCGCCAAGTCCAGTGCCCCACAACACCATCACCTGTCCCGGCCGCGCCGGCGCGACAGTGAACGAGCCGAGCGTGCCGCTGGCCGGACGGTTCAGATCGATCGCCGTCGCCGAACGATACTCCTGCGCCTGTGCCTGGCCGGTTCCCGAGCTATCCGCGCTCACGATGCCGAAGCCCGCCGCAACCACAGAGACGCGCGCCGCATTCGACGTCGCGCCGTTGTAGGTGACCGTCAAGTTGTAGTCGCCTACTGCCGCAGTGGAAGGCAGCAGTCCCGCAAGCTGGTTCTGCGTGGTGTAGATCATCAACGCGTCCACCGCCGCTCCGCCCGATACTGGCGTGAGCCGGATGGAAGCGTTGCCGAGCGATGTCTTGATCGGCAGTGCCGTGTTCTGCACCACGCCGGCCCCGGCCAGATTCGTGCCGATGACGACAAAGATCGAGCCCTGTGCGATGCCGGTGGCATAACTGCCGGCATTGCCCACGGGGTTGGTCGCGCGCAGCACCGGCTGTGCCCAGCCGGTTGCGGCGAAAAGAAATGTTGCAAGTGTCAGGTATAGTTTCATTCGTGTCCCTTTATTTCACCGGCGCGCCGATGATATCGCCGCCGCCTTTGTGGTGCCGCACTACCATGCCGGTCTGTTCGTCTACTACGTATTCGGGTTCGCGATCCTTGAAGTACAGTTCGCGGTCTGCTTCGCCGCTGTCGAGATTGACTCCCACGATGCCCGGGCCCTTGCCGTCCGCGGTATCCACATCGGTCAGCATGTAGGCATACTGGCCGGTTGCGGTCGAGGCACTGTAGCGCTTCGACATCGCTTTCGAATACTGTTGCATGGCGCGCTGGCGGTCGCGGTTGGCCCAGTCGTTCTCCATGGTTCCGCGATACGACGTTGCGGCGCGATGCGTGGATTCGGCATAGGCCATCGCAAACGCAGCGGTGGTCATGATCTTGTTGAAGTTCGAAAGGCCCGGCGCCTTGAACGCGCTGCCCCAGGCGATGGTGCGGTTCTTCGGATCGAAGGCCAGCAGGTTCTGCTTGCCTCGCACGACCAATGTCCCGTTGGCGCGCGGAACAATCGCCAGCGGCGTATCCTGCTCGCTCGGACTGCTCTTGGCAAGACCGCGAACTCCTCCCAGAGCAAACTTACCTGCATTTTTCGCGATCTTGCCTCCCGTGCTGCTGCGATTCTTCCACTCCAGCTGAATCTTGTACGCCTCTTTGACTTTGTTGCCCGAGGCATCGAGGCTGAGGCCGATCAGGTGTTTCGCATCGGCGATCAACAACACGTTGGCGGCGGGGTCGATGTGCATGTTGGTGATTGCGTCCTTTGCGCCATCGAACCGCCAACGCACCTCACCGGATGCCCCGTCCACGGCCACAACGCCGAACGGCTTCTTTACGTGATACTCGCGCTTTGTCGGTTCGAAGAACACGCCGCCCATACGTCCGTACAACGTGCCGTTGTTGAGGACCATCTCCGGCACGCCCGCGCCGAAATCGGCAGTTGTGAATTTGAGCTGACCGGTAGCCTTATCGAAGCCGCGGATCACGCCCTTGGCCGAGCTGTAGACCATGTCCTTGCCGATCACCGGCGACGCGTTGGTGTTCTTGAAGTCCTTCTCGGTGACATCGAAGGCGGATTTCCACAGCAGGTTGCCGGTTTTGATGTCGAACTTGTGCAGGCCGGCGTAGGCGACATACATGGCGTCTTCGTCGAACACCGGTTCGGCATGGCCGTTGAGGTCATGGCGGGGCATGAACTTGCCGGACTTTTCGTTGATGTAAAGATCGGCCTTGTCGTCCAGTGACGATTCGAAGATCACCTTGCCGGTGGGCATTTCGAGCGCCAGGATGTCGAGCTTTGATTTCGCGGCCGGCATCGGCACGGTGAACAGCACCACGGCGTCATGACGATAGTCCGCCACCAGGTCGACGATGGAACCTTTCACGCGATCGGTGGTCCAGATGTTTTCGCCCGTCAGGATGTCGATTGCGAGCAGCCGGGTCTGGACGTTGATCTTGCCGGTGTTGTCCGCTACGAACAGCGCTGGACTGCCGGCGATCTCTTCCACGCTGAACTCGAGCACCTTCTTCAGGTCGTCACGCGACCAGAGCGGCTTGCCCGTTTCCGGGTCCACCGAGTAGAGCCCGGCGTCGGTCGCATAAAGATAGGTTCCGGCGTAAGTGATCTTTGACCACTTGACCTCTCCGGTCGCCTGCAGCGTCCAGCCATTGGAAGGGACCGGCTGCGATTTCTTGGCCGCCGGGGCGAGCGCGGGGCTCATTAGGAATAGAAGTCCGCACAGGGCGAACGAGTATCTCTGGGGTAGTGTTTGCATGAGTGAATGGCCATCATGGCAAATGGGTCCGAAAGATACCATGAATCGTTCTGAATTCTTATTAAATCTTGTATTATCATAGGATTTGCCTCAAAAGACGTATACCTTCGGAGAGTTCCTCGTAGACCCCCAGGGGAGGCGTCTGGAGTTCCAGGGAGCGGCAATTCCGCTGACCGCGAAGGCCTTTGACCTGCTTTTGCTGCTTGTGGAAAACTCTGGCCAGCCCGTCTCCAAGGAGACCCTCATCGCCGCTCTGTGGCCTGACACGGTGGTGGAAGAGAACAACCTTTCGCAGCACGTCTTCCAGCTGAGAAAGGCCCTCTCCAAACAGGAGGGCGGAGCCCAGTACGTCCAGACCCTGCCCAAGATCGGCTTCCAGTTCGTGGAGCCGGTGCGGGTGGTGGAGATCTTCGAGCACACTCTGCCTGCTCCCAAATTTGGACGCTGGTGGGTCCTGGCGCTCGCGGTTCTGGCGGTACTCGGCGCCGGTGGCGGAGGCTGGCTGTGGTATCAGGACTGGCGGCTGTGGAATGAACCGGTTGAGGCCGGGCTGCCCCCCTCGGTGGCGGTGCTGCCCTTCCGGAACCTGACCGGCGATCCGGGTAAGGACTACTGGATGGCAGCCTTCGCCGGAGAGATCGCCGGAGCCATCGGACGGCTGGAGGGCGTGACTGCGCAATCCGTTTCGCAGCGCGAACTGCCGGTAGACGATCTGGTCTCCGCCGGAAAGCTCCGGGCCGATTACGTCTTCTCCGGATCGCTGAAAGGCCAAGGTCCGTTCGAGATTGAGCTCCACTTCTTAAATGCACGCCGCAAGCAACTCGTCTGGTCGCGACGCTTCCAGACCACCCACGACGAACTCGCGAAGACCATCTTCGATATTTCGAGCGAAGTCAGCGGCGCATTGCAGGAGACGGCAGGCGCGAAACGCAGAACACTGCTCGGCCGCAAGCCACCGCGCAATGCCGAAGCCTACCTTTCGTTCCTGGCCGGAATGCAGGCGCTGGAATCGCGCAGTTCGGCAGATTTGACGAAGGCACTCGACGCCTTCCAGCAATCGATCACCTCCGATTCCACCTTCGCCGGCGCCTATGCTGGCCTCGCGTTCACCATCATGGTGCAGGCGATTCATGGCGACGATCACCCCATGGTGGCATGGCCGCGCGCCATCAAAATGGCGGAGAAAGCGTTGAGCCTGGAACCGGATCTGCCGGAAGCGCTGATGGTGAAGACGCAGTGGCTGGCCCACATGGAGCTCGATGAGGCCGCCGGTGAGCAACTGGCGCGCAAACTCGCGGCGGATAATCCGGCCAGCCAGAACGTGCAGCTGTTTCTGGGCTACTACCTTTCATCGCTGGGGAAGTTTCAGGAGGCGGAACCGCTTCTGCGGCGCGCCGTGCAGTCGGACCCGACCTCGCTCATCGCCCGGCAACAACTGGCTTATCTGCACTACCGCAAGCAGGATCTGCCGGCGGCAAAACTGGAGTGCCTGCGCATTATCCGGCTGAATCCGAAATCGGTGATCGGCTATGGCATCCTGATGCCGGTACTGTGGATGAACGGCGAATACCGCATGGCGGAGTTACTGGTGGACCGCGCCAGAAAAGGCGGACTGAATCAGCCCGTGCTGCAGATGGCGGCGGGGTATACGTATGCGAAGGTCGGCCGCATCGCCGAGGCCAGACAGATTCGCGACAACCTGCTCGAAGCTTCAAAGTCGACTTATGTGCAGCCGCTGCAGCTATCGATTCTGAGCAGGAGCCTGGGCGACCATGAGCTGGCACGCGAGCTGCGCGAAAAATGCATCCGCGATCATTGCGTGCAGCCGAGTATTCTGCGGACCGATCCCATGATGCAGTAGCTGCAAAGTTTACGGAAGAAATGCGGCACGTGCCGCGTCCAAGGATGTAGAGCGTGATGCTGACTGTGGCCCAGGACATCGTCGAAGAGTGCCGGCGCGGAGATCGCGACGCGTTTCGCGCGTTGTTCGAATCGCACCGCGGCAAGGTGTATTCGATCGCCCTTCGCTATACCGGCAACCCCTCCGAGGCGATGGACATCGCGCAGGACGTGTTCGTCAAACTGTTCTCGCGCATCGGCGATTTTCGCGGCGACTCCCATTTCGATACGTGGCTGTATCGTATGGTGGTGAACTGCTGCCTCGATCACCGGCGTCGCTTCAGCCGGCTTGTTCCGTTGTTCGATACGCTGCGCATGAAGGACCGCCTGGCGCAGGATACCGAACGCTCCCAGGCCAGCGCCAGGGTACAGAAGGCGGTATCGAAACTGCCTCCCGATATGCGCCTGACGGTGGTGCTGCGCTACACCGAAGGGCTCTCTTATGACGAGATCGCCGAAGTCTTCGGCTGCACCACCGGCACGGTGGCGTCACGGCTCAACCGCGCGCACAAGGAACTGGCCAAGCGCCTCAAGGGAATGGAGAACTGGAATGTCTGAGCTCGAACTGGCTGCCTGTTTATCGCGAGTGGAAGCGCCGGATGAGCTTTGGCGGCGCATCCAGAATCCGCAGGTGCGACGCCGCACGTCGTCTCCGCTCCTGGCAGCCGCGGCGGTGTTCGTTGTGTCGGTAGTGAGTGCGGCGTGGTACGTTTCACGGGCTGTTCCGCAGCCCGTCTCGAAGCCGGTGCTTTCGCGCAGCGGCGCGTGCGCCACCTGTCATTTAAGCTAGTACTGGTAATCGTAGCGCGGACATTCTTGTCTGCCGTGTCCCGACTCATCGGGACACGTTCTTCTGAACTTCCAAACGTCTCGACATGAGTGTCGAGACGGCACGCAAGAGTGCGTGCGCCACAAAACCGCAAAAACGATGCGGCATTGGGCTGAAGCCTACCCCACCATTGGCACAGTTCGACCGCTCGATTCAGTATTAAGCTAACCTGAATAGCAGTGGCTGATTCGCGGCTTGAAACTTCTCTGTGCGGTATTCCGCTTCGCAATCCGGTGCTCGCAGCATCGGGCACCTATGCGTACGCGGTTGAATTCGCAACCCTCGTAGACCTCAATCAATTGGGCGGCATCATCGTGAAAGGACTTTCGCGAGAGCCGATCGCCGGCAATCCGCCGCCGCGCCTTTGGGAGACCGAAGGCGGCATGATGAACTCCGTCGGCCTGCAGAACATCGGAGTGAAGGCCTTTGTCGCGGAGAAGCTCCCGGCACTCCGCGCGCTGAAGACTCCCGTGTTCGCCAACGTGTTCGGCTACGCCGCGGAAGACTACCTGGAAGTCGTCCGCGTACTGGAAGACGCCGAGGGCCTGGCCGGCTACGAGTTGAACGTCTCGTGCCCCAACACCAAACACGGCGGCATCTTCTTTTCCAGCGACCCTGGCCTGCTCTGCGAATTAGTGACCCAGGTGCGGAAAATAGCGAAGCGCCCGTTGATCGTCAAGCTCTCTCCGAATGTAGCCAGGATCGAACCGATGGCCAAGGCCGTGGAAGACGCCGGCGCAGACGCAGTCAGCCTGGTGAACACCTTCATCGCCCTGGCGATCGATGTCCGCACACGGAAGTCGCGCATCGGCGCTGGCTTCGGCGGACTCTCCGGACCGGCCATCAAACCGATCGCTCTTCGCATGGTCTACGAAGCGGCGAAGACTGTGAAGATTCCCGTGATCGGCCTGGGCGGCATCCGCTGCGGTGAAGACGCGGCCGAGTTTCTGATCGCAGGCGCTTCGGCGGTAGAGGTTGGGACGGCGAATTTCTGGGATCCGCAATCGCCGCTACGCATCGCGCGCGAACTTGGCACGTTCCTCAAGGACGAAAAGATTGCGAACGTGCGCGACCTGGTCGGCACGCTCTCACTGAACCGGTAGCTTTTCGCGAGTGGAGCCGCCCAGGCCGGCGTAGGCTTCTTTCACCTTCACCACCTTGTTGCCGCCGAATGTCACGAAGGTGATCTTCCCCGGGGGCTTGCCGAAGACCCAGTCCTCGAGATCCACGCCATCCACCGTTTCGCGCGACTTGTGATCGGGGCGCCCGAGCGCGATCATGACCTGTTCCTTATCCATGCCTTCCACGGCGCGCTTGTCTTTGATGGCGGCCTGCACGGCGGGAGGCAGGTTCTCCACATAGCTTTCCGATGCACTGCGCTTTTCGAAATCCATGATCGGTAGCAGCAGTTTCTTCAGCTCGGCCGCCGTGGCCGGTGGCGTGACTTTCCCGAAATGCACCGCGATGTTCGTGCCCGTGGTGCCGGTGTTATCGTTTCCGCCGATGGGGCTCGTGCTTGCGCCCATGCCGATTTCGAGATGGTCTTTCCACGACCGTCCGGACTTCAGCCCGTGATTGATCTCGAGCAGGATCTTGTCGTCTTCAATCGCGACTTTGGTGATCTGAATCGCGTCGCCGGCCCGCGCCGCTGGTCCGTTCTGTTTGAAGAGGCTGTCCCAGGCCTTCTTGTCGTAGGTGCCGGAGGCCTCGAAAACGATGGGCTTCTTGGAGCGCGGCAGTTGCGTCTTGGCCGTAGCGTGTTCGGCGGTGATGCCGCGGATCAGTTCCACGCGCTCCTCTGGAGTATATTTCGCCTTCTCCGCACGCAGCGGCGATAGCACCAGCAGCAGGCATAGCCAATGACGCACGCTCATACTTCCTCCGTCCCTTCGTCTTCCATGCCGCGCAGCAGAAATGCATCCTGTTTGCGGACGGGCGCGCGATACAACGCGTACGCCAGCACCGGTACGATCATGGTTGTCACCAGTCCCGCCTCCGGCCCATAGGCCGCTCCGCTCCACAGGTCCCCGGCATTCCACTGCATGGAATACCCTGTCATTCCCATTGTAAACCCGCTCAAGTTCACGCCAAGTAGGGGAAGAGTCCAGTTCCAGCCAAAGTGGATGCCGATGGGCAGCCACAGGTCGCCGCTGCGCAGAAACGCATAACCGAGCAGCGCCCCCATGGCGAACGTGTTAAAAAGACTCAGCCATCCGGAGTTCAGGTTGCCCGTATGCGCCGCGGCAAAGATGACCGCGCCGGGAAGCAGCGTGGCGTAGCGGCCCATCATAGTGATGAGGATCTGGAATGCGTAACCGCGGAAGAGTATCTCCTCGCCGATGGCGCCGAATAATAGAAGAATACTGACAAAGACGATGCTGCCAAAGTTGAATGGAAGCTCCGGTTGCGGTTTTAACGTCGCGGCCCCAACCAGCAGAGGCACGGCCGTCACCAGCAGCGCGGCTCCAATTCCCGACGACAGTCCGATCCCGAGATTTCTTGCCGACAGCTTGTTCCACTGCAGGCCGATGTCGCTCAGTTTGCCGCGTTCATAGATGCGCAGCGTAATCGCACTCGCCACGGCTGCGGCGAAGAAGACATGCAGTGTCGCTTGAATCAGCGTCTGCAGTGGAGAGAGCAGCAGGCTGAAGATCTGCAGGCCAAACCAGGCTAGCAGGGTGAAGACGAAGACTTTCAGAACCGGTCCGAGTTTCGACCCCACCCGCTCGTTCATAAAACTACCTGGAAACGACTTTGACCTTCACGCCCTGCGGCGCAACGGTTACGGGCAACACTTCAGCGCCTTCCTTGCGGATCGCATCGGCAACCTTTTCCTGTGCGCCCAATTCGGCCAGGAAGAAGACACATCCGCCGCCGCCCGCGCCGCACACTTTTCCGCCAAGCGCACCCGCCTTGCGGGTGCCTTCGATGAGGCGGTCGATCAGCGGAGTGGTGATGCCAGGAGCATTCTTGCGGCGATTAGCCCACTCTTCGCGCAGCAGTTTGCCGACGGTGGCCCAGTCATCGGCTTCGAGCGCTTTGCGCATGGCGTACGAAATCGCGGCGATCTTTTCGAAGTTCTTGATCACGCCCTTGTCGCCATCGATGTGCAGTTTGGTGACTTCCCAGTTGTTGATGCCGGAGTTGCGCGGCTCGCCCGTGTAGGCCAGCACGATGCGCTTGTTCAGTTCAGCGACGTTGCACTCGATCTCGCGGCGGCGCAGTCCATCGGCGCGCAGTTCAATGGCGCTCACTCCACCGTACATCGCCGGGTAGTAATCCTGGCAACCCGTCGGTACTTTGATGATCTGCGCTTCGATGTTCTGCGACAGTTCGCGGATCTTCTCGATGTTGTAGCCCGAGCTCGTGAGCTTATTGAGCGCGCTGGAAACAGTAATGATGAGCGACGAGGAGCCGGAGATGCCGGCGCCGGCCGGCGCCTCGGAGTTGGTATCGAGCGTGATGCCGGTATCGGGTGCGAAGAACTTCACCAGATAGGCGAGCAGCGGCAGCGTGTACTTACGCGCGGCACGAAGTTCATCCAGCGATTCAAAGACCTCTTCTTTCCTGAGGTCGCGTGACCGCAGCACAATCTTGGAGTCGGTCCGTGTTTCCAGCTCGCAACTCGTGTACCGATTGACGGCGAAGTTCACCGTTACCGCATTGGCATGGAACAGGTACAAGGGCCAGATATCGAGAGTTCCGCCGGCAAGGTCGACACGGCAAGGTGCTTGCGCTGTGATTTTCATAGAGTCCTGTAAATAGCCAGTGTAACTTGTGTCTGGCGATGGAATCAAAACAATTCGTGCTGCATTACCAGATCTTCAAGCTGTTTCGTTCGCCGGGGTGCATCCGGCCCAGCACGCGAACGATGATCATAATGTCGGCGGCGACGATGACGGGAGCCAGTAACAGCGTGTTGAAGGCCATCTTGTCGCTCGTCATCTGCAGCGCCAGCCAGTCCTGCCAATCCTGCGGCAGCCAGCCCGGCACGAACCACAACGCACACAGCGACAGCAGAAACCCGATGCGAATCCGGCGCTTCGCATCCATCGGTTTGTCTTCGCGGAAGGAGAACTCCGCGGCCAGGCCGGCCACGAACCCGCAGCCGAGAAAGCTGATGACCATCGCGCTCAACAGCACCGCCGCCGGCGGCAGCACCGTCTTCGCCATCCCCGAAGTGAAATTCACAGTCGCGATTCCGGTGCAGACGATCGCCAGGCCGCACGTCCAGCCAAAGGCCACGCCGCGCACCAGTTGCTTCAAAGCCACGCCGGTACGGCCTTCCGCAAAGATGGAGTCAATCACCAGCGGCGCGCAAAACAGGAACGAGATGCACATGTAGGGAACCAGTAGCAGCGCGTCGAAAAAATCGATGCCGCGGCGGTACGGCACATAAATTCCGAAGGTAAGAAAGATGCTGGCCGTGAAGATTGCGTCTCGAATTGTAAGTGTGGGAAGCATGAGGCCTGCGCCGCTGATAAACTGAAGCTACCATACATACAGGAGAAACCGCATGACATCCAGGCGCACTCTTTTAGCAAGCCTATTTACTTTCCCTCTGACGGCAGCCGATTTTTGGCAGGCAAAGAAGCCATCGGAGTGGAGCGACAAAGAACTCCAGAAGATTTTGAATGACTCTCCGTGGTCCCGCCAGACCACCGTCACCTTGGGCGGAAGCGGAGGCAAGAAAAGCAGTGGTGAAGGCGGCAGCAGCCGCGGTGGTGGCATGAGCGGCGGTGGCGGCGGCATGAGCGTCTTCGATCGCTTTGGAAAGGCCCTGCGTGCCGGTTTCCTTGTGGGCATCGATGGCGGTGGCCAACTTGCCGGTCACGGTGATGCGGCTGGCCAGAGCCTGAATATCGGCGCCTTTCGAGACCAACGAGAGCATCTGGTCCTGCAATTGGGCCAGGAGTGTCTGGGCTTCCAGATTGGCGACATGCGCCTGCTGGGCCAGGAT
>Ga0118677_10001108_pt1 | contig 57784 bp, 55 predicted proteins | sample AliMusrvi5mmetaG_FD_86154 | JGI IMG/M metagenome (GOLD analysis project Ga0118677, IMG submission 86154)
CCCTTCAATATGGAAGCCACGGTCATCAGGTCCTTATAGGAAGAATTAGTACAGGAACCGATGAGCACCTGATCCACCTTCACTTCTTTTAGATCTTTTACCCTGGCAACATTATCGGGGCTGTGCGGCCGGGCGGCCAGAGGAACAAGTTTTGAAAGCTCAAGGCCCAGCTCGCCGTCATACTTTGCGTCTTTATCCGCGGTTATTTCCTTCCAGTGCTGCGGCCTGCCCTGCCATTTTAAGAATTCTTTTGTAAGTTTATCGGAAGGAAATATTGAAGCGGTCGCCCCGAGTTCCGCCCCCATGTTTGCAATTGTAGCCCTTTCCGGCACGGACAGGGTTTTTACGCCTTCACCGGTATATTCAAATATCTTTCCTACCCCGCCTTTAACGGTAAGCCTCGCGAGTAATTCAAGAATTATATCTTTTGCCGACACATAGGGGCGGAGCCGGCCTTTAAACTCCACTTTGATTATGTCGGGCATGGTCAGGTAAAAAGGTTCCCCGGCCATGGCCAGCGCCACATCCAGCCCGCCGGCGCCTATGGCCAGCATGCCAAGCGCCCCGCCCGTGGGCGTATGGGAGTCGGAACCTAAAAGCGTGGCCCCGGGAACGCCGAACCTTTCAAGATGCACCTGATGGCAGATACCCGAACCGGGTTTAGAAAAAAAGATGCCGTATTTTTTCGCGAATGTCTGTAAAAAAACATGATCGTCAAAGTTCTCAAAACCTTCCTGCAGGGTATTGTGGTCAACATAACTTACCGAGAGCTTTGTCCTGACCCGCGGCAGGTTCATAGCTTCAAATTGCAGATAAGCCAGCGTGCCCGTGGCATCCTGGGTCAGGGTCTGGTCTATACAAAGGCCTATCTCCGTACCCTTCAGCGGTTCCCCGCGGACAATATGTTTTTTTAAGATCTTTATTGCGACACTGTCAGCCATAACTGCTCCTTAAAAGAAGAGTCCATAACAGTCCCTAAAAGTCCATAAAGAAACATAAAATTGTTATTTCAGTGCAAGTACTTATTTCTTTTTGGCTATGACCATAAGCCTGGAGGAATTCGAAGTAAAAGGAGTTCCGTTCCAGTCCCCCAGGGAACTCTTTATTTCAAAGCCGGCCTGCTCCAGAACTTTTTCAAGCTCATTGTAATTATAGAGCCTTACGTGAAACTCGGTATCATGCCTTTTTCCGCCTCTCAAATAGGTGCGGCGGTTAATGGAACAACCGGTCCTGCTGTCAAAACTCACCCGGTCTATCATCATATCCTGTGTTATCTCGGTCACAGAAAGCCCTTTAAGCCTGCAAAGGAACGCATCCCGGTTAATTATATCAAGAAAAAAAAGCCCGCCTTTTTTCAGGGTCCGGCAAATATTCCTGAGGATAAGCAGGTTCTCTTCCTCGCTAAAGTAGCCGAAGGAAGTAAACAGCATGATCGCCCGGTCAAATTTATTGCGATAATTTATCTTGCGCAGGTCTTTTTTTACGTACTCCACGCTTAACCCCTGCTTTTTTGCGTCTTTTTTCGCGATAGTAATGAATTCATTCATTATATCCACACCTGTAACCTTAAAACCCATCCCGGCAAGGATATTTGCATGCCTCCCGTGCCCGCAGGCCGCGTCCAGTATACTGGTGTTGGGTTTAAGGTCAAGTTCCCGCAGTAATATTTTTATCTGGTTGGTGGTATTCTCAAGAGATATGGAACTGCGGTAAAAATAAAGATAATCGGCCTTGTTAAAAACACCTTTGAAGTCGAATTTGTTCACAAATTCTCCGGTTATATTTTTTGTAAAGTAAATACCCTGCAAAGCTTAACTGGCACGTTATTTCAATCAGTAATTAGTTATCAGTACTTGTGCTATTCCCATTCTTCGGGTTCGGACTTCGCGGTTTTCTTCTTCACCGGCACCAGCTCATAGCTCCTGGAGCCGAGGCCCATTTTCTCGCCTATTTCAAGTGAAAGCCTGGTTTCTTTTTTATTGACGGCACCAAAGGTGTCCCCTGCTTCAGTCAAACCCATATCTGAAGCCAGGCTGTCGGGCAAAGGTTTGGCCTTGCTTACTATATCTATGCAGGCCTGGTCTACAGCCACAGGATCGTCGGAAACCGCTATACCCTGGTCATTGACCACCGGCACATCCGCCATCGGCATGCAGTCGCATTCCGGCTGCATCTCCAGCATAAAATTAATGAAAATAACTTTTTTCGGTTTAAAGGTGCTCATTACGGCCTTGGAGGCTTCTATAATATGGGTGTTAAGGCGCTCTGAAGTTATCGGCATGTCAAGCGCTTTGTCTTTACAGATACGCGCGCACCTGCCGCAGCGCCAGCAGGCCTCATCATTTATTTCGTAAATATCCCTGCCTATGATAGTTATAGCTTCGGTCGGGCAGATCGCCCCGCATCTCCCGCACCAGGTGCATTTGGTTTTATCCCAGGCCGGCAGTTTATCATCCACGGAATGCAGCCGCCCGCGGTTATTTTTTCCCTCCAGGGTCTTGGGTGAAACCCCGCCCATCCCGATATTTTTTATCGCTCCGCCAAAACCCGCCTGTAAATGGCCCTTAAAATGCGAAACAACTATCATGGCATCGGCCTGAAGTATCCCGTTGGCAACACTGATCTCCTGTATGTGTTTTGCTCCCTCAACCTTGACCGGGGTCGCGTCCATACCTTTGATCCCGTCAGCAATAAGTACCGGGGCCCCGCAGGTCAGATGCGTAAGACCGTTTTCCGCGGCAACCTCCAGATAATCAAGCGATTCTATCCTGGTGGTATCGGTCACGAAGGGTTTGCCTCCCGCGGCTTTTACCGCGTTCACGATCTTTCTTATGAAAACCGGCCGGACAATACGAAACGCGCCATGCGAACCAAAATGCGTCTTTATCGCAACTTTATCTTTGGGTGCTATATATTTTGAGAGATCTACTTTAAGAAGCAGTTCTTCAAGTTTAGCGGGCAGAGAATAGTCATAATTCCAGACTTTGCTTCTGGCCGTAGCGTAAAATACCTTAGTTTTTTCCATCTTTAACCTCTTTTCTTAATAGTTTTACAAGTCCGGCCAGGCTCGCATAGGACGTAAAAAAAACATAGTAGGGGAAAAATCCGAAAAGCTTAAGAGCTCCTGCCACATAGAATAGGAACTGGAGGGCCAGCAGGAACACATAGCCGGGTTTTACCAGCACGAGCAAGTTGAAAAAAAACAGTAAAAAAAGCAGCACTCCTGACGCGCCATAAAGAATGTTATTGGAGAGCACTTGAACAACTGTCAGATATTTTTTCCCGCGCAGAAGTTCTTTCAGATACGCAGCCGAGCGGAGGGCCTCAATAGTCAAGCCGGCCCTGTGCGCGAAATATTCCCGGGTATCCGTAACGGGTGCCCTGGCCGCGACCGCCAGCGGTTCAAAGAGGCAGGTCATTCCGGAAACCGAAAATGAAACCGGCACCGAGGTCAGATCCCGGACCCCGTCATCCTTGAGCTCCTGAAAACCGGCCTTTCTGACCGCGTATAACTCAGGGTTCAGCCGGGATATTTTCTTCAGCTTTGAAGAATTAATAAGTACGGCCCGGTCATGGGCCGCAAAGAACTTTTCGCCCAGGACCAGCTTGTCCTTACTTGCGGGATAGCCGGTATTTCCCGCTACAAGCCCTACCTTCGCGTCCACAAAATGCCGGGCAAGATTTTTGAGGCTGAATTTTTCCAGGACAGAAGCACCGTCGGTAAAAACAATAACTTCTCCGGCGGCCTCGGACACGCAGGAATTAATGGCCTGATTACGGCCGGCCTTTTCCGCCTGATAGAGAAGTTTTACCCCCCGGGTAAAATAATCTTCAACAATTTTCCGGGTGTTATCCGTGGAGTCAATAGTGGCCACTATTATTTCCAGTTTGTCTTCCGGGTATTCAAATAAGAAGGAACTCTCGAGTTTTCGGGCTATGGTTTTCCGGTCATTTCCCGCCAGGATAACAAGGGATATTTTTGGCGTATATTCGGGACGTTCCTGTTTTGCCTTCTTTTTAAAGAGGTAAAGGAATCCGAGAAGAAACTGGTAGCCAAAAAACACATAGAGCACCAGCAGTAAGAGCAGCCAGTAGACTAGTATTAAAAAAGAAGTTATATAATACATAATGTAGTATAGCAAATAATGTTTTTTTATTCAATTAAGAAGGCGCTTGCAGCCGGTTTTAGATCAGAGCCAGAGTTTTAGCCAGGCTCCCTTTCTTTTTTTCAAGCAGAACTTGCGCAGCTTCGGCTATTTTTGCAGGCAGGGAAGTATCGGCCAGCATATCATTAATTTTCATTGCCATATCGAAAGCGTCTTTTACTTTGAAACCGACAAGGCTCAGCTTCACTTCTTCGGCCATGTCTTTATAATTATACGCGTAGGGGCCGAAAAAAACCGGTTTGCCGAAATAGACCGGTTCAAGCAGATTGTGGCCGCCGATCCCGTCCGCAAAAGAGCCGCCGACAAAAGCGGCCGTACCCAGGCCGTAAACTAAAGACAACTCGCCGATAGTATCAAGTATAACGGCCTCCACTTTGGCGCTACCGCTCTTAAGGCCGCTTCTCCTTATATACTTAACACCTGCTTCCTCCAGCATTTTTACGAATTCAGGGATCTCCTCCAAAAATCTTGGCGCAATTATTACCGAAACTCCGGGAGTTTTTTCCCTTAACTGTTTGATAACTTCTTTTATCTGCGGGATCTCCGCGGCATGCACGCTTCCAAAAACAACGGTTTTTTCATTCAGCACCGGTTTTAACACGGCCTCCAGAACCTGTTTCTTTAAGGGCTCAAGCACCGGGATCTCATTTTTAAGGTCGCCTGTAACAACAATTTTTCCGGCCTCGCCGCCCAGGAAAAGAAGCGCCGCCGCGTCTTCAGGGCTTCTCATGCCGAACAGATCCACAAAAGAAAAGGTTTTTTTGATAAGAGGACGTATGAGCCGGTACCGCTTTATTGAGCTTTCCGAAAACCTGCCGTTTACCGCAACTATTTTTGCACCTGCCCTTTTGGCGAGATAAAAAAGATTGGGCCAGTACTCGGTTTCTACGATGACCAGAATTTCAGGTTTAATAATTTTAACAAGCGGTTTAATAAAAAAATAAAAGTCCAGAGGCAGGTAACAGGCCACGGCATTTTGCACCGTATTTTTTATCATTCTCTGGCCGTTGATCCCGGTGGTCGTAAAAACTATCTGCGAGGCAGGATATTTTTTCTTCAGCTCCGCCGCCAGTTCCAGCGCGCACTTAATTTCTCCGGCGGAAGCCGAGTGTATCCAGATATTTTTCTTTCCGTAAACTTTTGCTTTGAAAGCAAAAGAGATAAAACCTAACCTGTTCAGCAGGCCTTCACGCTTTCCGGGGAAAAAGAGGAGCAGCAGCGGCAAAATAGGAAGGCAGGCGGCAAGCAGGGCCAAAAAGGCCGCGTTATAAGCTATAAACTGGACCGGCATAAGCTTGCTGCCTCCTCGGTCAGCCGGTTAAGTTCTGTTTCAAGTTCCAGACGTTTTTCTTCCAGCATTTTATCGTCCGCGTCTTTGGGTACATAGATCTCTTTGCCCCAGACAAAAACGCCTTTTGAAAAAGGTTTCGGAATTATGAAATTATCCCAGCTGTTTAAAACCCACTTTTTCCTGCTGTCAAAGGAAAACGGGGTCACAGGAAAACCGCTGACTTTCGCGAGATAAACAGCTCCCAGCTGGGCGGTTTGTTTCGGCCCCCGGGGCCCGTCAGGCGTTATGGCCACAAAATTCCCGGCTTTAAGCACTTTTTTCAAACCCAGGAAAGCCCTGAACCCTTCTTTGGAGGTGGAACCCCGGGTGCTTTGAAAACCAAACTTTTCTATTACCCGGGCGATAAATTCTCCGTCACGCCCCATGCTCACCAGCACGTTGATCGCTCTTTTCCTGAAATAAAAGACGGCGGTAATTATCCGGCTGTGCCAGAAAGCGTAGATCACTCCTTCTTTTGGCCTTGTACGCGGGCTTACGGCAGCATTACCGTGTTCTGAAATCCGCAGGGTCGCTCCGACCGGATACAAAACGAGTTTTATGGCAAAAGGCATTATGTTAAGCATAAGGAATTCTTTAATTTTCATGGATTTTCCGCAGAAATCATTTACAGTACTTGCAGTCCCCTTTATTAACGATACTCATATAGGCCTTTACTTCGTCGAGGGTGCTTAAGCGCAGTACATCTTCGGCTATCTTTTTTGCGGCCACCATGGTAGTTGCCCTCAGGACTTTCTTTACTTCAGGCATGGCTACCGGCGCTGTGGATAACTCATCTATACCCAGGCCGATAAGAAGAGCTGAGAAAGCCGTGTCACTTGCCATCTCCCCGCACATCCCCACCCACTTGCCTTCTTTATGAGCGGCATCAACCACTCTTTTCAGCTGCCTTATTATCGCGGGATGAAGAGGATTGTACATATGGGCCATGTTGGAGTTAACCCGGTCTATCGCCAGCGTGTATTGAATAAGATCGTTGCTGCCTATCGAGAAAAAATCAACTTCTTTGGCCAGTATATCCGCGGTCAGCGAGGCCGACGGGATCTCGATCATTATCCCCAGTTCCATGGCATCGTCAAATTTCTGTTTTTTCTTTCTTAGTTCTGTTTTTACTTCCTCAAGTATATGCTTTGCTTTATGGAACTCTTCGATCCCGGAGATCATCGGGAACATGATCTTAATATTTTTAAGTTCAGAAGCGCGCAGGATGGCCCGGAGCTGGGTCTTAAAGAGTTCGGGTTTGGCCAGGCACAGGCGGATGGCCCGCAGGCCCAGGAACGGATTTTCTTCCCGGCCCAAACCCAGGTGCGAAAGAAATTTATCCCCGCCCAAATCCAGCGTCCGGATTATCACCGGATACGGATAAAGATATTCCGCAGCCAGAAAATAGGCGGTATACTGTTCATCCTCGGTGGGCAGGTCTTTTCTATTAAGAAAAAGAAATTCCGTACGGAACAGGCCCACCCCGGTCCCGCCGTGTTTCAGGACAAATTTTGCTTCGTCTTCTATTTCAATATTAGCGTTAAGTTCAACTTTATAGCCGTCCAGCGTTTCCGCAGGCAGGTCCTTTAATTTGGAAAGCTGTATTTTTTGTTTTAAGAATTCTTCCAGTTTGCCTTTATAGTGTTTCAGGTCCTCCTCGCCGGGTTGTACTATTACGATACCCAGAAGGCCGTCAATAATAACCGGCTCGCCGTCTTTGACCTGTAAAGAAACCGACTGCGCCCCCACTATGGCGGGTATTTCGAGAGCCCGGGCAATAATAGCCGTATGTGAGGTTTTCCCGCCCAGGTCCGTGCAGAAACCTTTAACCTTTTCTCTCTTCATGGTGACCGTATCGGAAGGTGAAAGATCCCGGGCAAAAACTATCACTTCTTCTTTCAGATCGGCAAGCGTTTCCTGCTTGCCTTCGGTCAGATTTTTTATGACCCGTTTTCCAATATCTTTTACATCACTGGCTCTTTCTTTGAGATAATCATCTTCAATACTCTCGAAGCTCTGGATAAGCCCGCTGATAGCGTTTGCAAACACGTAGTCGGCATTAAGCTTATCGGCCCTTATGTGTTTTTCGACCGCGGTCGTAAGCATGGGGTCGCTGAGAATCATCAGGTGGGCTTCAAAGATCCCGGAGTGTTTCCCGCCGGCTTCTTTTTTCACCTTCCCCTGCATCTCTTTTATCTCTGCTTTTGTTTTTTCTACGGCTGCCTGAAAGCGTTTGACCTCGGTTTCAAGGGACTCTTCCGGAATATTTCGCTTGATGACCAGGGTTTCCTGATCGGCCAGTACAAGCGCTTTGCCGACCGCAATTCCCGAAGAAACAGGAATACCTTTGTATATTTTCCTCATTGGCCTTCCCCGAATTTATTTTCTACTATCTCGCATATTTTTTCGAGCGCTTCTTTTTCATCTGTGCCGGTCGCCTTGAAAAGAAGTTTTGTCCCCTGCGCGGCCGCCAGGGTCATTACACCCATGATGCTTTTACCGTTAACTTCCTCTTCATCCTTTTTGATCATAATCTCACACTTGTATTGCGAGGTCACCTTGACCAGAGTCGCCGCCGCCCGCAAATGCAGGCCCAATTTGTTCTTTATTTCTATCTCAAGTTCAGCCATTTTTTACCTGCCTAAAAGATATATTTGCTAAGTATCGCCGCGGCAATTATCGAGTAGAAAATAACCGTCGGATAGATCTTAATTTTCAACATACCGAGAAAAGCCAGAGTAACGCCGAGAAAAAGCAGGCTGTTATACAGGCTCGCCTTAAAAAAAGAAATATTCAGCGCCGGAAATATTAAGGCAATGGTAATGCCCAGCACCAGGGCCGCCGAAAACTTCAGCTTAGAAATAAGCGCGGTAAGCGAAAACCCGCGTATGACCGCTACTATCTCCATGCCCTGCTCGTAACCTTTTTTCAGGCCCTTGTACCTGACAAAAAAATTTATTACGTTATATATTAAAAACGCGATAACCGGCCCCCAGACAGCCGACGCCGGTTTATTCGAGTCCTTGAATAAAAGAACTATCGAAACCCCGACAATCGCGGTAAACGGCCTTAAATATTCCCAGAAGACATTGTCTCCTATAGCGGCCAAAGGCCCCATCATGCCCGCCTTGACCGCTTCTATCCGTTCAAGCGCGCCTTCTTCCCCGAGTTTGTATCTTTCTTCAAGATTAATTACAACCCCCATAATTGCCGGGGCCATCGAAGGGTGGGTGTTGAAAAATTTTAAATGCCGCCGCAGGAAAGCCGCCCGTTCTTCTTTGGTCTTATAAAGGCGCCGGCCCGCGGGTACCAGCGCATACATAAAACCTATATTCTGCATGGACTTAAAATTCCAGGAAGCCTCCACAAAAAAGGACTTTATATATACTTCCAAAAGGTCTATTTTTCTGATCAGTTTATACATTGTTCCTTTCCTCTAGTACCCGTCAAAACATACTACCTGATTATCTTTACCGCGAAAAAAACCGCTATGGATAAAATATAGCTTAAAAAGAATATCTTTAAATGCCTCGCCACCAGAAATATTTCCATTACCACGGCAAACCCAAGAGCCGGGATAAGCCAGCCGGCGGAAAACACTCCTTCCTTGACCTGCGCGGGCATGGAATTAATCACGGTAACAAAAATATCATGGCCAAACCATACCGGAATAAAACAAAGCAAAAAATTCTTGGTGAAAGTCACGACAATATTCAAATACTGCGCCGCGGAGATCATGCCAAATTCGCCTTCTCCGGCTTTTTCCAGAAGTTTTCTGGAAATGTAAGAATTCATATTCCTGATATGAGACTCCAGCCACCTGCCGACATAACCCAGGGGAACAGCAACCATTAGAGCGAACAATATCAACGTAATGTACGGCATATTGCCGGTCGCATTTCTAAGATGCACGGCCAGCACCACCGTTACAACGGTAATAGGGAGGCTCTCCACAGGGAGATACGCGCCTATCGGGACAAGCCCTATCCAGAGGAGCTCAACAAAAACCGCCACAATAAAACCCGTTCCAATATCACCCATGAGAAAACCCGCAAGCGGGCCCAGGATAAGCGGCCGGGAAAGCATCGTGCCGCCGATGGTGCGCACGTCAATGCTTATTATTGCCGCGGCCAGACAAACTAATAATATTTCAGTGAGCATCCAGCACCTTCTGCTTTAAGAATATCGTTTTTGTTTCACCCGGAACGAACGCAAGCGGCCAGCTCAGCAAGACAGCGGAACTCTGATATACCTTTTCAAGTTTCCCTATGGACTGGGAGATAGTTTCCACGGGAAACCGCCAGACCTCAAAGGGGGTTGCCGCTCCGGAAGAAAGATTAATATCAATATTAAGCCATTTGTCCTTTAAGCCGAAAGCAGTAACTCCTTTTTCTATTCCCGTGCTTATCATCCGGGGATCATTCAAGCTGCGTTCAGGAAAATAATAATAACGGTCCGGGGAATCCCCGCCCAGCATTGAAAAATTGAATTCCGTGCCAAAGCGCACGTCAAGAGGGCCTTTTCCCAGATTGGCCAGGGTATATTGAATTTCTATCACCGGATCATTTTTCTTAAGCTTAAGGGCTTTGATCAATTTAAATTCAGAATTGAAGACTTTTGCAGTCCTTTCAAGCTTTACGGTAATTTCCTTCCCGGAGAAAGTTTCGGTATGAGTGTATTCTTTTTCAATAAAATCCCCGCCTTCCTCGAACCGAAGTTTTCTGAAATTTTCCAATTCCGTATCCATGCCCAGAAAGTGATCTATTAAAGAAACACGCCGGTACCGGTCATAGATAAGATCCTGTTTTATTTCTGAAGCAAATTCCCTGACCATTTCGTGGACGGACTGATGGCCGGTATTGCTGCCGGTACTTTCTTTAAAGAGATCCCGGTGATACGCCTCTTTTCTTCTGCTCAATGTGTCCAGCATATTGAAATCCCTGGGTTTATAATCAAGTTCAAATATATGCCCGCCTTTGGCCGGCGCAAGATAAACATTATAGATATTGCTGTTTATAAGCACCTCGTCATTGCCGTCCTTATCCAGGTCAAAGATCTCATATTCAAGCCAGGACTTGCTCCTAAAACGCAGTTCATCCGCTATTTTTTCGGCACGGTTCAAATTACTGTAGTTCGCAAATCTAAGATGGTTAAGGTAAAGCCCTCCGAAGACTCCATGCCAGTACGGACAGTTGCACTGCCCGGCATACAGAGACCGCAAGGCACTTTCCGCGGAACTCTTATTGACCTTGTTTGAAACGTAGTCCGCTTTCTTCTGCATATTATTGCTTTCAGGATACTTGGTCAGGAAATTTTTGAAGTAGCCTCCTTTTACAAAACGGCCCGCGTTCTCGTACATTCCGTGTTCCTTAAGATACTTTACAAAATCCTCATACTCGTTAATAGTATCCGCCGGCATGCACCACTCCAGCATCTCGTCGTAAGAAGTGGTCGGTATATATATACGGTTAAGCGGCTTATGCGCGGCCAGGTATTCCGAAAAAGTCGTGACCTTGATCCAGTCACTGTTCTTTTCCAGTTCCATAAAAAATTTTTCCAGCCATTTTTCTCCGAAGACCCACTCATGGGTCTTGGGCCAGACCCCGAACTTCTCACCGTCATCCGCAAGCACCACAAGATTATTCCCGTCCTCCGTCGCTAACGACCGAAGATAGTCGATAGTTTCCCCGGGCAGGCGGAAAGGGACAAAATATCTCATCTTGGAGCTTATGGGAAAAACATTAAGTTTATGGCCGTCTTCTTCGGTCACAAAGTAACCGAGCATTTCCTGTTCTTTCAGCCCCGTGCTTTTAAAATGCGTATCATCAACAATTGTGTATTTCAAACCCGAAAGCGCAAAGCTCTTGGCCAGGCCGGGCTCCCAAACCCGCTCTGTAAGCCAGGCTCCTTGCGGCCTGCGGCCAAACTTGGCAAGTATATATTCATTAAGCATTCTGAGCTGCCCCTGCTTATCTTTTTCAGAAATAAGCGGGAAGATGGGCTCGTAAAACCCTCCGGAAATAATTTCAGCTCTCCCGTCCGCCGCAAGTCTTGACAGTTTTTCCAGATACTCCGGGCTGTTTTTTTCTATCCATTCCAGCAGGGAACCGCTGTTATGTATGGAGACCTTCAGCCCCTTGAATTTTTCAAAAACCTTCAAAAAAGGCAGGTAGGCCTTTTTCATGGCCATATCAAAAACAAAATCAAAATTACCCACCGGCTGATGGTTATGAACGCCCAGGATAAAATTAATTTTTTTCAAGATCGCCCCCGCCTTTTAATAAACACTCAAAGAGATTGCCGGGCCTGTCCACCGGCAGCATTTTAATGGAGATCCTTACGCCTTTTTCTTCAAGTTTGTGGAATACGGCAATATCCGCATCATTTAAAAAGACACAATTAGTATATTGCTTTTTATTCTCTGAGTGCCGCATCCCGCCCAGGTTGATCTCTTCGACCTTAAAACCGTTCTCAAGCACGCGCAGGCAGTCCTGCGGATCAGAGGTTAAGATTATTACCCGCTTTTCTTTGATTTCTTTGCTCTCCATTGTAAGTTTAAAATCATCCACTGCGTATATGGCCACGTCTATTTCCGGCGGCACGGCCATCTTGAGCAGGCATTTCTGCAGCTCATTACGCGCAACCGCGTCGTTAATAACTATTATACTGTCGGCCTTAAGAGCGTTTACCCAGCCAACCACTACCTGGCCATGGATAAGCCTGTCATCTATGCGAAAAAGCATCAGCGGCATGTTTTATGTATGTCTCCTATATTTATTATCGCACCCCGGCTTTTTTCGGCCAGATATTTGGCCAGCTGTTTTACCTCAGTGTAAGCCGCTCTAGAAAGCATGGCTTCCAGAAGCATGGGCAGGTTAACTCCCGTGAGCACTTCCACTTTGTACGAGGCAAGGAATCCGGCGCTGACATTGGCCGCGCTCCCGCCAAACATATCGGCAAGAATGAGCACGCCTTCCTTCGAAGCAAGCGCTTCAACGGCTTCCCTTAGTTTAGCTTTAAGGTCATCCAGGCCCTGTGAAGCGATAAGCGGGATAGCCGTTATCTTTTCCTGTTTTCCCAGGATCATCTCAGAGGTATTAAGCAGAGCCTCGCTTAAGGTCCCGTGTGAAACTATGATAATTCCGATCATGCCACCTTCCTCACTAAGAATCTATTGAGCTTTACGATTACCGGGTTCCGGGACTCTTGTTCTTTCCCGGCACCTGAAACCTTTTTTTAGATAGATATTATTTTTATTAAAGCCCTGCCCAGTGACTGCGGGTCATGGCGCAGGCTTCCATCCTCTGTTATTTTTATCATATTCCGCCTGCTTACAATAACTTCTAGGTCAAGAAGCTTTTCTTCATCTATCACTATACTTTCAGAATGATATTTCCGGTACCTTACAAGAATATCTTCCGGCACGGCGCTTGTGTTCACTACCGCAACATCTAGCACCGGTTCCCCGGCATATTCCAGCAATGTTCTTATCTGCCCGCTGACCGTCGGTTTAGCAGGTTCGTATTTTTTTGTCATCAGGTTAACAATGAAAATTTTTAAACCCCGCGAGGCAAAAATGGCCTCGGGCACGCCTTTTATCAGCAAAGACGGCAGTATTGAAGCATAAAAGCTGCCCGGTCCGATTATTACGGCGTCGGCCTGTTTAATTATTGCAAGGGCTTTTTCATTAACCTTACAGGGGGCGGAACCTAAACGCACCGAACTCACTTTAAGGTCTTCTTTAATAAGAGTTTCTTCCGCCAGCACTCTCCGGCCTGCGGTGGTCTTGAATTCTGTTTTTATCGGGCTCAGGACCAGAGGGTAGATCCCGCCGGCCAGGGAAAAAACATTTGCCGATTCCTTGAGCGCCGAGGAAATATCCCCGGTCACATCTTTCATGGCTTTTATATATAAATCTCCAAAATTAAAACCCTCAAGGCCTGTTTTCTCAAATCTGTACCCGAACAGTTTGTTCAGGGACTTTGTCCCCGCCAGAGCCGTAAGGGTGCTCCTTATGTTGTTGTCTGTCGGAAGTATCAGCGCATCTATATTGCTCGTGTATTTCTTAAGGCCGTTTAAGATCGCGGTAATTCCGGCGGCATCGCTCAAGACCGCTATCTTCGGCCCCCGGGTCAACCGGATCTTCTCATAAACATTGCCCACAATATCATTCCTGTTTGAAGGCTTGAGGACCGTAAGCACCGAATAAAGCCCCCGCTTTACCGCAACATACATCCCCCAGATGCCCAGGCCGACCAGCAGGAGATCGATCGTAACTCTTTTTGATGTATAAATAATTATTGCCCGTACAAAAGCCGAAAGGCGGTTCGCGGAGATAAATCTTAAAAAATCCATTGGGGGAAACAAGCTGCCCAGCATGCCCTGCAGTCCCGCGAAAAAAATGATAACGGAGAGCAGTATTAAAAGCGCCCAAACCCGTATTATGGCCTTGGAGTTATACCATTTAGGCTTCAATTATTTTCCTTCTCCATTTTTTTTTGAATATTTTTTTCAAGTTCATCCAGCGAAGAATAGCCCATCTTCTTAAGCCGCTCCTGCATGGCCGCCACTTCCACTATTATAGCGATATTTCTTCCGGGTTTTACCGGTACTGTTAAGGCAGGTATCTTCACTTCCAGCAGCTCATGATACTGTTCTTTCTGACCGACCCGCTCATAGGATTTTTTTTCGTCCCATTCTTCCATCTGCACGGCCAGCTCGACTCTTTTTTTGTCCCTGGTGGCGCCGACCCCGAAAAGTTCTTTTATATTAACTATACCGAGGCCTCTTACTTCAAGATAAAATCTTAAAAGCGGCTTGGGAAAACCAAAGAGATTTTTATCCGAGGTCCTGATCAATTCCACAACATCATCGGCAACGAGGCGATGGCCTCTTTTTACCAGGTCAAGCGCGCATTCACTTTTGCCGACCCCGCTTTTTCCCATAAGCAAAACTCCGACACCGTAAACATCCACCAAAACGCCGTGTATACTGGCTTTTGGCGCAAGCTTTTCTTCAAGGTAATTGATGATCTCCCCTATGAACTTGGTGGTAAACAGAGGGGTCTTAAGTACAGGCACCTTATGCCGTTCCGCCACTTCCAGCAGTTCTTTTATTGCCGGAAGGCCCCGGCAAATGACCAGCATAGGTATTTTTCGTGAAAACATTTTTTCGAGAACGGCTTCCTTTTCCTTTGAACCGAGCTTTTTCAGGTACTCTACCTCGGCATTTCCAAGGACCTGAATACGTTCAGAAACAAAATAGTCAAAATAGCCGGAAAGAGCCAGCCCGCACCTGTTAACATCGGCAACCGCAAGCTTGTTATCCAGCCCTGCTTCACCGGCCAAAAGTTTGAGATTAAGCTCTTTACTTCTTTCATTAAGAAGCTCTCTTACTGTGATAGCCATGATTCCCCTCAGAACTTGAGATTCTCTTCTTTTGAAATCACAGCCATAACGTCATCAGGCTTCTGGCAGCTGATCAGGGCTTTTCTAAAGTATTTGTCCTTTAACAATCCGGAGATCTTTGCCAGGGATTTAAGATGCAGCCCGCTGGCATTATGCGGCGCCAGAAGCAAAAAGAATATCGTCACCGGATCACCGTCCAGGGTATCGAACTGCACGCCCTCGCGGGAAAGCCCGAAGGCGGCAATAAGCCCTTCGACCGTATCGGTCTTACCGTGGGGGATAGCCACGCCCTGCCCTATCCCGGTAGAGCCCAGTTCTTCCCGTTCCAGAAGGACTTCTATGACCTTCTTCTTATCCTTGACCTTACCGGCCGCGACCAGCAGTTCCACCATCTCTTCCAGTACATCCTTTTTGTTCCTGGAGAGCAGATTGAGCTTGATGCAATCCTTTGACAAAAAATCTATGATCTTCATTAAAAAGTTCCTCCTTTAATATTTTCCAAGATCTTTCTTTTTGCGGCAGGCAGAATTTTCAATTCTTCCCTGTATTTCGCCACCGTGCGGCGGGAAACCTTGATACCTTTTTCGTTCAATACCGCCTGTATCCGGCTGTCACTCATACTGCAGTCCTTGTCCTCCTCTGCTATATTTTTAATTGTCTCTTTTACAGTCCGCGAAGCCACACCCTGCTCCCCTTCGCTATTTTCCAGTTTTACATTAAAGAAAAACCTGAAAGGGAAGATACCCCTCGGGGTTTGCACATATTTTCCGGCGGTAACCCTGGAAACCGTCGACTGGTGCATATTTACTTTTTCAGAGATCTCCTTCAACGCCAGCGGCCTTAAAAAATCCAGGCCCTGCTCCAGAAATTCCTTCTGGGCCTCTATTATCGCGCCGGTAACCTTGAGCAGAGTTTTTTTCCTTTGACCGATAGCGTTTATTAACCAGACTGCCGAGGTGAACTTATCTTTTAAGAAATTTTTTTCTTCGGGAGTTATAGTTTTCTTCCTGCTCATCTCCCGGTAAAACCTGCTTATCCTTAAAAAGGGCATACCCTCGTTATTTACGCTCAACCTGTACCCGCCGTTACCGTCTTTTTCCACAAAAACGTCCGGCACAATATATCTTACGTCAGAAGCGGATATTTCCCGCCCGGGTTTCGGTTCCAGCTTGGAGACCGTTTCCACGGCCCGGTATATTTCTTTCATTTCTACTTTTTCTTTTTCGGCAAACTTATCAAGATGCCCTTTCTCAAAATCCTCCCAGTATTCCGTTACCAGTTTCCAGGCAAGAGAATCTTCCAGGCCTTTGGCCTTCAACTGTATCTGGAGGCATTCCTTCAGGTTTTTTGCGCCCACGCCCACAGGATCAAAACTCTGTATGAGAGCGAGGATACGGGCGGCGGCCTCCGCCGTGGTCCCGGTCATTTCCGCCGCTTCGAGCACGGTTGCCGCAAGAAAGCCGTCCTCGTTAATATTTCCTATAAAATATTCTCCGATCTTATACTCTGCTTCCGGCACTTCGGAAAGCTGCAGCTGCCAGAGCAGATGCTCTTCAAGAGAATAGGCCTTGCCGGCAATATTCTCGTAATTCAGGCCGCTTTTCGGATCATGGTCAATTTCGCTCCGGCCGTAATCGGCCGTTGATTCGCGCTCAAGATGCTCCGCGATCTTCTCGAAATCCGTGGACCCGTCTTCATTTTCGGCCTCCGGAAGTTCAGGCTCTTTATCGGCCTCCTCCAGCGCCGGGTTTTTCTCCAGCTCTTCATCTATATACTCTTTAAGTTCAATAGCCGGTAGCTGTAATATTTTCAAGGACTGCTGCAGGTTGGGGCTGAGCACCAAACGCTGCGAATGCCTGAGTTCCAGTCTTTGCCCGTTCATCTATCTGCTTTCCGTTATCGCCAATACATGCTTATTAAAGTATTTTTTCGCCGCCCTATTTACATCTTCAAGGGTGACTCTGGAAATATCTTCCGCGTACCCGTCTATATAGTCATAGCCTTTTCCCACACTTTCATACCAGCCCAGATACCAGGCTTTTCTGGAATTAGTCTGCTTGTCAAGATAGAAATTTCCTATAATGTAATTCTTTGCCGCCGAGATATCCTGCTCTTCCAGCGCTTTACCGGCTTTGATATTTTCCACCTGGGCAAAAAGCCCCGTTTTTAATTTTTCGATATTCTCTTTTCTTGTCCCCGCGTAAAAAACAAAATGGCTGTCATGCGCTTTTGCCGGAGAAAAAGAACCTATTTCATAAGCCAAGCCCTGTTTCTCCCTCAGTTCGTTAAATAACTTTGAGCTCATTCCGCCGCCTATCGCCCCGCTCAGCACCTTGATCGCGGGAAAATCCCGGCTTTTTATCGAGGGTGCCGGATAACCGAGGATCAGCATGGACTGGGCCTTGTCCCTTTGCACAACATTCAGCAGGTCCTTTTCAAGTTTAAAGTCCGTGCTGCTCTTACGTAGTGTTCCTTCGTCTTGCGCGCTTATACTGCCGAACCGGCTTTCCAGCACTTCCGTGATATCCGCAGGATAATCCCCTGAAACCGCTATTACGATCCTTGGCGCCTTAAGTCCGTCTTTATAGACCCGGACAACATCCTCCCGGGTGATCTTAGGGAGCGCCGCAAGCGTCCCGAGTTTATCTAACCGGTAACAATGGCCCGCGTAAAATATTTCCTTGAATTTCCTGTAAGTAGCTTCAAAATTCCGGTCTTCCAGGGATTTGAGCGCAGCTGTAACATCTTTCTTGACTTTGTCCAGCTCGCTCTCCTCAAAAGCGGGGTTAAGCACCGCTTCCGCCATCAAGTTGAGAGCTTTTGAAAAATATTTGTTTACCGAAACCAGCGCTACCGTTGAAAAATCCTCGCCGCCGGAAGTGTCCAGCAAGGCACCCAGGGATTCAATTTTTCCGGCAAATTTTTCCGCTGAGAGTGTTGAAGTGCCTTTTACCAGAAGTTCAAAAGCCAGATTAGTTACACCGTTATTCTCTTCCGTCTCATAAGATGAACCTGTTTTAATAAATACTGTTACTGCTATGATCGGATTTGAACTATCCTTATTCAATATTACAGTGATCCCGTTTTTAAGCGCCGTTTTTTCCGGTAAACCAAAAACAGGCAAACAAAACAGCGCCACAGCACCTATACTGCAAAGCATTTGCTTAAATCTGCGTTTCACAAAAAACCTTCCCATATGAAAATAGTATTCACTATATTATATAACTATATACAGGGGCTTTTCAACTAGAATTGGGTGTTTTTCAAGGTTTTAAAATGATTTTCAAGAGATTTTCGGGAATTCGACTGATTTTATTGACAAATTTTAAAAAAATGCGTTTTTCTTCCTTTCTTTCCTGAATTTTCATTCTGTACAGGCAGAAAAACCTTGCCGCGGCACGGCCGGACCTTCTAAGACTTTCGCGAACTCCGGGCCGCCTATTTTGACCCGGGTTTCAAAACGACTTCAGCCGGTGCTCCGGAAAGATATTTCTCCGCAATTTTTTTTATGTCTTCCGGCCTTACGGCTTTGATATGGTCAATATAGTCAAGTTCCTGCCTGTAACTCGCGATCGCCTCATAATAACCAAGCGCGTGGCCGGCAGCTTCATTTGTTTCATGCTCAAAAATATAGCTGTTTTCCAGCATGGTAATGACCTTCTCAAGCTCGCTTTGAGGCAGACCTTCCTGCCTGATCTTTTCCAGCTCCTCCAGGATCGCGGCTTTAAATTTATCTATATTTTCCGTGTCCAGCTCCCCGTAAACAATAAAAAGGCCTTCATCCTTCATTGTTGAATAACTCGCGCTGATGCTGCTGCAGAGTTGTTTTGCGTCTTTTACCTGCCGGTAAAAACGGCTGCTTAGGCCCTGCCCGAGCACCGCGGACAGGACGTCTAGCGCGTAGTTATCCGTATTAGAAACACTCGGCCCCGGCCAGGCATAGGCCGCGTAGGTTTGTTTAAAACCGGTAGTTTCAATTATTTTTCCGCTCTTAAAATCGCCTTTTATATTCAAAGTGCCGGCCGTACTGCCTGACGGTTTCACGCCGGCATAATAGCCGTCGAGCTTTTCCAGGAGTTCTTTTTTATTAAATTCTCCGGCCGCGACAATAACCGTATTTTCAGGAGTATAATGGGCCCGGTAGTATTTCAGGAGTGTCTCCCGCGAAACCTTCTCAATTATTTCTTTTGTACCGATGACCGGACGGCGGTAAGGATGTGTTAGGTAGGAGGCCTCGTAGATCTTTTCAAACAAATAACCGTAAGGGTTATCCTGTTTTCTCATGATCTCCTCTATGACAACCTTACGTTCCTTTTCTATCTCCGCGGGGTCAAAAGCCGGATTTACAAGGCAGTCCATCATGCCATCCATAGCGGCAGCCGTAAATTTGGCCGCAATAGTAAAGTAATAATAGGTAAAGTCATTAGAGGTGGCTCCGTTCAAATGGCCGCCCTGGCTTTCTATGGTCTTCGAAAGATCATTCACCTTTCCGGTTTTGCTTCCCTTGAAGATAAGATGCTCGATAAAATGAGAGATACCGTTCGTGGACTCATCCTCGTTCCTGGAACCGGTCTTAAACCATACAGAATAGGACATTACTCCGTTCCCCAGCTCTTTGGTTATGACCGTAACCCCGCTCTTTAGAACCGTCCTGCTTACCGCCCCTTCTTTTTCCTGAATAGAATTTTTTATTTCAACGCTCTTTGTTCCGGCACAGCCGGAAAAAACAAGCACAGCTATTAAGCTTGCAAATATTAGCTTTTTCATGAACACCTCGCATTAAATTGCTGATTGCTGATTGCTGATAACTAATCTCTAATTTATTGCACCATTTATTAGTTATTAGCAATTAGTTATCCGTTATTGTCTTTTACCGGAAACATCATTGCTTCGGCAAACACATCCTGGAATACCGGGCTTGAGGACAGGTCTACATACTTCGCGGCTTTCGCGATTTTCTCCACGTCCTTTCTCATTTCCAGCGAGACCAGGGCTTTCCTGGCGCCTTCTTCCGCCGCATTTCCGCAAAATATTATCCTTTTAAGTTCCACCGGGGGAATAAGCCCTATCGCGAGCGCTTTGTCCGCGCGGATATAATTACCAAAAGCTCCGGCAATAAGCACTTCTTTAATATCGGAAACCTCGACCTTTAATTCTTTCATTAAAATAATTATCCCGGCAAGCATCGCGCCCTTGGCAAGCTGAATTTCCCTGACATCTTTTTGTGTTAAACTTATGTTGCCGGCCGCGCCGTTCTGCCTTACAAAAATAAATTCATTCCCGTTTCCGTGCTTTACAATTCCGGCCTTTATTTCCGCGGGCAAGCCGGCGGGAAGTTCCTCCGGATCCTTGATCCGGCCGGTTTCATCAACTATACCCTGTTCAACGAGCAGAGCCATCGCGTCTATCAAACCGCTGCCGCAAAACCCGGCCGGAGCGCTGTCTTCAATGGTCTTAAAGACGATTTTTCCGTCCAGGAGATCTATCTTTTCTATCGCGCCCCGGCTGGCCCGCATTCCGGACCTGATGTGCGCGCCTTCAAAAGCCGGCCCGGCCGCGCAAGAAGCGGCGACCAGGCGGTCCTTGTTCCCGAGTACAACTTCCCCGTTAGTGCCTATGTCGATCGCTAGTTTAATATGCGCGGTTTTATAGATACTGGTAGCCAGTATGACCCCCAGGGTGTCCCCCCCGACCCAGCCTCCTATTACGGGGAAAACCGTCAGTTTCACCCCGGGCCCTATTTTAAAACCAAAAGTTCCGGCAGTAACAAGGTTAAAGGACCTGCCGAGGCTTGAAACAAAGGGATAAATGCCCAGAGGCCGGGCGTCAACTTTCAACAAAAAATGCTCCATGGTAGTGTTGCCGCAAATTACCGCGTCATATATATTCCCCGGTGTTATTTTGGCCTCTTTGCATACTTCGAAAAGGAGCCGGTTCATTACGCCTATTATTTTATCATTTAATTCAAGCAGGCCGTTTTTATTTTCTATGCAAAAATTAAGACGGGATATCACATCGTCGCCGTAAACCACCTGCGCGTTCATATCCGCGGCCGTGGCTACCACCAGTCCGGTCTTAAGGTCTACAAGCGTGCCCACAACAGTGGTCGTGCCGGCATCAAAAGCCATTCCAAACAACACTCCGGTGGTATCCCCGGCTTCAAGTGTTATAAGTTCATTTGCTAAAACATCTATAACTGCCGTCACATTCCTGAACTTTTCTATTTTCTCCGCGTGTTTGAAGCTAAATTTCAGGTTTTCAGGCGGTTCCTTGAAATATTGCTTTTTGACAGCAGGCTCAATACCTGTCCGCGTTTGAATTCCCACATCAAGTATTTTTTGGGTCTGCAGGCGGCTCGACCGGGGAACGGAGATCACGGCCTCGCCGGTAATTCTGGCCCGGCAGGAAAGCCTGACAAAATTTTTAAGCTCTTCCCCGGAAAGCAGGTCCAGCTCTTCATGGTCAACGGGACTCACACCCCGTCCATCAAGGACGGTCACCTTGCATTTACCGCATTTTCCGACGGCCCCGCAGGGCACATCTATTTTTATCCCGTTTTGCGCGGCAAGAGCGGCAATAGTAATCCCGGCGTGGGTGTGCACGGTTTTCCCTTCAGGCTGGAATATAACTTTTATTGTTTTCATATTTGCTTATTTTACCTTTAAATGTTCCGTGAGATACTTTTCCAGCTCTTTGGAAAGTTCATTGGCTTTTTTATGGGCATCAAGAAAGGAGCCGGCCTTGGAGGAGAACCCGGCGAGTTCTTTTCCGGTACTGGGGTCCTTCAAGGACGCGGTTATTTCTATAAGGCCTTCGGTTTTTTCCATGGTTCCTGAAATTACCGCGGCAGAAGTTAACGGAATAAGCAGCCCGCCCGTTCCGTCAAATATTACCCTTACAGACCTTGAGCTTAAAAGGTTGTTTTTTATTATTTCAAACATGGATTTCTGTTCGGAGTCATCCATGTTCTTTGAAACAAAAGGCATGAGCACGGCAACTTCTATACCGGTATTTTCCAGGGAGCTGTCCGGCAGCGGTTTCTTTTTGGCGCCAAAAGCGTAGGCCGCAGAAATGCGATGAACATAACCCAGATCCCCGCCGGGTATTATCGCGTAGTTGATGGTAACAGGGGCAATATTAAAACCCAGTCCCGCCGAAATACCCGTTGTGTAATCAATAATTCTTGAGCTAAGAGGAAAATAATATCCGGCCCTGAAGGCGGCAGTTTTGGGAATAAATTCAAGTTCAAAACCCGCACCCAGGTTGAAGTCCCCTTCCGTCAAATGAGTTATGCCGTCGAACGTTATGGCCGTGTTTTGCGATGGGGAGAAAGCAAAACCTGCCCGTAACGCCTGGGGAAGCCGTTCCGCGGTGGTCCACAATTTTAGATCTGTTCCGATATTCTGGAGCGCCGCGCCGAACGAAATACCGGGAAGAATATTTTTTACCAGGATCCCGCCGTCTCCGGCGTAGCCTGCCGCGGAGTCCGCGGCAATATTGACAGTGATATACTTCGCGGTCACACCCAGGAATATTTTATCAGAGAGTTTAACCCCTAGAGTAAGCCCGGCTGCGGCATCATAAGCGGTAAAGGTCCCTGCGGAAACAGCGCTTGCGGTAAAAGCTTCAAAGCTTCCGTTATTCATATATATGCCGCTCAAACCAAGCACCAGGGTCTCGCTCAGGGGAATTGTGAACTGGAAATGTTCAACAGCTATATCGGAGAACCATATTATATGCCCGCCGGAAAATTCCGGCACGGTCAGCTGTGCTATGCCGGCAGGATTAATATTAAGAGCTTCGTTATCATCCGCAAGCCCGCAAAAAGCTCCGCCTAACGCCGAACTTCTGGAACCTGTATTTATCTTAAGGAAAGAGCCGGCTGTTGTCCCGGAATTAACCGCGGCAAAAATAAATGCAGGTACTATAAATACAATTATGAGCTTTTTAAGCATTTTCCTCTCTTAACATAGAGCGATTAAAATGATTGCAAATCAATATTTTCCAGGTTCTGGGTGCTAGGTACTAGGTTCTCTGCACTAACCTTTTTCTTTTTCCTAATACCAAGAACCCGGGACCCGGGATATTTTATTTATTCTATCATAAAAACTGTCCTAATACAAATACAGGCAAAGATTCAAACACATTTGAAAGTAGTTAATATCAAAAGGTTATTCCGTAAAACCGGACACCACGGCGTCATCCATTCTTTTCACTACTTCCGTTACCAGGCTGACAACCTGTTCAAAGTCGCTCCTGCGGAGTATACCCGCATGGCTGTGAAAATATCTTACCGGCACGCCTATCACGATCGAAGGCACGCCGCTCCGGCTTTTGTGCACTACCCCCGCGTCTGTTCCGCCGGTGTTTACGGCATAGATCTGACAGGGAATATTTTCTTCTTTGGCGGTCTTAACTACAAGGTCCCGGAATTTTCTGTTGGGTATCATACCCGGATCGTGAAAAGTTATCTGCGGGCCTTTACCCATGCGGCTGTAGATATCCTGCGCATCAACTCCCGGAAAATCATTCGCAATACGGCATTCAAGAATTATAGCCGCGTCCGGAGCAACTTCAAAAGCCGCAGTGTGGGCTCCGCGAAGGCCGACTTCCTCCTGCACCGTCGCGGTGCCATAGACCGTGTTAGGGTGCTTTTCCTTTTTTAGCTTGTGCAGGACTTTTGTCAGCACCGCGCAGCCGGCACGGTTATCAAAGGCCTTACCGGCAAGCAGATCAGGATTTTTCAATACGGTGAATTCGAAAACCGGGACAATAGGATCTCCGGGTCTTACGCCAAAACGCTCTGCTTCTTTTCTTGAGCCGGCGCCTATATCAATAAAAAGATCTTCCATTGCCAGCGGTTTTTTTTGTTCCCCGGCAGTCATAAGGTGGGGCGGTTTGCTTCCTATCACGCCCGGGATCGGGCCCCGGGCTGTTTTTACTTTTACTCTTTTTGCGGGGAGCACCTGGGAAAACCAGCCGCCCAAGGGCAGGAACTTAATAAAGCCCCCGGAAGTTATATTTTTTACCATGAAGCCGATCTCGTCCATATGCGCTGCCAGCATGATCTTCGGCGCAACCGCAGACCCTTGCTGCCTGCAAATAAGGCTGCCCAGCTTATCCGTTGAAAGCTCGCCTGCAGCTTTCAGATACCCTGCAAGTACTTCTCGCGCCTCTTTTTCATAGCCCGAAGGAGCATCGGCTCCGGTCAGGTCTTTTAAAAGCGTATAGGTATCTAGATTCATTCCGTTAAACCTTTTACGGTCTTAGCGTCAAGCGCCTTTACCATTTCCAGCATAAGCTTCAGGGTATTATCATAGTCATCCGTATTTATTATCCCGACATGCGTGTGAATATACCGTGTCGGCACTCCTATATAGAGGCTGGGAACTCCGCCGGCATTTACATGCGCCGGCCCGCCGTCGGTACCACCCCCGGGCATGGAGAAGAGCTGCACCGGGACCTTATGTTTTTTTGCAACGCTAAGCGCCAGTTCTCTCAGTTTAATATTGGGGATCATACTGCCGTCCAGAATAGAGATCCCCGGGCCCTTCCCGAGCTTGCAGGACATATTATCGGCGGTGGTCCCCGGAACATCGTTGGCTATGGCCACTTCCGCGACCAGGCAGACATCCGGATTCACGGAAAATGCCGAAGTTTTTGCGCCGCGACAGCCCACCTCTTCCTGCACCGTACCTACTCCATAAACAGTGTTTTTATGCCCGGTTTTTTTTAGCGCTTTGATAACTTCCACAAAAAGCGCGCAGCCAATACGGTTATCAAAGGCCTTGGCCATTAATATTTTCTTATTTTTCATCACCGTGAAAGGACAATCCGGCACGATAGGATCTCCGGGTGTTACGCCAAACTCTTCTTCCGCTTCTTTTTTGGAGGACGCGCCGATGTCAATGAACATATCTTTCTTTTCCACGACTTTCGTCCGTTCCTCCGCGGTCATTATGTGCGGCGGCTTGCTGCCGACAACTCCGGTGATATCGCCTTTACCGGTCTTAATAATGACTTTCTGCGCCAGGATAACCTGGTCATACCAGCCGCCCACCGGTATGAATTTAATAAAGCCCTCTTCGGTGATATACCTTACCATAAAACCTATCTCATCCATATGCCCGGGCAGCATTATTTTAGGAAAGCCCGGGCCGGAACCCCCGCCCTTTTTTTCAAAGATCACGGAACCCATACGGTCCCGGGTTATATTTGTTTCAGCCTTAAGGCGCCTGATAAGAATATCCCTTATTTCTTTTTCATAACCGGATATTCCGTGCGCCTCGGTAAGTTCCTTAAGCAATGAATTATCCCTGTTCATTTTTTCTCCTCCTTTTAAAAAATAGGTGTCAGGTGAAAAGTTACTTGCCTTTTACTTGCTTTTCCCAGTACCCAAAACCTAGCACCCAGTACCTGTTATTGTGTTTTTTTATTATTTTTTTGAAGGCCTCTGGGGAGCGGGATGGTCTAAAAGATCGTGAATTTCATAAGGAACCCGGTGATGACAGCAAGGGCAGTCCCTATCTGGAAATTTAACGCCGGTGCTTTTTGAACTCTCACAAGATAGTAGCCGGTCAAAGCGGCAAGAATAGCGCCGATATTCCAGTACCCTCCCAAAAAGATAAACACCGCTATGGCCGTGCGTTCAAACATCTCAAGGTATTTTTGTTTGGCCTTAGGCCATCTCAGATTTTGATCTTTCTCCCCGGTTATCGCCTTTTTTATATACTCCTGCATTATTGAGGTGCTGTAAGTTATAACCGAGAGCCAGATAATATACAGGAACAGGTTTGTGTCGGTATAAAGTTTATTTAAGATCTCCGGGCCGGGATAAGCAGGGATGTCAAGATTCAGCGTTCCAAAACTGATAACACCGAGTACAAGAAAATGCAGCAGCTGGTCCACAAGGAAGGTCCAGAGGTTGTTTCGCTCCGTCTGAAAGTTATAGAGTATCTTGGCTTTGTCCTGAAAGATATGCAGGAAAAACCCGAGAAGAAAAAGCACAATAATAAGCGGGTACTGAAAATAAGGCAGGAGCGCCAGCGCGGTCACAACTCCTACAATACCGCCGTGCAGGAACACACCCCATTTGTGTTTCACCTTAATGAGATATACCGTGTCCGTCTGCAGCAGAAAATCGGCTATCAGGTGCGCTGCTATCAGGCGGATAAAAATAAACATTTTCGGTTCCCCCTTTTGCTTTTCGGGTGTATATTAATGGATTATAGCAAAAGAACCTGTTTTTGTGTAGTTATTTTTGGTAAGTTTACTTACAAAAGTACCCGGCAGAACAGTTTTAAAAAAACCCGCATTACCCTTTAAATGAAAAGCTTATTGCGCGGGTTAACACGCGGCAAAAAGCTCAAGGACAAAACTAGAGGGCGTTTCACTGCGCCAGCATTTTAATAATAGCTTTACAAAAAGCCGGCAGGTCATCGGGAGTTCTTGAGGTAATAAGATTGCCGTCAACCACAACATCTTTATCTATAAAGTTACAGCCGGCATAGACCATATCTTCCTTTATGGCCTTAAAAGCGGTCGCATTCTTTCCTTTGAGAACATGAGCGGAAACAAGGACGGAGCCGCCATGGCAGATAGAAGCGATCACCTTGCCCTTATTGAACGCTTCAAAAACAAGTTTGTTAACAAACTCATATCTGCGTAAAAAGTCCGGGGCCCAGCCGCCGGGTATAATAATAGCATCTATTTCCGCAGCCGAAAGATTCCCCGCCGAGGTGGTCGCCTTTATCGGATAACCATACTTTCCGGTATAGACTTCCAGGCTCCCGGTACCGGCAGTAATTACTTCGGCGCCCTCTTCGATAAATCTGTAATAAGGATACATTACCTCCATATCCTGGAACTGTTCGGCAACGAGAATGACCACTTTTTTACCTTTAAGTTTTTCCATAATGAAATATTCCTCCCGCAATCAACAAAACCTGCCAAGTCTATAAAGTTTATAAGGTCCATAAAGTTCGTAAAGTCTAAGGACTTGTCGAATTTATCATCTTATGTACGTGTTTTGTTAAACAATATCCCTCAATGATTTTAGGCCTTAAAAACCTTAAAAACTTTATGAACCTTACTTTTCTAATTCAAACTCTTTTAAACCGGCCTTCATCGGCTCGGGCCTTTCGCAGGAACTTTTCAGTTGAATGTGCCTGCCTTTTTCCGACGCCTCATGTAATGCCTGCATAATATCAAGCACATGAAACGCAAGTTCTCCGCTGGCTCTGTGTTTTCTCTTTGAAAGCAGGGCGCAGGCCATATCGGCAACACCAAGCCCTCTGGAATTACCGGAATATCCAAAAACCAGAGGCACTTCCTGCCACTCAGGTTGAGCTGTTCTTTTCACTCTTACAGGGCCGGAAAAGGTATTTGGATCCGGCACGCTCAAGGTACCTTGCCCGCAGTAAATTTCCATAACCGGCAGGGTAGAAGCCTTGACATCAAAAGAGGTTATCAGGGTTACGACCGGCCCCGCTTTAAAATCAAGCACTCCGGCTATATGGGTAGGGACTTCGACCTTGATCTTTTGTCCGTTCTTCGGCTGGCTGGTTATAAGCCTTTCCTTGAAAGATATCCTGGCAGAACCGGTCACTCTTTTTACCGGGCCCAGCAGGTTAACAAGTGCGGTAAGATAATAAGGCCCCATATCAAAAAGCGGGCCGCCGCCTTTTTGATAGTAAAACTCCGGGCCCGGATGCCAGCCTTCGTGCCCGGGACAGGCCATAAATGCGGCGGCCGCGACCGGTTCTCCGAGCTCCCGGGAATCAATTATTTTTCTGCAGGTCTGAATGCCGGCGCCCATAAAAGTATCCGGAGCGCAGCCGACCAGAACATTTTTCTTCTTTGCCGCCTCTATTATTTTTTTACCTTCTTCACGCGTGATAGCGAGCGGCTTTTCGTTATAGACGCTTTTCCCCGCTTCTATCGCAGCCAGTGCAACTTCCTTGTGGGCTTTCGGAATAGTCAGGTTAATAACAAGTTCTATATCTTTATCTTTCAGGAGCTTTTCCGGAGCAAGCACTTTCGCTATTTTAAATTCGGCCGCCCGGGCCTCCGCCTTTTTAAGATCAAGGTCAGAAACGGCGGCAAGCTCAACAGAGTCAAACAGTTTCAGGTTTTTCAAATATATAGCGCTGATGTTTCCGCAGCCTATGATACCGGTTTTTATTTTGTTCATGCCTCTTCTCCTTATGCATAAGTCAAAATATCCAAAATATTCGAACCCGCACCCTTTACCTTAATATTATCATTAAGAGCGCCAGCAAAGGCAGGGCCAGTGTCAGCAGCAGCAGGTATTTGTAAACACGGTTAATATCCGTTCCGAAATATTCACAGGTCAAAAGGTAGCAAAGATGCACCGGAGAAAGCAAGACCCCGGCGTAGCCGGATATGAAAGCAAAGGACAATAAGGGCAAAGCCGCCTGGCCTTTGGCCATGATCAACGGTATCAGCAGGGGAAAGGCAACACCCACATAGGCCTGCACAATACCGGTCAAGAGGCCGACTATAAAAGGCAGCACAAACAAGACTGCCAGGAGGGGTAATTTCATTATCGCGAGAAAACTTATCATCTGCGTGATCGCGCCGCTGGCTTCAAGCATATTCTTAAAGAGCATGACCCCGTAGATAAGTACGATTATATTCAGGCTGAAAGCTTCTTTAATATATAAAAGCAGGTCAAATACTTTTGTTTTATAGAATAATAATTCGGCCAGCACTACTACCAGCAGGGAAAAAATAAGCGGAATTTTCAGGAATAAAACAGCGAAGATTATTAAAAGGATAGGCAGTATGCCTTCAAAAAGAGCGAGCAGGTGTTGAACGGGATGCTTGTCGCTTTCCGCATTTTTCAGCAGTCTTGGCACGCCCCGGAAAGCCACGAACCAGCCGGCTAAAAGCATAAAAGCGGCAATGCCTGCCTGGTACCTGTTTATGTCATAAAGGGGGATACCCGAAAGCACGGACATAAGAATTACCCCCGGGTAGAGCGGAAAAACAGGTTCCCAGATATGCCGGAACCAGTAGTTAATGAAACTGAGCTTTTCCCCGGAAAGATGCAGGTCTTTTGCCGCCTGCCCGGCCAAAGGCGCGGAAAATCTGGCCCCGCCGGCCGAAGGCAGGGTACCGAGGAATATAGGAAAAAATACCGTTACCTTTCTGGAGTCTTTTATTACGAAGCCGATAGAGCGGAACATCCGGTCAAAAGTACCGCTTTTTCTCATGATTATCTCAAGCATGCCGATGAGAAAAAGAATAGCTATCAATTCCAGAGTGACAAAATTACCTTTTGCGTCTTTTTCGACGATGGTATAAGCAAAGGTGGAAACAGTTTTTAGAAAACCGACAGAAAAGAACAGTGCCAGAAGTATTGAAGCAAAGGTCAAGGTAAGCCCCAGGCTGACTTTAAACCGCAGGCCCAGGAGTACGACCGCAAAAATTATTATGAGATAAATAAATGCCGCTACTTCCATTTAGCTTTTACTCCTTTTTTTCCGTAAAGATCTCGCTGGTACAAACTAAAACACTGCCCGCCACAAAGCGTTGGCGGATCAAACGAGAGATCCCTGATAAAGGCCTTCGGATGACAGAGTCGAATTTTTCAACCCGCACTTGCTCAATATGCTTCAACGATATTTAGACTTTACAAACTTTACAGACTTTAAAACCTTTATAGACTGTTTTTTGCACTCACATCTTCGCAGGAGCGGTTACTCCCAGAATTTCCAGGCCTGCCCGGATAATATTTCTGGTGCCGAGACAGAGCGCCAGGCGCGCGGCTGAAAGTTCCTTATCTTCAGAAACAACACGGTGCCGTGCGTAGAAAGAATGATAGAGCTGTGCCAGTTCTTCAATATATTTAGGGACCAGATGCGGGTCATAATTTAAAGCTGCATGCTGCAGGGTATCGGCAAAACAGGCAACTTTTCTCATGAGCCCGGCTTCTTCCGGGCTGGCAAGGAGGGCATAATTTACCGTATCTAATTCCGGTTCTTTTATGCCGGAAGTTTTTGCGAACTCGATAACATTGCAGATCCGGGCATGCGCGTACTGCACGTAAAATACCGGATTCTCGTCGGTTTGTTTTTTTGCCAGGTCAATATCAAAGTCAAGATGTGAATCCAGAGAGCGCCTTAAGAAAAAATATTTCGCCGCATCCGGCCCTACTTCCTCGACTAATTCATCCATGGAAATAAAATTACCCTGCCTTTTGCTCATTTTGAAAGGCTTGCCGTCCTTTAAAAGATTCACCTGCTGGGCAATAAGTATCCGGAAGTTTTCAAGAGGCAGCCCGCCGATACTGACAGCCGCGGAAATTCTTCCGATATAACCGTGATGATCAGGCCCTAATATATCAATAATATAGTCAAAACCCCTGCTGATCTTGCTGAAATGATAAGCGATATCAGGAAGGAGATAGGTGGGAGTTCCGTCGCTTTTTATCAGGACCCTGTCCTTGTCGTCCACGGGATTACCCTCTTTATTCAGCACAGCCGTAGAGGTGAACCACCTGGCGCCTTCCTCTTCTTTTGTCATGCCTTTTTCTTCCAGGACTTTAAAGGCCCTGGTAAGTTCCTTTTTTTCATGGAGCTCACTTTCTTTGAACCAGATATCGAACTCCACGCCGTAATTTTTCAGGCTTTTTTCCTGCCAGTCAAGCATCAGCTGCACACCTGCGGGTTTGAAAACGGCAATGCGTTCCTCTTCCGTCAGGGAAAGATACTTGCTGCCCTCTTTTTCTATGAACGTTTTTGCTATTTCTTTAACATATTCCCCGCCGTAACAATCTTCCGGAAATTCTATTTTTTGCCCCAGCGCTTCCAGGTACCGGAGGCTTATGGACCTGCCGAAAGTATTGGTCTGCACTCCGACATTGTTAATATAGAATTCTTTTGTAACCAGAAAGCCGGCGTTTTTGAGCAGATTGCAGATGACGTTACCGGCAGCGGCAGCCCGGGCGTTCACTACGTTGAGCGGCCCTACAGGGTTCGCGGAGACAAATTCAAGGTTGACGCTTTTTCCCCCGCCGGCATTTGACGTATAAAACTTTTCACCCGCGGCGGCTTTTTTTATCAGGGCATACAGGTAACTTTCGGCAAGAAAAAAATTAATAAAACCGGGCCCCGCCGGCTCCACCCTGCTTATCATTGCCCTGTCAAATTTCAGTGCAGTCAGCAAATCGTTGGCGGCAGCACGCGGATCTTTTTTTAACTTTTTGGCGGCCCAGAGGGCGATATTGGACGAAAGATCCCCGAACTTTACATGCTTGGGGGTTTCAAAAACAATTTCAGGGATCTCCGCCTCAACAACCCCGCTATTTATGAGAGCTTTTTTTAACTCCCGTCTTAGGTCTTGTTTTACCCGCTCCAGCATCTTTCTTTTTTCCTTTTGTAACTCTTTTTTTCAGGATCTTGGCGGTTATCTTTATTTTCTTTGCGGCTTTCCGGGCTTTTTTCTTTGCCCGGGCTTTTTCAAGGTCTTTCTCCGGCTCTTTTCTCGCGGTTTCCACGGCCTTCACGGTCTCTCCGAACCGGAGGACCTTGGCATCGCCCCAAAGGCGCTCCAGGGAATAGAATTTTCTTGTTTGTTCCTCGAAAATATGGACGATCACATCGCTGTAGTCCAGGAGCATCCAATTACTTTTATTGTCCAGCTCGGTATGATAAGGATAGACCCCCGCTTTCCGGAGTTCGCTTTCAATATTATCCGCGATAGCCCCCACCTGCGCGAAGTTATCAGCACTCGCAATAACAAAGAAATCTGCGACATAATCAAGCTCTCTTAAGTCCAGGATGGTAATATTAGAAGCCTTTTTCTCGCTTGCAAATTCTGCGGCCAGTTCAGCCAGTTTCTTTCCTTCGATCTTCATAACTCCCCCTTTTTCCGGGCATATTTTATACATTTTAGCACATTCAGGCGTCAAATAACAGTACCCGTTCTTAATTTCAGGGAATTGTTTGTCCGCGCCGGCGGCCCTTCAGGGATTCACAACGAAAAATATGGGGAGTTTCTAGATCGAGAGCCAGGAAATGTTATTCTTTCCATTCTTTTTAACCCGGTACATTTGAGCGTCAGCATGTTTGATCAGCTGCTGAAAAGAACAATTTCCGGAAACACAGGTCACGATCCCGATACTGAAAGTAATAGGAAGATCTTCAGCTTTCGCCATTTTATCCAGCACGCTTTTAATATTATTAACGATGATCAGCACTCTTTGCGCGTCCGTTTCCGGAAAGATGAAAGCGAACTCATCCCCCCCCAAACGCGCCGCAATATCACTCGCTCTGATATGCCGGCTTATTATTCCGCCGATATTTTTAAGGGCAGTATCACCCGCGTCATGCCCTTTTTCATCATTGACCTGTTTAAAATTATCAACATCCATATAGGCAATAGACAGGATCCTTTTATATCTTTCCGCGCGGTAAGCTTCCCTTTCCCCCGCCTCATAAAAGTTCCTGGAATTTGAGAGCCCGGTCAGAGAATCTATTCTGGCCAGCATTTTTTCTTTCTCGAGGGCCTTTTTTACGGCATCTATCAACGAGAAAACAATAATAAAGATCCCCATTCTTGCTGCCGTATTCCAAAAAGTTATTATCCAGTTCGAGAAAAAATGATCCGTCAGATCGGAAACGATCCAGCATAAGATACTCAGGAAGGCAAATACCCAGGAATATTCCCTTCCCAGGTACCAGGCTGAAATACTTACAGGAACAAAATATAATATCGCCAGGGAAACATCCTCTCCGGTTAAATAGTCAAAAGACGCGATCAGCAGAAGAATAATAATATTTGCTATGAAAACATGCCTGGGAGAAAAACCGGAAGCCCTTTCGAGCAGCTTGTAGAACCTGTTGTGGGATGTTTTATTTTCCATTATCATAAATATATCAAAACTTTTCCTCTTTTACAACAAATATTAAAGCGCTGTTTTATATCTTATTTTAATATTCCTTTGATCTTTTCAGAATCCGCCTTCCAGTAGGCCTGGTTATCCTCAAATACCGGTTCACCGGGCAGTATCAATTTTGAACTGTCATGCAGGTCGTAGTTTTTGAAGACTTTAAAGAGGTAGGCGGCCCGGTCCGGAGGGAAATTCGTATTGATGCTTTTTGAGATCCTGGAATAGGTATTAATGATATTTTGCGTGTTGAGTCTTTTCATTACTATCCCGGCGAGGGTGAACATAAATTTCTGCTGGCGTTCCATCCTGCCTATATCCGCCCTGCCGTCTTTCCTGAAACGCAGGTATTTAACGGCATCGGCCCCGTTCAGGGTCCGGGGGCCGGCTTCAAAATCAATAAGCAGCCCGCCCGCGTTATCCTTATAATACATTTTCTGCTCAATGTTTACTTTGAGCCCGCCAAAATAATCCACGACCTCTTTGATCCCTTCATAATCCACCTGGGCGTAGTAAGAAACCTCTTCCTGCAGCACCGCAGACGCTATTTTCAGCATCTCATTATTCGCTTTCGGATACTTCCCGATATCATAGTTAAGCACGTAGACAGAATTTATTTTTCTGGTTTTTCCGCGGTAGATAACCCTGGTATCCCTGGGAATGGAAACAAATTTAAGTTTTTTTTGCTTCACGGAAAAATGGAGGACCATAATAGTATCGGCATGATGGGTATACTCATCGGAAGAATCAATACCCAGCAAAAGAATATTAACATCCTGTCTCAGCCGGTTAGCGTAAAAATAAACACCGGCCCCGAGCCCGGCCAGCAGTAAAATAACTATCAGGGACTTAGTCGCTAGTTTCATCTTATATACCGGTTCCAGGCTTCAATGGACCTTGGGTGTATTTTTTTTCCTTTCTTAAGGATAAACTCGATTTTTTTTGTCAGGGCGGCTATAAAACCCCGGTCGAGATCCTCTGCTGCCGCTTTTCTTATGCCCTGCACCCCCTTGAATTTCCGGTTGCGCTCCGCGGCATCCGCAATATATATTATTTTATCCAGAACTCCCATCTTTTTATCCGCCGTACTGTGTTTTCTGATAGCGCTGAGTACCGCCCGGTCTTTTACCTTAAAAACCCTGCGGGCAATAGTTTCACCGAGCTTGTTATGCCGGAGGGCCTTTATTTCTTTCTCATAACGGTCCAGTTTGACAAATTTCAAATATCTTTTATTTTTAGCCAGGTCCTTGCCCGCGTCATGTAAAAGCCCTGCTGTTTTTGCCCGGTCTATGCCGGCGCCGTAGCGCCGGGCAAGCTGAACCGCCAGAGCCGTCACACCCAGGGTATGGCGGTATTTTTCGGCCGTCAGGTTCGCTTTTAAATATTTTTTTATTTCAGCTTCCGTAAAGCTTCTGTTCATAAATATATTTTTCCACCATTTTGGGCACCATACCCGCTACCGGCCGCCCTTTTTTTATAAGTTTCCTTATACCGCTTGAAGAGATATCAATATTTTTTATTTTAAGAAGAGTGCCGAACTTCGAAGCTTTTTTGCCCGGGTTAAAACCGGGCCGGGCAATAATTACAAGTTCTACTTCTTTAATAAAATTTTCCCATTCTTTCCAGGATTCTATTTGTCCCGTAATATCGGAACCGGCAATGAAATAAAGTTTGTCCTTTTTTTTCAACTTTTTCTTAAAATACCTTACCGTATCTATAGTATAGGATTTTCCCTTTTTTTTCAACTCATAGCCGGAGATCTCAAAGCCCGGAAGGGTTTTTACCGCCAGTTTAAGCATTTTTAACCGGTGTTTTGCGGCGGTTACCAGAGCTTCGTTTTTATGAGGCGGCCGGCCGGCCGGAACAAAAATAACCCTGTCCAGTTTAAGGCTTTTCTTTAGGTCCACGGCGGAAATTATATGGCCCGAATGCACGGGGTCAAAGGTCCCGCCAAACAACGCGATCCTGCTCATTTTTTCTCTCCAGCGGCCTAATTGATTAAGGCCCGGATCTTATTACTTTAAAAAATATGCCCCAGGGCGATGTTATAGACCGGGGTTGCTCCTCCGTCCGTCCTGAAACCGGCATCCAAACGGAGCAGCACGGGCAGGGTCTGCCATATAAAACCATGGATCCGGAGCCCGAAGCCGACTCCATTTTTCAGGTCCCCGCTGCGCAGCAGTAAATAGTTATTAAAGACCACGGCCTGGTCTGAAAAGATACCGAATTTTATTTTTTTAATTAAAAGCCAGCCGGCCGGCCAAACATTAAGTTCCGCTTTTTCTACAAGCGGAAAACGTAATTCCAGATTAGCCAGCAGGAGCTTACTGCCGTTATACTCTCCGTTAAAATAACCCCTGAGAACTCCGGCGCCCAGGTCAAAAGAGCCGGGATCAGCGCCCGTGGAAGCCCCCGCAAATAGCCTTGCGCCTATTATTGTTTCACGGTCAATGAAAATAAACTGTTTTGTTTCAGCCAGCAAATTTAAAAAACTCTGGTTGCTTCCTAAAAAATAAGCCGCCCGCTCGACAGAAAAATTAAATGCTCCGCCCGCGCAGGGTTCATCAATATTATAGGAAAGACAGTCATTTACGAAGGAAAAAGATACGGAATTGGTGATATTTCTGTAATTAGCCCCGGTACCCTGGTAATAATAATTATCCTTTATATAGGTGTTAAAGCCGAGTTCCAGCCTGTTATACCGGTCAAACGGATAAATAACAGGGAGAGCCAGCCCCGTTTCCTCGGTGTAATAATGGCCGGCAATTGTACCGCCGGCAAGCAGTGAAGCCCCGTACGTTCTCCAGGTATAGACGGACACGCCAAAGTTTATCCGCCAGGCGTTGTTCCTGTAGTTGAACTGCGCGCCGGTTTGAACCTCATTAATTGCCGCCGCGAATATTTCGATATTATTCTCACCCAGTAGATCCGAGCCCGAAACATAGGCTCCTCCCATGAGCCCGCTTTCAGTATCATAACCTGCAAGAAAATAAATAAGATCCGGTGAAAAACCGGGCCGGTAGGGAACCACCGGCAGGTTGGTAAGCTTGTAATCTTTTTTTTCGGGCAATTTAACTTCGGCCGCCGGCCCTTCAAATCTTACAAGTTTTAATTCCTGCTCATAATCCAGCAGGTACAAATTATAACTGCTTTCCTCAAAGTAAGAAAAAACCAGTTTTCTTCCGCCGGGCGCAAGTTTCGGGGAAAAAGCCCCGCCTCTTACATCCGTTAAAGCGCTCAGGGCCTTTGTTCTCTGCTCATAAAAACAGAGATTATAGATACCGTTAGGATCCGCGCTAAAAATAATATTGTTTTCTTTTGTCAGTGTCAGGCCGGTATAGTTGACCCGGCCTCCGAGTATAAGTTCGGCTCCGCTGCCGGCCCTCCAGTTGGTTATTTTGTAAAGGTTCCTGAAGCCATTTTCTCTTTCAGAGGAGAAGTAAACATCCAGGCCGTCTTCCGAAAAAACCGCTTCGGTCTCGTCATACCTGTCTTCGGTAAGGCGCTTAACTATCCTGCCTTTCATATTCCCGACATAGATATCTGATTTCCCCTCCTTAACGCCGATAAATAAGAACTCGTTCTCGGCATTGAAAACAGGAGAATAAACAAGTTCCAGCCCGAAATCGCCTTCAAAAACTATCCTGTTCTCCTTTAGGTCCAGGATCCTTATTTTCTGGGTTCCGCCCGCCTTGGAAGCAAAAGCCAGATATTGCCCGTCCGGTGAAACCGAAAGCGCATTTCCGGCCTGGGCAAAGCTGTCATACCACCTGCCTATAAGTTCTGTGGCCGTGCCTGTCTTAACGTCCAGAGCCATAAGCCCGGTATAATTTAAGGCATCACAGAGAAAATATATTTTATCCCCGCCCGCAGAGAAGACCGGCTTGGTATTATAAGCAGGACGGAGCCCGTCAGCTCCGGTAAGTTTTACGGCATAGTCCCGGGCTTCTTTCCTGCCTTTGGCTTGAGCGAAATATTTCTCTTTAAGGTCATATTGCCATTTTTTATCGAAATCGTTTATTTCAAGACCCAGCACTTTTTTGATTATCAAATCCTGGGTATTGGCAAGGTAGCCGAACTCTTTAAGAATAAGGCCAACCTTGTCCTTGCCGTAAGTTTTAGCTATATAGTCAAAGATATACTGCGCTTCCTTGTACATGAGCACGACATCACGGCCTTCTATATAATTAAAACTGCCCAGGTATTCTATCCCTTTTATGCGGTTGTTGAGCACGCCGTCCCGGAGCAGCATATCGGTAATAGAACTGTCATAGTCCTCGGCTTCGTATTCGGCCATGCCTTCCATTACCCAAATAGGGATAAAGAGGGCTTTAGCAAGCTGATAAGACTTTCCAAAACCTCCATAGAGGGATTCAAACTGCAGGGCATGGGTCATTTCATGCGTAAGAACTTCTTTCATGCGTTTCGGAGAAGTTACAGCCGGCAAAACCACCCGGTCCTTTAAAGGTTCCGTAAAACCGCCCACGCCTTCGTCTATCAGGTCAGCCGTTATGTTGGTTTGCTCAAAATCTATATTTGACGCGTAGATAAATATTTTTACCGGTACGGAGGGGAACACTTTCAGATCTTCGGTCAGCCGGGCATAGGATTCTTCGGAGCAGATGGCAAATTCTTTTGCCAGGTTTTCGTCTTTCAGCGTAAAATAGAGCTCGAAGTTGCCGGTGAGCAGCTCTTTCCATTCAAGCTGCTTGTAGTTTATCTTGTTCTTCCCGTAGGAAAGAGGAAAGAACAAGGCCGGAAGCAGTAACAAAAGGATGGTTTTTTTCAGCGTCGTTAACAAAGACAACTCCCTTTAAGTAAAAGACCTGCCCGGACAGGCCTCGCGGTGAGAACAGCACCCGTCACACTTATGCGCGTCCGCGCAGCCATCCCTGCCGGCCTTAACGCCGAAAGCCGACATTTTTTTGACTACTTTTTTGCTGCCGCATTTGATACAGATTACTTTTGACGTATCCGGGCTGCAGAATAGTTCTTCAAAATCTGTCTTGCAATTTTCACAGGTAAATTCAAAAAGCGGCATTTTCTCATTCCCCGTAAAGAAAACAAACGCCCTTGAAGAGAAACTTGTTCAGGTGGCCTTCGGTTTCTTCACTGCCGGAGATCAGGCTGAGAAAACTTGTTTTTTTCTTCTCATAAACAATGACGGGTTCGCCTTTAAGCCCTGCTCTTTCGGCGGCAAACCTGACCGCGTCTTCCTGGGTTCCCAGGTAATCCACCAGCCCCAGGCCGAGGGCCTGATTACCGGAGAAGATCCGGCCGTCTGCGATCCCGACTATAAAATTTCTGACATCCGCCGTTACCGGTTTTTCAAGGCCTTTTTTCCCTTTAAGGATCTTTGTTATTTTTGCTTCCCGGTTCCTGACAATGGTATCTATGAACTGTCCGTGGACATCGTCCAGGACACCCTGCATCAGAGCTTCCTCTTCGGAGGTCATTTTCCGGGACATAGAGCCGATATCTTTATGTTTGCCGGCCTTGATGGTTATTTGTTCGAGGCCGAGTTTCTTGAAAAGCTCGCTAAAATTGAAGTAACTCATGATAACACCCAGGGAACCGGTAACCGTTCCGGGATTGGTAAAAATATAATCCGCCGCGCAGCCGACGTAATACCCGCCTGAAGCCGCGACGCTGCCAAAAGAGGACACAACTATCTTTTTATTCTCTCTGGCCTTGTATATTTCGCGGTTGATCTCCTGGCAAACGGCCACACCGCCGCCCGGTGAATCTATCCGGAGTATTATTGCTTTTATTGAAGCATCATTATTGAACCTTTGAATACTTTCACAGATATTCTTTGAATTATAGAGCGGCCCGTAAATATTTACGACCGCGACTTTCCCGCCGCCCAGCATATTTATTCCTCCGGAAAAGTGCTTTCTGCCGAACGGGCATTTACCCGCGGACGCAAAATACGCGATATTCAGGACTATTATTATCCCCGCCAGGATCAGGACGAATTTCAGGATCTTTTTATTCTTTGTTTCCATTTATTTACCCTCTCCGCCTTCCGGTGCAGTGATCTCCGGCTGGCTGTCTGAAGCCGCTTCCTGTTCCCGGCTCTGATTAATAATATCCCCGAAGGTGCCTTTCCCGTCGCTGCTGTCGCTGTATTTTTTGAGTTCTTCGGCCTGCAGGCCCGCATGCAGCTGCTTGACGCTTAAAGATACTTTTCTGGCTTCACTGTCAAGCTTAACAACACGGGCTTCTTTAATATCATTTATTTTTACCACATCTTCTATCCTGGCCACCGGCTCATCGGCAAGTTCGGAAATGTGGATGAACCCTTCCAGGTCCGGCTGCAGTTCGAGAAGAATTCCAAAACTGGCAACTTTTGTAACCCGGCCCTTAACAACGGTGCCAACCTTGTATTTTTCAGGGATCTCGGCCGCCCAGGGATCGGGCGTGAACTGTTTCAAGCCCAGGTTTACCTTGCGATTGACCTTGTCTATGCTTAAGACCAGGGTTTCGAGCTTTTCACCTTTTCTAAAAACACCTTTTAAAGTGGAAAATTTTTTCGTCCAGGAAAGGTCCTTTTTGTTCAGCACGCCTTCAATACTGTTATCAAATTCCAGGTAGACCTTGGAACCCGAATAGCCGGTAACAACGCCGGTAATTTTCATATTGGGCAGGAATTTTTTTTCAATTTCCTCGAACGGATCGTGCTCCAGTTGTTTCAACCCAAAAAGGATCTTTCTGTTATTCTTATCCACATTAAGTATTTTTACCTTTATGGCTTCCCCGACGGCCAGCAGTTCGGAAGGATTTTTAACTTTTTTTGTCCAGGACATATCGGAAACGTGCAGCAGCCCCTCAATATTTTCATCTATCTTGATGAAAGCCCCGTAATCCACAATGTTTACAATTTTTCCGTTAATAACGGAACCCATCGGATATTTCTCTTCAATTTTCATCCACGGATCGTCTTTAAGCTGTTTTAGCCCCAGGGAAATTCTTTTCTTTTCCCTGTCTATCTTGATGATCTTAACGTCTATCTCGGAATCTATCGCAAGCACTTCAGCAGGATGCGCCACCTTGCCCCAGGACATATCGGAAATATGCAGCAGCCCGGTCACTCCCCCGACATCAATAAAAGCGCCGTAGGAAGTAATGGATTTCACTATGCCTTTCCTTATATCCCCTTCGGCCACGGTGTCCCAGAGCTGCTTTCTCTGCCTGCGGCCCTTATCAAGGACGGCCACTTTATGCGAAACAATGATCTCGCCTTTTTTCTTTCCGTATTTTATTATTTTTACCGGGATCACCTTACCGGCCGCATTCTCCACGCCGCCGACTTCATTCGCCTGGAATTGAGAATTGGGCAGGAAGACTTCAACGCCGATATCGATAATGAACCCGCCCTTAATGGGCCTCAGGATCTTGCCGTCTATGGCATCTTTGTTCTTATAAACATCTTCCAGGCCGTCGAGATTTTTCATTCTATCCGCTTTTATCTTTGAGAGTACCAGAAAACCCTGGGAATTTTCTATGCGGTCAAGAAAAACTTCTACTGTATCGCCTTCTTTTACGGTTATTTTTCCTTGCAGGTCGGTGAACTCTTTGAGGGGGATCATGCCGTCGGATTTGTAACCTACATCCACAAAAACACTGTCATTATTGATCTTAATTATTCTTGCTTTTACCAGTTTTCCTTCCTCAAGGCCTCCAAACTCCTCGGCCATGAGGGCGCTCATATCTAATTCTTCGCTGTTCCCTCCATTTTCTTTTTTGCCGGCAAATTCTTCAACCATAATGACTCCTTCCCCAACAACACAAATGTATTGTTCCTGTTAGGAATTATTTTTTTGCCCGGTCCTGCTCCTGCAAGCATAAAGTTTCTCATATCAGGCCGGTGCATTTATTGTTTTTATCACAGTCTTTATTATCCAATCCGGGGTAGAGGCCCCGGCGGTAACACCGGCAACTTTCTTACCCGTAAACCAGCTCTTTTTAAGTTCAAGAGCACCTTCTATATGATAAGTCGGCACGCCTCTCTCTTCACAAAGTTCAGCTAAATGCTTTGTATTGGCGCTATTTTTGCCGCCGACGACAATCATTATATCAACTTTGCCCGCCAACTTCAAGGCGGATTCCTGGCGTTTTTTTGTCGCGTCACAAATAGTATTAAAAACCCTTATTTCGGGTGCCTTATCCATAAGCAGGCTGACGATCTTTAAAAATTTGTCCATGGACTGGGTCGTCTGAACGACCACTCCGATCTTCCCGCACTTTTTAATTTTATGGGCCTCGGCGGAACTCCCGATAACAACAGCTTTGTTCCCCGTATAACCCAGTATCCCTTTGACCTCGGGATGATGAGCCTCTCCGATTATTACAGTTTGATAACCCTCGTGTTCCAGCCCGGCCGCCAGCTTTTGCGCTTTCTTAACAAACGGGCAGGTTGCATCTACAATATTCAAGGCCTTTCTGGCAAATTCTTTTTCGGTCTCCGGCGGGACTCCGTGGGTCCGGATGACCAGTGAAGCACCTTTGCCGACTTTTTTAATATTTGAAACGGCATGCACCCCGGCCTTCTCGAACTTTTGCACAACCTGCGGATTGTGGATCAGCGGGCCGTAAGTATAAATTTTTCCTTTTGCTTTAGCAGCGGCCTTCTGCGCCGTATTAATGGCCCTTTTGACCCCGAAACAAAAACCCGCGTATTCCGCCAGAATTACTTTCATTGTTTTCCCTCTACTTTTTGTTCCGGCTCCGGAGCAGGGACTCCGCCCAGTGCCGCGATCTTTTCCATGATCTCCGCCGCGACCCGCCGGTAATCCTGTTTATCCGGTTCTCTCCCGGTTACCGCCGCAATAACAAAAGGCCGGCCAAATGTAAATATTATTTTTTTGGGCCGGGGCAGCCGGCTTCCCCTGGGCATGGCTTCATAGGCGCCGGAAATATAACAGGGAACCACCGGCAGGCCCGCCTGCAATACAAAAAGCCCGATACCCGGTTTGCCTTCTTTGAGTTTTCCGTCAGTGCTTCTTGTGCCTTCGGGAAAAGCCACGAGCGCAATTTCTTCTTTTTTTAAGGCCTCCAGGGCGCTCTCAAAACCGCCGCGAAAACCGGCCCCCCGGTTCAGGGGAAGCGCGCCCACGCGGCCGAGAAAATACTTCAGGAAAATATTATTAAAAAGCGTGTCCCGCGCCATAAATTTGGTCTTTTTCCTGAAATACACCATGATCCCGATAGCGGGCGGGTCTAGCAAACTTACATGATTGGAGAGAATAAGACAGGAACCTTTTTTTGGAATATTTTCCAAACCCACGGCCTTAGCCCGGAAATATAGACGCAGAGGGACAGCAAGGAGCATTGCCCAAATAAATTTAAACATGCTTAAATATACTATAAAAGGCCGGTTGCCGCAAGTAAAAAAGCCCGGCAAAAGATCCGGCTGATGGCACGGATAAATAAAAGAGATGGCACAGATAGAGCCGTTTACCGGGCGAGCAAGCCTGCGGAGTTAATATACTGTTCTTGCGCCGCCGGCCAGATTACAAACCCAGACTTCTGTTTTCTTTCCCGCTCTTTTTGGGTATTCTTTCATGATTTTTTCTTGCAATTCTTCCACATTTTCTTTTCTTACTAGGGTCAGGGTACAGCCGCCAAAACCCCCGCCCATCATCCGGGAACCGATAACGCCTTTGGACCTGCTTGCTATCTCGACCATGATATCAAGCTCCCTGCAGGAGACTTCGTAATCCGTTCTCAAACTTTCATGGGTCTCATAGAGCAGGCGTCCGAGTTCCGGCATATCCTTTTTTATAAGCGCTTCCGCGGCGTTTTTTGTCCTCTCTATCTCGTAGATCACATGTTTTGCACGCTTTCTTGAAACTTCGTCGAGTTTTCCCTTTAAAGCCTCGAATTCTTTGCTGGAAACATCCCGCAGAGGTTTCCCGAGAAGCCCGGCCGCTTTCGCTAACTGCTCGCGGCGGAGATTATATTCCGAACCTGCTAGCGTCCTTTCTTTTTTTGTGTCGGCAAGCACTATGGCTATGCCGGAAAAATCCGCCGGGATAAGCTGATATTCCAGGTCCCTGCAATCAAGGAGCAGAAGATTTCCTTTCTTGCTCAGGGCGGAAGCAAACTGGTCCATGATCCCGCACATTACCCCTACAAAATTATTCTCCGCTTTCTGGCAGAGCTTTACGAGCTCCAGATCGGAAAGAATAAAACCGTTAAGGAGGCGCGCGGCATAGCAGGTACCGACTTCAAGCGCGGCGGAGGAACTCAGGCCCCCGCCCTGCGGGATGTTCCCGGAAAAGACGATATTAACGCCGTTCAATTTCAGGCCTTTTTCCTGCAGGAAATAGAAAACACCCTGGAGGTAATTGGCCCAGCGTTTCTTACCGCAAAATTTCAGCCGGTCCAGAGAACTTTCAAAACTTTCATTGTAATCCAAAGAAAATATTTTTATTTTATTGTCTTTACGGTTAGAGGCGGCAAGCAGTATTTCGCGGTCCACGGCGGAGGGCAGGACCAGGCCGCCGGCGTAATCAACATGTTCCCCAATAATATTTATGCGGCCGGGGCCGGCAACCAGCAAGGGGCTGCCGCCTTCCGGATAGAGTTCCTTAAATTTCTTTTTTAAAATAGCAATGCGTTCCTGCATTAGAACTTTACCCTGAGCTTCCTTAGTTCCGCGGCTTTTTCCTCCGCCAGGGTGTCATTTATGAACGAACCCGCTCCGGCCTCGCAGCCGGCAAGATATTTCACCTTTTTTTCCGTTCTATAGGGAGGATAGAACTCCATATGCCAGTGGGTATATTCATATTTTTTTCCGCCGGTCGGCGCCTGATGCATGAGCATGATATAGGGGAAGGAAAAATTAAAAAGCCGGTCATATTTGACCAGCACTGTTTTCAGGAGCAAGGAGAGTTCTTTCATGTCCTTTTCGGTAAAATCAAGGAGCGAGCTTTTATGCTTTTTTGAAAGGATATTCACTTCGTAAGGAAATCTGGAATAGAACGGTACAAAGGCGGCAAAACCGGCATTTTCCGCAACCATCCTTTTTTTATTTTTTTTCTCGGCTTTTAAAATATCACAGAAAAGGCATTTTTTATTTTTGGCAAAGTATTTTTTCGCCGCGGAAAGTTCGGTTTTTACCTTGGGAGGTATGAACGGAAAAGCGTAGATCTGGCCGTGCGGGTGATGCAGGGTCACGCCTGTGATCTCACCCTTGTTCTCAAAGATATAGACGTATTTTATGAACTTCCTTGCCCCGAGTTCCCTGTACCGGTCCTGCCAGACCTTGACCAGCTTGTAAATTTCCTCCACCGGCTGCGCCGCCAGCGTAGTCGCGTGCCGGGCCGTATAGACCACGACCTCGCAGATGCCCTGCGCGGGCGCGACCCTGTATAACGCATTACTGCCGACGGCCGGTTTTGGGGCATTTCGCTGGAGCGAGGGGAACTTATTCTCAAAAACAGCAATTTCGTAGCGGTCTTCCGGTATCTCGGTGGGAAATTTCCCCTTTTTTGTGGGACAGAGCGGGCAAAAATTCCTTGGAGGCAGAAAAGTCCTGTCCTGCCTGTGCGTGGCGGTTATAACCCATTCTTCCAGCATTGGATTCCATCTTAACTCTGACATCCGTAACAGCTCCTGTTTACTTCTTTTCCTGTTTTTTAAAGTATTCCAGGGTTTCTTTTATGCCTTCTTCCAGGCAGGTCTCCGGTTCCCATTTAAGGGCTTTTTTAGCTTCTGCCGCGCCTAAAATATTTTTCCGGATATCCCCCGGCCTTGCCGGGCCATGGGCCGCTTTTCCTTTAAAGCCGGCAGTTTCAGCAATTACCTTATAAAGTTCATTCACATCCACGCCCCTGCCGGTGCCGATATTCAAGCTCCCGCGGTAGCGGCTTTCAAGCGCCAGAAGATTGGCGCGCGCCACATCTTTACAGTAAACATAATCCCGTACATATTTGCCGTCCCCGTTAATAACGGGCGCCTTGCCGGAAAGCAGGGACCTGGAAAAAATAGCTACAACACCGGCCTCGCCGTGCGGGTCCTGTCTCGGCCCGTAGACATTGGAATACCGGAGCGCCGTGTAATTCAATTTGTATTCCCGGCTGTAGAACCGGATATAATATTCGACCGCCATCTTGGAGATACCGTACGGCGAACAGGCCTGTAAAGGGAATTTTTCGGTGACCGGGAATTTGTCCGGCTCGCCGTAGACCGTCCCGCCGGAAGAAGCGAAGATAAATTTCTTGACCCCGTTAAGCCTCGCGAATTCCAGAAGATTAAGGGAACCCGTGATATTGGTTTCCGCGTCAAACAGAGGGTCCCGGACCGAAGCCGAAACGCTTATCTGCGCCGCCTCGTGGATAATGTAGTCGGGCTTTTCCTTCCTGAGGATCAGAGTGGTTTCACGGCTTTTAATATCCGCTTTGTATAACTCTGCCTTTTTATTGACATTACCGGGTTTACCGGAGGAAAGATTGTCTATTACCGCCACTTTATAATTATTTTCAATTAAAATATCAACTATATGCGAGCCGATAAAACCCGCGCCGCCTGTAACTATTACTTTCATTTTGCCCCCTTTTTCTTTTTTCGGGAACTTTTTTTTGCCTTAGCCCAGCTGTAATAAACAAGATACCTGCCATCCTGCAGGTTAACCGTCTTTTTATTGAGTTTTTTTGTTTTCATCTTTTCCTTCTTTTCAAAAAAGATACTTTGCCTTTGTTGAGAGCTGTAAAAAAGACACCGGGCCGCTAATGCAAACAAAGACACTGGATCGCTGATGCAAACAAAGACACTGGATCCTCGATAGGAACACTCGAGGATGACAGAAAAATTGTCATTTTTCTGTCACTTTATACCTTTGACCTGCTTAATATCCTTCAATGATTTTAGACCTTACAAACCTTATAAACTTTAAAAACCTTAAAAACTTCGTTCCACTACTCTATCCCGTATTCTTTCATTTTGCGCCACAAGGTAGAACGGGAAATACCGAGTTTTTTTGCGGCAACAGTATGGTTATTCAGGGTTTTCTTCAGTGTTTCGCTGATGAGGCGTTTTTCCATTCCGGCAAGGGTCTCAAAACCAAAACCCGGGAGCTCCGTGTTTTCAAGCCCGCCGGTTTTTGAAGCTTCCAGCAGGGCCTGCGCCGGCATTCCTGAAGGCAGGTCGGCTTTTGTGATCGCGCCCTTTTCCGAAAAAATAATAGCATGCTTGACTATATTGGAAAGCTCCCGGATATTCCCGGGATAATCATAATTCATCAGCGTGGTAATTACATCATCAGCGATGGTGATCACGTTCTTATCATACTCCGCGTTATATTTTTCCATAAAATAACGTATCAACGGAAGCACGTCGTCGCGTCTTTCACGCAGCGGCGGAATATGTATCCTCACCACGTTCAGCCGGAAGAAAAGGTCTTCCCGGAACCTGCCCGCGGCTATTTCTTTCCAGAGGTCTTTATTGGTAGCGGCTATTATCCTTACGTCTATCTTTTTGGATTCAGTTTCTCCTATCCGCCTTACTTCGCCGTTTTCCAGGACCCGGAGCATCTTGGATTGCAGGGCAAGGGACATATCGCCTATTTCATCAAGAAAAATAGTCCCGTTATTGGCTTCTTCCATGAGCCCTTTTTTATCGGCAGTAGCTCCGGTATAGGAACCTTTTTTGTAGCCGAAAAGCTCGCTTTCCAGAAGATTTTCCGGAATAGCCGAGCAGTTGATGGCAACGAAAGGCTGTCCGGCGCGCTTGCTTGCCCTGTGGAGCTCTTCGGCAAATACTCCCTTACCTACCCCAGTTTCACCCGTAAGCAGGACAGTGGAATCAGTAGGAGCGACCTTGGCAATAATATTATGGATCTTTTTTATTGCCTGGCTTTTTCCGACTATATTATCGTCTGGTAGCATTATTACTCCGCCGAGATCCGTTCTTTGAGTTTAAGAAAGGTTTTTTCGCTTACACCTTTGACCTTTTTGAGTTCTTCGATAGTTGCGAACTTTCCGTGTCCGGTGCGGTAAGCAAGTATATTTTGCGCCGTCTTTTTGCCTATATTCGGCAAAGAATCCAGTTCCTCTGCTCCCGCGGTGTTGATATTTATCAGATAATAACTGAGGATTGCGCGTCCCGGGGGCCTGGTTCCGGCCGTGTCCTTAAAAGGGGCTCTAACCCAAAGATAGGCCAGCAGGCCCGCAAAAAAAAGCGCTAAAAAAATGAGAGAGAGTTTCTTTGCCATTAACCGTTAAATTTGTTCATAGAGGCCTCTACGGAATTCCCGGCAAGCAGAAATTCGGCGGCTTCGGCCGCTTTGCCGACAGCTTCTTGCAAAACCTCTTTTTCGTCTTTACTAAAATCCGAAAGGACATAGTTGATCACGTCCTTGGGTTTGTCCGTCCGGGAGATGCCGAGGCGGATGCGTGTAAAACCCGTATCCGCCAGGCAATCGATTATTGACTGAACGCCTTTATGGCCGCCGCTGCTGCCGCCGTGCCTGACCCGGAGTTTCCCCAGCGGCAGGTCCAGGTCGTCATGGATCACCAGCAGGTCTTTTACGGTAGCGTTAAACTTAGTAAGCAGGCATTTCACCGCGTCGCCGCTTTTATTCATATACGTCTGCGGCTTGGCGTAGAGCGTAGCCTTTTTTTCTCCAAGGAGCGAAAAGCATTCCTTGCGCGATAACTTCAAAGCCAGGCGGCCCGCGAGTTCATCCAGCACCATAAAACCCGCGTTATGCCGCGTGTTTAAATACTTCGCGTCGGGATTGCCCAGCCCAATAACCAGCTTCATTTTTTAATTTCTTTTTTGGCTTCTTCTTTAGCTTCGGCTTTTTCCTTGCTCTTGCCTTCTTTTTCTTTTTCAGCGGCAAGCCGTTTTTCCTCGCGTTCTTTCTCGCCGATAACTTCAGGGCCGGTCGGCGCTTCTTCCGCGACTGCGCCGGGTACGGGTTCTTCTTCGACCTTAACAACACTGACAATGACCACGACATCTTTCGGGTTATCGAGCAGTTTAATGCCCGCGCCTAATTTCAGGTCGCCGACATGTATGGAATCATTAATAGCCAGGCCGGAAACATCAAGCAGTACCGCTTCCGGAAGGTCTCCGGGCAGGCCTTTCACTTTCAGGGTTCTTAAAGGCTGTTCAAGCACCCCGCCCAGTTTGACGCCGGGAGCTTCACCCACGATCCGGGTTTGAATTGAAACAATAATTTCTTCTTTCATATTGACCTTGTAAAGATCCACATGGATGACCTTGCCCGTGACCGGATGCACCTGTACTTCCTTGAACATCGCGGTAACATCCGCCTTGCCGTCCAGCTTGAGATTGACCATAACATTACGGCCTCTCTTGGTGGAGAGCACCGCGCCCAATTCCTTGGCATCAATGGCAAGCGCTGTGCCTTCTTCTTTTTTACCGTAAAGGACCGCAGGGATCTCCGCTTTTTCCCTTATTCGATAAGCCGCGTTTCTGCCTCTTTCCTGCCTTACTTTTGCTTTTAATTCAACTTGTTCCATATCTCCTCCTGAAATTTTTTCTTTTAGCCCGGTTCAGCGAAACAGTTTGGTTACCGAAGTCTCATGGTGAATGCTCTTAATAGCTTCGCCCAAAACCCCTGACACTGAAATGACCTTTATTTTTTTGATATTTTTGGCTTCTTCCGATAAAGGAATTGTATCCGTTACCATGACTTCTTTTAAGACAGAATTCTTGATCTTGTCCAGCGCCGCGCCCGAAAAAACGGCATGCGTAGCGCAGGCATAAATATCCCTGGCGCCGTGTTTCTTGAGAAAATTCGCCGCTTCCACCATCGTGCCCGCGGTGGAGATCATATCATCGGGAATAAGCACATTCTTACCGTTAACATCTCCTATCAGCGACAGCGCTTCCACTTTATTTGAATGATACCTTCTTTTGTCAACAATAGCTATTGATGTCCCGAGCCGCTCCGCAAAACTCCGTGCCATCTTGGAGCCGCCCATATCTGAAGCCGCAACCACCAGGTCTTTAATTTTTTTCTTTGCGAACTCCCTGGCCAGCACCGGTTCCGCGATAAGGTGATCGACCGGTATGTCAAAGAAACCCTGGACCTGCGCCGCGTGAAGGTCCATGGCAATTACCCTGGAAGCCCCCGCGCTTGTAAGGAGATTCGCGATCAATTTAGCCGAAATGGCGACCCTGGGCTGGTCTTTCCGGTCCTGCCGGGCATAGGAGTAATAAGGAATAACCACCGTGATCCTTCTGGCGGACGATCTTCTAAAAGCGTCGATCATGAGGAATAATTCCATAAGATTCTCATTTACCGGCGTGCAGGTCGGCTGGACGATGAAACAATCCGCGCCGCGGACATTGTCGGCGATCTTAACCCAGCTTTCGCCGTCGGGGAACTTTCTTATTACCATCCTCCCGTGAGAAACCCGCAAGTACTTGCAAATTTTATGAAAAAGTTCAGGATTCGCACTGCCGCCAAAGACTTTTAATTTATAATTTTTTAGAACCAGCATCAGCGCCCCCTTTTATCAGTTATTCTTTTTTTAAGGTATTTTTCGGCGGCTTTAAGACGGGCTGTATCATCCACGCCCATAACCTCGCCCGGATTTTTCACCGGAGCCGTACCGATCCTGCAGCCTTTTTCTTTTAAGATCCTGACCGCGTCGGTCAGATAATACTCGCCTTTCAGTTTATTCTTTTTTATCCGGCCCAGCGCGAAGGAGAGCATTTTTGCGTCAAAGCAGTAGATCCCGGTGTTTATTTCTTTTATCCTTTTTTGCTTTGCCGTAGCACTCTTCTCTTCTACTATGCCGGCTGCCTCGCCCTTTTTGTTGCGTATTATCCGGCCATAGTTGAAAGGATCCCTGACCCGGGTAGTCACGAGCGTAACTTTATTCTGTTCTTTGTTGTGGGTTTCAATAATGCTCTTCAGGGTCCCCGCCGTAATAAGCGGCGTGTCGCCGCAAAGGATCAGGATATCTCCGCTGTAATTCTTGAAATGATAAGCAGCGCTTTTTACGGCATCCCCGGTCCCCAGCAGCTTCTTCTGAACAGCGGTTTTAACCCATTTGGGAAGGGCCTTTTTTACAAGAGCCCTTTTATAACCGACAACAACTATAGTTTTTTCTATTTCTTTCAAAGAAAACAGCTGTCCCAAAATATGCAAAATCATTGGTTTCCCGCAGACTTTATGCAAAACCTTAGGCAGGGTGGATTTCATCCGTTTTCCCATACCGCCGGCAAGAACTACTGCAAACATAGGTAAGTATTTTAGCGGATTTTTCGGGAAAAATCAAGGGAAATTGAGTATACTGTTCCTTTTTAAAACACTTTGCCATTTTGTATTGAAATTGCAATACTTTCCGGCCGGGTTTAGCCCTGTTTTTTTTGTGAAAAACAAGCCCATTTCACCGTGAATAACTTCCAGCCGGAGCCCGTATTTTTTGCTTTTTTTGACCGCTCTCTTGAAGAGTTTTAGGGCGGCCCCTCTTTGGCCTTCATTTCTTTTTATTTCACCATCTTGCAGAACTATATAAACAAGCCCCCTGTGATCCGCGGCTTTCTTGAACAGGCCGCCTGCTTTTTTATTCAGCCGGGCAGCTTCCTTAGTTTTCCCCAGGCAAAGAAGGGTATTCGCGCGGCCCCAAAGGACATAGGCATAATTTATCTCATCGCCAAAAGACCTGTAATATTTCCCGGCCTTTTGATAGAGCGCGTTCGAGGCGCCGTAATTACCGAGCATCCTGTTCGCGCTGCCCAGCCCGCAATTTGAGTAGGCCAGCCCGAAAACATCCTTCCTGCTCCTGAAGTATTTATTGGCGGCCTTATAGCATTTTAGAGATTCCTTAAACCGGCCCAGGATACGCAGCGTCCCGCCCCGGCCGCAAAGCGCGTAAGCAAGCTCTTCCTTATTTTTTGTTTCCCTGTAAAGCGCGACCGACCGGTCAAAGGCCTTACCGGCCTCCTTCAACCTTCCTGTTATCCTGTAAAGCCCGCCCAGGCACCAGAGAGAGTAAGCGGCCCCTTCGTTGTCACCCAGCGATTTGTAGATCCTGCGCGCTTTTATAAAACACTCTGCGGAGGTTTTATAATTCATAAGCGCTCTAAAAGTCATGCCCCGTCCCATCGCAATATCCGCGGCAGGGGCCGGGGCTTTAAAAATATACCGGCCTGCATCGTCGTAGGCCCGCCGGGCCGCATGATAGCTGCCGGTCATTCTCAGCATATCGCCGAGGCCGTAGTAAGCTTCATAAGAGGGCACTTTTCCCGTTTCAAGCGCGTAGTACTTCGCGGCCTCTTTAAATTTTGAAAGGCCCCTCAACCTGTCCGCTTTTTCCAGATAACTTTTCATTTTTCCCTTTTGAAGGATATATCCTGTTTTTAATATGTTAACATTTCATTTTTTCAAAGTAAAGTCAATTGAGGTTTTGTGTGCTCTCTGAAACATAAGTTCTACTTTTAGATTGCTTCGTCATCTAATCGCGTCTAACGCCGCATTCCTCGCAATGACAGCTGAAATTAATTAAGAAAAACAGGACAGGAATTTTTGACCGGCTTATTTTTGGCTTTACTAAGAATAGTTCTTCCTGTAAAATGTAACTATGCCGGTAAAGCCTGACAAGTGGATAATAAAGATGGCAAAAGAAAAGGCGATGATAACGCCTTTCGCGGAAGCACAGGTCAGAAAAAACGTGATCTCTTTCGGAGTGGGTTCTTACGGCTATGATTTCCGGATCGCGGACGAGTTCCAGCTCCCGAAAAAACTTCCTCTCCTGGACCCTAAGAATATCCTGCCGGGAATGTTCGGGACAAGAAAAGCCGCGTATTGTATCATTCCTCCGGGCTCTTTTATTCTCGGCAGATCGGTCGAGTATTTTAAGATCCCGCGGGAAATAGTCACTATCTGCAGCGGAAAATCCACCTACGCGCGGGTCGGGGTCATAGTAAATGTCACGCCTTTTGAACCTGAATGGGAAGGGTATGCCACGCTTTCTATTGTAAACGCTGGGAATTCACCTGTAAAGATCTATGCCAACGAAGGAATCGGCCAGCTTATTTTTCTGGAAGCCACCGACCTTTGTGATATTTCCTACGCGGATAAGAAAGGCAAGTACCAGGCGCAAAGTTCGATTACCCACGCAAAACTTTAGTTCTCTTTTAATATTTTACTTTTGTAATTTGTTGTCGTTTGTTAAAACTCTTTAAAAAATCCCAGCGAAATACCGTATTTTTGATACAAATCAACAACATTTAAATAATTTAGCTCTGTAAAAACTCCGTAATCGCTGCCTATCCAGCTTCTATGTTTAAAAGAGAGATATAGCGATTTTTCCGATATTGCCATGTAGGAGTCAATATTGGCCGGCAAAGATTTAAGTTCCCCGTAAGAAATATCAAAATAAGTCCACTGTTCACCCTCTTTTCCGCAGCCAATACTTAGCAGATTGGAAAATGAAATTGTTGTTCCGGGGTTACTGAAATTCAAGAAAAATCTGTACGTAAATATCCAAGAATCAAGATAAACCGATAATCCTGTTGAAAGAAGAACATCATTCCTCAAGTCATAATACCAGATATAGGTAAATCCCAGAGGAAGAATAAAGGCCTGCTTTTCTCCCAGCTTAAAATTAAAATCATTGTCAAATCTTACCTTCGGAGTAATAACAACATTTGTACCCGCCGATATCGAGGTAAAGGTAAACATATCACGGGACCAGTCTTTGTATCCTCCCACGGCCACCAATATTCCACTTCCTTCATTTCTCGAAAAATAACTGAAATCTGAAATTAAATTAAGGTCCTCAGAAATTTTCTGAGAAAAACCCAGAGTTCCGCTTCCCCAGTTGCCGTAGACATCTTTTGGAGAAAGGTATTCATATAAGCCGCTTACTTCAATCCGCGATGGAAGGGCAATATATTCGGCAAAGACCCCTCTTCCGGCACAAAACAAACATAGCACAATAAATGCTGTTGTAATATTTTTTTTTATCATATTCATTCCTTTAAAAATAATTTAATCCCGTTTTGTTTACCGCATTTTTAAGAGGGTCATTTCGATTATTATTCTTTGTTCCAAAGGCAACTCCGCCATTTTATCCTTATGTTTTGCCCCGTATTTGTTCCATAATTCGCTGTTTTTTATTTCATCATTACCGTCAAGAATCCCGTATAATATCACGAATATTTGAGAAAATGAATCCGGATAAAATATATTCTCATTTATATCGTTTTTAACATTTCCGCTGAGACCCCAGTAAAAATGTTTTTCCTTTTCATTAAATAGAATGCCCATAATACCCTGTTTAATTGCTTCCCGCACAACCTGATAATACTTAGCTTCACTCCCTGTAAGCTTGGCCATTTGACTGTAAGCTGCCAGCCCGCCGTAGCACTCGCAATTATCCATCAGATACTTTGCGTCAGTATCGGGCAATGCTTTTGTAAGCCCGTCCTTATCCTGAAGCATTGCTATTAAATAGGCAATATCAGTTATTTTTTCCCAGTTATTCTTAATAATAGACGGATCATTTGTTTTCTTATAATAATCATTAAGCAATATCAAAAATGTTGCCGCGTAACTGTCCACGGAATCATATTTTTTATCCGTGCTTTCCGCTCCCTCCTGAGTAATATAATAGTCATACATACTGCCCGTCAGCCCGTTTTTGTCGGGATAATTAAGATGGTCAAAGTACCATTGAATATAATGTTTAACGTCATCTATATTTTTGCTCTTTTGGAGCATATAGATCGCGGTAATATTGTTAATGTAAGGATTAACGCCGCAACCTTTTTCATTTTTTAACTCATAATATTTCCACATCTTTAAAGCCGGGTTAATATTCTCCCCCTTGCAAGCAGTAAATAATACAAGACTAATTAATACTAACTGTAATATTCTGTTCATTGACCCTGTCCTTAACGGTTAAATAGTAATAGTCGGCGTCTTCACTGCTCGTCAGGTCCTCGCGTTCGATAATTTTATATTTGTTTTTTGGTATCGCCACAGTAATGTCGTTGAGGCCCTCCGAATTATGCAGAATAACAGATAATTTATCATTGTTTTGTACATAAGAGTATTCGGTTTTTAAATATCTCAGGATGAATCTCGCGAAATAGGACATCGGCTTGACAATTATTTTATTTTCGTCCTGCAAGCTTTCAATATGATCAAGAAACCCCTTAAAAGCGTTTTCATACTGCGGCAATACATCTCTTAAATGGGAGTAAACCAGCCTGGTTGTTTTATTTTCATTAACATAATCCACCAGATTCACGAGCCAGGCCTCTATTTCGTTTGATTTGATACCTGCCTCGGACATCTCATATAACGACGCATACTTAGTATTCGACATTATCGGAAACGCTATTACTTTATCGGACACCATTTTGCCGCCGGCAAAAGTCCTGTTTGGAGCGGAGCCCGTATCCCCGGTATAGTAATATGCGATGTAATTTAAATCTTCCAATACTTCCGTATTTTCCGGCTGCGGGTACGCTCCTGCCGGGGCCGAATATTCATCGATATTATAGCTGATCAGTCTTTCCAGGGAATCCTTATTTTTCTTTATATAAAATTTTATTTTTTCTTTGTCAAACAGGTTTTTTTCTATATTATCCGCAAACCAATTATGCGCCCAACCTCCGTGACAGCCGATAGTTCCATATTTTTTCAAAATATCCACATACTGTCTTCCGCGTCCTTCCGCGTCAAAGCCTATCTTATCCCCGGCTGTATCCCTGAAATCTCCTGCGGTTATATGAATAGAACACTCAATGGTTTTTCTTAAAATATGTTTTTTCTCGGCACTTGCTACACTGGCATAATCAGGATTTGCATCTACGTGCCAATTGATCACCAGGCCGCCTTTTCCAAAAGGCGTATTCATCAGATGCGGGATCTTAACTATTTTGAACAGAAATGTCCTGAGTATTTCTCTTAACGGCATATCATCGCCGATCGTCTTTAAATATCCAAGCGGAATGTTCGCGTATAAAACATTGCCTTTATCCTGCTTTCTCACCACAAGTGCCGGATATTTTGATCTATCCGGCAATATGGAATAAGCGTATATTTCTTCAGTATCTATATGTCCGGTAAGTTCATTTCGAGCCGCAGGATACCTTAATCTCCCATAGGAATAGCCGCATAAAATATTCAGATCATCATATTTGCCGCGCGGAATCTGGAAATAATCTCCGCTTTTTTTATCACAGAATTGAAAATAACCCGTTTTATATGCTTGCTCTTTTTGTTTACCGTAAAGTATGTAATTTAACCCGGTTATTTCAGAAAAAACAGCATCATCAATGTATTGCCCTTTCGCATTCATTACACCTGCATTGTATATTACTGCAGCATTCCCGCCCGCGCCCAAATAATCCAGGATCCAGGGCCTGGTTTCAATTGGTATGTGCTGCGCGATGCTATCAGGAAATATTATGACCGGATTATTCACGGCTACTTTTTTGGCAGGTAAGGATATTAGCTGGGTTATTTCCAGGGATCTAAATGCTGTGCCTTCTTCCTTTAAAACACTTTCGTATGCCCTAAGCACATTTGGGGCAGTGCTTAAATTCACCGGATTATAAATAAGAAGAATATTAATACCGTTGTCTTTTAAAAATTCCTGCATCTTCTTATGTTTTACAAAACCGTAATAGACAATTGATAAACATACAATTACCAGCAGCAGCTTCATGATATATTTCATAAAGTGGTTCCTTTGCCTTCCGTCATTATATATCCATGAACAATAACATTTTCATAAAGTTGTATCTCTTTCTTTCCTATAACCGACCTTACCGAATCATAACTGCCCACTTCCACGCCCTTCAAGTAAATACTTTGCTGCGAATAAATATTCCCTGCCACGAATGAATTTCCGGACATATTAACTTGTCCTTCCACGAACACGCTGCCGAAAATTTCAACTTTTTCTTCCGTGTCAACAACAAAATTGCCGTTTATTTTGAGATTACCCCACAACCTTATCCCTTTTCTTATTATCAAGTCACCATTCACGGTAATAGATTTTTTTTCAACGTCCGGTTCTTGCCGGTCAGCATTTCTTATAGTTTGGGCCGTTCTTACCGGATTACCAAAAAGCCTCTTGAAGGAACATTGATTTTTAATATCTATCTGCCTATCGGTGGAAACAACAATCCCAAGATCACAATTTTCCATTATGCTTATATTACCCCCGGCATCCAGCCATCTTATCAGCTTCAAATTGGGGCGAAGAATAATATCTCCATCCGAAGCCAATGCCAAAATCGAACACCCCTCTCCGGCATCAACATTGCCGATCGAATATATTTCTTTATTGCACTTTACGGAATTTTTTATTACAAGTTTTCCTTTGTTGAACAGCACATAATTTAATTCGTTTGGAATAATATTTGTTTTTTCGGCGCTCACTCCGATTATTTCGGCTTTGGACATTTTTGACTCGCGAAACCACGCGGTTTTATTTGTCTTAAGAGAATTTTTAATAATTTCCCTGAAAGATTTTCCGAAGTATCTCGGATCCCTGGAATAATCCATATCAATAAACAGTTTTTCCGCGTCTTCTTTTTTAACAAGCTCGTAAAAAGCCGGAAGAAAAGGCAGCAAAATCAATATTATAAACAACAGGCTTATATATACTATCATTGTTTTGTTACCCTGAATCTTTCTGTTTTGACCCAAACAGTTGCTCTGCTTGTGACCAGATCAATAATTGCATCTACAAACCCCAAAGACGCGCAATACATATTAAAGAAAAAATTAAAAACCAGTACCGGCAGCAATCTTATTCTTTTTGTTGAACCATCCAGAAAAACAGCCAGGCCTATCTGATTAAACGGCGCAAAGTTACCGAAAGCTGAACATCCGACCGTGAAAATAGATATTAAACCAAAATTGAATAATATTTGTGCTTCACCGAGAAAAAACAGGACCATGGCATCAATAATTCCGGCAATTAAAAAAAACGGCATGGCATATACAAAAAGAAGAAAAATTCCGTCAATTTTTTCCCTTTTGGACAGTATCTTTGATGAAATAACAGGCAGTAAATACTTGAACATAACTTGATTGTGCCCTCTGGCCCATCTCCTCATTTGCCTTGCCCTGACACTCCAGGATTCCGGCACTTCTTCGTAACATTCCGCTCTATTAGCATAGACAACTTTCCACCCGTTAAGAAATAAGCGGAATGTTAAGTCAGTGTCTTCCGTAAGAAATTGGGGATCGAATTTACCCAGTGCTATGATCAGATCCCTTCTGAACCCTCCGACGGTCCCCCCGTATTGAGGAACAAGCAGCATATTGTACCTTGCCTGCTGGTCTATTTGATATCCTCCAGACCTTTCTATATCCAATATCCTGGTCAATAGATTCTTTGAGGCATTTACCGGGATAACCCTGCCCATTACCGCGCCAACTTCAGGATTCTCAAAACAAACAGCAATAGCTTTCAGAATGCCTTTTGGCGGCAGATAATCCGCGTCAAATATTATCATGAGTGATTTATCGGACATTTCCAGCACGTCATTTAAGGCGGCCGGTTTACCTCTTTTCATATTGTACCGGTGTAAAGGCCTGATACACGGATGTATTGCTGCGTAACTGTCAAGTATTTCTCTGGTCTTGTCCGTTGAGTGATCGTTAATAGGGATGATCTCCATCTGGCCTTCAGGGTAATCACATTTGATCAGAAGATCCAGTATGTTTGCGGCTACCTTTTCTTCATTATGCATGGGAACCACAATAGTAATTGACGGATATTTATTTTGTATAATATCCTGATAGCACATTCTTTGTTCGCCGTACATTCTGTTCATCGTAAATATAAAATGCCTGATCATGTATGAAATTACCATGATGACAAGAAATGTTGAAGTTCAGCGCTTCTTGGAAGAAATGCTAATTTAGCAAGTAGAGGGTTTTAAGGTTGTGCTCCGAAGGAAAGCAGTAAAAATCGATACCAAAGGAGCATGACAATGACAGAATCAG
>Ga0118677_10001109_pt1 | contig 57718 bp, 47 predicted proteins | sample AliMusrvi5mmetaG_FD_86154 | JGI IMG/M metagenome (GOLD analysis project Ga0118677, IMG submission 86154)
ATGTATATATAAAGAGAGGCCTACCAATTCAATGTTAACTAATTATATTTCCTTGTTGAACGGACTAGTAAAAGACATAACAGAAAAAGTTGGAGAACTTTCGTATATTGATGCTGAACAAGTAGCAGTTGGATTCAAGCGCTCACGCGAATCTGTATCAGAAGAAGTATGGGCAGAAATATCTGGTATAGAAGATGAATACAACGGAACAATACAACGTCGAGAAGGCAGAATAGAAAAATATTTTGCTCCAAAAACAATATTAATGAACGGCATTCCTATAAAATACGTAGTAGATTTTTATGTCCCAGTATTCTTTGGACTTACTTTTAAATTAAAACTCCTCACTGTGTTCCATGAGCTATATCATATAAATCCAAAATTCGATGGCAACTTGAGATTCTTTAAAGGCAAGGGATATAAACATGGTCCTTCTTTAGAGAAGTACGACAAATACATGGATTACCTTGTAGATAAATATTTAAAAATGGATCCTTCTGCAACTGAGTTCCTAGGTAGATGTCACACAGAACTCAGTGAGATATGTTGCAAAGGTAACTTGCCAAAACTCCCCAAATCCGAGCCTGAACTATTCAAGATCGTTTGGTGCTAGCACACTATTTTGTTCATTAGTTTTTCTTAAACCTTCTTTGTAAGTCATTTCAAACACTAGCTAGTTCTGCGTATGAAGAAGCTGGAATAGTAGTATTTGCAGGGTTTGGTGGTTACTCGACAGAAAGAAACACCAAATACTAAAGCAAATACACTATTCCAGCGATGAATAGCAGAATGAGCGTCAATTACACATGCAAGTATGACTTACAAAAAAGGTTTAAGAAAAGTTAGTAAATTTCATTGAGTTAGAGACTAAACGGTCCTGTATATTCTATAGTCGATGTGAGGGAATATGTTGTCGCGACTCTCTACTTCTGCAACAAAGTTCATATCTAGACGATAGTTCTTTATGCCATCGTAGATCTTGTTGAATCTGTAGATATGGTCTTTTTCTCTTTTGCATGCATATTCTACCATCGTGCCACTATTCATTATGAACGCCCAGTCTGAGCTTTGAGCCAACAATAGTTCCCTTGCAGCCTGGTTCAGCGCCCTAAATAGATTTTCATCTGGGTTGCTGTACATATTCGCAAGTTCAACCATCCTGTCTGCCATTGCGTGAAGATGTGGATAGATCCAATCGTTGGTACCATTCAACCAGACTTCATAGTAACCCTTGTTGCCCCAACTTGAACCTGCAGGTGTTGCCATTTGGTTCTTTGGATATTCTCTCAAATATTCCCACGGTGTTATAGTTTTAACTGTGTCCTGTTCCGTTGCCATTTTTCTTAGCAGTTGATTTATGAACATCGGGCCTTCGAACCACCAATGTCCAAAAAGCTCAGCGTCGTAAGGAGCAAGCACTATAGGTTTTCTCCTCATAAGCCCGAACAAATGGTCCACCTGCTTTTCTCTATTGAACATAAAGTTAGCAGCATTAGAACAAGCCTGTTCGTATGCAGCATGAGGATTATATGGTTTCTTGCTCTCTGTTTTGCCGGTAATGGAAAAATATTTTACACCAGTCATTTTTCTTATGCCGTCGGGGTGTATATATGGTTTTATGTATTCAAAATCTAGATCAAAGCCAGCATCTCTATAAAAATCCCTGTAACAAGGTGCTCCAGGATATCCTATCTCTGCGCTCCATACTTGGTGAGAAGACTCTGGGTCTCTACCAAAAGCAGCAACGCCACTTGGGCAGTATATTGGAGAGTAAACTCCATACTTTGGTCTGGAATCTGCATACATTATTCCGTGGGTATCTACAAAAAAGAATTTTAAACCATTGTCTGCAAGTATCCTGTCCAGCCCTGGATAATAAGCGCATTCACCAAGCCAGATCCCTTTTGGAGCAAAACCAAAAACATCTTTGTAATATTTTGCTCCCATGTAAACTTGCGCCTTTACAGCTTGTTCGTTCTGCTGCAACAGCGGTAAAAATCCGTGAGTAGCGGTACAGGTAACTATTTCAAGTTTGCCCATTTGAGCAAATTTTTTGAAAGCGTTTATAAGATTGCGACCATATTTTTCTTCGAACACGTATCTACAATTTAGGAACAGATCCCTGTACATCATTGCGAGGTGATGGAACTCTGGTTGATATTTTGTTCTTTCAACTTCTTTATAGGCAAGCTCTATCAATCTGTTAATATGCTTTAAATATCTGTCCTGCAATAAAGGATCATGCAACATAGACACCAACGTAGGTGTAAGCGTCATACTTATTCTAAAATCGATATTATCATTAATCAAAGAATCAAAAGTATTTATAAGGGGAATGTAAGTTTCTGTTATAGCCTCGAACAACCAGTCTTCTTCCAAAAAGTTCTCATACTCTGGATGACGAACGTACGGAAGATGCGCGTGAAGAACAAGTGCCAGATATCCTTTTGCCACCTTTTACCTCCACCCACTGCCGCTGCGACTAGACGGTGTTTTGGCCAGATCTATAAAATGCTCTATTACCGGAAGTTTTCCCCAAGCAGAGCCACCTAGGAATACTTCGAGACCACTCATAAAGCGTTTGAACCTTTCTTCTCCCATTATCAGCTTCAATAATCTCATGTCCTCTTCTGTAAAATCCTCTATGTCAGAAATAAGTTTGTTACCAAACTCGTCAACCAGCATCCAGAATATTTTGCCAGGGTCGACCATTCTATCCCTTGGGAAATATATAGCTTTTGAACGGTGTATTACATGGAAAAGACCGTCAGAAGATTTTAACCCTATATCTACAACTAGGTTCCTGTCGCCTTTGTAATGTCTGAGGTACCAATTACCTATTCTGTTAAATGCTTCTACATCCCACCATTCATTGGCATTAAGTCCATTGAACTCTACGTTAGTTACGTCATAGATCCTTATTGTGAGCTTGGAACCATAGCCAAACTGGTCGAACATTGAGTTAAGGGTGTCTTCCCTTACCTCCCAATATATAAAGGCAAATGTTGGATCTATTGGAAGTATTACTATCCTGTTGACATCGTAACTATAAGGAGGTTCCTCTGTTTCAAGAGGGTCCTTGTTATACTCGGTGTAGTGTGTATGAGCTCCAGTTTCATACTTTGTAAGAACAAGCTCTTCTCCAACATCTTTGATGTCCTTAACTTCCACTAGGGCTTTTTGTTTTGCGATCTTTTTTGTGATCTTTTTAGGCGCTATAACTTTTTTTGTAATTGTTTTTTTTACGACCACTTTTTTGATAACTTTTGCAGTCGTTTTCTTAGTAACGGGTTCTTTTATAATAGTTTTTTTTGTGACAGTTTTTTTAACGGTCGCTTTTTTTGCAGCAGACTTTTTTACGATAGTTTTCGCTACCTTAGCTGCAGGCTTTTTAGCCTTTTTTACAACTGCTTTTTTTACCGCCATTAAAATACCCTCCGAAACAAGGTGCAGTATATTGTTATTGTATCATTTTGCAATACAAAACCTAGTCGTTATATGATAGTGTCCCCACATGTCACAAAACCGACGTTCAGGCCTAATGCACATATCAACTATAATTAACAGGGCAGCAATAGGAAAAAACCCGCTCTACATCGTTGTCAAGAACTGGAAAAAGATAACTGGGGAAACTATTTTTAAAGTAACTTACCCTCTAAAAATAAAGAACGAGACCGTAATAGTTGGAGTTAAAACGCACGCCTGGCTGCAGGAACTGAATATGAGCAAGCAACTTATGTTGGATAACATAAAGAAGTTCACTACAAAAGTAACGGATGTTCAATTCACACTTGATATAAAAAAAAGGGATTAATCGGGATCTGCCGTCATCAACTCTTTTTGGAAATAGCTTTTACGAATTTTTTAGCACTTTCCTTATCTTCAAAATTGCCTTCAAGCTGAGCCTCGTAAGCTTTTTTGATTATCTTATTGAACAACGGGGAAGGTTTATAACCCATCTCTATTAGGAACTTGCCGTCCACAATTGCCATAGGTAATTTATTTTCTGCTACAAAATCCTTATATTCCTTTTTAAGAAACTCATATATATCCATTTTTTCGTGTGAAGCTTTGATGTCGGCGTAAATTAGATTAAGTTCATCCTTAAAAGTATCCTTGGCCAGTAGCATTTTTAATTTGCTCTTCCTCATTTGATCCGCTTTTCCAATACGCATATGGTTTTGTACAATATAGCAGACCTTTTTTATGGTCTTGTTCGGAAGTTTAAGCCTTATAAGGATAGCTTCTGCGAGCTTTGCACCCTCGTTATCGTGCCCGTTGAATCGGATGCGATCATCTTTATCCTTTGGCATTGTTATGGTCGAGGGTTTTCCTACATCGTGAAGCAGAAGGGCCCACATAAGCTCTTTAGTCTTTTCTTCTTCTTTGATATCTTTTGCAGCAACGTCAAGGGCGTACATTGTATGCCCCCAAACATCATACTTGTGGAATTCTTTAGGTTGTGGAACACCTTTCATTGCACTTAATTCCGGTATAACGATTTTTAATATATCTAGATCGTTCAAAATATTAAGTGCGATAGATGGTTTTTTTGTCATTAATATCTTTTCTAGCTCATCCCGTAAACGCTCTGGGCTTATGCCTTTTAGGGGATCTTTTATTTGAAATAAAGCTTCATAGGTTCCCTTGTCTACCGCAAATTCAAGTTGGGATACAAAACGTGCACACCTCAAAATACGAAGTCTATCCTCTTCGAATCTTTTGATAGGGTCTCCAACAGCCTTTATAATACCGGCATTAAGATCATCTAAACCACCAACATAATCATAAAGTTTACTTTCTATGGGGTCCCAAAAAAGAGCATTAATGGTGAAATCCCTTCTGCTTGCATCCTCTTTTGGGTCAGAAAAAGTTACATAACTTGGGCGTCTTCCGTCCTCGTAGTCAGAGTCTTTTCTGAAGGTGGATACCTCAAAGTTATGATCACCATTTGCAACAATGCAAACACCGAACTTTGCTCCAACCGGATATGTTTTTTTAAAAAGTTTTTGTATCTCTTCTGGAGTTGCGGAGGTTGTAATGTCTATTTCTTTTGGTTTTGAGCCTAAAAGTACATCCCTGACGCAGCCACCAACAAAAAAAGCAGTATGCCCATTCTGTTTTAGTGTATTAACTATTTCAACTGCTTTTGGATATACAATTATGTCAAAAGCTCCCACTCCGAACTTGTAATTAAGGACCTGTGATCTTTCTTTTAGCTGTGGTTTCATATGAATCTCCACTTTTCGTCCTTAACTATCCAGCCTTGTTCAGCCACGTAGTCTAGAGAAAGGGCAACATGATAATCCCTGCTCTTTTTAACATCAGAGTGTACCTTTATCAACATCGTTACACTTCTGGAGCGACCCTGCCCTGCGACCTCTATGTCCTCGAGGTCCAGTTTATGATTTTTTGAATACTTGGTTGTAGGCATCCATTTGTTATTAACAAAACTTAAGATGGAAGTAATACTGTCTTCTGCCGGTACGGTAACAACTTTCCCGTCAACTGTTGGGTAGATCCTTTTCCAGCCGCTGTTAGTCTCAGACATAACAAACAAAGTTATTTCGCTTGGATCTATTGGTGTGGAAAAAGTAAGGTAGATCGAATTCCCTCCCTGTGGTGACACAACAACACTTTTTACGTAAGCATCTTTATAGGGGTAAGCATGCGAAGGAAAAAATTCCGAGAAACTACGTCCATAATCCTTGCTAACCATGTTGTCCGCTATCAGCCAGCCTTCTTCTGTAACACCTATCTCATATTTTTTTTTATCCAACTTTTTTAATCTGAACCATTTTCTGCCATTAAAAGATGCAAATACCCCAACAGAAGAAGAAACATAAATGGTCTTATCTATGTATGGACTTACAAATGTCTTTTCCTTTTTTAAGTTAACTACTTGTTCTATAGAGGCTGGTTCATATTTTGAGGAATCTGTGTCATCCTGCGAATACTTAAGCACCTCCGATGGAACTTTATAGATCTGTCCATTGAACATTACACTGCTTTGCGAGGACTTGGTTAAATTAAAATACTTGTACTTGGACCCTTGTATTGCAGCATCTGATCCCTCAGCAGCCTCGTATGGGTCTTTTTTTAGGTCACAGGTCTTGGACATTAAAAGATCCTTTCCTTGTATGCTCACACAATCTGACCTAACGAAGCCTTTTAGTTTTTTGTTGTTGTCGAACAGCTGATACCAGTTTGACGCCTCTGTTGACGTAACGATGACATCAGATGTCTTAGGTATCTTTTTATCGCCAACATTAACGTCCTTTATAAAAGACACCTTTGCCTGCAAAGGAAGGGAGGCCGCCACAAGCAGAACAGCTAGAAATGATCTCATGAGCATAAAAGTATAATAAAAAACGGGAACCGGCAATCTAAACTAATTTATGCTTGCAGAGTTATCTTTTTTTATAAAATTTCTGTTGTCCAACTTGCCTGTGTAAGTAAGATGGTTCTTTCCTATGTGGTGGTCGGTATCAACTTCCGGAAGACCACCATAATTTTCTGCCCAGATCTTGTCTGCATATTCTTTCCACTCAGTAGCTATTTTATCTACTTCTGCAGCAAGTTTTCCGGTAAGTAGGGTCTCTCCACCAGGCTGAGACGCTTTTGCACCGAACCTTTTAACGTGATCCCTTAATACTTGTGGTCTGTCTATGACCATACATGGGCGCATAGGGTTGCTCATTTCTCCATGTCGGCTTCTTATTGCTCTGAAGAAATCAGACATTACTGCTTCTTTTAAAGGTTTATTCAAAACGTTATCTACAGAGAATTGCGAGAATACGCATGGTTCTACGTCGCCAGCTGCGTTTATATGGAAATAAGAACGTCCACCAGCTATGCAACCTCCAGTTAATATACCGTCGTTCCAAAAGTCAGCAATAGCTACATCTTTTGTTTTTCTAAGCTCATTTATTCTATTCCATCTGTATGCTCTTTGGGATGGGGTCGTCATAAGATCTGTATCCGGTTCCCTTCCTACAGGCATGTAGTTGAAGTACCAACCTATGCTAGCACCCTTGCCAACCATCATGTCAACGAATTCATCTGACACAAGAAGTTCATTGTTGAACTTAGTTGGTGTAACTGAGTAACCAAAGAAAACTCCGTTCTCTCTTAGTTCGTCCATAGCGTCCATTATCTTCTTATAAGTTCCCTTTCCACGTCTAGCATCTGTTTCTTCTTCGTAGCCTTCTATGGATATGCAAGGAACAACGTTGCCAAGCTTTGCTAATCTTGGAGCAAGTTTTTTTGTATGTATCAGAGTTCCGTTGGTGTAGGTCATGAACATCATATCATTATGCTTTTCGAACAGCGTCATTAGATCTTCTCTTGCATATGGTTCACCACCAGAAACAACGACGTAGTATATTCCCATCTCTTTCGCTTCTGTCATGATCCTATCAAGTGTTGCAAAATCAAGCGCATCTGCTCTATCATAGTTAGCGCTATAACATCCTGTGCACTTTAGATTGCATCTCATAGTAGGAGAAATAACAAACAACAACGGAGAGCATCCATTTTCTGCTTCCATTTTATATCTTCTTTCTCTACCATTTATAAAATAGTTACCGACCATATTCTCTACCATTTTATTTCTTACTGTCGGTGCAAGCTTTCCCCATCTGTGCTTAAGCATCATCATTACGCTCAATATAAAATCTCTGCCCTCTGGGAACTTGACTATATCAAGTTGCTTTTTGCTCATTTTTTGAAGCATTCCATCCGGAAGATAGCTAATAACGTTTGCTGCTCCAAGGATGGCTTTGTTGATAAGTGCGTCTTTAAGTTTCATTTCTAATATTTCTCCTTTAATTAGTGTCTAATGACACTATTACAGCTAATTATATATGCAACACCCGTGCCATATGCAAAGTCATTAAATATCAAATAGTTACCTTTTTAAGGCAATGTTCCAGACTGAACTTATGTACCTGTGCGTGCACAAACTTTTGACAAAAAGGTTCCCTCAAACAGCAGTCTGGACAGGTTTTTTATAAAAAGCACCAAACAGTGCACAAAAAACCAACTATTTGCTTTTACAAATAATATGAATACAGCATATGCTAATGACATGTCGGATAGACAATCAATAAAAAGAGCCCTTTTAATATTCAGTGGTGGAACTTTTTTAAGTAGGATCACGGGCCTAATAAGAGACATTTCTGCTGCTGCATTCTTTACTAGTAGTGAGAACGATATGTGGGTAGTCGCTTTTAGAATACCAAACTTGTTAAGGGGTATTCTCGCTGAGGGGACAACCAACATGGCCGTTGTTCCAGTCCTTACGGATGCCCTAAAAGAAAGCAGGGACAAAGCAAAAAGGGTCGGTAATTCCATTTTTACTGCATTCCTTTTTATATTACTTGCTGTAAGCATATTGGGAATTATTTTTACCCCACAAATCGTAAGATTGATGGTGCCTGATTTTGCGAACACACCCGGGAAATTAAGCACTACAATAGAACTAACAAGGATAATGTTCCCGTACATTTTACTGATAGGTCTTACGGCGTTTTGCATGGGCTCGCTGAACAGCATAGGACACTTTTTTGCATCATCTATACACCCCGCTTTTTTAAATCTTTCTTTGATATTTTTTGCTTATACAAGTTACATGTATGAACCACGCGTTAAAGCTATAGCTTATGCAGTAATAGTAGGCGGTATACTCCAATTATTGATACACGTGCCATATTTGAAAAAATATGATTTCATGCCACAAATAACATTCAAGTTCGAAGTAAAAGAACTGATAAAAACCTGGAAATTATTTGCGCCATCGCTGTTAAGCATTTCTGTAGTACCAATAACCGTAATGATGAACACCTATTTTGCGTCCATAGTAGGACCAGGTGCAATAAGCCACTTTTTTTGGTCTGATAGATTAGTGCAATTCCCAATAGGCATATTCGCAGTTGCACTAGGAACTGCAATACTACCAATTTTATCTCGCTGTAGCGACAACATAGAGCAGCTTAAATCAAACTATTCTTATGCCTTTAAAATATGTACCTTGTTCTTACTTCCTGCAACAGCTGGATTAATGGCGATAGCGCTGCCTCTTGTAAAAGTAGGATTCCAACATGGGCATTTTAATCAGGTTGATACCATAAGCACAGCAGGCTCGTTGTTCTTTATAATGCTAACCTTGTACCCCTCCGGCATCATAAGAATAACCGTTCCATTGTTCTATTCAATGAAGGATTCCTTAAGGCCCGCAATATTCTCGCTAATAGGCCTGTGTGTAAATCTTATAATATGTTTTTCTACCGTTAAATATTTTGGGATAAGGGGGATATCTTTTGCGGTGTCTGCAGCAAGTTTATGTAATGCTACGATGCTGTTGACTTATTTCTCTTATAAGTATTCTAAATTAAAACCAGCAAGTTTGGCGTTCATGCTAAAAATGGTAGCAATAACTGCTGCAACATTTATTGCTTCCTACGCCGTTGTTAGGTCAAGAGATTGGACCACTAGCGGAGCTTTTTTTCATGATGCGATGTATCTTTTTATAGCTATCGCAGCTGGGTTTGCAGCGTTCGCAGCTTTTTCTTTACTCCTTGGAATACGAAAAGAAGTACAAAAACCTTAATAATTTCAGATATTCTTACCTTTTTACTTGACAAAAATAACTATTAGTGAGAAAAAAGAAGTCTCGCAACATTCCTATCTCAGGAGGTTCAATATGAATAAAATTTTACTAGCAATTGCCGGCCTATTATTTTTAAGCATTAACGTTTATTCGCAACAACGTGCACAACCTACTACCACAAACACATACTATGATAATGGGGATCTAAAAACAGAAACGACGATCCAGTATGACTCCTCAAATAAGATAACAGAAAAAAGTGTGGCTAATTATTCATACTTTGATAGCAAAATAGTCAACAAAACTACCGTTACTACCAAATATGGAGCCTCTGAGCAGGAAGCAGAAATAACAACCGAAGAAATTCTGTATAATATGTTCGACAAAAATGACACTAGTGGAGCGAGAATAAATCCTTGTGATTACAATATCGGCGAAATGCTTCGCAAGCATATAACTACGTCTAAACTTATTGCTGGCGAACTAAGAGAAACATATAGTGAATCAGAAGTAGCCTGCACAAAGAACAAAGCGATCATAGAGAATGAATATGATAAAATGACAGGAAAACTCACGCAAACAATTACCAAAGAATTCATAAATGCGGCCATAGACAACTGCAATATCGTCAAGTATTCAGAAAAAGGAGCTACAGAGTCAGATATAACCTACCTTTACGGAACCGATGACAAAAATCTTTTAATAGTAACTGTATTTAGCAACGATAAAAAAGCAACAACCGAGCTAAGAAGCTATACTTTTAGCAGCGATTTTAGCACCTGGATTTTTGAGAAAAAAACAAAACATTCACTCAGTCCTTCTGAACAAAAAACAGAAGCTGAACTTATAAAGAAATTGGCAGATATTAAGTCGGAGTAATTTTAGCTCCTTATAATAGACAAAATATCGTCCCTAAGTTTTTCCATATCCTCTTTTGTGTAAGCCTCACAGTTCAGTCTAAGTAGTGGTTCTGTATTGCTTTTTCTTATATTAGCCCACCAGCCCTTGCTTACTAAACTCACACCATCAATATGTAAAACCTGATCTGCTTTACTCTTATATTTTGAAAGGACTTCATTAATTTTTGTGTCTGGGTCCTTAACTGTAGAATTTATTTCTCCACTTATGTGGTAACTTTTGGTTTCTTCTAAAGCTTTTTCTAGACTTATGTTTAAGTCGCTAAGCACCTTCAACAGCATAAGTACTGTAAGATTACCGGAATCAAAATATGCATCCTTGTATCTGAAATAATAGTGACCACTAACTTCTCCACCAAATTCTGCACCAACTTCTTTCATCAAAAGTTTTGCATAAGCGTGCCCTACTTTCCCCATAATTGTTCTGCCACCTAGACGGTGAACAGTATCGGTTACATAGCGGGAACACCTTACATCATATGCTATTAAACAACCTGGATGTTTTTTTAGAACTTCTTTTGCAAGAAGCCCAAGTATAAAATCCCCACTGCAAAATTTGCCTTTTCCATCCACAAAGAAGGCTCTATCCGCATCGCCGTCCAGGCCAACACCAATATCTGCTCCAATTTCTTTTACCTTTGCTTCAAGTTGTGTTCTGTTACGTGCTTCTAGTGGGTTCGCCTCGTGATTTGGAAAATTACCGTCCAACTCATAGAACATTGGTGTTACTTTTAAAGGCGAACCTTTTAAAAGTTTAGGCATAACAAGCCCGCCCATTCCATTACCAGCGTCTATAACTACAGAAAGTGGTTTTAATTCATCTGGTTTTACGATCGAATGCATGAAGTTAACGAATTCATCTAAAAGTTCTACTCTTTTGTGAACTCCCTTTACAGCAGCCTCAGAAAGATCTCCGGTCCTTACCAAAGTTTCTATATCCGCAAGACCACTTTCTAGTCCTATTGGCACTGCGTTCTTACGAACGAATTTAAATCCATTATATTGTTTTGGGTTATGAGATGCTGTAACCATTATGCCACCATCTGTACCCAAATATATTGATGCAAAATAAAGCATATCCGTGCTCGCTAGCCCGATGTCAAAAACATTAGCTCCAGCGTCTGTAAGTCCTTTTATCAAACTCTCGGACAAAGGGTTTGAGGACTCCCTCATATCTCTACCAACAGCGATAGTTTTTCCTTTTAGATAATAAACGAACGCACGCCCTATTCTATAAGCAAGCTCTGCATCTATCTCTTTTTCATATACACCACGAACATCGTACGCCTTAAAAGGATTAGCCATAACTTACCTCCAGAATGTGGATAATAATATCCATGGCCACTTTGCGCAAGTACATTAACTAAAAAATACTGGACACCAGAAAGGTGAATAATGTATATACAGTAGGTATGAAAAAAATATTACTGACAGCACTAATCGGGCTGGCCATATCCGCTGCAACCTATGCAGATGATGATGATTGGAGAAGTGGTAATGCTTTTGATCTGCTATCTTGGGGATCAAACTATAAATGCCATGTGAAGATAAACTACCTATTGGGCAGCGATGGAAAATTTACTGATATTGGAATTGATACTTCAAGCACAAATGACTGCAACCTTATAAAGCTAAGTACAAACACAGGCGCAGCCAAAGATGGGCAAAGCGGAGTGTTATTAACAAAGACCATGCTTATAGGCCTCAATTGGACCAACCCCAGTACAAACGCAGAAGTACTGAGCGAAATACAAGTAATTGAATATATGGACCCTACATCCAAAAAGGCAGTAAAGGCAGTACCTCGTGTTGTTATAAAAGGCGAATACACCTGCGCATTTGGCATTTTAACCTGCCACGTTCCAGAAGGTTCTGGGCTGCTTAATAGTATTTGACAACATCTGGGCTGCTCTGGTAGTATGCGAGCGGATTATTTTAGGAGGAACTGACAATGGCTAAAGGTAACAACACAGCTGACAACGTGAACAGAGGTAAACTTACAGTAAAGTGCCCTGCAACAAATTGCGGCAAAGATATGGAATTCGTAAAAGTTAAAGGCGCTGCTAGCGGGATGTATCTTGTTTGTTCTGCTTGTGGGAACAGAGTTAAATACAGCAAAGGCGTTTACAAGAACTACGAGTACTATACAAAGATCTAAGTTCTACAATGGATTTTCCATTTTCTGAAGAGTTCAAAAAAGAGGCTGAGCAGTACCGCCTTCAGTACCGCTGTTCGGATTGTATTCATTTTGACGAGCCCAAACTTAAATGTTCAATAGAATATCCAGTGGACCAACATTACCTTTTTTACATATTAGATTTCGGCCCTAAGCATCCAAAAAGCAGTCCCAGATTCTCTTTTTGTAAACACTTTGAAACTAATTAGCCCAAACAAAGTTTAATGACTTCGTTCATATCCTTAACAAAATGGAACTTTAATTTTTTCTTAACATTGTTTGGAACATCCTTAAGGTCCTTCTTGTTCTCGGCAGGAAGGATGATCCTTTTTATGTTGGAACGAACGGCTGCGATCAGTTTTTCCTTTAAACCACCTATCGGCAGAACTTTGCCTACGATGCTGAGCTCCCCAGTCATTGCAATATCACTAGGTATCTTTTTATTTAGAGCAAGGCTAACCAGCGAAGTGCACATGGTTATGCCAGCAGAGGGACCGTCCTTAGGTATTGCTCCACCTGGTATGTGCAAATGTATCTCGTGGTCGTCAAAGAAAGTGTTCTTTTTTCTACCGTTGATTATTTTTTTTGCGTAAGTAAAAGCTATTTGAGCAGACTCCTTCATTACTCCGCCAAGCTGGCCGGTATATTTAAAGTCGGCTTTTCCTTTTATTGCAGCTGATTCAACAAACAGTATGTCACCGCCGTAGGCTGTCCAGGCAAGTCCGGTTACCACACCAGGAACGTCTATCCTACGCTTATTTTCATCTGTAAATCTAACAGCTCCAAGAAGATCCTCAAGGTTCTTTTTTGTAAACTTTAGAGGAACTTTTTTATCTTCAGAAAGAGTTACAGCCGTTTTACGCATTAATGACGCTATTTGTTTTTCCAAGAGTCTTATCCCTGGGTCCCTAGCATACTTTTCTATTATTAATTTTGTTATTTCATTGGAAATATTGAACTGATTTTTTTTGAGACCGTGCTTTTTTAAAAGTTTTGGTACCAAATAGCCTTCCGCTATCTTTAGTTTTTCTTCCATTATATAACCAGAGAACTCTATCAACTCCATCCTGTCATACAACGCCGGTGGAATAGTATCATAATTATTAGCCGTACAAATAAAAAGGACCTGAGAAAGGTCAAAGCCTACATCCAAATAATGATCCACAAAGTTAAAATTTTGTTCAGGATCCAACACTTCTAAAAGTGCTGCTGCAGGATCACCTTGGAAGCTAACTCCAAGTTTATCTACCTCGTCCAACATAATGACAGGGTTCTTTGTTCCTACCCTCTTTATGCCTTGCATTATTTTTCCTGGCATCGAACCTATATAAGTACGTCTATGCCCTTTTATTTCTGCTTCGTCCCTCATTCCGCCAAGGCTAAAGCGATAGAACTTTCTGCCCATAGCCTCTGCTATGGCTATACCCAAGGAGGTTTTACCTGTTCCCGGAGGCCCCAAAAACAATAGAATATTACCTTCATAGTTTTTGTTGAGCTTCCTTACAGCCAGATATTCCAGAATTCTGGTCTTAACTTTGTCGAGCCCGTAATGATATTTGTCCAAAGTTTTTTTCGCCTGTTTTATGTCCAGCTGATCTTTGCTGGAATTAGACCACGGCAAACTAACAAGCCATTCTATGTAATTCCTGGTAACGGTGTATTCAGGGGAGGTTTCCGGGATCATTTGCAACTTATCGAGCTCTTCCTGGACTACCTTTGCCCCATCCTCAGAAATACCACTGATCTTGAATTTTTCTTTAAGCTTATTTATGTCCAAGGACTTTTCGTCCTGTTCGTAACCAAGTTCCTTTTTTATTACCTTAAGCTGTTCCTTTAAAAAATATTCTCTCTGCAGTGACGAGATATTATCGTTAACTTCTTTTGTGATCCTCGTTTGCAGATCACTTACTTCCTGTTCTTTTTTAAGGTTAACCAGCAACATTTTGAACCTTTCTTTTACATCCAGCGTCTCTAAATACGCCTGTGCTGTTGCAGGGTCTAGACCGAGGGTAAAGGTAATAAGGTCCGCCATCATTCCAACACTTGGAACATTTATCATGGCAAGCCTTAATTCGTCGCTAAACAAGGGATTGTTCTGTGAAAGCGATTTGACCATTGCCCTTACGGAACGGGTAAGGGCATCCATTTCCAGGTCTTTTGTTACGATATCTTCCAAATATTCAACCTTTGCGATTATGAAAGGTGCGTCTTTTATGAACTGCAGGACCTTGAACCTTTTGACTCCCTGAAGCAGTACACTAGTCCCACCGTCTGACATATTTATTTTTTTTAATATCTTTGCTGTAACACCAACGGAATAAAGATCTTGCACGCTGGGATTCTTTTTATTCCCTGTTTTGGCCATCAATAGAGCAATGTGCCCTGTTTGGGTCATGGCTATTTCTATCGCTTTTACAAGAGCACCTGCTGGAAGTATTATTGGTGCAACAAGACCGGGGAATACCGGTGCGTTATTAAGATGTATAATAGGCAGAGTAGTGGGCAGAATGGTCCCTGCCTGTGCGAGGACGTTTCCTTCAGCGGGGTCCATAAGTTCATTAATTTCATCATCAAACATTGACATATTACCTCTTAGCGTTTGTAATATAGTCGTTATGATACAACTTATTATTGCCATAATTTTATTATCGCATTCCACCGGAAATTCAAGCTCTTGTTGGGATAAAATTCCGCTGAGCCTAAATTATCCAAAGGACACGATTTACACTTACCAGCACAAAATAGAGGCCTCAACATGGACAAAAAGCAATGAGGCAGAGCTCCTGAACACTTCAAACACCTTTAAGACCCTAATCTACCCATACTCAAAGACTAAAGACGCCTACATGGTGTATGAAGTAGTTACTGGGGCACAAAGCGACGAGCTTCTATATCTCGCTGGCAAGAGGCCAGAAAAATTGCCTCAAAAGTACCTACAGCCTATTTTCCCTACTGGCCAAGTAGAGAATTCAAAGGACCAGACAATGGTACCAATAAAACAAATTAAATGTGAGGAGGTGTTCACCTCATACGAAAGTTTTGATACATACGACGGAAAAAATAACTTCAGCAAAAAAGCCTTGAACAAGATAATTGGAATGGAGAACGTAAAAATAGCAGGCAAAAGTACTCCTTTAATACGAATGGAGACAAGAAAAGAGGTAACAGTCAAAGGTGAAAAGGCTGGCACAGGTACAGAAACAACGACCTACTTCTTTATAGCTGGCACCAATGAGCTTTATGAACAACGGACCACGTTCCTTTACGAGTATAAGACCGGCTATGGCAAAGATAGGCGAACGGAGGAGATGAAAGGATCATACTCTGTAAAACTTATCGGCAAAAATAAATATACAAAGAAAAACTTATCCTTTCCGGAACTAACAGAGCCTAAGGACTACATCAATTATTACACTAACAATAATGGTATTTATGTACCTGTTGAGTTAAACGGGAACTTTAAGACAAAGATGTACCTTAATGCATTGAGTGAGTTTTCTTTTATTGATTACGATTATTACAAGAAAAACTACGAGGGTGAGCCTAAGGATTATTTTTACCCTTTCTCGACCATACAAATAGGTAGCAGCAAAATAGAGAACCCTGGGATACAAATATTGGCACCTTTTGAAACGGGCCTGAATCTTGATTTTAAGGTCCCTGGATATATCGGAAAGGACATTATAAGTACCGGTGCATTAAACATTGATGACAAAAAAAGACAGCTCGTATTTTGGGAGCCAGAAGAAAAAGCAAGCATCCCTACGAAGGCAATCCCTTTTGTGTTAATAAATAAAACGCCTGTGTTCGAATTAATGGTCAACGGCAACACGGTAAAAGCTACGATAGGTTTTGATTCTTATGAGCCAGAGATATCATATACCTTAAAACAGAAGCTGGAACTTAAAACCATTAAGGTCGCTGTGCCAAAAGGCAATAATCTTATGGCTTCTTTTATGTACAAAACAGACATAATAATAACGCCCCCTAAGCAGGAGTACTTTAAGACAGCTGCCGTCGTAAAAGACTTCGGCGAGGCTCCATACGACATAAAACTTGGACTAAATTATATCAAAGATAAGAACTTCACCATCGACTACAAGAATGGCTGGTTCCTTGTAAAATAAACAGATCCTCATAATCACGAATCGCAAACCCTTTTGTCTAAAATACTTGACTTTTACCGTTTTTTGTGTTACTTCCTACTGCAAACAAAATACATACTAGTGGGGTAATGTCTAATGCGTAAATTTATTTTATCTGTTTTGTTGCTTACATTAAGTACATCTGCAGTAGCAATAACCAGATTTGAACAGATCGGCTTTTCTGAGCCTACAAGTATTGTGCTTCAAATATTGCTGGTATATCCTGTTAGGGTAGACAAAATTACGGGAAAAACTGCCCTACTAAAATCAGAAGCTGACAAACAACTGATCAGTACAATCGATGATAACTTTACTAACGTCTACTCGAAGGCACAAATACAACAAACTTTTGAAGATCTGAACATCCGCTACGAAGAGGGAAAGGAAACGGCAAGCCTTGTAACTTTTATTGCCGGAATCGAAACAACAGCGCAAAATGGATTAAACAAAATAGATATCCAGCTTTGTAGTAAAGACAAAATTAAAACTAAGAAGTTTTTTATGTACGATCCTGAGGAAGTAGTAGCACAATCTATAGAAAGAGAACTATACATCAGAGCTGCGAAGCAATACAGAGACCTCCCAAAGGAAACGGAAGATTTTATTGCCACCATATTAACTAAGTTCCGTGATGGTTTAGACGCAAATAAAATATCAAGATTACCAGTAACTCTCAATACAACCTCTGGTGCTGAAGCTTTAGCACAATTTATCGTAAGTGTTAAATTATCTATGTACGATACCTGGTTTAGGGTGTCGCAAACAATAAGCAATCAGTGCTACGATGTTGAACAATTCAGTAGCGAGGACAGTTCGGACCCTAACCGGGTTTTTATCAGAGATGCTTTCTTCTTTATTGGTAATAGTTTTATAACAAACGATTCATTTGTCCTTTCTCCAAGAGTAGGAGCAGGAGTCGCTTATGCAAAAACGATACTCCCCCTATACAAAGATAGAACGGTAAAAACTATTATGCCTAAAAATATGGTAGAGGGAGGCGACCTGATCTATGATGTTAAAAGAAATATAATATGGGCAGGGTACGACGGTGAGATAACATCAAAAGATGCTCATACTGAGATCTCCACTGCAACTGGATTAAGAGTCATTTCATTAGAAAATATCTTAAACCTGGATGCAAACGATACCCAAAACCATTTAGATACACACCTAGCACCTGTAGGTGACTTACTATTATATGATCCAAAAGCTTTTTCGGCGACCGGTATAGCTCTTATAAAGAAAGAAGTAGCTGCAGAGAACCTTATAGCAGTTACCGACCCTCTTGATATAAAGGGTGGAGCTCTAAACTTATTAAATATTGACGACGTAGTTATAATGTCAAACTGCAGTAGCGGATTAAAAGCTACATTAGAAGCGAAAGGCTACAAAGTTGTATTGATAGACGCGTCCCTTTACTTTCTTGGTGGTATGAGTGGCGGTATCCACTGTATGACAAACCAGGAACTATAGATCACTCATAATCCGAGAGCATACAAACCTAAAAATGCTTTTAAACTAAACAAAAAGGCTTGAGGGACTGCAAAGTCCCTCAGACCTTAACTTTATGTACGAATACTTAATTACTCTTTCTTGCTGTTCTCCATAGGAAGAACGTTCCAAGTGCTAATCCAAATACGGAGAGCCAGGTTGTCACAGTATCACTCCAATTGACGGAGATATCCATCTTCAAGAAGATCAACAATGCAACGACTATTCCCATCAACGCTTCACCGGCGATCAAACCGGAGCTGTACAATATACCTGAGTCCTTTGACTCATCAACAACACGTGTTCTGTTTATGAAATGACGAACTACTCCGCCTATTAATATCGGAACAGACAGCGATACTGGAAGATATATACCAACAGCCACTGGCATTACATAAAGTCTGAACTTTGATTTCTTCTTAGCCAAGATGAGCTGGTCGACTAATATTATGACAACAGCACTAATAACACCGTACATTATCATATCCTTTGGCATTGAACCGCCACCGAATATTGCTTTGGTTATACTTGCGAAAAGATTAGCTTGAGGAGCTTTAAGTCCTGTTCCTATCCCATATGCTTTGTGAAGCAGAGTAAGTACTGGAGGAATAAAGAACGCGGAAGTAACACCACCGATTATCATACCTATCTGCTGGAACTTTGGTGTAGAACCTACCAAATAACCAGTTTTTAGATCCTGTGAAGTATCTCCACCGACGGCGGAAGCAACACATACAACACCTGCAATACCAAGTGTTGGTATTATTGCGGAAGCATCCCTGAATCCAAGTAAAAATAATACACCTGCAGTAAGTAGCAGCGCGCATATTATCATACCGGATATTGGATTGTTGGAACTTCCTATCAATCCGACCATGTAACTAGAAACAGCGACGAACACAAAGGAGCATAATAACATAATGAATGTTGCAGATAAACCGAGCCCAACATTCTGTGATAGGTTCACATAAAGAGTTCCCATTATTACGATAGCAATGAGGAGAGTTACTATTATAGGAATTATCCCCATATCTCTTTCTGTCCTTTTAATGGTCTTTTGGTCGATACCTTTAAAGGTTTTCGTTACGTGTGAAACACCTTTGATTATTCCGTGCCTCATTGCGATAATGGACCAAACACCGCCGGTCAACATACCGCCTACGCCGATGTATCTAACCTGCGTTTTCCACAGCGTCATCGCTACGTCCATTAGAGGAGCTGATTCCATCCCCGCAGGAACGCCGAGCATTGGTATTACAATTACCCAACCAACGAATCCACCCAAGAACATCAATAGAGCAACGTCGAAATTTATTATGTAACCTACAGCTATAAGGGCCATAGATACGTCGCAGCCAGCATAAAAAGGTCTTCCTGCAAGGCTATATGCACCTTCTAAAGTTCCTTTTACCATATTCATTCCTGCACCTAAGAACTTAAGGACTGAGCCAAGGATGATACCACTTAATATCGGTTTAAATTGGTCTCCACCTTTTTCTCCGACCATAAGAACTTCTGCACAAGCTAAACCTTCTGGATATTTTAATTCTTTTTCTTCTACTATTAAAACTTTACGCAAAGGTATCATAAAAATTACGCCGAGCAGCGTTCCACATATACCAATAAGAGTTATGTCCCAAAAATGAAAATCGGTCCACGCACCAACTATTACCAAGGCTGGGATGGTAAATATTATGCCGGAAGCAACAGTGTAACCTGCGCTTGCCATAGTTTGAACGATGTTGTTCTCAAGAATTGTACCTGTTTTTAACAATCTTCTGAGTATTGCCATGGAAATTACTGCAGCTGGAATAGACGCTGAAACTGTCATACCTGCATACAAGCCAAGATAAGCATTTGCTGCACCAAATACTATCGCAAGGATAATACCTAACAGCACCGCTTTGAACGTGAATTCTGGGATCTTTCTATCCGCAGAAATAAACGGTTGGAAGTCGTTTTTATTACTCATACTTGCCCTCCTATTATCAATAGTTTGCAATAGGAATCATTTTTCTTCAACAATTATTTTGGAGAGATCACTTTAATTTTTAAAATATGTTCGTATCGCCGAGTCCTTTTCTTATTACTATCGGTGTAACCCCGCTCAGATCGATAATGGTCGTCTGATGACACGGAATTTCGCCTATGTTCAGGAAGGCAGAAACAGTGTTAGAATAAAGTTTTTCTATTTCTTCCGGTTGCTCAATAAGTCGCTCTTCGTTAGTCGGTAAAGCCGTAAAATTAAGCAAAGGAGAATCCAGTTCTGCGACTAAGGCCTCCGTTACAGGGTGCGAGAACATCCTTATACCGATAGTACTTCTTCTGGTATGGCACACTTTGGGAACCAGTGTTGTCGCTTCAAGTATCATCGTGTACGGGCCTGGCAGAACCCTTTTTAGCAGGCGGAATAATTCATTTGATACTCTTGCATATTTGCTTATCTCGCTAAAGTCGCGACAGATTACAGTGTGTAATTTATTCCTGCCGATATCCCTTGTAAGGGAGTTAAGCGCTTTAACACCAGTGGAAGAGGATAATAAGCACCCTACCCCATAATTTACGTCGGTAGGATAAACAATGAGCTCACCTTTTTTAAGCAGTTCTATAGACCTTAAAATATACCTTGAGTGAGGATTTGTGGGATTTACGTCGAAAATATCCATTTATGCACGTTTAAAAAAAGTATGCATAGCCAAAACTAAGTTCATAGGTAACGGACATCTGACTCTGATTTGGTGTGTTGCCGAACCACACATTGAAGGGTCTCAGCGTCATACCAAATGGTCTAAAAGAGATCGCCATGCCATCTGCGAATTCATAAAAAGCCCTAAAACCGAATTTAAGGTCTATAGCAAGACCGACGGTATCATGGGCAAAACCAAAATCCGGCCCGATAGTGAAATCAGGGATTATAAATAGAGGCTGACTACCAACCTGAAAAGGTAACATTAATCTTGGTCCAAGAAATAAACTAAAAGAATCTCCGCCGAATGCAGGCTGTAAGGTAAATCCAAAATTCTTTTCTCCAAGCTCAACTTCCATTCTGAACCTTGAACTATCGTAACCTTGCGAAACACTTTTTACCTGAATATCCGGTCCCAAACCAACGTTTAGGAAGGCGGATTGGGCATTCACCGTACTGGACACAAAAAGCAAAAAACCTAATAAAAACCTTAACATAAATGTGTTTCCCCCTATGTCAAAAACCTAACAAAGTTATTTGTAATCTCATTTATTTGGATATAGGATAGCAAACCACGGAGGAAATGTATAATGAAATCTTTACTCATTTTTATTTTTCTTACACTTTCTATCGGCGGAATATCTGCCGCAGAAGACAAAAAAGCGGATACCAACATTGTTGATACCTACTTGCTGAAGGCAGGATGGGAAAAACAAAATGAGGGGTGGATGGATCCTGAAACTGGCGTCGTATGGGGACCAGAAACAGGAAAAATAAGTTGGGGTGAAGCAAAATCATACTGCCAGAGTTTAACTCTTGGTGGCAAAAATAATTGGAGATTACCGACAGTAGAAGAACTTCAGCGAGCCGTTTGTAACGTCACCGGTTATGTAACAAGAACTGCTTGTCCAAAACCAAGAGATCACCAAAAAGACCTGTGGCTACTTAACAGCGAAAAAGGTAGTACCTACTGGGCTTCCGATATTATCGCCGGAGATCCTTACAACGCTTATTATTTCGCCTTCGACGTAGAAGGACAGCAAGTAATAACCAGCAAAGGCGACAAATCAAAAGCCAGATGTGTAACTATTGGTGTGTCTCCAAAAGTCCTTGGAACAGCAACTGCAGAAAGGCAAACTGTTGCAGATGAAGCCGGAGCAACTGTAAAAAAACAGCATGCTTTCTATGTAGCTCCATTCATTGGTATTGGGTCCTTTTTTACAAGTTCACTAGCTGTAGATAATTCTGGATATCTTAATGGAGAGTTCAGAGCTGGTTACAGGATGGGTGAAAATCTGATGATGCAGGGTTCCATAGATACAGGTTTGAAAGTAGGGAAATTCGGTTACCCTGTAATAACCACCTTTGCAATAGGGCCTGAATACTTCTTTATACCAGAAAGAGTGTCTGCCTTTGTTGACCTTGGTTTTGGACTTTTGTCCACGGATGCGAACTTTTATACGCCGGGAACAACTGGAGTAAGACAAACATATCCCGCCTTCGGGTGGCGTGTTGGTACAACGCTGGTAGCTATTAAATGGGGCTCTGACGGACAATTCAATATACCTATTTCCATTGTTTACACAGGTTATAAGTCGAGCCTAATGGTGTTCCATACAGCCATGTTGTCCGTGGGATTCATGTATTTCCACTAAGGATTGCTTGGGAGATCATCGAGTATCTCTATCGAGTTCTTTATAAGTCTATTGCAAATATCACTGAGATCATTCTCTTTGATCGCTTTTAACCCTTCTGGAGTGCTTATATCGTGCCCTAGCAGTTCCCTGCACAAAAGTAAATTATTGCGCAACTTGAACTTTTTCATGAATTCTTTTCCAAGCTCATAGGTCCTTTCCTTTGCAGCCTTATCCTCAGCGTAAATTTGTCCAGCTCTAAAACCTATAACCATGAGTGCACCAGTAACAGCACCGCAGGTCTCACCTCGGCGAGATATACCTCCCCCGAAAGCAGCAGATACTTTTAAGGCTGTTGTATGATCTATTCCGAGCTCTTTTGCATACGTAGAAAATACCGCCTGCGCACAGTTAAAACCGTCCTTATGGCAACAGACAGCATTTTTAACTTTAAGGTCTGTATTTTCCATAAGTTGAAACTACTCAAATTTTTGTTTGATCATTTTTAGGAACCCTTGAGCATTCACATGGTAACCTTCTGGCAACAGAGCTTCGAATGTTTGGGAGGTACTTACTTTCCATTCTTGCTCTACGAACACATTAAGTATTTCCATTCTTATTCTTGCACTGGTCTCCGGATCCATGAACTTTTCTACCAATTTGTCCCTAACAGCCTCGAATTCATTTGCGTCCGCAAAAATATAATCCCTTATGAACCTTATCGACGCAATGGCAAGTCTATCGTCTGAATCATTAAGAAAAAATTGTGCCTTTTTAAGAACAGAAGCATGGGTCTCGCCTGCAAAATGTTTCAAGATCTCTATTCTTTTTTCTACCAAAGGATCATCGAACAGAGTGTCTTCCGTGGTAAGCACAGCATCTAAAAAATCCAGACTCTGTTTTTTTCCTTCGATGTGTATAAGAACTTCTATTGGATGTGCAACTGCATACTGTTTTTTTATGAATTCCTTGAGTGCAGGAACTATTTTTTCACCCATTGATTTTAAATATTCCTTTATATACTGCTTTTCTTCTGCGTCCTTAATACTGTTGTCTGCAGCAATAGTTAGCCTTTCAAAAAAAAGTCCGAGGTATTTATTGAACCCTTCTGTCTCGCCGTTCTTTAAGGCTTTTTCTATTTTATCCTTAAAGTATTCGTAGGCAGCATACCTAGGCTCACATTGAGAATACTTGTTCAACATCGCCGAACGTTTCATTGAAAAGAAGAAATTTTTTAACATGTTCCCCCACAAAAACAAAAGCGGCAGAAGGAGGACCCTCTGCCGCTCCGTATAAACTAAACTAAGTAACTACTATAAGCTAACTTGAGTAGCAAGCATAATCCTCTTAGCAACATTTGTCTTTGCCTGAGGGTCATACTCCTGATCGTAAGTAACAGCAGCTTGAAGCTTACTGTCAAACCACTTTGTGTTCAAACCAAGTAGGAACAAATGGTCGAACTGGTTAAGAGTTGACTTGTCGTCTGAATAGTCCCATCTAGCAAGACCCTGTAACCTTGTGCAGATATCATAGCTAGCACCGAAGCTAAGAGCCTGGATATCTGTAAGTCTAACTGAACTGTATGTTTTTAGATATTCTAGGGAAGTAGCAAATCTGTCATACTTGTAACCAAGTAAGAAGTTGTAGTTACTTCTAGCTGTGTTCCTGAATATTGACTTCAAATTGAATGTCAAAGATAGTTCCTTCAATCCTTCGCCGAATTTCTTGAATGGGAAGAAAGAAGCAACTAGGTGAGCTCCACCAGCGTTAACAACTTTTTCAGGAGTAGCAAAATAGTTAAGACCAGAAACATAACCAAGGGATACGTTAATAGCGTTATCAAAGAAAGATTTTCCCATCATAACACCTAGGTCTACATACTCACTCAACATAAGTTTAGAATCGATAGGGCTGTAGATGAACCTAAAAGGTTGATAGTACTGCTCCATCTTGTAGAAAGGAGACTCATACTGACCAGCAACAAGGCCTATGCCGTAATCGCCATAACCTCTTGTAATGTCGTTAATAGCAAAAAATCCTTCAATAAGAGCAAAATCTAGGTCGTTGTTGACTGTAGCGCTGTTGAAAAGGCTTCCTCTGGAAAACCCTGGAGTAACTGTTACAGACAAGTTGTCACTCACTTTTTTAGAGATCTGGATACCGGAAAGATCGAAATCAACGGAATTCGTCTTTGTCATGGTGTTGTCCACCATCTTCATTCTCAAGAACGGGTTGATCTTTAGATCATCTTGCGCAAAAGCTGGTGCTGCAAAAGCAACCACAAAAAGAACTGCAAAAAACTTTTTCATGAACAAATCCTCCTAAAAGATTTTTCAACGTCAAATATTTATAAGACGTTAGTACGCCTTTATAAGTATTAACACCAATTACTATTAACCTAAAAAATCTTTTTTTCAATATTTTTTTTAACTGTTTGAAAGCCTTACCCTATTTGGTTCTTAAGTCTTTTACTTTTTTAAAACAATAAACACCGAACAATAAAAATAATAAGGGGACACCAATAACGCATATCCATAAGATCAAGTTGAGGTATCTTGGAGAAATAGCGAACAGCCCTGGCCCATCATTTTTATCCTCGGTGAAGTCCACATAGGCCTCTGGGGCGAACGAGAAAAACAGGGCATTATATATAAGTCTTAAATTACTATTGAACCGCATAAAAAAATTGGTCGTACTTTTTTGTCCCGCAAACAGGAGCATTCCTTCCTTCCCAAGATACATAACCGAATCACTTGTGCCTGCAAGTGGTACACAGTCCTTACAGTCGACAGAATAGCCGTAAGCCGTAACCACACCACCTTTAACACCATTTAATAATGGATGTTTATAGAACGTATCTAAAAGAACCCCCCCCTCATAATCTCTTAGCGCATAGTCCTTAAAGGACATTTTCTGCCTATCCAGAATGTTCATTCCTCTATTCGACAAGATTTTTTTAAAAGAAGACAGCTCCACTCCACCAAAAAGAACTACAGTTCCCTTATAATTAATAAGCCGAACGATCTCTTCTTCTTTAAGATCTACGGAAGGATCAGCAAAAAAGAGGACAGGACATTTATCCCAATCATTCGGTGTAACCGGATACAAAGTAACACCCCTGTCTGCCAACATTCCATACATGATGGCACCACCCTTCTCAGAAAAGTCATTCAGTTCCGGTTCGCCGTGCCCTTTTGCGTAACAAATGGCTATTTCCCCATTAACTATCCTGCTAATGGAACGGACTATCTCTTTTTCATCAAGATGTTCTCCTACCAAATAATTCTCGCCGGACATAACAACAAAATTACCAGGAACAAGACTGGAAACCTTATTCTTTAGACGGCTATACTCGATGGTGTTGATGATAGGATGCAGTGTCTTATAACTTATAAAGGTGCTGTAATCCCTTAATTCCTCCATTAGTGCGATGAAGTAGCTTCGGTTGTCTTCCTTGTCGATTGGACGAATATAGATGACTTCCACAGGGCTGTTCAATTGCTGAAGGTACTTTGCAGAGGAGCTGGAGACAGAGATTGAGCCTTTGGTTGTAAGGTCCAATTTAGCTGTTTTTAGTTGTCGAACATTAAGCAGAAACAAAGAGGCTGCAATGACTAGAATAAAGACAAGTAGTCCAGGGAACAGGCTCTTAAATCTTGCCCCAAAGACGGAGTGGTAAAAGGATATCATTTCGTTCTTTGCCGTGTACCTTACAACTATAAATAAAAAACCAAGGTATATAAGGAACGCAATAATTATCCTGTACCTGTATTCCGGAGTTATAAAAATAGCAAGAAACAGGAACAAACCTAATAAATAAAATAGCGGTAAAAAAACTTTTTTCATCCAAAGATCCTCGTAGATACATAGAGGCGTCTGGCAAGGAATAAGAACGCCACTGACAGAATAACTATAAAGAGCAAAATGGAAAGTCTTACTATCCCAAACCAGAAGGAGGCGAATAATGGTTCAAAGAAATAAACAAATACGGCTATCGCCAAAACAAGATTTAAAAAAACAGAGACTGTAAAGTTTATTCTGGTGAGCCCTATGGGGGAACAAAGCGCAGCTAGCATAAACGCCAACAGAATAACTCCGATATAGGATGACAGTAACATTCCCCAGTCTACCGATGTGAACACAGAAAGAAATATCGGATATATTAGTGTAGGCACGAATAAAATAAAGAAGATGGAACAAACGAATAAAAGTTTTCTCATTATCAGAGAAAGCTCGGTCGCTCCTCCCGCCACCAGTTCCAGTTTGTCGAGCTCATATAGCCTTTCGTACCCTAGGCTGGAGCTAAGCACTGGAACGGCTACAACTATCATATATGAATAGAACTCAAACAACCTTGGGAACAAGAATCTGTTAACATCTATATTGGAAAGTTGCCTGGCTTCCGTACCAAAAATATAATCAGGGTAGATGCTTATAAGATCAGTGTAAGAAATAAGCAGCGAGTAGAATTTATAACCAGACAAAGCCAAGAACACAGCTGCTAAAATATAAAAGGCGGGAGTATTAAAGATCTCCTTGAATTCCCTGAAGGTCCTCATAAGAGCTTGCCTCCTTTTATTTTACGAACAGAATCCCAACTGATCCCGTCGATGGAAATAGGAGAGGCAACTATTACGGTACGACCTTTGGAGGACAGTCCTAAAAGTTTTGGGAACACCTTGCAAAGTTCCTCATCCTGACTCTTTAGTGGCTCGTCCAAGAGGACAATATTTCCTTTGGAAAGTGCTATCGCAAGATGGACCCTCGTTTTATATCCGTCAGAAAGATGCAAATATCTATGCCCCAAAAAATTATTGAGATTCAACAACTCTACAAGCTCATGTGATCTGTACGCCCCCATCCAAATAGAAAGCATATATTGTACATCAAGGTGAGGAGGCAGTTTTAATCCTGAGGGCATATAGGAAATTATTTTTCTTAAGGACGTCACAGTGTCAGTATCTTTATACATTTCGACCCTATTAATTTTTATACTACCGGCCTGCGGCCTCTTAAAGCCGGACATAACGTCCATCAGGGTGGACTTGCCACTGCCGTTCTCACCCAGTAAGAGATTTACCGAATTTGAGCTAAAGGTTGCCGAGCAATCCGACAAAACTTTTTGTGAGAAAACGTCATAAGAAAAATCAATTGCACTAAGATTTATCAACTTGAAAAGCTCCCTTTGTGGTATAATAGCCCATGTTGAGAGTAACGGCAACGGAGGTTTTTAAAGATGAAGTATCAGTGCCCCTACTGTGAAAGTTTCAATATCCACAGAAACGAAAAAGGGGAAGTAATATGTTTTGATTGTTTTAGCATTTGTTCCTGGGAAAAAGAACTGGACACAAGATTGAGCAGGAAGAGCGCACTAACACCACCAGCATTCCCTGACTATCTTGAAAGACCAAAAAGAAGTAGAAGAGTACGTCCCAGCTACTCGTCCACCAATAGCGTTGTAAAAATGATGAGGGATGTTACTTAAAGTCTCTCCCTTATAAAAGTCGCGGTTGAGTATCAAAAGAAATATATTGGACTGGATATTTTGCCGCTTTTAAGGTCAAAAGGACTTGCATCTTTAATTCTTCCAAATGATCAGCTGTATCAAGGTGCGTAGAATCTACGGATATAAAAAAGTTATTTAACGTATCTATTAGTTCAACCCTTTTTTCTGAAACATCCTGTGCGACCTGTTTGTCCACGAACATAAAGCTCATCGTAAGTCGCATTTGTCGGCTATCTTTTAAGGCGAAAGTATATTCTGGAAGACTAAGCTTATAAACTTTAGCCTCTGATACTTTCCATTTATAGGTCAAATTTGCTGCAATAAAAATTCCAGCCAGGATTATTACAATGGTCCCGAACCATTTAACTAATGAATATTTCATGGACAAAGTATTTAACACGAGCCTTTATTGTTGTCATCTGTTCAATTATTTAACAGCATTTATGGTCTTTACAACGGCCCAAAACCCTTATAAATCAAGGTTATTACCCCGGCACACGGTTTGCATGAACATAAATGGGCTAGTTTTGCTATTAAGGGAGTTCTTATGAAAAAGTTCGTTATAGTTATGTTGGCATTTATGTTTTCCATACCTTGTTTTGCAGGATGGCAGCTAACAGAAGAGCAGCAAAAAGGCGCAAGAGAATATTACAGTGTTAATAACGACATATTTTTTATGACGGTGTATAGCGTAAAAACAGTTTGCCCAGATGGTTTTGCTAAATTTGATACCAACTTCACGACTTGTTATGGCTGCGAAACAGAAGAAGAATTCTCTAGCAACGTTTATACAAATCACTATTACAAAAAAGTGTACAAAGACTATTCCGAAGCAATGATGGACATGAGCATGGGAAGCTTTGATGAACAGAATAGCATCATATTGCCGCCACCCTTGCCGACAAATTTTTGACCCATTTAACTATCTGTTTATATTACCCTTTATCTCTTTCATTAAATTCAACTAACCGAAAATCCGATTAGAACTGTCATATAAGTGAAGTTCAAAGCGGTACGTTGGAGGGAAAGATGAACTTAAAAAAAGAAGCGAACATTAAAAAGAATTACCAGGAGATCATAAACAAGGAATGCACCTGCTCCATCTGTGGAAGCAAATTAGAATTTTCGCATTTCATAGACTACGGTTTTAAGAAAGTAAAAGAAAGCGCAGTTTGCAACGAGTGCGGAGTAAAGTTCCAGATAAGGGATTATCCACTAAATTAGTTTTCACCTCCTAAAGATAGCTCCTTTTAAACAACGCATTAAGCCCTCTTCGAAAGAAGAGGGCTTTTTGTTTGTGTTAAATTTTCTTTTCGTAATTTTATAATATCATTCTTCGGACACGATGTTCCTTTTATAGCGCCTACTCGTAGCTATAAAAAGCCACCTAACTCTCAGGCCAACCCGATACAAAAGACAATATTCCTTACGGCTCGAAGGTGCAGAGCACCTTCCAAAAGCTCCTTACTCGCTTTTCGACCCTCCGAGGTTGTCCTCAGAATGATATTATAAAATTAAGAAAAGAAAAAAAAGCCTACTCGAAAGACCTCTTCTGTCGAACTTGGCGGTGGAAGGTGATAACAAAGCGGTGAGCCTCATTGCGGACCTGTTTAAGGAAATTAAGAAGGTCATTACTAACATCAAGCCTTGAGATAACTCCGTACGCATCTATGTGGTAGATCTTGTCTTGAGAAAGTCCCTTGGATAAGGTCTTGTCCTTTGCAATGGAACATAAGTTATATTTTTTTATACTTTCATCCAAAAAAACGGAATGAACGGCCCTTAGTTGTGTTTTTCCACCGTCTATAAGCACAAGATCAGCTAATGGTTCGTCCTCTACTTTTTTTAGTCTTCTGGAAAGGACCTCTTGCATCATTTTGAGGTCATCACCTCTAAAGTTGCCCTGTATCGTGTACTTCCGATAAAAGTCCTTTAGTGGTTTTCCATTACCAAAGTAAACCTTTGCTCCTACACAACCAGTTCCAGAAATGTTCGACATATCGTAACATTCAACGGAAGATATATTCGCTGAGATCTCAAGCAGTTTAGAAAGCTCCACAGAAATGGCTTTCCATTTTGAATCGTAAGTAGAGATGTTCCTCGCATACAAGTCCAGGTTTTGTTCACCAATTGATCTTATTTTCCTTAATTCTTTACTGGCGCGGTTCAATATCTTCACTTTTTTAGTGGACCTGTTCTTTATAAGCTCGAACAAGGCTTCGTCCTCTATACTGAAGGGTAACAATATCTGGTCCGGCACCATGTTGCGCATATAGTAATCGACCATAAACCTTGTTGCAGCCTCAACTTTATCCTCTGACTCCAACGCAAAGTTCGCCTGCCCTATGAAGGCCCCTTTTCTGATGAACATTATATTGAACACTATTAAATTGTCCTTTTGGGTCGAGCTTATAACGTCTATATCCCTATCGTCCCCAGGAATAACAACGGATTGTCCTTCTGAAAGGTTCTTGAGCGCCTTTATCCTTTCCCGAGCTTTGGCAGCCTCTTCAAAGTTAAGGCTATCCGACGCATAAAACATCTCCTTTTCCAGCGCTTTTATTACAGTATTGGTTTCCCCTTTGAGGACAGAAATGACCCCATCAAGGATACCCTGATAATTTTTTTTATCTATAAGTCCACAGCATGGAGCGAGACAGCGACCTATCTCGTAATTCAAACAAGGGCGCTTTGATATTTTAAAAACAGTATCGGAACATTTTCTTAAAGGGAAAGCCTTGTTCAGCACCACCAGTAATCCTTTTAAGGCTCTGGAGCTTGTATATGGTCCAAAATAGAGAGCACCGTCGGGACTTACTCTTCGCACAAATTCCAACCTTGGCCAATCTTTGTGCATATTTAACTTTATGTAGGGGTAAGCTTTGTCGTCCTTTAATAAGACGTTGTAGCGGGGTTTATATTTTTTTATGAGGTTGGCTTCCAGTATAAGCGCTTCAACTTCTGTTGCCGTCCTTATCAGCTCCAACAGGCTCATATGTTCCTGCAAAGCTCTTAATTTGATATCAGCGTCTTTAGTCTGATAGTTCTTTAGTCTATTCCTTAGGTCTTTAGCCTTACCAACATATATCACTATACCGTCGGTGTTCTTGAACACATAAACACCCGGTGCATTGGGAGCCTGTTTTATAGTATTTTTTACCCTGTCATCCATGTTATTGACATCCATAATACTCCCGTTAAAATGCTTCTAGCAATTAGAAAATGGAGGACAAAATGGATTATAAAAAACATATAAGGGAAGTTCCTGATTTTCCAAAAAAAGGTACACTTTTTTATGATATAACGACCCTATTAATGAAACCTGAAGCGCTAAAGAACGTCATAGATGACATGGTGGAAAGAACTAAGGGTATAAAAATAACAAAAGTAGCTGCCATAGAGTCCCGTGGATTCATGTTTGGTGTACCTTTGGCGTTAAGACTTGGGCTGCCCTTTATAGCAATAAGGAAACCAGGCAAACTTCCATACAAAACAAAACGTCATGAATATTCTCTTGAATACGGAAAAGATGCTGTAGAGATACACGAGGACGCAATAAGCAAAGGTGATAATATCCTATTGATAGATGATCTTCTTGCTACCGGCGGAACAATTGAGGCTGCAGCAAACCTTGTTAAAGAGTGTGGCGGCAACGTTGCTGGAATGATGTTCGTAATAGAGCTTAATTTTTTACACGGCAGGGACAAACTAAAAGAGTATAAAGTAGAGTCCCTAGTTAGATATGATTCTTAGGGTATGCCCTGTTAGCCTAAGTAACTAAGATCTATTTTGTTGATGAAAAAGTTCCAACGCTGTCCTAATTATCTCAATTTCTTTTAGGGTGGTCCTATTTTTTAGTTCATTTAAAAGCCTAACGTCCTCGTTGGAAAACCTGTATGTTTTTAACAACGAAGGGCTTTTACCTTTGTGTCCTATTCTTTCGACCCATTGCAGATATAGCCTAGGAGCTACCCCTCTAAAAGTTTTTGTTTCCTCCCCATGTATAATCCCCTGTAACACAGCTGCAAGATCTTCAGGCAAGGGCTCTTTTAATTGAAATAAGTTTCTTTTCTTTAAAACTATTGCTGGGATCAACTCCAATATCCTTGGTTCAAATTGCCCCGCCCAAAGAGCATCTTGCAAGGTAACATTTCCTTTAAAAGGCTTAATAGTGGTACTCTCTAAAAGACGTGCCCCTACAAGTTTGCCAACGGTTCTAACAAACCTTGGGTCGCTTTTGCTGATACTAACTTTACTAAAGACATTTTTTGTTTTTCTATTTGATATCATAAAAATCCTTAAAATCTATTTTGTATTTTTTTGCTAATTTTAAAAATAGTTCAGACGGTCCCATAGAGACATATTCCAAAATAACATTTTTGTTCTTTTCTGGGGCTTTTAGTGCCTTGGATATCAGAACATACTCTGCCTTAGCTAAATATGCTTTAAGGGACTTACCTTCATAAAACAGCTCATATTCCGTTTCCTTCGGCATCCATATTTCATTAGAAAAACCATCAAGGAATTTTTTATGCTTGGATAAAAGCCTTTCCAACTCCTTTTTAACTAGGTAGTTACAGTCGGAGTACATATCTACATCCATGGTAGAAAACAAGCTCAGTTTTATTTTGGACTCTATCAATGCTGTTTGTCCTAGTACCTTTATGTAGAAAGGCTTTATAGTTGGCAAGCCTTCTTTTACCAACTCTTTATTGGTCTTTTGTATCCAGTTATCCAAGTCTTTAAAAAGCTTCTTTAACATGTCACTTACTTTATCATATTTGATATTAATTTGTAAATACAAATTTTAATAATATGTATTTACATAATAATTACAACGATATTAATTGGTTACACGGCACACAGTTTAAATTATTTTTGTTCTTCTTTAGGCTCTTTGTGTCCGCATTCTTTGTTAACACAAACGTACTCGTCCTTTTTTTCTTCCATTATTTTGCCACCACAGGCAGGACAAGTTCTTGTAACAGGTTTATTCCAAATTGCGAATTTGCATTTTGGATATAGTGAGCAGCTATAAAATACTTTCCCTTTTTTGGTCCTTTTTTCTCCAAGATCACCTTTGCCACACTCAGGACAAACAACACCCGTAGTAATTGATTTTGTTCCCTTGCAAGTTGGATAATTCTCGCAGGCTAGGAATTTTCCGAACCTTCCACGCTTAACGAGCATTGGCCCACCACAAGTTGGGCATTTTTCTGTAGTAGTTTCTGTTTGCTCCATTTGTATGGAACCATCACCCTCTTTTTTGGTGAAGTTGCTTGTGCTCTTGCAGGTTGGATAATCCGGGCATGCAAGGAACTGACCGTTCCTGCCCCATTTTATTATCATCTTCTTCCCACATTTTGGACAATCCACATCAGTAGGAGTTTCTTCTTTCTTTATATCCCTCATGCTCTTGTCTGCTTCTTTAAGAGCCTTTTCGAACTCAGTATAAAATGACGCAAGAACGTCGACCCATTTAAGTTTTCCTTCTTCTATTTCGTCCAGCTTTTCTTCCATCCCTGCAGTAAACTCGACATCTAGAACTACTGGAAAAGAGGTTACCAAAAGCCCAGTGACCATTTTTCCAAGGTCAGTTGGTCTTAATTGATTCGCTTCCTTTTCTACATAGCCTCTATCTTGAATAGTGGAAATAATGGAAGCGTACGTTGATGGTCGGCCTATACCGTTCTCTTCAAGTTCCTTAATAAGAGTTGCTTCATTAAACCTTGCTGGAGGCTGAGTGAACTTTTGTTCGCTCTTTATATCTATAAGTTTTGCTTCATCAGTTTTTTTAACGTCCGGAAGATTTTGTTTACCTTCTTCCTCTTCGTCTTCTTCACGATATTCCATATAGACTTTTTCGTAACCAGCGAACTTTAAAATGCTGCCACTAGCCCTAAAAGTATATTCAGTTTTGCCTTCACTCACTGCAAAATCAACAGTGGTAAGATCATACACCGATGGCGCCATCTGGCTTGCAATAAATCTGTTCCAAATAAGAGTGTACAGTTTTAGCTGTTCAGGACTTAAATATTTTTTTATCCTTTCCGGAGAATTATCTGTGCTTGTTGGTCTGATCGCTTCGTGGGCATCCTGTGCGCTGCTTTTTGTTTTATAGAAGTTAGGTTTTGCAGGAACGTATTCATCGCCATAAGTTTTCTTTATGTAATTTATCAAAGCTTTTTGAGCATCATCGTTTATACGAACTGAATCTGTTCTCATGTAAGTTATAAGACCCACAAAGCCTTCATCCCCTAGTTCCACACCCTCGTAAAGCCCCTGTGCTATCGCCATGGTCCTTTTTGGAGTGAATTTTAATTTACGTGAAGCGTCTTGTTGCAATTTACTGGTTATAAAAGGTGGAAGCGGATTACGGCGTTTTTCTTTCTTCTCTATTTCTGAAATGAATACTTTGCCATTCTTTGCTGCTCTCAATATTTCGTCTGCTGCTACTTTTGTGGCAACTTCTGGTTTTTTACCATTTATTTTAAACAGCTTTGTACTGATCTTGTTCTTGCCTGCAAGAAAATCAGCCTCTAATACCCAATATTCAACAGGAATGAAACCATCTATCAAGGTTTCTCTTTCAACTATAAGTCTTACTGCTACGGATTGAACTCTTCCTGCAGAAAGACCACGCCTTACTTTTTTCCAAAGTATTGGGCTTATCTTGTAACCAACTAGCCTGTCCAAAATACGCCTTGCTTGCTGGGAGTTGAACATGTTGATGTCTATATCGTGAGGATTGTCTATCGCCTCTTTAACACCCTTCGCTGTGATTTCATTGATGAGTATTCTGTGTATTGGCTTTTTGTCTTTTTTTAGTTTGTCTGTAATGTAGTCAGAAAGGTGTTTTGCAATAGCTTCTCCTTCTCTGTCAGGGTCAGGAGCCAGGAATATTTCGTCCGCTTTTTTTGCTTCACTTGCAATTTCATCAAGAACTGTTTTTTTGCCTTTCATTACCACATATGTTGGAGCGAATTTCTTTTTTACATCAACTCCCAACTCTTTGGTCGGAAGGTCCATAACGTGCCCAACTGATGCCTTTACGGTGTAGTTTTTGCCCAAATATTTTTTAATGGTCTTGGCCTTTGCCGGAGACTCTACTATTACCAATGCCTTTGATGCAGCCAAAATGACCTCCTAAAGTGCTTTAGAATGCGACACCATATAGCAGTGTCATGAGCTTAGTTCAAGTAGTAAATACCAAGCCCATCCCTATTTATATAACCGGAGCGTTCAAGTTCATCAAGGTTTTTAAGTAGTTGCGTCATTGCAATGCCGCTTTCAGAAAGTAGGTCATTAAGGCTTGCGCCCTGCGGAGGAATGGTACGCAAAAGGTCTTTTTGCTCTGAAGGTAGGTCTTTTTTGGCTTTTTTAAGGTCATTTTTTATTAATAAACTGTAGTGGTCCAAAATATCTTCTGGAACGCTGGCTATGATAGCACCGTTTTTTAGAAGGGAATTTACACCTTCAGATAACGTAGAAGTTATTGGGCCTGGAACTGCAAAAACGTCCCTGGCATAGCCACCTGCAAGATCTGCAGTAATAAGACTGCCACTTTTTGCTCCAGCCTCTATAACCAGAGTCCCGCAACTTAACCCTGCAATGATGCGGTTGCGTTGCGGGAAATTCTGTTTATAGCAACAAGCGTCTGGGGGAAACTCAGACACTATGAGCCCCTCTTTTTTTAATATTTCATCATAAAGTCGTGCGTTGCCTCTTGGACTTGCCTCTTCTACACCTGCGCCAAGCACTGCAACTGTTCTGCCTCTAACTCTTAGTGTCACCTTGTGTGCCTCTGAATCTATCCCACGCGCCATTCCGCTCACTATGCAAAAATCGGCCTCTACTAACTTGGGGATAAATCTCGAAACGGCTGCCACACCATAAGGACTGATAGACCGTGTTCCTACAACGGATAGCGACGTAACATTTAATAAAGAAAGATCTCCTTTGCAAAAAAGTACGACGGGAAAATCTTCTACATATATTAAAGGTTTCGGGTACTCAGGGGAATTTGGCAACACTATGGAGGTGTTTTTTTTAGACGAGGTGTCTATTATTTTTTGAACTCGATCCCAATCATTAAAATTTATTATACGTTCTTTAAGTGGAATGAATTGCTCTAATTCGCCGGTCCAAGCGCCCCATAATTTTGATGGATCAAAGTCAACCAACGTCAATAGTTTTGATTTAAGCAACAGTGGCATCTGAATAAGAGACAGTGCTATAAAGTATTTTGTTAAGTTGGTATTAAGCTGCCTGTGTTCTTGCATGACCTGGAATATGGAAGATACATTCCAGCTCTTTTAGCGCATGAACAGGCGTGTCACTGGCGTGAACTGCATTCTTCTGTTTGGAAGTTGCATACATCCTTCGTATGGTCCCTTCCGCAGCTTCGCTGGGGTTAGTACAACCGATAAGTTCCCTAACCCTGCGAACGCTATCCTTCCCCTCTATTATCAGCGCAACTATAGGACCAGAGGTCATATAGTTTACAAGTTCTTCATAAAAAGGCTTTTCCATATGCTCATCGTAAAGATCGTAAGCCGTTTTTTTATCCATTTTCATCATTTTTATTGCACGAACGTATATACCGGACTTTTCTAAGTGTTTTATTATTGGACCTACAAGATTCTTTTCCACAGCCTCTGGCTTGACAAGAACTAATGTTCTTTCATCGTCCATGGAACCTCCGGTAGGAGGTGGTATTGTACCACAAAACAAGGCTTTTTTGTGACTTTATTTGCGATATAAGCGTCAAAAAAAGAGCAGACAATACCATTGGTATGTCTGCTCTTAAGTCTATTTACTGAATTTGCCTCAAAGTATAGTCGAAGTAACAAAGAACAAATAGTTTATCACCAATATAAAGAACGCTGACTGGGCCACTAAATGTGGCAACATCTAAAGTACCATCAATGTGCCCTTGAACTCCAACTATCCCTGCAAAGGTAGTTACTTCTCCTGTTGCTAGGACGATCTTGCGGATGGTGTTGTTGCCATAGTCCGCCACATATAAATTAGAACCAGTAGCGTCCGGCGTAATACCATTAGACTGATAAAACGATGCAGCAGCTCCGGTGCCATCCATAGAACCAGCAACGCCAGCTGTACCAGCTAAGGTAGTTACTTCGCCTGTAGTTGTAACTATCCTGCGTACAGTGTTGTTGCTGTAATCTGTTACATACAAATTGGCTCCAGTAGAATCGATTGTTATACCCTTAGGGTTGTAAAGTCTTGCGCCAGTCCCTACACCATCTATAGAACCCGAAACCCCAGCTGCGCCAACAAACGTTGTTACCTGTGCGGTGCTTATAACAATTTTACGGATCGTGTTGTTAGCGTAATCTGCTACGTACAAATTAGTCCCGTCGTTTGTTATTCCCTTAGGGTTACTGAATTTTGCAGCAGTCCCCACTCCATCAGTAGACCCCGCAGAGCCGACAGTACCTGCAAACGTTGTTACTGCCGCTGTAGCTAGAACTATCTTTCGAATAGTGTTATTTGTTCCATCTGTCACATACAAATTAGTTCCTGTAGAATCGAGTGTTACGCCAGCAGGAAAATTAAATTTTGCTGCAGTTCCTATGCCATTCGTAGAGCCTGCAGAGTAAGCCGTACCAGCAAGCGTTGTTACAGCTCCTGTAGCTATTACGATCTTGCGAATAGTATGGTTGTTATAATCTGCTACGTAAATATTGGTTCCGTCAGTTGTTATGTTAGTAGGGTACATAAATCTTGCAGCAGTTCCTACACCGTCAGCGGTTCCATATCCACCAGCCGTACCAGCAAGCGTTGATACCTCAGCCGTAGATATAAGAATCTTACGAATAGTATGGCTATAGTAGCCAGACACATACAAATTGGTTCCAGTAGGATCGATCATTATACCTCTAGATCCATCAAATCTTGCAGCAGTACCTATACCGTCGGTATAGCCTGCAGATCCAGCGGTACCAGCAAATGTGGTCACTTGAGCTGTGGCAATAACTATCTTACGAATGGTATTATTGCTGTAATCCGTTGCATACAAATTAGTTCCGGTAGGATCGATCGTTATACCTTCAAGTCCGCCAAATCTTGCAGCAGTACCTATACCGTCAATAGAGCCTGAAGCCCCCGCAGTACCAGCAAAGATTGTTACTTGTGCTGTGGCTATTACTATCTTACGAATTATCTTATTACTGTACTCTGATACATATATATTAGTTCCAGTAGGATCAATCGTTATGCCCTCAGGTCCTCCAAACTTTGCAGCAATTCCTATCCCGTCAACAGAGCCTGAAGATCCGGCTGTACCGGCAAATGTTATAACTTGGGCTGTAGCTATAACAATTTTGCGGATTGTATTGTTGCTGTAATCTGCTACATACAAATTAGTCCCAGTAGGATCTATCGTTATCCCCTTAGGAACGTTGAATTTTGCTGCCGTTCCTATACCGTCTGTAGTACCTGCAGACCCTGCTGTGCCTGCAAACGTCGTAACTTGAGCCGTAGCTATAACTATTTTGCGGATAGTGTTGTTACCGTAATCCGTTACATATAAATTTGCTCCCGCAGGGTCAATAACCACGCCCTCAAGTTTGTTAAACCTTGCAGCAGTTCCAAATCCATCGGTGGTACCTGCCTTTACAGCACTGCCGGCAAAAGTTGTTACCTCTCCGGTAGCTATTACAACTTTACGGATCGTATAGTTGTAACTATCCACTACATACAAATTGGTTCCATCAGTTGCTGCACTACTCGGATAATAAAAGCTTGCATTAGCTCCAATACCATCAGCGTTACCTATGCCTCCAAGTGGACCGGCAAAATGACTCATTGTGTATAATCTAGTATAACTTGCCGACGCTACACTAGAAGCATCGTAACCAGTTTCAAGCGCTATAGCTTTTATTGTGGTTGCTGCATTTACAACTATCGGGGTAGTATACAATGTACTCAATGCAGTAGGTGTTGAGCCGTCCGTTGTGTAATGAATAGTTGCTCCACTTGTCGTGGTCGTAATCGTTACTGCTGTTCCTTTTGCGACTGCTCCGCTGGCTGGACTCATCACAGGGATAGCAACCTGCAATACAATAGCATCGTTAGCAACTTCGCTATTTTGTATCCCCGTTTTTATTGCTATAGCTTTTACCGTCTCACTTGCAGAAACAGAAATCTCTCCTGTATAGGAGGTAGAAGACGAAGTAGGGGTGCTTCCATCTGTTGTATAATGAATTGCAGCACCAGCCGTGTTGCAGGTTATAGTTAAGCTTTGATCGCTATTGTATGTACCTGGGGCAAGACTTATTACAGGCGTCGCTACCTTTAACACAATAGCATCGCTACTTACTTCGCTGTCCAACATCATACTCTTGATGGCAATAGCTTTTATAGTTTCACTTGTGGAAACAGAGAACGCTCCTGTATAAAGTGTAGATGATGAAGTAGGATTACTTCCATCCGTTGTGTAATGAATTGCGGCTCCATCTGTGCTGCAGCTGATAGTTGCACTTTGGTAGTCGTCGTAGATTCCTGCTATAGGACTTATTTGAGGGACAGATACCTGATCGTAATTTATGGTGTATTGGTTGCTGCTAGTAGAACTGTTTAGTGTTTCATTACCAACAGCTATCGCTTTTATAGTTTCTACTGTTCCACTTCCTGTAACACTTATAGGAGCTGAATAAACATAGGACCCTGTTGTAGGATCACTTCCATTAGTTGTATAGTAAATTGTAGTTCCTAGAACGGCAGTGATGGTTACATCAGTATCCACAGAAAAAGTTCCGCCTAAGGGAGACATTACAGGGGCATCAAGCTGCAAATAATTTATAATATAGGTCTCGCTTGCAACTTCACTGTTTCTCTTTTGTTCTTCCACCGCAATTGCTTTTATAGTTTCTGTTGTTCCACTTCCAGCAACACTTATAGGATCTGAATAAACAAATGATCCTGCGGTAGGGGTACTTCCGTTAGTGGTGTAGTAAATTGTGGTTCCAGGGGCAGCGGTTATGGTTACTTCCTTATCTACAGAAAAGCTTCCGCTTGCTGGAGTTATAATAGGAGCATCAAGCTGTGGATAGATCACCACATATGTTGCTTCTGCTACATCGCTATCATCTAAACCGTCTTTAGCAGCAAAGGCCTTTATCGTAACTGCTGACTCCAGCCCTGTGACATGTATCGGGGTTGAATAACTTTCAGAAGACGACGTAGGTTCACTACCGTCTGTGGTATAATAAATATTAACGTCGGGTGTTGCACAGCTAAGACTCACTGATCGATCTACAGTAAAATTTCCACCTGTAGGATCGAACGTAGGTGTAGCGACCTTCTCTTTTGAGGCTTTTGGCAATCCTGTTGGAGTCCTGTCCGAGGTAACAAGGCATGATGACAGCATTAAAAGCACCCCAAGACCGCTTAACAAACTTATGAGATTCCTTTTCAACATCCGCACCTCAATCAAGACTAATAATGCATTATAACATATAATTAATATAAAGTCAATCAATCACGCAATTAGTTTTTCCCCACCAGAGTATCTCTTATACACATGACGTCTGTTTCGGGAAAGTCCTTTAAATAGTGAAGTCCCCTGCTTTCTTTTCTGGACATTGCGGACCTTACTATAATTTCTGCTACACACACGATGTTCCTTAATTCTATGAGATCCTTACTTAATTCAAAGTTCCAGTAATAAGATTCTGTTTCTGCCTTTATTATCTCTATACGCTTTAGTGCATTCATTAAGCGGTCCATACTGCGAACTATGCCCACATTATTCCACATAGTAAGCCTTAATTCATCCCAATTGTTATGAACCATTACTCTTTCTTCCGGAGCCTTGGTCCAAGAGGATTCCCACTCCGGTATACAGGCTAGCAGAGTTTTGTCTATAAGCTCTTCTATTGCAACTACGGCTATTCTTTTTGAGAAGACCATAGCCTCTAAAAGAGAATTGGACGCCAGTCTGTTTGCCCCGTGAAGCCCAGTAGAAGCACATTCCCCGCAAGCCCAAAGGCCTTTAAGATTTGTGCGCCCATCTATATCGACCTTGATACCGCCACAACTATAATGCGCAGCAGGAACTACTGGTATCCAAGTTTTTGTTATATCTATTCCAAGTTTTAAACAGCGATCATAAATATTAGGAAAACGAGTTTTAATAAAAGCAGGTTCTAAATGAGTAACATCCAAATAAACGCAATCATCTCCTGTTCTTTTTAATTCTTTATCTATGGCCCTAGCGACGACATCCCTAGGAGCTAGTTCAAGTTTTTCATGATAATCCTTCATAAACCGATCACCATTCTTAAGCCTTAAGATTCCTCCCTCACCTCTTACAGCCTCGCTAATTAAAAAATTCTTTGCTTCAGGGTGATACAAGCAGGTTGGATGGAATTGATAGAATTCCATATTGGAGATTTCTGCACCTGCCCGATAAGCCATAGCAACACCGTCACCAGTTGCGGTATCAGGATTGCTTGTGTAAAGATATGCCTTGCCTGCACCGCCGGTAGCAAGAACGGTAGCCCCTGCCGTAAAAGTTTTTACAGAACATTCAGGCTCGTTAAAAACATATACTCCGCCTATTGTACCATTCGGGAGCGCAATAAGATTTATTGCAATACTGTGCTCAAAAATAGCTACATTCTTTCTTTTTCTTACATCATGTTTAAGACTTTGGATTATTGCTTCGCCCGTTATATCACCGCTGTGATAAATACGTCTGTGGGAATGCCCTCCTTCTTTTGTAAGATCAAAATGTTGCTCATCTATATCTCTTATGGAAAAAGGAACGCCAACGTCCAAAAGTTCTTTTATTGCCTCAGGGGCATGCTTTATACAATATTCAACTACTTTTTTGTTACAAAGCCCTGCGCCAACACTTAAAGTATCTTTTATATGTGATTCAAAAGAATCACCTTTATTCTCTGGAGAAACAGAAGCGATACCACCTTGAGCAAGCACGGAGGCACCGTCGCCCATAGCCTCTTTTGTTATAACGGCAACTTTTAGTTTTGGGTCAAGGTCGCGCGCAATGTTAAGCCCTGCGATCCCACCACCGATTATGACTACATCGTAATACATCTACCTGCGTCTGTTCCACAGTATGAGCAACAATAGGAATAGTAGAGCCTCTAAATAAGCACCTGAGATGCCAAATATTGATGGATAAGAAGACTTGTTCAGCATTACAAGTATGGAGAACATCGTGCTAGAAACAAAGCCGACAAAAACAATACTAAGAGCACAAATTCTAGCTGCTGTGGCGTGTGAATCGAACAGGCTCAAAAGGTAAGATATAAAAAAAACGCCCAGCGTTAAAAGTGTTATGGTAACAGGATAATAGCCCGGTCCTGTTGCCCCCAAATAAAAATAACCGTAGGCAAAAAATGATGTTGCCACAATACCTAGCATAGAAAGTATGTTCGTTATTTTCATAAGCTCACCTCGCGTTAACCTTTATCAAAGTTAGCACAAAGTGACAAGTCTGCTCTACACAATAAAAACCTTATAGCCAATGTTTAGTGCCTTACCTAGTTTTCTGGCTACTTTTTCGCCAATGTTTCTTTGCCCATTCTCCATCTTAGAAATATTCGTTATAGCTATTCCTGTTTTTTCGGCTAATTCTTTTTGTGACATGCCTTCCTTGGTCCTAGCACCTCTTAAGCAAATAGCATAAGGAGGAAGTTTTTGTTCAAGCTCCTTAAAAGGAGATTCCTTACTTTCAACAGACAGATTTTTAATTATTGCTCTAATGGTATTTTTGTGTTCGCGTGCAATAAAAAATCTCTCTTTATCTATGACGACGTTAGTAAGGAGCTTTTTCGTGTGTCCCAACATAATAAACCTCAGGGTTAACGTTCCACTTAAACATATTATTTTTTTGATAATTGTCAAGATAATTGTCCAAAAGCTGACACCTCAATAACATAAAGGCAAAACCCATGCAAACTCAAAAGGCTCATAAAAAGGTTAACTAATGTCGAATACCGTATTATAAAGTCCATGTTGGAGGAAATAGATATGAAGACACTGTTTAAAATAATAATCATTTTTCTGTTCATTAGTGCGCTTAGTACAGTGTTAATGAAGTTCTTTAATGTACATTACGACGACGTGAACTTTTGGGAAGTGCGCGGATTTTTCTTTTTAATATGCATAGCTCTGTTCCCAAGGTTAACCCTTTTGTTCTCCAGTGTCGTCTTCGGTGGATTATTCTGGTGGCTGGGGTTCTTTTTTGCGCCAAGACTTCTGGTGGCAATATTGGCTACAATAAGCTATTGGAACACCAATAAGGTGCTTGTGGTTATCTCATGGTTATTTGCCGTTGGGGGAGAGACTTCCGAGAAATACTACATACATAGGCATACTTTTAGGCAAAAAGAGCCCAAACCAAGAGTAAGCAGCCACAGGGATGTTGTAGATGCTGAATTTTATGAGATAAAAGACCCCCCTAAATAATAAAAGCACTTTTTCCCTTGCTATTGTTGTGTGGATAGTGGTATTGTCTTGATTCCAGATTCTTTGGTGATGTCAATGAAGCGAGTTTGTTATGATCTCTTCTTTAGGCTCTCAAGAGAAATCCTTAAAGGAGGGATAAAATAATGGAAAAGAAATTGTATGTAGGGAATTTACCTTACAGTGCTAGTGATGCATCTCTAAACGAGTTGTTCTCAAAATGTGGCGAAGTTGTTTCCGCAAAGGTTATTACCGATGCTGACAGCGGTCGTTCAAAAGGTTTCGGTTTTGTTGAAATGTCAAACACTGATGAAGCTAAAAAAGCTATCGAGCAGTTAGATAACACAGAACTTGATGGAAGAAACATCAAAGTTAATGAAGCTAAGCCAAAAACAGACTCACGTTCTTCTGACCGTGGTGGAAGCAAACGTTGGTAGTTCGTTACTAGAACAAACACAAAAAGCCGTGTCGGAAACGACACGGCTTTTTTTATTATCTAAATCATACTAAGTAATCTCTCAGTTCAAGTTTTTATGGTCAAGTCTTCGTTCGCACCCACTCTAAGGTTAGCGGTATGCATTGGCTAGCCCTCTAAGGGCCCGTGCAAGCTAACAGCCAAAAAGCGGCTTTAAGCGTCCGCTAACCTAAGCTTGGGTATGCTCTCTACAACACTGCCCATAAAAACTCGAACTGAGAGATTTAATTAAAATTAAGATAATGTTGAGCGCAAATTGGAGTTACATTTTTGTAATATGGCCGGGGCCGTGATTTCTGTGGTTGGAGGCTCTGGTGTATATATTCATACCAAGATAAAAGATCGGCATTTTCCAGTTAGATCTGAATCGCTTCATTATGGAACCAATTGTGTGAAGCGCATTACCCGCCCAATCCGAACCATCTTTTAGTTGCTGAGGTGTAAAATTTGTTGGTTTGAACACAACGTGCTGATTATTATACTGGCTCCAATCCTCGTGCAGAAGGCGTCCCTCTTTTTTAAATCTTTCGTACAATTTAGTACCAGGATACGGAGTAAGAATGCAAAAAGAAGAGTAAGATACATTATTCTTTTTCAAAAAGTTAACGCTCTTTTCGAACGTGTGAATATCATCGCTATCAAGGCCAAATATTATGGAGCTTTGGACTATTATCCCATGCGATAAAAGCATTTTTATTTTTTGTGCCATCTCATCAAGGCTGGTAGAACCAAGTTTTTTAGAAATGCCGTGGGTTTCTGCCGCTAGGTTATTTACAGACTCAAGCCCCACAAAGAGACCAATACAACCAGATTTTCTTGCAAGTTTCAAAAGCTTAGGATCTTTGGTAGCAAGGTTTAGCGACGCCTGCCCTGCCCATTTTATTTTTAGTGGAATGAGTGCCTTAAAAAGTTTCTCGCTATATTCAGCGTTCCCAAAAATGTTATCATCTATAAAAACAGTAAGTTTATTTCCTTCCTTCTTTATTTCATCTATGACGTTCTCAACAGGCCTGAACCTGTATTTGTTGCCAAACAGCGTGGATGTAATGCAAAATTCACAACTAAATGGGCAGCCTCTGGTAGCCTGAACAATTGTATGTCCAAAGGTCGTTCTTTTTCTTTTTACCAGGTCGTTCCTAAGTGGTGGAATTTTTGCCATATCAAAAAGAGCATCTGCTTTATATGTCTTTTTTAACTTATTCTTTTTTGCGTCGTTAATTATGTCTACCCAAACAGCATCGCCCTCGCCTATGCATATTGCATCTGCATGCTGCAAGGCTTCATCTGGTAACATGCTGGCGTGTATACCACCCATTACTACTTTTATGCCTTTTTGTTTGTAATGGTCCGCAATTTTGTATGCAGCATGTGCCTGTGGAGTCATTGCAGAAATGCCTACAAGGTCCACATCATCAAGATACACGTTGTCACCATAGTTCTGGTCGGCAATTACTATCTGGTGTTCAGAAGGCGTATATGCAGCTAATAGTGGAAGAGCAGTACAAATGGTACTTTTGCCTTTGGAATGGTTCAGGAATTCATCACTACTCGGGCTGATTAAAAGAATTTTCATTATGCGGTTATATAATATTGGAAGACCAAAAGCAAGGCAGTTAGTCTAGCTCCATATACTCATCATAAGAGGAGTATCTATCATCCTTGATATTAATATCTATTTCTATGATCCTATTGGCGACAGTTTGAATAAATTCGTGGTCATGAGAAGCGAACATAACGGTACCTTTAAATCTTATCAACCCATCATTAACTGCAGTAATGCTTTCCAGATCCAAATGATTTGTTGGACCATCTAACATAATGACATTAGCCCCAGACAACATCATCTTTGCCAGCATGCATCTTACTTTTTCTCCACCAGATAAGACATTCGCTTTTTTAAGAGCTTCTTCTCCAGAAAATAACATCTTCCCTAAAAATCCACGTATATAGGTTTCATTCTGTTCTGTGGAATATTGTCTGAGCCAGTCGACCAAGTTAATTTTTTTGTTATCAAAATATTTTGCGTTGTCTTTAGGAAAATAAGCAAGAGAGGTGGTTAAGCCCCATGTAAAAGTGCCTGAGTCTGGCTCTAATTCTCCAGAAATTATTTGAAATAACGTCGTTATTGAGATGTCATTCTTGCTAACAAAAACGACCTTATCACCTTTACTTAGGGTAAAAGAAATATTATCCAAAAGTTTAACACCATCTATTGTTTTAGAGATGCCATCAACTTTTAAGATATCATTCCCTGCTTCTCTGGCTGAATCAAACCCTATGAAGGGGTATTTTCTGGTCGATACAGGAAGATCCTCTATTTGAAGTTTATCTAATTGCTTTTGTCTGGAAGTTGCCTGTTTTGACTTTGATAGATTCGCACTAAATCTTTCTATGAAGGCTTTAAGTTCTTTAGCCTTGTCCTCTGCTTTTTTATTTTTATCGGACCTTAACTGCATCGCCAGCTGGCTGGAGATCCTCCAAAAATCATAGTTACCGCTGTATATAGTTATATGAGAAAAATCAATATCAGCTACGTGGGTGCATACCTTATTTAAAAAATGTCTATCATGGGAAACAACTATTACGATGTTGTTAAAATCCATCAAAAAATATTCCAACCATTGAATTGCCTTTGCGTCTAAATGGTTAGTAGGCTCGTCCAATAAAAGTATATCTGGTTGACCAAACAACGCCTGTGCAAGAAGCACTTTGACTTTTTCTATACCGGTCAATTCCTTCATCAATTTTTCGTAATAACCACTTGTGATGCCAAGGCCGGATAACAAGATTCCAGCGTCTGATTCTGCTTCCCACCCATTCATTTTTTCGAATTCTGCTTCCAGTTCTGAGGCAACAACTCCGTCAGTTTCCGAGAAAGTTTTTTTAGAATATAGTGCGTCCTTTTTTTCTATCACTTCCATAAGCCTTTTGTTGCCCATAATGACGGTTTTTAGGACTTCGCATTCATCGAACTCATAATGGTCTTGCCTCAGCATGGAAATTCTTAATTTAGGAGAAAAATTAACGCTGCCACTACTTGGCTCAAGCTCCCCACATAATATTTTAAGAAAAGTGGATTTGCCGGACCCGTTAGCGCCTATTAGCCCATAGCAGTTGCCCGGCGTAAAGTTTATGTTAACGTCTTCAAATAGTTTTCTACCACCAAAATTTAAACTCACATTAGATGTGCTTATCATTAGTTATGCCTCATTAAGGTTGTTCCATATACTGCTTAGAACTGCATAATGCAACCCTCATCGCCTTTTTACTTGCATGCGGCGCCAGTTTTCACCACCTTCACAGAACTGAAGACAGCATTACTGCAAAAATAATCTAGTCGGAGATAAACAAGCCAATTATTTCACATAAAAAGAAACTGAATCAAGGACTTTATTTTTCTTATCAAGCAACCTCAAAGTGTACTTTCCTCTTTTGGGGTCCCATGACGGATTTTTTGTAATAATACCATTTATGCTGTAAATGGGACTATTAACTGAAGCTTCAAAAATTATTCGTTGGTTCTTTTTAGGGATGTCTGGGTCTATGGCAAATATAGTGCCCATAGGAGGGTAGATGATTTTTGGGGTTTGTCCTTTTCCTGCACTTTCAAAAACGGCCTGCTCCGTTCCTTTTATAAAATACTCATCATATTTTTGTTTTCCCTGTGCAACGTTCATGACCTCCTGCATCACCACATTTGCAGGTTGTTTAGGTTTTTGACTTACATCACCCCTATTAAGGTAACTCATTACCTTTGCCCATACAGGAGCGGCCCCACTAACACCGCTGACATTCCACATCGATTCACCAGAAAAATTTCCGACCCACACACCGACAGTATATTTATCCGTAAACCCTATGCACCAGTTATCCCTCATATCCTTGCTGGTTCCTGTTTTTACAGCCGACCAAAAAATCGTGTTCAATGAGCTTTCCATTCCAAAAGTGATGGATCTTGCATTCTTATCAGACAGAATATCCGAAATTATAAAGGCTGTTTCCTCTGACACGACCCTTTCATCAATATTTTTATCGTTCTTAAAAAAACTTATCTCATGTAACAGACCACCATTGGCAAACGCACCATATGCCCTAGTCATTTCGAACAAATCCAGATCTATCGACCCCAGTGCCAACGACAGACCATAAAAATCAGGCTCCTGAGACAACTCTATCTTAAGACTCTTCATGAACCCAAGCAAACTATCAACCGATACTATATCAAGCACTTTTACCGCTGGAATATTTATCGAAGACGCCAACGCCTGACGAAACGTAACAAGACCATGAAAAGTATTGTCAAAATTATTTGGTCTGTAAATACCCCTGAACGCAAGAGGGATGTTAATAGGATAATCATCTATCAACGATGCTGCAGTCAGGTATTTTTTCTCCAGCGCCAAGGCATACAAAAAAGGTTTTATGGACGACCCAACCTGCCTTTTCGCCCTTACCCCGTCTACAAAGCTCTGTTCAGCTGAATCGGAACCGGAAACATACGCAAGGATATTCCCTGTTCTGTTCTCGATAACGAGAACAGCTCCCTGCGTTACATTCTGTAATCTTAATGAGCTTATCTGTTCGTCCAACGAACTTTGTGCAACCATTTGCAGATCCGCATCTATTGTTGAATCAACACTTTTCTTTCCTTTCAACAGCTCTTTTGCCAACGTCGGGTTCAGCAATTGTATTGACCTTATAGCATGAGGATGGTCGTAGATGACGTCGATCATTGAAGCTGCTGTACTACAATCCTGCCCGAGCTCCTTAGAAAAATAACACACCCTTGCCTTAAGTTTGTCCTTTGCAAAGTTCGGATTTTTTACCAGTGAGGCAAGTATGAGCGATTCGGTTTTATCCAATCCCGAAGGATGCTTATTAAAAAGTCCCTCGCTGGCAGCTGATATTCCTTCCAATTCACCTTTAAAAGAGACCAAGTTCAAATACACATCCAGTATCTGGTCCTTGGTCAAAGACCGTTCAAGCCTCGATGCTAACATTATTTGCCGTATTTTTTTATAGAATGAGTTGAACGACCACCCATGAGGTTTTAACGAAGGATCAAGAAGGGCAACCACCTGCATTGAGATGGTGCTAAACCCTTCTTTTCTACCAGTCAACAAATGGGACAACGAACGGAACATAGCTTTTATATCAAACCCGTGATGTTTATAGAACCGTTGGTCCTCTATTCGTATAACATCCTGTTTCAACGGTTCAGAAATATCTCCGAACGTTGCCCAATCTAATTTCCTGTGTTTCATATCTATCCGGGAAACGTATAACAGACGTCCGTTCCGGTCATAGATAGACCCTTCTGTAGAGCGATATTCCTTTCGTATGGAGTCGTAATTATACGTATGTGCTTCAGTTGCACGCCCATCCGTTGTGGCATAAGACGTGCAGCAATACAAACAGATCAATAGAATACCGTATCGGATCATTTTACCTCTAAGGTACTGTTAGGCACTTCCCCAAAATACTCAGGTCTGTACATAACCTGTACCCTAGTCTGAGGCATTCTGAATGTTCCAGTGTTATTCAATCTCATTAAGTATGATACCTTAATCTCGCTATTAGACGTAGATGCGTAATAAGCCCTGAAAGCGGAGAAAGTATTTTCCACATATACCGGCTCATTATTATAATAACTGCCGTAATCCTCTGCTCCTTGGTTGCTGATGTCACCTACTCCTTCTTCGTCGCCACCGGCATTTTCGTGAGGCGCAGGTTTTTCTTTTACTATCACCCTCTGTCTTTTTAATCTTGTATCCAAAATAGTCGCTCCGGAAGGTATAGGATCGTCGACCACCAACCAATTCGTGTCCGACTTTGGTTTAAAGGTTATCTCCACCTTTAATAGATCACCCACGTGTGATCCATCCGTAGCCCCTTCCAGCTTCGTTATCTTTTTAGACACCTCAATACCGGCATTCTGCGGTTGAAGTATAGGCTTTGCAATGGTCGTCGTAACGAATGCGTAGGGATTACCGGTCCCTTTATGCTCCACTTTTATGGAACTTCCTTTGAATTCACTCCAAGGGATCTTTATCTGCCTGTTTGCAGAAGCCCAATCAATAGAATAGGTCTTACCCGCCTCGGCGGTAGTCACGCCTGTTACTGTCGCCTTTTCGTATTTTTTACTGTACTTATTGGAGAGGACAGTACCTAAGGCGTTGTCCGTCGTAGTTCCCCAATGACCTTCAGCTAATTTATCCATCAAAGAAAGCATCAATCTTGGGATATCATCCTTAAAGCTCTGATTGTCGCCGTTGATCAAAGACAAGAGCAGGTAGATAGTTTCACCGTTGGCAGTAGACATGGAATACCAATAACTATCATTGCCCACCGGGTTCAAAGACAATCTATTGCCTACTCTGATCAGACGGGCGGAGATTATACCTTCTATCCCTTTCAGAACTCCCTGAGCGTCTTTCAGGTCAGGGATCTTTTTAATTACATTATACGCATGTACAAGTTCTGTGTTCGGCATAAGATTAAAGTTCTTGCTCAAACTATCAAGCATTGACGCATTGATGGTCTCATACCTTGAAACAGCATCAAGTGCCTGCCACTTCTGATATTCGAGGTTCCATGGGTATTTAGGTTTATATGTTCCTGAGACAAAGTTCTTTAATCCCGTAAGCAGCAGGGAACGTGTAGACGCTGGGATATCTTTTTTAGCCTCATCAGCAATGGTCAGCACATAAGAAGTCAACGTATCGGATCCCTCTATGTAGAAATCAGTTCCTGTAAAATATTTAAGCAGGTTATTTTTGCCGTCGATGTATACAGGCATATCTGCAATAATGTTATTCCATGCTTCCTTGTTACCTGAGACAATGGCCTTTGAGACTCGCTGCTCTAGGCACGAGTATTTATAATTTTCCATGTAGTTCTTTACACTGTAGAGGCCAGTTATGATCGTAGGATCGGCTTTTATTCCAATAAAACTACTTTTAATTACAGCATCGGCAGATAAAGGCGCTATCGGAATAGTTTTTACCTTTTCCAGTTGGAAAAATTCAGACATAGTGACCCTTGGGAATATGGATGGTTCAATCTTTTGATAGGTCACAACTGAGTCCTTTAATTTTCCCGCCGTTACATCCACCTGATATTTTAATGATCCAACGTCAGGGACATTTATTTTCCATGAAATGGCCTTTGATTCGGAAGGCATTAATGTCAGCTTTTGTTCACTGAACGATTCCTTGAGCTGATCGATGGTAAGCTTTGCCGTAACATCCATCTTATTAAGCGTTGTATTGGTAAGTGTGTATGTGGCGTCGAACACATCATCTATTCTTGACACCGGAGGAACGCCTGGGAAAACAACAAGGTCTTGTGTGGTCCTAAAATTAGTAAACCCCGTGCCGAATAGGCTACTCCCAGATGTAGCAACAGCAACTACCCTAAAACTGGAGATAGAATCTTTAATTGGGAATTCAACAACAGCCTCACCATTAACAAGCTTCACACTCGCATTCCAAAATAATAAGGTATCGAATAGTTCCCTCTTTGTGTCCCCTCCACCGTCGCCGCCGTGCGGAACGGCTTTTTGGCCAAAATGCCTTTTCCCTACGACCTGGATAGAGGACGTCGAGGTTTCTACAGAATGGGCTCTTTTGTGTTTCATCTTTTCAATAATATCCCATGAATCATTATCCTTTAGTTCTAAGAGCCCTTCATCAACTACAGCTACTGCAACTTCTGCCCTGTTATCCAGCACAGTACCGGCAGGCGGCGTTACTTTTATCTTTACTTTAACCTTTTCCCTTACCCTGTACGCCGGTTTATCCGCGGAAACGGTCACGTTCATTTTATTTTTTGCATCGCCTATATTTATCTCGGTAACACCTAGCTTAAATGCCGGCTTTGCAAGATCCACCATAGCTGTTTCCTGGGGAGGATCCACCCTTCCCCTAACCGCAAGAACAGAAACAAAAACGTTCGGAAAATAGGAGGCCTTGATCGGAACTTTTACAAATGGGTCACCGCCATTTACATGTTGGACATAAGAATCGATAACGCCTTCCCTTTCCACTGTTACAAGCGCCGTGAATTTTCTGAAAGGTACCCTTACCTGTACCTTAGCTTCTTCACCTGGATTATATACCTTTTTTTCAGGCAAGAGGTCCATGCGATCGTTATCTTTGACAGAGAACCAGTAATCCTCTGTAGATATGTATGCTTCGGTATTGGCTAAACTTTTATTCCCAGCCTTGTCGACGGCAGAGGCCTCAAGATAGATCTCACCCGTTACAGGGATGCTAACCTCACAGATCCCTATGCCGGTTTTTGAAGTAACACCACTGCATATCGTTTTTATTTTTTTTAGTTTGGTTTTATGTTCATAAGAATAAAAACCGCCTATCAGTTTTTTCCTATGGCTCTTATATTCCTTCTGATAAACATCCACGCTAAAGTTCTGGCCGTTGATGGCTTTTCCTTTAAGGTCAGCTGCTGCAACATAGAACTTGAATTTATCCTTGCCACCATACCAAGTATCAAGCTTTATCCCCACAAGTACATTCGACGGATAAAGTGGGATCTCTTTTGAAACAGTCTGTATCTCCCCGTTGGGGTCCTTATAATTCAGCGCCATGGTCATAGACTTTAAAGCACCGTTATTAAGTCCTACAGGAACGCTAAAATGACAAAAGCCTTTTGGGTCAGTTGTGCACAAAAGACTACTGGCTTTTTTGGTCTCTTTTACGTTTGAGCTCACAGCATCAGATATTTTCCCATTGGCAAAGGTATAGTTTTCCCAGCTGTTGATTTGCGTCCCAAGGCCATCATTCTCCTCATAGCGGAATTCTACCGGAACCTTTGAAGCTACACCACCCATTAGATAACTGAGATAGGTATCAACTTCACCTTTTTTAATATCGACCCAGGGGCCTTTTTGATCCTTTATAAGTGCATGCATGAATGGCACCCTGAATTCTAATACACTGAACTTGCCGGACGAATATTCATCCCTGTCGTAATCTGATACTTTTTGTGACTTATTTAGCAGGAGAACGTCGTATTCGCCCAATGCTACGTTCTTAGGTATGGTCCACTGTGAAACGGCGACACCGTTCTTATTGAAATCAAGCGGTAACCTGAATTCCTCTCCAGAGGCAAAATTCTTTATCAGCATTTCTTTGGGAAGATTTTTAGACGGGATACCAAGGCCTTTTACCCCCATTTCCCTTATTATATGCTTCATGTGAACGGTCTCACCCTGCCTCAACAATGTCCTATCAAAGACGGTGTGGTAGATCAGCGAAGCCATTTTGTCCGAAAAACTATAGTAGCTCCTAGATTCATTGAATTGCCATTGTTGTATGCCTTCATTCCAGTCTGTAATATCAAATACAAAATCATTCCCACTCTCGGCGATCACGAGCAAATTCCGTCCAATACCACTAGGCCCTTCACAGGCCTTACTCTGCTCCGGTATTTTATCAAAAATAGCGAGACCGTTCTTATTTGTTTTTGCCTCCGCCAACTTCTCCGCTTTACAATTCCATACACTCACCGCAGCATCAGCGACGGGTTCACCCTTGTCGAGTGTTGTGACCCATGCGGCACTCCTCGATTTACCCCACTTAAAATGCAGGGCCATATTGGTAACAAGGGCAGAAGTCCTTACGTACAGGGGAATTTCCTTTCCCAGTAATGCACTCCCAAGCTTTTTACTTTCAAGTTCAACAACATAAAATCCTGGGTCCTTTAACGGGATCCCTATGACCTCAAATTCACTTTCTTTTAATGGTTTTTTTATTTCCAGCTCTTGAACATCTTTGGTGCTCACACTACTGAAGATCGATATAGCTCGGCTATCATCATAATTTTCCCTGTCTATCGTTGCCATCCATTGCAGGATAGCCTCTGCCTTGTTTTTATAAGATACCGGAACCGTTGAATTCATAATGTTTGACAAGGAACCTTTTATACTAGCCCAAGCTCCTTTCTTATTTTCGGACGGTGATGCTTTTACATTTTTATCCGAGTACTGTAACTCACGGCCTTTTAGTTCTTTCTCAACGTTTCTTACCGTAACAGGAATCGTAGGAGAGGCATTAAGCTCATAGATGCCAAAAGTTGATGGGAATTTTATTATCGACGGGGACTTGCCTGTTTTTATTGTCAAAGGGAAAAGATGTGCGTTCGATAACAGGTCACCTGAATCATTTTTGAGATCTTTGGGAAGAATGACTTTATACGTGGCATTCTCCTCAAAAGGCCCTGCAAAAGATACCGAAGACGCCGAGTCTCCTACTTCCAAGTCGTTTTTGGTTGGAGGCTTTGGGGCTATTTTTTTACCGTGTGCATCTTCAATATATATTTGCTTTAAATAGTCGTAGATTATGTCTGAGTTGAAACTGACCTCCATAGGCAGAAGAGGTATACAAGGATCTTCCTGTACCGCTCTGGCACAACTAAATTCAGCCTTTAGTTGTTCGCTTGTATGAAATGATTTTATTTGGTCTTCATTGTTCATTAATCCTGTTGGACCCTTTATAGTAGAACTCCAGTGCAGATCCACTTTCTTGTCCGAGGGAAAGTCCCTCACGGCCTGTAGGATCACCGTCCTTGGAAATGTATCTTTTGGGACCTCACGAGATTCAAGTATCTGATCCCTGTCCGGTCCTTCGATCAATTTAACAGCTATCTTCTCGTCTATTCCCTCCACAGTAAAATAAGCTTTTTTTATTATCTCTTCTTTTACGTATGGTCCGTCTAATTTTAGAACAAAGGATTGGTCACGTATGATCTGATAACTGGGGTCAATATCGAGTATAGAAGGTCCGCCTGTATTGAATTCATATATCTTTCCGCTTTGCTTTAGTTTAAAAGTACATTTTACTCCTGAGGCAAGAGTTCCTTTAAAATCATATATCCAAGTTTTTGTATCAACCCAGCTTGCTTTGCCCTTTTTACCGCATTGAATATCAAAAATATCGGTGTTTGCTTTTTGGTCGCCAAGGCCAACAACAGGAGCACTGAAGACCGCTTTGACTTGTTCAACATTTTTATTGATGCCGGTTGGGCTAAAGGAGACCAACTCATTTTGCGACTCTGCCAAAGACAGCACCGAAGTTAACAGAAATAGTGCACCGACAAAAAAAAGTTTTTTGTACATTACCATTCCTCCACTATTTTTTTTGGTTCATGCAACCCAACACATCTTCTCCGTTTTTACAAGCCTGCTGGTAAAGTTCACTCGCTGTTACTTTATTGCCGCCAAAAAGCTCTTCCATTTGGCCCCATTGTGAACAAGCTATACATGCAAAAGGCTTATTGGCTTTGGCAACGCATTTATCACATTGCTTTTTATATAATTCCCGTGCTTTTTCTTGATGCCCTAGCAACCATTCTTGATGTGCAGCCTGTATACATGCATTAGCATCATCGTGATCGCAATTTTTTATATAAATACCGAGAGCCTTATCTAAGTAGTTTTTTGCTTCACCCTCATTCCCTTGAAGTTTTGCCAGGTTTGCCATAGCGTCGCAGGAGGTCGGTTCATTCAACGTATCACAGCCCTCTGTAAGTAATTGTTTAGCCTGAATAAAGTCACCCAACTTCATTAGTAAAGAGCCAGCATAGGCACAGCCAGTTCCAGAACCTCTATCACAAGCTTCTCCAAAGGTATTTGCGGCTTCTGCAATATCACCAAGACTTTGTTCAAGAAAACCGAGGCTAGTACATCCGCCTGCATCTCCTTTATCACAACCCAATTGATAATATTTTATGGCCTTTTCGTTGTCACCGTTCGTCTGCCACACAAGTCCCAACGCAATACAACCTCTTACGATATTTTTATCACACATTGACGTTAATATCTGTGTCGCTTCTTCTTTTTGGCCGGCCTTGTTTTTTTCTAGTGCAGTTTTTATTAAGTCGGCATCCCCAGTCGCACAACCAGCAAAGACCGGAAATACCAGTGCAAGAATAATCTTTTTCATTTTAATCCTCCAATGGCCTGCTCTGTAATTACTACTATTTCTTAGGTTAGTAATCTATAATTTCTTCTGTGAAACTAAATAGTTTTATATCTAGCTGTGTTGACACATTCACAGGTCGATGTAGACCTAAAACACGGCTAGTGGACAGCAGCGACGCCTTTACCTACCACAATAAAAAAGTGAATCTTTCGTATTAAAGTGGAAAACAGTTTAGGGCCTTCGAAAAAAGCTAATAATACTAACCAGATATAAGAGTGCATTTCCTACGAGCCGTATGTATATTAGGTTTGCTTAAGAATCTAATAGAAACGGAGCAGAAAATGCACTTGTCTTCTCTTACCGAACTTCTAGAAATAGACAACCATAAAGTTACGAGCATTCTTTATAATAATGATGGTCGAATTGATTTATATTTGGAGATGATAGACGATAATGCTCCCGCTGTTTGTTCCAGTTGTGGCAGAGCGCACAGTAAGTTGCACGACGTAGAAACTGTTATTGTAGAGGATCTGCCTGTGTTAGGGAAAAGAGTTTTTCTTACATTCAAGAAGCGTAAACTTAAGTGTGACGAAGATGATACTGTCAGGGTCGAGGAATTTAGCTGGCTAAAAGGCAGGTTTACTTTGCGCTACAGTGAGCAGGTCTATAGGCTTACGTCTATAACAAGTAACCAAGAGGCTGGTTGGTTCTTGCATCAGGATGATGAAGTTATTTATAGAATAGATAAATGTATCCTAGAGGAGAAAGCATTAGATCTGCTTGAGCCTGTACCTGAGTCTAAAAACATCAGCGTTGATGAAGTTGCTTTCCAGAAGTGGCACAAGTATGTTACTAACGTTATAGACGTAGATATAAGACGGGTTACATGGAACGCAAAGGGCAGAGGCAAAGATGTCCTAAACAAATATTACGACAAGTTGGGTCCTGATAAATGCACAAAGATAGAGAGTGTTGCAATGGATGGTGCAAGTGGTTTTATCTCTTCCACAAAAGAAAAAGCACCACAGGCAGTACTCGTTTACGACAGATTCCACATAAATCAGAAACTAAATAAAGCGATAGACGACGTCAGAAAACAAGAACTTAGAATAGCGAGAAAAAATGAGGATAAGGAGCTAAAAGACCTGATCTATTGTGGAGAAAGATGGTTGCTCTTAAAAAATGGTAATCTGACCAACAATCAGCAAGCAAAACTAGATATATTGCTTAAGCTCAACGAGCCTATAGCAAAAGCTAAAATACTAAAAGATGAATTCTTAAGCATATATCATTCACATGACCCTGAAGAAGCACAAGTTAGGCTAGATGCCTGGTTAATAGAAGCTGAGAACTCAAAACTATTACCATTTATAGAGCTTGCAGAAAGCTTCAGACGAAAAGATGAAATGATTATTAACTACTTTAAAAAGAAAATATCTTCTGCAATATCCGAAGGCATTAATAACAAAATAAAACGGCTAAAGCGTATTGCGTACGGCTATCGGGACATGAATTACTTCTTACTCAAGATACATCAGCATTGCGGGCTTCTATCACCTAGGCTTTCCACTTAAACACGAAAGAACCAAAAAGAACACCGTGCCCTATAAACAATAGGCATTGGACTGGAGGTGCCATTGGAAGCCCTGGTTTAAAAAGAAGACTACGACGCTATGT
>Ga0118677_10001110_pt1 | contig 57646 bp, 38 predicted proteins | sample AliMusrvi5mmetaG_FD_86154 | JGI IMG/M metagenome (GOLD analysis project Ga0118677, IMG submission 86154)
GGGCTGATCCAGGCGCAGGCGCCCTTCGATGAGCTGGGAAAGGCGTTGGGTGAGGTAGCCCATGCGACATGGAAGTGGATCGGCGGCGCCCAGCAGGGTATTGCCGCGGCCGAGGCAGCGTTGAAGAAGGCGACCACGGATGCCCAGCGCGAAGCCGCGAAGAAGGACCTGGCCCATTGGCAGGCGAACTTGGAGGCCGGCAAGAAGGCGCTGGTGGAATCGCAGGCGGCGCTGGACAAGCTGATGGCCCAGAAGCCGAAGTTTGACCAGGAGCTGAAGGCGGCCCAGGACGCCCTGGCTCAGGCCAAGGGCCATACCTTGAAGGCGCTCAGGGATCTCGGCCTCGAGCCGTTCCTGTCCGGCGACAAGCTGGATCGGCAACTGGTGAAGTGCGCGGTCCTGATCGAGGCCACGCCCGGCGGTCTGGCGGCGTTTTCGCAACAGGGCAGCGAGCAGGCGGCACTGGTCGAGAAGCTGCTGGCGGACGACGGCCTGATGCGACAGATGCTCGTGGCGGATGGCGCCAGTGGCGGCCAGTATGGAAGGGCGATGCAGATCTACACCGACATCCAGAAGGCCAGCCCGAAGGCCAAGGCTGGCGTATTCCAGCGGCTGGCGCTGGCGGTCGCCTTGGAACACGCCGTGCCGATCAAGCAGGACAATCCCGCCGCGCGAACCGGTGGGCCGGCTACCGTGGACCCCGTAAAGCGGTACTTGTCCTACGAGAAAGCCTACCTGGAAGGCGAACTGGACCCGGCGTTCAAGGACTTGAGCGCCTGGGACCTTCGCTTCGTGGTCGACGGCGAGGAGCCGGACGAAACGGCCGCCTGGGGCCGCGAAATGCTCCGCAACTACCGGCCCGACCTCATCCTCGATCCCGACTACGGTTGGCGCTATGTCCAAGCGGTGAGGACGGATGTTCCATACGGTTCGCAGAACGTGAAGTTCGACCGCCCCTCGCTACAGAATTACCAGAACATCCTCCTCAACGGCGGGGTCTGCGGGCGACGGGCCTTTTTCGGGCGATTCATCCTGCGCAGCTTCGGCATCCCGGCCACGGCGCGTCCCCAGAGCGGCCATGGTTCGCTGGTGCATTGGACGCCGGCGGGCTGGGTATGTTGTCTGGGCGGGGGCTGGGGCAGCGGCTGGACCAAGACACGTTACTACGGCGACCTCGATTTCCTGGCGACGACGCAGGCGCAAGCCGTCGGTGAGGCCTACTTGAAGGTCAAGCGCGCCCAGTGGGTGGGCGATGCCCTGGGAGAGCAGCGGGTCTTTGGATTTTCCTGCGGGGAGCCCGGCTTCTGGTACGGTGTGTCACTCTATCGGCAACGGGCGGTGATCGAGCAGGCCAAGGCCAAAACTCTTGCCGCCATCGGCACGAAGCTTGGCGAGGCGAATGAATCGGCGGAAACGAAGGCGACGGCCGTGGTGAAGGCAGCTATTACGGAAGCCGATAAAACGGTGGCTGTCGGCCCCAGCGGTGTGATCACGATCCCGGCGGCAGCCTGCAACGGAAGCGTTCAGCCGATGAAGAGTTTTGTCGGCGGGCTGCAGGCGTTCTGCGGGGGCGCCTTCCGTTGCGAGGTGGACGCGCCAAATCCGGGCAATTACCGGCTTACGGCCCGCGTGGTCACCGTGCATGACGAGGGGCATCTCCAACTGACAGTCGGCAGCGACAAGGCGCCTGTCGATATGGTCATCCCCTACACGTGCGGCGGATTGCAAGAGACCCGCCCGGTGGAGGTTACGTTGGTCCAGGGCAAGAATGTGTTGAGCTTCGGCGCCCCGACCAGGGGATTCACGCTCAAGGACATCACCCTGACGCCGGCGAAGTAACGCGGGAAATGGACTCGCGCCAAGGCGCAAAGGCGCGAAGAGGAGGATGACAGAAATATGATTGACAGAAAGATGGTCATTCAGCACACATCGGTCATGGATTCGAGGAAGGAAAGATGCGGGAAAGAAAAATGAGGAGCACGGGTTTCCCGTGTTCGTTTGCGCCTGCTTCTTTGCGCCTTCGCGCCTTGGCGCGAGGCTCTTCCGGTTTACCCAGTTCGGATGTTAGAGTTTTACTTTTTTCACAAGGAGACGCAGTTATGAGTAAGAAGATGTTTTGTAGTGCATTGTGCCTGGCGGCAGTCCTGGCAATGGGGCTGTCCGGCGCCCGGGCGGCGGAGACGATCGCGCGGCACGACGGCAAGCCGGCCGACATGGCCAAGCCGGTCCAGGTGTTCATCCTGCTGGGGCAGTCCAACATGGTCGGCATGGGCAACGTTGCCGGCAAGGACGGATCTCTGGAGAATGCGGTGAAGAATAAGAAGAAGTACACCTACCTGGTCGATGACGCGGGTGCATGGACGGAGCGGAAGGATGTCCGTTTCGTGCAGTACATGTCCGGCAAGGGTCCGCTCCGGAACGAATTCCTGGTTGTCAAGGGCAACAAGATGGGCGTGGAGTATGCGGTCGGTCATTGTCTGGGAAATGCCATTGATGCACCGGTCATGATCCTCAAGTGCTGCATCGGCAACCGTGGGCTGGCTTGGGATCTCCTGCCCCCGGGCAGCAAACGGTTCGTCGAAGGCGGCAAAGTGTATTGTGGCTACAAAGATCGCCCAGACTCCTGGGTTGCAGATCCAGCCAAAGGCACTGCGACGGAGCCGCCGGCGTGGCTGGGTAGAGATGGCAAGCCCATTCAATGGTGGGCCGGCCTGCAGTATGACGCCGACGTCGGGGATGCGAAGAAGGCCCTTGCTGATCTTGACAAGACCTACCCCGGCGCGACGAAGTACGAGGTCGCGGGATTCTTCTTCTGGCAGGGCGAAAAGGATGCCGGCAACGCCGTGCATGCGAGTCACTACGAGCAGAATCTCGTCGCGTTCATCAAGGCGTTGCGCAAGGACTTCAATGCCCCGAACGCGAAGTTCGTCCTCGCCACCATGGGCGAAGCCACCAAAGGGATGACCGGCAACACAGGAAAAGTGCTCGAAGGCCATCTCGCGGTGGACGGCGACAGCGGCAAGCACCCGGAGTTCAAAGGCAACGTGGCCACGGTCTATTCCCACCCCATGGCGCAAGGCGGCGGCGGGAACGGTCACTACGGCGGCAACGCTGAAGTCTATATGGACGTCGGCGAAGCCATGGGCAAGGCCATGCTTGAGCTGTTGAAGGCCAACAAGTAGTAACCCGTAGAAACTAACCAGTTGGGGGCCATGACGAGCTTGTTGAGACCAAGAAAGAAAAGAAGAAGCAAAAGAAAATAATTTGCGCAGCAAGAAGATATTGGTTATTGGTTTCATATAGGCCGTCATGGCCCTCAGCCTATCGTCTGTTTGGGCGAGGGGGAAAGGAAAGAAGACCGCGCCAGCAGCAGAGCCTCTCAGCGCGGATAGAGAAAGGCTTGAAGGCGGAATGATGTCCTTCGGAATGGTCGTCCTGGCCTTGTCACCGTGGATTGCCGGGAAGACGCGGAAAGTCAGGGCTTGAAACGCCCCCCCACTGGCAGCCACGGAACTTTTTGCCCATCAAGTTCGTCCTAGAATTAAACAAACTCTCAACCCGTATTTTCCTTCTACCCCACAGGTGAACGACATGACGAAAAAGACCCTCTTCCTGGCCTTGGCATTCCTCCTTCTCCCGGCGATGGCCGCACTTGCCGGAATGGGCTACAACATGAAATGTGGCGACTGCGGCTACTCTTCCGAGGTCCAGATCGGGGGCGGCATGATGTTCGAGCAGATCACCGGCTACTGCGTGGAATCAAAGAAGTTCGTCTATCTGCGGTGGAAGCGGGACGAGAAAAAGCCCGAACCCATCGGGCAGATTTGGGATTCGGCTACTGGCAAGAAGATTGATCTCTACAAGTGCCCCGATTGCTCCAAACCGTTCATGCCGGTACAAATTGACCCGAAGAACGTCGAACGACCCGGCTTCGACCGCTGCCCCAAGTGCGGCAAGCAAACATTCGAGGTGGACAAGAGCAAGCCGGTTACGGCTTACGATTGATGGCGGTGGTCTGCCTGCTCAATACGGAACCAAGGAGGTTCTACGAAGAGCAACATGATACTCCGTTCCCTCGCCGTTTGGTTCGTCCTAATCGCCGCCGAAATCCTTCACGGCATCCTCCGGGGTATATTCCTGGTGCCCCGTGTAGGCGAATATACTCACACCAGTGAAATAACAGATACCCAAACCCAAACCCAAAAAGAAAGGTAGGAGTCAATGAATTTTAAGAAGTTGATATTCGCTGGAATGTTGCTTGTTGCAAGCAACATCAAGGCAGACGTGGCGCCCATCTCGGACAAGAACATCCTTGATGGACTGTCGCCATATAACTGGGTGTGTAAAAGCGATTACGTCAGCTCCGCGATCTGCGGCGCTTCGCTGACAGTTTCCTTCAAGGACACGAAGCAGGTGTCTTTGCAGGTGGATACGGACCACATCCAGAAGGCAACGGGAAGCGCAGCGAATTATCCATTCATTGCCTGGTCAGTCAACGGCGGCCCAATTCAGTCGCACCAGCTTGCCGCCGGCGAGAAGGAGATACTGCTGACTTCAAACACGGTAAACCCGGTCATCAGTCTTTACATAAAGGGAATGTCGCCTTTTGAGGACCGTTACAATGGAGATGTTACCAGCACGGCGGTGAAGATCACCGGGTTCTCTGTTGACAAAGGCGGCACGACCAAGGCGGCCGCGCTGCCCGCGGGAAGATGGCTCAACATCGGCGACTCGATCATGTCGGGTGATTTAGCCGCATACAAGGCAAACCAGGGAAGGCCGGGAAGAAGGCAGTCGTGGGCCCCGGGGGGCGACGGGCAGGCGTCTTACGGATACCTGCTCGCCAAACACTACGGTTACAGGGAATCGCGGATAGCAACAGGCGGCTACAACTGGGGTGGCGGGATGGCCAACATGCCGAATGTGGCAACGCTGATCGACCAGAAAACATCCTCGGTCAAGCGGATTGACGGAGACAAGCTGAAGCCGGCGCCGGATGTTGTCCTCGTTAACCTCGGCGAGAATGGAGTTCCCGACGACGCCACTGTGATCGCTTCCCTGCGGAAGATACGCAGCAGGACCGGCCAGAAGACAAGCCTAATCCTGATGATCCCAATTTCCGGAAAGGGACGTGCGGAAATCACAAGGGCATTCAATTCGTATGTGGGTTCCGACAAGGACAGAGGCATCCACCTCATCGACCTCGGCCAGGTGAAGTTTGAAACGGTCGACGGCCAGCATCCGACGGCAGCCGGCCACGAGGTGGTTTTCAGGGCGGCAGTACCGTTCCTTGATCCTATTATTAAAAGCAAGGGTGGAGGGTGAGTACCTCTTCATTGAACCCGGTGGTTGCAACGAAGAGAATCCGGCCGGCTTGAAGTCGCCGCTGGTGGTGATGAAACGGATAGTCAAGTGACGGTGACCCACTTGACATGATGAAAGATGGAGAGGTTCGTAGATCAATCGAGGCGATCATGATGATGACGACACAGATAACGGCTAGAGCCATACTGGCGGCGATGATGTTGGCGGGAAGTCTGGCCGCGACGGCGGGTGCGCAGCAAACGCAGTCGTCGGCGCTGAATGGAAGCGGGCAAAGGCTGGCTGGCGCCGCTGGCGGGCTTGACAGGCTCTTTAAGAAAGAACGGCCTGTTGTGCAGAAGCGCGGTGTTCATCTTGATTTGAAGGGCCTGCCGCCAACGCCGGATCGGTTTGTCTCGCTTCTGAAATTCTTTGCTGCTGCTCGCTACAACGTGGTCTTGGTCGAGTGGGAAGATTCGTTTCCCTGGACGGTTGATAAACGGTTTCGCAGCCCAACCGCCTATACGCCCGAGGATATTCGTCGCTTTCAAGAAATCGCAAACGCTCTAGGATTGGAATTGATTCCGCTCGTGCAGTGCTTGGGACACATGGAGACACCACTCAGTGTTCCCGGGTATGAACGTCTCCGCGAAGTCGCCAACACCTCCTCCGGTCTCAATCCGCTGGATGCGAAGTCGCGCGAGTTAGTGATGGGCATGATCGATGATGTCCTGAAACTCATGCCCGGGGTGAAGCACTTCCATTTAGGCGGCGATGAGGCGTGGACGCTGGGGCAGAACCCGGACACTGGGACCTACATGAAAGAGCATGGGAAAGGGGCGCTTTACCTCCGGCACGTTGAACCCATCTTGGATTATCTCAATGCGCGGCACATCCGGCCGATTCTGTGGAACGATATGATGACCGATTGGGACAGTAAGCAGTTGCGCTCGCTGGCGCCCAAATGCGACCTCATGGTCTGGGGGTACTGCGGAGATCCCAGGACCACAAGCGGCCACAGCAGCACCAAAGTAATCCAGCGTTTTCACGACCACGGCATTGTCCAGTGGGGCGCGACAGCCTATAAGGGAGCAGAAGGCACCCTTCCTGAGCGTCACACCGCTGACCGGCCTGTTCTGGCAGAGCGTGTCGAGAATGCCACGGCTTGGGCCGCTGTTTCGCAACAGCACGGCTTGACCGGAGTGGTTGCTACGGCATGGAGCCGGTGGAGTGTGGATACGCTTCAGTGCGTTCCCATTGACGCGGCCCTGGACTCACTCCTTGCCGTGGGAGTTATCTTGCACGACGGGGAACTTCCCGACGGTGGTCTACAGGCCTGCGTGGACGCCCTCGAGGGCGTCGGTGAGAAGAAACGTTTCGAGGCTTGCCGTAAGTCGATGGGGCGCCTAACCAATGTTCGTCGTGAAGGGTGGAGGAATATCCAGAACGTCAGGGAGCAGCTTGTGTTGTGCAAGGTGGATCCGCGGCGCACGAGCGCCCGCAATCCGGCACAGGGGCTCAAGGGCTTAAACCATCTGAAAGAGGTGGTCGCGAGATCGCAGCGCATTGCGGATGAAGTGAGACGCAGCCTCGACGGACTCGTTGATCCTGTCTGGGTAGAGGAATATGTCTCCACACGGCTGAAACCTCTCCAGGACGAGTTGAACGAATTGGCAGCGCAAGCCAAGGCATTGGAAACGGAAAATCCGTCGAAATCCGAAGCCGGAACAAAATAGGAACCATACCATTTCCATCCTCATGAACAGACTTACATTTGTCGCACTTCTGGTGCTGACGGGATCAGACCTGTTAAATGTCTTACCCGGTATTTGCGCGGAGGTGTGCCCTGATCGAGGCAAGGCTCAAGAGGATTGTCCAAAGATAGTTAATCGGTCAGACCCTGCCAAGCCTGTCCAGCCGGTGAAAGTTGAAGACGTCTGGGTTGTGTTCAAGCAGCATTTCGATATCGGGTACACCGCCTCGATTGCCGACGTGCTGGCCCGGTATCGCGGACCGATGATCGACAAGGCGCTCGCCGTCATCGAGGCGAATCAGGCGTTGCCGAAGGAGCAACGGTTTGCTTGGACCGTGCCCGGCTGGCCGTTGCACTATATTCTCGGCCGGGACCAGACGCCCGAACGCCGCGCCCGCATCAGGAAGGCGATCAAGGATGGTGCTCTGGCCGTGCATGCCGCGCCGTTCACATTGCACACGGAATCGTTCGATCCCGAGGACCTCGTGCGCGGTTTGCACTACTCGGCACAGATCGCGCGCGACAGCGGCCTGCCGTTGCCTCGCAGCGCCAAGATGACCGATGTGCCGGAGCACGCCTGGATCATGCCCACGCTGCTGAAGCACGCCGGCATCGATTTCTTCCAGATCGGCTGCAATGCCGCGAGCGATTTCACTCGCTTCCCAATGTTGTTCTGGTGGGAAGGACCGGACGGCTCGCGATTGCTCACCGCCTACACTCGCCACTATGGCAGCGGCATCGCACCGCCCCAAAATTGGCCCGCCAAGAACTATCTCGCCATGATCATGACCGGTGACAACCAGGGCCCGCCAAGCGCTGCCGAGGTGGAGTCCGTCCGCCGACAAGCCGCGAAAGATCTGCCCGGCGTCCGCATCCATTTCGGCACGCTCGACGATTTCCTCAAAGCCATCGAGGCCGAGAAACCCGCGTTGCCGGTCGTGCGCGGCGACACACCGGACACGTGGATTCATGGTCTGCTTTCCATGCCGGTCGAATCGAAGCTGGCCCGCAACGTGCGCCCGCTCGAACCGGCGCTGGACTCGCTCGACACGCACCTGAAGCTGTATGGTCTCGCAACTCCGCCGCTCGCTGAAGCGCTGGCGAAGGCTTACGAGCAGAGCCTGATGTTCGGCGAGCACACCTGGGGTTTTTACGGCTCGCAGCCGGGCGGGTTCTGGTATGGCGACCGGTGGAAGAAGGCGCTGGCTGAGGGTAAGTACAAGAAGTTCCTCAGCGCCTTCGACGACAAACGCGCCGAAATCCGCCGTACCGATGAGATCGTTAGCCGCGGACTCCGCCAGCGTCTCGACCTGCTCGCTCAGAGCGTCAAGGCCGACGGCAAGCGCATCGTCGTCTGGAATGCATTGCCATGGCCGCGTTCCGGCGTGGTCGAGATTGGGGGCAAATTCCTCTATGCCGCTGACGTTCCGGCCAACGGCTACAAGACGTTCCCGGCCGAGGCGGCGACCTCGCTGATGCCGGTCGTGATCGATCCGCCCACCGTGCTCAACACGCCGTTCTACAAGGCGACATTCGAATTGAAACGCGGCGGCCTCGCGTCGCTCGTGGAAAGGAGCACCGGGCGCGAGCTTGTGGACCAATCGAGCCCGTACGTGCTCGGCCAGTATCTCCACGAGCGGTTCAGCGCCAACGAGGTCGACGGTTGGATTCGCTCGTACGTGCGCATGCGAGACAACGTCTGGGCCGTGAATGACTTCAGCAAGCCGAATATGCCCGGCCCCGCTGAATCGCCTTATGCAACCTTCACGCCTGCCGACTGGAAGAACCTCGTGACGCGGACTGCTGACGCGGACATCGCCGCGCTCACCGCCGGCGACATGAAAGGACTCGCCCAGGGCATCACCCTCACATTCACGTTCGACCGGCACAGCCCGGCGGTGGATTGCGAATGGCGCATCACGGAAAAGACACCGAACCCGATTCCCGAAGGCGGCTGGCTCTGCTTCCCGTTCGCCGCGAAAGAACCGCGCTTCACGCTTGGCCGACCCGGTGGACCAATCAACCCTGCCACCGATATCATCCCCGGGGCGGGCCGGCACCGATACGCGGTCATGACCGGTGTCACGATCACCAGCGTGGACAAGACCGGCGTTAGTCTGTGTCCGATCGATTCGCCGCTGATCAGCCTCGACCAGCCCGGCCTGTGGAAACACTCGCTCGATTTCGTGCCCAAGGTGCCGACGGTGTTCGTCAACCTCTACAACAACATGTGGAACACGAATTTCCCGCTCTGGCAGGACGGTTCGTGGACGGAGCGCGTCCGGTTCTGGCCGACGACCGACCTCGTCGTGCCGGCATGGGATGCCCGCGTCCCATTGCTGGCCGCGACGGCCGATGGCCCCGCCGGCAAGCTGCCGAAGACGCAAGGTGGCTTGAGTGTCTCGCGCCCGGGCGTTCTCGTCACGGCGTTTGGGCAGAATCCGGACGGGCCTAATACGTTGCTGCGCGTTTGGAATCAGACCGGCGAGATTGGCGAACTCGTCGTGACCATCCCCGGCAGTTTCCAGTCCGCGACGCCGGTTAACTTACGGGGTGAGAAAACCGGCGAGCCGAAGGCGATCAAATCCGGTCGGCTCACGTTCCATCTCCCGGCGTATGCCCCGGCAAGTTTCACTTTGGAATAGCACCATGAGACACATCCTCCTGGCGAAGCATGGAACCCTGACGGAAAGATTTTATAAAACACTCATGAATAGGATGACGGTTGCGCAAATTATGATGCTGGCGTTCTCGGCAGGTGCCGTCTTGGCGACCAGGGCGGATGAGGCTATCGTTGGCGCGAAGCTGCCTGAGCATGCTCAATCCGGCGGTCCGTCAACCACGCTATGGTATTCCCGTCCCGCACGCAGTTGGCAGCACGAAGCCTTGCCCATCGGCAATGGTCGCATTGGCGCCATGATCTTTGGCGGCGTCGGTCACGAACGCATCGCGCTCAACGAGGACACGGTTTGGTCCGGTTCGCGGGTGAACTGGAATCGTCAGGGCGCGTCCAAGAATCTTCCAAAAATCCGCGAACTGCTCCTGGCTGGGAAGAATGCCGAGGCGGAGAAGCTGGTCAATGAGACCTTCACCTGCGTGGGCGGCGGATCACATACTGGAGCCCGCGGCCCGTGGGGCTGCTACCAGGAACTCGGCAACCTGCACATCGTCTGGGACTCGGAAGTTGCGTCAGTTCCGCTCAATGAGTGGAAATACAAGATGATTGCGGCGGCGGACATTGACGACGCCCAGAAGCGGTGGGCCAAACTCGAGTTGCTGGCCGGGGAGGCGGTGAGGGTCGGGACGGATGAAAGCAGGTGGACCGACTACGTCCTTGCCGGCGGCAAAGCGGTCAAGGGCGAGAGGGGTTTCAAAATCGGGGACCGGGCTGTCCTGCGCCATCACCTGAAGCTGACGAAGGACCAATTGGACGGGCTGGGGGTACTGCGGGTCGGCCCGGAGGCGAGGAACGGACGGGTCTTCGTCAACGGGCACGTCGTCGGTGAGTTGGAAGGCTGGCAGAGCGTGGGGCACGAGCTGTTCGAGGGCGATGTCAGCCGGTTTCTCGTGGCGGGCGACAACGTGATTGCCATTGATTGCTCGAACTACCGGCAACGAGGGCAACTGCCGTTGTCCGTGTCGCTTGACCCACGGGAGGAGACGCAACGATACCGGCGCAGCCTCGATTTGCGTGATGCGGCGGCAACGGTCGAATACGATAAGGATGGAGTGACCTACACCCGCGAGGCCGTCGCCAGCGCGCCGGCGCAGGTGATGGTGTTCCGTTTCACCGCCAACAAACCCGGAAAGGTCTCGTTCACCGCTTCGTTGGATCGCTTGGCGAGTTTCCAGACGCAAGCCGACGGCACGGCCGGGCTGCTGATGACCGGCCAAACATCGAGCGGCCAGTCTGGCGTCGATGGCATGAAGTTCGTCGCGCGCCTGCGCGCGCTCCACACCGGGGGCAAGGTGTCGGTGACCGGCGACAGGCTGCGAGTTGACTCGGCCGACGAGGTCGTGTTGCTGGTCGCCGCCGCGACGGACTACCAGGGATTCGCCGGGCGCAACACGCCTGACCCGGTTGCCGCGACTGCCGAAGATATTGCCCGCGCGGCCGGCAAGTCGTTCGCCGAGCTACGCTCCGCGCATGTTGCCGATCACCGCAGCTATTTTGACCGTGTCAGCCTCCGCCTCGACGACGGCAAGGAAGGAAGCCGGACAGCGGCCAATCTGCCGACCGATGACCGGCTGGCGGTCTTGGCCAAAGGCGGATCGGATCCGGCCCTGGCAGCGCTGTATTTCAACTACGGACGTTACCTGCTCATCAGCAGTTCGCGCCCCGGCTGCATGCCCGCCAACCTGCAGGGCATCTGGGCCGAGGGCATTCAAACACCGTGGAACTGTGATTTTCACATCGACATCAATGTGCAGATGAACTACTGGCCGGCCGAGGTGACCGGTTTGGGCGATTGTCATACGCCTCTGTTCAAGTTGATCGAGTCCTTGCAAAAGCCCGGGGCCGAGACCGCCAAGGAGTACTACAACGCCCGTGGATGGGTCGCGCATGTGATCGCGAACCCGTGGGGTTTCACGGCGCCGGGTGAACAGGCCGGGTGGGGCGCCACTGCCACCGGCTCGCCTTGGTTGTGCAGTCACCTGTGGGAGCATTACGACTACCATCGCGACAAGGAGTTTCTCCGGTGGGCTTATCCGATCATGAAAGGCTCCGCTGAGTTTTTCCTCGACATGCTGATCACCGATCCGAAGACCGGCCGGCTGGTGACCGCACCGTCGAACTCCCCGGAAAATGCGTTCAAGAAATCGGACGGCCAGGTTGCCCATGTCTGCATGGGGCCGACCATGGACATGCAGATTCTCCGCGAATTGTTCGGCAACTGCATCGCGGCGGCCAAGGAACTGGGGATTGATGAGGAGTTTCGCACGCATCTGGCCGCGACCCGGGCCAAGCTGGCGCCCACCCAGATCGGCAAGCACGGCCAAATCCAGGAATGGCTGGAAGATTACGAGGAAACCGAAGTCAACCACCGGCACGTCTCGCCGCTCTACGGGCTTCATCCCTACGACGAAATCACACCGGAAGACACGCCCGAGTTGGCTAAGGCCGCGCGCGTCACGCTCGAACGGCGAGGCGACGCCAGCACCGGCTGGTCTATGGCGTGGAAAGCGAACTTCTGGGCCCGGTTGCACGACGGCAACCACGCCTGCAAGTTGCTGACGATGTTGATCACGCGGGGCGGGCAGAACCTATTTTGCCAGCATCCGCCTTTTCAGATCGACGGCAATTTCGGCGGCACTGCGGCCATTGCGGAAATGCTGATCCAAAGCCACGGAGGTGTCATCCGCTTACTCCCCGCCCTGCCCGACGCTTGGCCGAACGGCAAGGTCACTGGCCTGCGCGCGCGGGGCGGTGTCACAGTGGACATAGAATGGAAAGAGGGCAAAGTCACAAACTACCGGATTACTGCGAAGGAGCAGCAGCCGGTCAAGGTGCGGGCCAACGGCGAACTGAAAACGGTGACGGCAGAGAAGTCGTGCAGTTCACCGGGCCTCACCGCCGCCCGTGGGCAATCCAATAACCCTTTGAAGGCTCAATCACAACATCATTGAACCACTGCGACATATACTCATCGTACCACTTGGGCTGCTTGGTGACGACGAAGATGCGGCCGTCGGGACGCAAGGCTGCATGACCAGATTCCAAAAAGAATCGAGCGATGCGAAAACCGGCATAGTACGGTGGATTAGCTACGACGACATGGAAGGTTCCCGGATCGCAAGGAGGCCCGTCCGCGCTCTGCTCGACCGCGATATTGCGGAGATCATTTCGGCTCGCTCCCAGGGCAGTACATTCCACGGCTCGGGCGTGCGAATCGACGGCCACGACGCTCACGCCCTCGGCCCGGAAGGCAGCCGCTAAAGATACCGTACCGCTGCCGCAGCCCATTTCCAAGACGCGATCCCCCGCCGCGATCTCCATCGCAGCCATGAGCTGTCTTGCTCCTGGGTCTACTTCGCGATGCGAGAAAACTCCCGGTCGGCTGATGGCGTGAATCAAGCGGCCGCGGTCGCGAAAGGCAAACACGCACCTAAAGTTCCTGACTCGTTTCAGCGGCCGGTCTCGTCGCGCAAGATAGACCGTGCCCTGCGACGACTCGCGGCGGGTCACGGAAGCAAACAGCTTTCGCATCTCTTCATGCAGCCAGCGGTCATGCGAATTATCAGTACTTGTGATGAGAACCCCGCCAGTTTCCAACCGCTGATGGGCCTCCTGCAACAATTCTCGCGTCAGTTCTGCCTCACCTTGTGTACTCAAGGGTAGCATGGCGAGGTCGACCGGCTGAGGCGGAAAATCGGACGAGCAGCCGAGCGTGAGATTTGGCAAGGCGTTACCCACATGCTGCCGCGCCTTTTCGGCACGGTAAAGATCGAGGTAGTGGCAATAGATGGTGGCACTCGAAAATCTTCTCGCGGCGGCGGCAGCCAACTGGGCCACGCCCTGCGAGGTGCAGAGCATTCGGTTGGGCGAGAAGGCATCCAGCGTGTCGATGAGCAGTTGTTCCTGTGGGCGGACTTCAATTGCGGCGGGTTCGTGCTGGAAGTCGGTGCTGTCGAACATGCTCGCATTATGCGACTAAATCTGTTGGATAGCAAGGAGCATGGCGAGAACTTTCTGGCGCAAAAAATGGGCCGCCCCGCTGAGATTGCTCGGCCGGGGGCGGCCCGAAGGTATATCGGCCATCGTTTCGACCGAAGTCCGATGGCAATGGTCTGTTACCGTCAATTAATTACATGGGCAGGCTGATTCACATGGTGTTGCGCAAGGTGGGGCACACATCCCCGGGGCTGGTTCGGCGGCCCGATCTCGACCCAGTTGCCACGAATAGCACGTCTTGCAACCGCCGGCAAACACCGGCATCAACAAGAGGGTCAGTATCCAAAGGCTTTTCATCCCGCTGGTCTCCTTTCTTGGCAGGTCACTTCCGTCATAAAATCCTGTCGATCCACGGAAATTGTGCGCCATGATGGTGCGCATGCAACTCAATATGAGTCACCCCGCCACATTTTTTGCCATTTCACCCTGTCGGCCACGCAGAACGCTCCGCCTGACGAAACTTTGACGGACGAATAGTGTGTTCGAGGCTGCCCAGTGACTTTTCCCGACCCTAGCGGCGCATGAGTCGTCGCCAAATATTCGTGTTTTCGTGGAACCGCTCGCCGTTGGTGATCTCTCGATCGACATGCCGCACTTTGCCCGAGTGGTGGCACCGGGCGTCAGAGCACTGATCTCCGAGCCAAGAAAATGAGTATTTTTTAACCAAACGCTAACATTTTCGTAATCCATCTCTAACATATCTCGGCTAGTATTAGGTCTGTTGTCGTGGGAAATGTCCCACGATGGAGTGCCTGACGCTGGCTTTTCCCTGTGAAAATCGAGGGACTGTCGGGTTTGGCAAAACCTGTCAAAATTGTGTTGAAGGAGTGAATGCAATGAGGTATTTCCCGTCCGTCCGGCCCAACCGTTGGGCCATGGTTTGCTGTACAGTGGCCATGCTGGCGCTAAGCTCGGTTGCCAGGGCCGATGGCCCTAAGGATTACGAAAAGGCCGGCGATCTGTCCGGTACGCTAACGAGCATCGGCTCCGACACGCTGCTCAACCTGATGAACTATTGGGCTGAAGACTTCAAGAAGATGTATCCTAGCGTGGCTTGCCAGATTGAGGGTAAAGGTTCGGCCACTGCTCCGCCTGCGCTGACCGAGGGCAAGGCGCTGCTTGGCCCCATGTCGCGGAAGATGAAGCCCGAAGAGGAAGACGCATTCGAGGCCAAGCATGGCTTCAAGCCGACACGTTACGATGTGGCGCTGGACTGCTTGGCTGTCTACGTCAACAAGGACAACCCGGTAAAGGGTTTCACCATGTCGCAGTTGGACTGTATCTTCTCGAAAACCCGCAAGAGCGGCTACGAGAACATCGCTACTTGGGGTCAGGCTGGCCTGACCGATGCTGCCTGGGCCGATCTGCCGATCAGTCTCTATGGCCGAAATTCGGCGAGCGGCACGTATGGTTATTTTAAGGAGCACGCCCTCTTGAAAGGTGACTACAAAGATAGTGTCAAGGAGCAGCCTGGATCTTCGGCCGTGGTCAGTGGCGTGGCCAAGGATCACCAGGGTATCGGCTATTCGGGAATCGGATACAAAACGTCGGAAGTCCGCGCTGTGCCACTGGCTAAGAACGAGAATGTAAAGCTCGTCGAGCCGACGTTTGAAAACGCCATCAATGGCACCTATCCACTGGGCCGCACGCTCTACATTTATGTCGCCAAGAATCCGGGCGAACCATTGCCCCCAATGGTCAAGGAGTTCCTCAAGTTTGTCCTCTCAAAGCAGGGCCAGGAGATTGTTGTCAAGGACGGATATGGACAACTCCCGGACAAGATGATCGAGAAAAACGCCAAACAGCTTGACTGACGTATGTCCAAGACTAGTCAAGCTACTCTGCGAAAAGTCAAGCGACACGATCTCCTGGCCCGCTGGGTGGTGACACTCGGCGGTGTCCTGGTGATCGGTTGCGTCGTTGGCATTCTGGTGATGATCCTGGGAACGACCTTGCCATTGTTCCTTCCAGCGCGCGCACGCCTTCTGGCCGAAGCGACTTTGCCCACATCGGTGAAGGCCGAGGGCGTGCTCGGGCTGGGGATCGAAGCCACCTCCGATGACCGCTGGCAAATTGCGCACTTGGTGGACGCGTCCGGCAGGTTTCAGATCGTCGATTTGGCGACCGGCAAAGTGATTCAGGAGCTAGCGGCCGACGCGGCCGAAGATCATTCGGCCAGCGACACAGTCGCCAAACAGAACAAAAAAGCCGTTTCTCGTACGGTTCTGGCAGCCGACTCCAGTGGATCTGCCTCCTTCACGTTGCGATGGTCGGACGGCGCCATTTCGCTGGTCGACGTTGTCGCCTTGCCTCGCGGAAAGCATGCCGATGGCGATATGCCGCGATTTGCCTTGAAGACTCGGGCGGTGATCCCTGCCGACAAGTTGGGCGTGCCGATAACTGCCGTCATGCGGTCTCAAGGCGAGAAGTCGAGTGCTTGTGCGGCTTTGTACGAGGGTAACCGCATCGTCGTCGTGCGGCAGAATGTAACGAAAAATGAGATTACGGACGAGGAGGCCACGAGCACAAACTGTCTGACGATCCAAGGGGATATGCCAGGCCGGATAACAGCGCTGGCCATGGATCGTGCCGGCGGTACAGTTTATGCCGGCACGGACAACGGATTGCTGGCATGGTGGCGATTGGGCGAAGACCGTGTGATCCATCACGACGTTGCGCCGCCGTTTCTCGACAAGCGGGCTATTACTTCCCTGCAACTCATGATAGGCGACGTGACGCTGGTTGTCGGTGATGCCGCAGGCAACGTGACCAACTGGTTTTTCGTTTTGCCGGAATCCGATCGGAAGAGCAATGACCACCCAAGCCCCCAGGCAATGGGGGCAACCATTGGCGCGGCGGGAATCGCACCGGGTAAGGTGATCGCCGCAGTCAAGGAAGTCAAGAAGCTAACGCTCGTCCGCACGCTCGATTCGCATGTTACTGGTATTCGCAGCATCATTCCGTCGCCGCGCAACCACTCCCTGCTGATACAAGACGAGTCGGGCTTTGCCACGCTGGATTACACGACCAGCGAGCGCCGCTTGACGACCTTCAAGGGCGTGGATCAACTTGCGTTTTCCTCGCGTGGCGACGTGGTTCTGGCTCTCGCTGGCAGTTCGCTGAAAGCATGGCGGATTGAGGGGAGCTTCTTTGGCCTGGGAAAGACAACACTGCATCCGGAGGTCAGTTGGTTTGCTCTGTGTGGACGCGTCTGGTACGAAGGTCTTAATGAGCCGGAATTCTCCTGGCAATCCACCGGCGGCACCGATGACTACGAACCGAAACTGAGCCTGATACCGCTGATCTTTGGGACTATGAAGGGAACTTTTTACGCGATGCTGCTCGCCGGGCCACTGGCCCTGGGCGCGGCAGCTTACGTTAGCCATTTTGCCTCGCCGGGGCTGCGTACGTGGATCAAGCCGGTGATTGAGATTATGGCATGCGTGCCTTCGGTCGTGTTGGGTTTCCTTGTTGGCCTGTGGCTCGCGCCGGTCATCAAGGATGGATTGGTGGCGCTGTTTCTTAGCGCGATCTGCATCCCCTTGGTGTTTGTCCTTTTTTTGCTCTTCTGGCAACAGGTGCGCAAGTCGCCCGCAGCGCAACGCCGGGTCCGTAGCCGGGAGTTCCTCCTCGCAGGCATGTTGCTGGCGGTGGGACTGGCGGTGGCAGCGTGGGCCTCCTCGCCGGTCGAGCAGCGGCTCTTTGGCGGCAATGTGGTTATGTGGTTATCGAGACACCTGGGCATAGTTTACGATCAGCGCAATAGCATCCTGATCGCCTTCGGCGTTGGTTTCATGGTCATTCCGATTATCTTCACACTGGCCGAAGATGCGCTTTCCAGCGTGCCGCACAGCATGACGGCCGCGTCCATGGCCCTCGGAGCCAGCCGTTGGCAAACACTTTGGCGCGTTGTTTTGCCGTCGGCTAGCCCAGGTATCTTTGCCGCCGTGATGATCGGCTTCGGACGCGCCGTGGGAGAGACCATGGTTTTTCTGATGGCAACCGGCAATTCGGCACAAATGGACTGGAGCCCCTTCAATGGCATGAGGACTCTTTCGGCAAACATAGCCCAGGAAGTTCCCGAGGCGGCGGTCGACGGCACCCTTTATCGCGTTCTGTTCCTGTGTGCGGTGGTTCTCTTCCTGATGACCTTCGTGCTCAATACGCTGGCCGAAGTCGTCCGCCAGAGATTGCGCAAACGCTTCGGCCAATTTTAGATGGTCGTCAGGCTTTCCAACCTGACAGTGAGCTGAACAAGGTCAGGCTGGAAAGCCTGACGAACAATAATAATGTCTGATTCATCCAAATCCACAGCCGATGCGACTTCCACCACCCAAGGTTCGCTCCTGCCGGCCGGAGTTGTGCCTCGGAACGGCCGCAAGCCCAAGGGCGATCAGTTCTGGGCTCAGGGCGAGCCGATGGTGTGGGTATCCGGCGGTGCCCTTGCTGCCGTTTTGCTGGCGGCATTGACGATGCTGTTTGTCGTCCTCTCTAATGGCCTCAGCGTATTCTGGCCCAGCCGCGTGGAGCGGGTGCAACTCGCTGACAGGACGGCTTTCCTGGGCCTGCGCCTCGACAGCCACATCGATCCTCAGCGCGGCGCACAAGTCCGCTTCAAGACGGGCAATCGTGAGTTCGACGCACAGCGACAAGACTTCCGCTGGGTAATGCAAAGCGACATGGTCTCGGCCGAATATCCCGACGACGTCCTGGTACTGGAGCGACTGGCCAATGGAGATTTTTACGGAGACTTGCTCGGACTGAGAGTGCCCGGGCTGGAACTTCCTGAAAACAGCGACGCGACCGAGAGGCTACAGCAGGCCCTGCGGGCAATTGCCGTTCAGCGGGCCGAAAGGCTCGATCCATTACTCGATCGGATTGCTGCCGTGACCGACGAACGCAATCGCGTTGAGGTGGCGCAACTCAAGACCACCTACCGCAAGCAGCAGGCCGAAGCCCGCATTCCACCCGATGTGGATGCGATTGCACTGCTGGACGGCCAGCTCAAGGAGTTCAGCGCCGAGGCAGCATCGCTACAGGGTCAAAGCGAGCGACTGGTGGCCGATCGAACGGCAGCCGAAGCCAAGCTGCGGGAGAATGTCGCGGTATTTCGTGACGGCCAGGGGATCGAGCGAACCATCCCCCTCATCGACGTGGTTCGCGCCTTCCAGCCCAACGCCATGGGTCTCGCGGGCAAGGTGGGCCACTATCTGGCGAAGATCTGGGAGTTGCTTTCCACGTCGCCCCGCGAGGCGAATACGGAAGGCGGAGTGCTTCCGGCAATCTTCGGCACGGTGGCGTTAATTCTGCTGATGGCCCTGTCCAGTTTCCCCTTGGGCGTGCTGGCGGGCGTCTACCTCGGTGAATATGCCCGGGACGGCGTGTTTGTCCGCCTGGTACGGATTGGCGTGAACAACCTGGCTGGCATTCCCTCCATTGTCTATGGCATTTTTGGTTGCGGATTCTTCATCAACTACCTGGGTTGGCAGATCGACCATTCCCTGTATGCCTATCGCCTTTCCAAGGGACCCGTTTTTGGCACGGGCGGCGTGCTGTGGGCCGCCTTGACACTGGGGCTCCTTACCGTACCCGTGGTCATTGTAGCCACGGAGGAGGCTATCCGCGTGATTCCGCGGAGCGTCCGCGAAAGTTCGTTTGCCTTGGGTAGCACCAAGTTTCAGACGCTCATCCGCGTGATTCTGCCCTTGGCCTCTCCGGGGATCTTGACCGGCTTCATCCTGGCGATGGCGCGTGCGGCAGGCGAGGTTGCTCCGCTGATGTTAACCGGAGTCGTGAACTCGGCCGCCACGCTGCCATTGGACGGCAAGTTTCCCTTCTTGCATCTGGAGCGGCAGTTCATGCATCTGGGTTTTCAGATTTACTCGGTCGGTTTCCAGTCGCCTAATTCCGAGGCTGCCCGCCCCATGGTCTACGTAATTACCTTGCTGTTGATCCTGATCGTACTGGCCCTCAGCGGCATGGCGATTTATCTGCGGAACCGGATGCGCAAAACTCTTCAGATTCGAACCATATAACGAGACCCATGATGGACACCCCCACACCGACCGTGCCAAAGGCTCGCGAGACCGAAGTTGCGGCGCACGCCGCCTCCGCCGATGCTTCTGCCAAGCTGGATGCGCATGATGCGATCGTGCAGGTAGACGATTTGTGCCTCTTCTATGGCCGCAGTCAGGCTTTGAACAATATCACCCTTGACTTCCCTCGCAATCAAGTCACGGCCCTGATCGGTCCCTCGGGCTGCGGCAAGTCGACCTTGCTGCGCTGCCTGAACCGCATGAACGACCTGATCGACGACATCCGCACCACGGGTAGTATTCTCGTCGACGGAGATCAGATCCTCGACCGCTCGACCGACGTGATCGAACTGCGGCGCAAAATAGGCATGGTCTTTCAGAAGCCAACTCCTTTTGCCAAAACGATCTACGAGAACGTCGCCTATGGCCTGCGGATTGCCGGTGTCCGCGATCGCCGCACGTTGGACGAGGCCGTGGAAAATAGCCTGCACCGGGCCGCCCTGTGGGAAGAGGTCAAGGACCGGCTCCACCAGTCGGCGCTCGGGCTTTCCGGCGGCCAGCATCAGCGATTGTGCATCGCTCGGGCCGTGGCCGTGCATCCTGAGATCATTCTCATGGACGAACCTTGCTCCGCGCTTGACCCCCGTTCGACGACGCGTGTTGAGGATCTGATCGGTGAGCTGCGAAGCGAGTACACGATCATCATCGTCACGCACAATATGCAACAGGCCGCGCGGGTCTCGGACCACACGGCGTTTCTTTACGAAGGCGTGCTCATCGAATACCGCCCCACCCAAGCCCTGTTCACTTGCCCCGCCAAAAAAGAGACCGAAGATTATTTGACCGGGCGGTTCGGGTGAAGCGGATCGCCATCCAACGGCCCCGCCACGGCGATTTGTTCTGCTCGCCGCGTCACGTCAAAAAACCTAGTTCGCCGCAATGTTTGTCCGCGGCACACCAGATCGAATGCGGCGGCAGAGATGCAGCAGTTCGTCAAGCGTCGAAAGAATCTCTTCTTCCTGGCCGCCGTCCCTTGCGGCGACTTCCAGTCGAGCGGCACAAGGCGTGATCTCGCCAAATCCATAGCTCCCGGCGGATCCCTTGAGCTGATGGGCTGTCCGAGTCAGTTGTAGCCAGTCGCGACTCCGCGCATGAGTTTCCAGGGCGTTGATCCGGTCGGGCATTTCTTGCACGAATAATTCGACCAGTTCACCAAGGTTGGGATCGGTGGCAAGATGCGAATAAACCAAGGCGGTGGGCATGGTCTTGCTTACGTTGCTCTCGCTGGTTGCGGAAGCTGGTGCGGGAGTTGGTAACTCGTTCGTTCGACCGGGTGCCATCCAGTAGGCAACCGTGGTCAGCAGCTTTTGCCGGTCGATTGGCTTGGTGCCGAATTCGTCGCAGCCGGCATCAAGGCACTTCTGGCGGTCCTCGACCATGGCGTGCGCCGTCAGGGCGACAATCGGGCCTGTGTAGCCCTCGGCACGCAGGCGACGCGTGGCCTCGTAACCGTCCATGACGGGCATCTGCATGTCCATCAGGATCACATCGAACGGCGTACCCTGCGCGAGTGCGGCCTTTGCTTCGTCGTGGGCAATCTGCCCGTTCTCGGCCAACGTCACCTCGGCGCCTGCTTTCCTCAGCACGAAGGCGATCAGCCGTTGGTTGTCTGGCCCGTCTTCAGCCAGGAGAATCCGGCCGGAGAGTTTGATCTCGTCGAGGGGAACCGCGGCTGGTGTCGGCGGGCGATCGAGCATGGCCTCCTGGGCGTTCTGGATCATGCGAATCCCGTCCAGCGGCCCGGGATCGATGGTCACACTGAAGGTGCTTCCCTTGCCTAGTGTGGAATGGACTTCGATCTTGCCACCCATAGCCTCCGTCAGCCGCTTACTGATACAAAGCCCAAGCCCTGTGCCGCCGAACTTCCGCGTGGACGAGTTGTCCACCTGATTGAAGGCTTGAAAGAGCTTCCCGAGTTGCTCTTCGTTCATGCCGATGCCCGTGTCGGTGATGTCAAAGCGAAGCAGCGGTCCAGGAACAACTTGTGGTGCAGGCGTCTCGCCTGCCCTTGCAGCCGGGACGGCCGCACCACAAATCAGTCGGACCGCGATACGGATCTCGCCTTGATTCGTGAACTTGATGGCGTTGCCCACCAGGTTAACGAGCACCTGGCGGAGTCGCAACGGTTCGGTGAATATGGTTTCAGGCACCGGAGAGGCCATCTCGACATCCAATTTCAAATGCTTGGCGTTAGCGCGGACACGCATCAGCGAGACAACATCGGCCAGCAGTTCGCAGGGCGAGCAGCGGACCAGCTCGATCTGCATTTTCCCCGACTCCACCTTGGAAAGGTCGAGGATGTCATTAATTAATTCCAATAGGTGATCGCCGTTGCGTTTGATGGTTTCAATCGATTGGCGGCGATGCGTAGGCGCCTTCTCAAGTCCTTCCTCGCGGAGCAGGATATCCGCATAGCCGAGGATGGCCGTCATCGGCGTGCGGATTTCGTGGCTCATGTTGGCCAGGAACTCGCTCTTGGCACGAGTTGCGGATTCGGCAATCTGATTAAGCTCTTCAAGGGCATGGTTGTTCGACTCCAGGGTGGCGGCATACTGCTGGAGTTCAGCTTTGGCCTGCAATAGATCATCTTCCGCCCGTTTCCGCATAAGTGCTGCGCCGATGCTTGCACTGATCCCCTCATAAAAATGAATGGTTTCGTGTGTGAAACGATCTTTTTTCCGATCGTTGAGTTGCAGCAAGCCAACGATCTTGTGGTCCGCGCGGATGGGAATCAGCGCCACGGAACAGAAGCCCTCGTGGATGCAGCGATTCCGCGGATGAAGTCTTGGATCCTGGTCGGCCGAGAGTTCTAATAATGGCAATGAGTTGTTTGTCCAGAAACTTCCACCCGGCGTAAAAAGGGGACTTGCCGGATCGGTCTGTCCAGAAAGCACCAGACCGCATGTACATTCCAGGCTGATGTTGCCATTTTGATCCCTGCAAGGCCCGCCAGACTTGTCGCGAACCATCAGCGTATTTTCCACACGGAGGAAATCCGTAGAAAAACCGTTCTGAGAATAATACGGGAAGTCATCGCCGTCTCGCAGACGAATTCCCACCGCATCAAAGCCGGTTGTACGCTGAATTGCGGCAAGAATACTGCTAAGTGCAACCGACAGGGCGTGTGGATTATTAAGAATGCCTAGTACTTCGGCGGAAAGAATTTGGCGTCGTTCCGCTTCCTTTCGTTCGGTAATGTCAATAATGAAGCCATGCCAAAGCACGGATCCATCCTCATCCCGCTGCGGCACGGAGTTGCCGTAGAGCACGCGGATTGTGCCATCGACAAACTTTACTCGAAACTCATGTTGCCAGGGGGTCAAGTCGCGTGCCGATGCCTGGATGGAAGCGTCGATGCCGGCATAGTCATCCGGGTGAAGATTGGCAAATAATTTGGACGCATCCTTACAGACGTCTTCCGGACTGACCCGAAATATCTCATGGATGGCTTCACTAGCGAAAGGCATGTAGCCACTGCCATCGGGGCGCAACCGATATTCATAGACGAGTCCGGGAACCCGACTGGCGATTTTCTGGAGCCGATCGAGTGTCTCTTGCTGTAACACCTCTACCCGCTTCTGCTCCGCGGTCAAATTGGTGGCAATCTGCCATGCTTTGAATTGGGTGTTCAATAGGGCGCGACTCAGTCCGAAGAGTAAGAGGCTGACAGTTGTCCCAGCAAACAACACGAGCCAGACCTCGCTGTAATCGACTGCGGCCGCCAAACTGCAGCTCGGGGTGAAGCGCGGTGTCCAGTGGCGGCTGGCCGAATCGACCGAAGTCTGCAAGGCCAATGCCGATGCAGGCGGCCGTTCATACTCCCCAGCGGATTGACTAACGACGTCGAAATCCCGTTTCGCTGCCGCATCCACTTGCAATTTCGTATAGCGGACTGCCAGGGCGGTCACGATCAAGCCCGTCAGCAGCATGCCAATTGCCGTCCAAACGCTCCGGCGAGGCAAGCTCTTATTGGTCGTGGAAGTGGGTGTTGAAATTGCCACTCGCGTGTTCGGTTGCTCGTTCATACGATTCCGCTTGATTCATGCTATAAACTCGAGCGGAGTGCTCGGAGAATGCGACGGTATGTGAAAATGTAGGACACAAACGACGCACGGGTTTTTTTTAAGTTCGGCCAGGGAGAAAACATGAGAAAGTGGGAAGGGTGGAAGGGAAGAATGGGGGGAGAGGGACGAGTGGCGAGTGAAATGACCCACACCATTACTTAGGTTAGGCCACGGATGTATACTTTCCGCAGTTGAGATTGTCCCACTCCACTCCACACCAACCTGAAGCGTAAGTGCGGCAACGACTTAGCAACCTCGCTCACGCTTCGGGTTAGAGTCAGTCTCAACCGCGAGCGGTATACCTCTTGGTTCCCCCCGAATTCACCGGATTTCTCCTCGGCCGCAGCCCCCTGAGATGAAATCTCGGAATTCCAAGGGGACTAGATCCCCTAGCCTAGGGTAGTCGCTGCGCGACAACCCTGGGCTAGCGGACATAACGCCGTTGGCGTAGGGGAATGAATAGGTGGCGGCGGGGTCAGGAGACCCTCGCCGAACCTGCGCTATTTAGTTCCATCTTGCAGTTGTTTCGCCTTGGCCAGATCCGCTTCGGCCTGAACCTTCTCGCCCAATGCCCGATAGGTCTGTCCCCGCAACTGGTAGAGGGCGGAATTCTCGGGATCCAGCCGGATGGCTTCGCTGAAGTCGGCGACCGCGTGCTTCGGATCGTTGGATTGCGAATAGATGCCGGCACGCTGCATGAACCACAGAGCGTTCTTTGGATCGAGTTCAATGGCGCGCGTGCAATCGTCCATCGCCTTACTAAGATTGCCCTTGTCGAAGTACGCCTTGCCCCGGCCGCCATACGCTGCCCCGCACGTCTCCTTGGCCTGGATTGCTTTGTCGAAATCCGCAATGGCTTTGTCCAATTGGTGCATGGCGATGTGGACGTTTGCGCGCCCACGATAGGCGACGTCAGCCTCGGATGGTTTGACCTCGGCTGCTTTGGTGTAATCGGCGATGGCCTCTTCAAACTGGCCTTTTTCACTATAGGTGAGTCCGCGATTGCAGTAGGCCTCGAAGAGTTTCGGATCGAGGCGGACCGCCGTCTTGAAATCGGCAATCGCCTTGTCGAATTGCGCCAGGTCGAAATGGGCGTTGCCGCGTTGACAGTAGGCGTCGGCATAGTTCTGGTCGAGGCGGATGGCCTCGTCGAAAGCAGTCAACGCCTTGGCAGGGTCGCCTGCCTTGAGGCACGCCTTGCCGCGTTCCCTCGCCGCAATCGCCTCCGGCGGTGTCGGCGATTGCATCGGCGATTCCGCGGATGGCTTCGGGGGCTGCTGGGCCGACTGCTTTTCCGACTGTTCCGATCGGCTGCAACCCAGCGCCACGATGAACGGCATTAGCCGCAGCGTGCAGTCAACTGCCACGTTCCAGAAATCCTGATCCGGTCGCTTCATCCTTCATTCTCCTCGTATAAAAGAAATCAACGGGGTACTCGCCCCCCAGTTCCCAAGTGCCGCGTGTTGCCCACGCGGCGAGTCACGCCGATGCGATCAAAATAGTCCAACAGCGCCAGGGCGTACTTTCGCGTCGTGTCGAGCAGGTACTTGAAGTCCACACTCTCCAACCGTCCCTCCTTGCGGAGATGTTCAACCAGAATGGCGCGCGCACGGTCAATCGCCTCCTTGTGGAATAAGAGATCCTCAACCGCAACCAACCGCCCATGCTCGCAGAGGATCTTGATCCCTTGCTGGAGCGAGGCTGGAGGCAGATTCATTTTAATGGCAACTTCCTCCGTGCCTGGCGGGTGAAATGCCGCTTCGTGGAACAGGGTCTCGATGGCCGCAAGCCGGCCGGTCTGTTCCGCCGAGAGGCTAACCCGATGTTCGGACGCCGCGAGTCGCTGGTTCTGCTCGATAAGTCGCCCCTGTTGCTTGAGCATGGTCACCAGCGGGTCGAGGATCACCCGAGGCAGCGGGCAAGTCTGCCGCAGTTGCTCCAGGGGAATGCCGGGGCTTTCCGGCGACTGTCGATGAAATTCAGTGACCGAATCGAGAATCTGCCGGGCCATTTCCAGACCCGTCTCGCGGTGCAGGTAAAGCCCGCCGCCCAACGACACCACCCGTTCCGACGCAATCAACTCAGCAAGCATGGTTTGCACACGATCGGCGGGAATCTTGGTGCGGCGGGCCAGTGCCGCAACGTCGGCGGCATGTAATGGCGCCCGCCGCAGGCAATACTCCATGAACCGCCGTTCGTCGGGCAGAGCCGCGGCCCGCTCCTGGATATCGGCAATCAATGCCGGGCGGTTGCGTTTCAAGCGGCGGTCGACGGCCTCGACAATCATACCGCCTCCTAGTGTCTGCACCGGCGACAGTGCCCGCAGGATAAAGCGGTCGCCGGGTGCTGCGACCAGGGGCGTTTTGGTGTGCAGTTGCACGAGGCACTCCGTGCCGGCCTCCATGCGACTCCCTTCCATGGAGTAGACCACGGCCGTGGTCTCCGACGTGCCCGTGTGAAACCGCACCGCCGCGCCGTTCTTCAACACATGCTTCAGCCGCGGCAGCAGTCGTAGTGTGGCGACGAACCACTCCTCCGCGGTGAAGCAGCCTGGCACGGTCAGTGTGTCGCCACGGTGGATCGCATGATGGTCCCAGTGTCCCACATTCACCGCGGCACACTGCCCGGCAGCGACCGTATCGCTCGGCTGGCAGTAGACTTCGATCCGCCGAATCCGTCCCTCGATGCCCTGCGGCAGGAGAACGACTTCCTGGCCTTCGCAGGCGGTGCCGGCGACCGGAATGCCGGCGACCACCGTCCCGTAGCCGCGCGCGGAAAAAGTTCGTTCGACGGGCAGGCGGAAGATGCCATTGATGCGTTTCGGCTGGACCGCCTTGAGCAGGGCGTCGAGGGCCTCGAAGAGCATGTCGAAGCCCTCGTAGGTCGCATTCGACAGAGGCAGAATCGGGGCGCCTTCGAGGAAGGTGCCGCGAAGGAAATCGGCCAACTCGGCCTGGGCCAACTCGCGCATGTCGTCGGCAACGCGGTCAATCTTCGTGAGGGCCACCAGTCCGTGCCGCAGTCCCAGCAGCGTGAGGATATCCAGGTGTTCGCGGGTTTGAGGCATCACGCCGTCGTCGGCGGCCACAACGAGAATCACGGCGTCCATGCCGCTAGCGCCGGCAACCATGGTTTTGACGAAGTTTTCGTGGCCGGGCACATCGACAATGCCGACCTGCGTGTCGCGGATCGTGCAGGGGGCGAAGCCCAAGTCGATCGACATGCCCCGCTCCTTTTCCTCCTTCAGCCGGTCGGTTTCGCAGCCGGTGAGCGACCTGACCAGGGCTGTTTTACCATGATCGATGTGGCCAGCCGTGCCAAGGGTGATGCGGGTCTGGGAAATCATCCCAACACCTCCGCAAACGCCGCGATCAATCGCGCTTCATCCCCGTCGAGCAGCGTTCGCGGATCGACCAAAACCTGCCCCTTGTTGATCCGCGTGAAAACCGGCGGAGAGTGCTGCCGGAGCCGCAAGGCAAGCTCTTCGGGGCCGAATGTCGCGGGCGTCACCGCCACTAATCGCGTCGGTAAATCCTGACCCGGCAAAGAACCACCGCCCATTTGCGACGCGCCGTCGATGACGGCCACGGCTGCCCCGCGCGCAAGCTGTGCGATCTCCGCGGCAATGCGATGGGCCGTCCCATCGAGTTCCGCCAGCGTGCGGCAGACCATCCGCAGCGTGGGCACCTCGCGAATCGCTTGCTCTTCATCGAAGAACTGCAAGAGCGTTGCTTCCAACGCAGCGAGCGTGAGCTTGCCCGCGCGAACGATCCTCGCCATCTGATTTTTACGCACCGTTTCGATCGGCGCCGCCTTGCCGAGGATGATGCCGCCCTGCGAGGCGCCGATGAGCTTGTCGGCGCTGGCCGTCACCAGGTCGGCGCCCGCGCGGATCGCGTCGGTCAGCGTTGGCCCAACGTCAAGTCCGAAACGCGACAAGTCGAGCAGCGCCCCGGCCCCCACGTCATCGATCAACACCAGCCCGCGGGCGTGGGCGATCTCGACCAGTTCCTCCAGTGGAACCTCGGCGGTGAATCCGCTAATGGTGTAATTGCTGGGGTGGACCCGCAGAATGGCCGCCGTGTTCTCGGTAATGGCCCGTTGGTAGTCGCGGGCATGGGTCTTGTTCGTTGTGCCGACTTCGACCATCTTGGCGCCGCTGGCGGCCATCACGTCGGGCAGGCGGAACGAACCGCCGATCTCGACCAACTGGCCGCGGGAGACGATCACTTCACGGCCGGCTGCCACGGCATTCAGCGCCAGCCACGTTGCGGCGGCGTTGTTGTTGACCACGGTGGCGGCCTCGCAGCCGGTCAATTGTTGCAGCAGCCATTGGATTCGGGTGTCGCGTTTCGACCGCAGCCCGCTGGCAAGATCCGCCTGGAGCAGTGAGTAGCCGCACAACTCCTCGGCGATCTGCCGTACCGCCTGGGCCGGCAGCGCAGCCCGCCCCAGCGCGGTATGCAGGATGATGCCCGTGGCATTCACCACGGAGCGGTAATGCGGATCGATGGCGTTGCGAATGCCCTGGCGGAGCCGCTTTAAGATGGCATTGCGAATGGCCATATCGTCGGCATGGCCGGCGGGATCGTCCTTCACCGCCGCGCGGACCTGCTCGATGGCCGCACGCAGGCAACCCACGACAATTTTTCGCGGCACACCCGCGGCGCAGCGGGCCACTTGCTCGTCTTGCAACAGCACCTCGACAGAGGGGATTTTCCTGAGAAGGTCTTGCATCGGGGGTCTACTGGGCACTTTCGCTAAACTCGAATCTGCTGACAGGCAGTTTCATTGTAATTCATTCTCAAAGAAATGGGTTATCCGCCAGTTGGCGTTGGCAGGCTACATTTCCGAAAGTCCTCATGGCTTGTTATTTTCCACGTCGATCACATCATCCTTCGGGATGATCCAAAAGCTCCTGCAAGCGAGCGGCCAGCTCGGGCGGAAAACGCGAGGGCCATGTCGCGTCGATCAAGCCAACCTCGATGAAATCGAGCAGATGCATTTGATCCTTGCGCCGAAACGAAGTGAGTTTCATCCGCGCTAGCGATTCCAGCGAAAGCAGGCGAAAAGACGCCGATAGCTCGCTCTCGGTAACGTCGGGCGTGGGCAGCAGATATTCCGGCCGCACTCGTTCGCCGGCAAAAACCAGGTGTACGGCGTCGCGTGCCTTTGCCCCGGCACCGTCGAGTAGCATGTCAACCCCGGCCGCGTGGTGATGAAAAAACCCCGCCTTCGACATCGCCTCGACGACGGCCGGCAGATCCTGGCGGCGAATCAGAATGTCAACATCTTGGGTGTTTCGCACTGCGGCTTCATCGACGCGAGAGACCCAGGCGGCCACGGCGTTGCCGCCCACGACGGCATAGGGAATGCCAGCCTCTTCAAAGACCGAAGCCGCCCGCATCAAACGCATGCGCACCTTTTCCACCGCTCGCTCCATTCGTTCCCAGGAAACATCTTGAAAAACCGTCTGTTCCATTGGCACAATTTCCAAACTCCTGCTACCAGTCACCAGTATACCCTGAGGGTAGGGTCGGAAATAGCTTCCCTGTTCTGATTTTGCTTAACGACAACCGTCTCCCATTTCTTGCACCAACTCCAGCAATTGCCGATGCAAGTTTTGGTTCGCCGAGGCGAGAAAACGCCCCGTCCCAAGATCGACCTGACCGCCTTCCGGCGATGTCACGATCCCGCCAGCCTCCTGGACCAACAGCACTCCGGCGGCGATATCCCAAATCTTGGTCGAAAAACCCCATAACACGCCGTAGCGTCCGGCAGCGACATCGCACAAATTGAGTGCCGCCGAGCCGGTGCGGCGAATGCCCTGGCAACGAAAGAGAGCCTTATTGAATACCACCAAGTCAGGGGAGTCGTGCTGTAGCCTCGCCGGAAAACATGATCCGGCAATGACTTCGGATAGCCGACTCAAGCTGCTGGTCCGGATCGGCCGGCCGTTAAGAAAGGTACCCTGGCCGACTGCGGCAGTAAAGCATTCGTTCAGTGAAGGATCAAAAACGGCCCCAATCAGCACTTTGCCGCGATACTCCAGGGCAAGCGACACAGCATAATGGGGGATTCCGTGGACGAAATTGGTCGTTCCGTCCAGCGGATCGACGATCCAGCGGTAGTCGGTCTTGCTGGGGGTGTCGCCGGCAAGTTGGTCTTCCTCGCCGAGCACGGAATGATGAGGAAATGCCTGCAAAACGGTCGTTTTCACAACTTCCTGGGCGGCAAAATCAGCCTCGGTGACAAAGTCGGCCGGCCCCTTGTGTTGAACGCTGGTCTTGCCAATCCAGTTGCGGATGGTTGCTCCCGCCGCCCGAACGGCCTTTTCGCAGGTCTCAAGATACGTTTGGAGTTCGCTCATGGACTCGATTATAACGAAAAATCGGTGTTCGACTGGACAAAACCGAGAAACTTGTTATTATCAAGGTAGAAGATTTTGCCTCTTCTCTGTTCCGGCCCCGCCGTTTCGTGTTACAGCGAGCGGCGGGGTTTTTATTTTCTTGCCGGACTTCTGCTACAATCATGTTTTTTCTTCGGCCCTCTTTCCCCTTACTTGCCATGACTTCGTGTTGGTTTTTAGAAGGCCATGTTGCTCGCTTGAGTCTGCCTGGATTATCGCTGGCCTTCGATGCCGATCATCCCGCCGAGGGGCTCGCGAAGATTGCTGTTCTCGATCGGCCCTGGTCCAGCGGCCGCCTGCTGGGCGTCGTCGGTTCGGTCCAATCCGCCGCATCCACAACGCTCACGGATTGGCACGACCGCGGCGATGATTTGATCGCGGTCCATGAAACGGGCCTACCCGATGCTGCCCGGGTTGATCTGTTGTGGCACGCATCTCGACCCGCCGTGGACGACCCGTGGCTTGCCCGCATCGATCTGTTGGTCTCCGTATGTACCGAGCGGCTCGACTGGCGACACGATGTTTGCCTCGAAAGTGTCCTTCCCGAGGTGACCGTGGTCGAGCAGTTTGATCCGCTCGGAAATCTCTTTGTCGCCCAGGGTTGGTCGCTCGCGGTGATGGTTCATCCGGCCGATCTAGGCCGCGGGGAGTTAACCGCGGAGGCCGAGACGGCCGCCTGCCATTTACACCACTCGTTGTTTCGGACAGAATGTTTGGAAAAGGGTGTGATTCTTCGCGCTCGAGCGAGGGCTTGGTTTTTGCCCTCCGGCGTCGATAGGATTGCGGTGGCTGCATGTTTTGCCGAGTTCGTTGCGGCCGATCCGCCGCTGGGTAATAGTACGTCAGGCTTTCCGGCCTGACCTTGTGGTGTACTTTCAGGCTGGAAAGCCCGATGAACAAATAAATGACATCCTGGCGAGTGGTTATTTGGATCGAATCGTGAACGACATTTTCATCACCGAAAACTTCCTTTTGCAAAACGACCGCGCCGTTGAGCTTTATCACCAGTTCGCCCGCGATCTGCCGATTATCGACTACCACTGCCATCTGCCGCCGCGGCAGATTGCCGAGGATCACCGCTTCGCCAACCTGACGCGGATATGGCTCGATGGCGATCATTACAAGTGGCGGGCAATGCGCACCGCTGGCGTGGCGGAACGCTATTGCACCGGCGACGCCACGGACTGGGAAAAGTTCGAGAAGTGGGCCGAGGTGGTGCCCAAAACGCTCCGCAATCCGCTCTATCATTGGACCCACCTGGAACTCAAACGGCCGCTGGGGATCAGCGATCGCTTGCTCAATCCCCAGACTGCGCGTGGTATCTGGGAGCAGTGCAACGCGATGCTTGCCCGAGACAACATGTCGTGCCGCGGCATCATGCAGGAGATGAAAGTCGTGTTGGTCTGCACGACCGACGATCCGGTCGATTCGCTGGAATATCACGCGGTGATCGCGGCCGACCCGACGTTCCAGATCCGCGTGCTGCCAACCTTCCGGCCCGACCGTGCCCTGGCAATCGACGCGCCGCAGACCTTCAACCACTATGTTGACCGTTTGGCGGAGGTGAGCCAGGTAGATATCGGCGACGCCTTTCCCTGCTTCCTCGAGGCACTGCGAAAACGGCACGATTTCTTCCACAAGGCCGGTTGTCGGCTTTCCGATCATGGGCTGGAAAACATCGATACCATCCTTGGCACGCCCCAGGAAGCGACCGGCATTTTCGCCAGGGTTCGTCGCGGCAACCGGCCCTCGCCGGAGGAGGTTGCCCGCTTCCGCTCGGTCATGCTCCATGAAATGGCCCTCTGGGACCACGAGCGCGGCTGGACGCAGCAGTTCCATATTGGTGCGATGCGAAACAACAACCATCGGATGTTCGATCAAGTTGGCGCCGACGCAGGTTTTGATTCGATTGCCGACGGCACTTATGCTCGGGGGCTATCGCAGTTCCTCGATCGGCTCGACCGCACAAATCAGTTGGCCAGGACGATCCTCTACAACCTCAATCCGACACAGAATGAAGTTCTCGGCACGATGATCGGCAATTTCCAGGATGGCAGCGTGCCTGGCAAGATGCAATTCGGCAGCAGTTGGTGGTTCCTCGATCAGAAGGACGGCATCGAGAAGCAGCTCAACTGCCTCTCGAACCTTGGATTGTTGAGTTGTTTTGTTGGTATGTTGACCGACAGCCGGTCGTTCCTCTCCTACACGCGACATGAGTATTTCCGCCGCATCCTCTGCAATCTATTAGGCACCGAGATGCACCAGGGACTCTTGCCGGACGATAGGGAGTTGGTCGGCCGCGTGGTCCGCGATTTATGCTACCACAACGCCCAGCGGTATTTTGGGTACGATCTGCCGAGTTTGCCTTGCTGAACAAATTGCCCTGCTGAGCGATGTCGCCATTCCGCGGGAAGGCCACACCCTGCGAGAGCACGACACGCGCATCACGACTTCCGTGCAGCTAGCACCGCGGCACCCAGGGCACCGGTCATTTGCGGGTTGGGGGCCACGCTCACCGGCTTTCCCAGCGTGGCCGCTAGTGCGGCATCCATGCCGGGTATCAGGGCCACGCCGCCAGTAAACACCACGGGAGCGTCCACGCTCCGCCCGGCCATCGCTCCCATGCGAGCAGCCATCGAGGCCTGTACTCCGGCCACAATATCGGACGGCGCGGTGCCCGTGGCCAGCAGGCCCACAATCTCTGTCTCCGCAAAGACCACGCACATGCTGCTGATGATCGCGGGATTACAGCTTTGGCGGGCCAGCTCTCCCAGGCGGGCAAGCCGCACGGTGAGTTGCGTGGCGAGCATTTCCAGGAACCGCCCGGTTCCCGCGGCACAGCGATCGTTCATGACAAAATCCCGCACGCTGCCGTCGGGATTCAATCGTAGCAGCTTGCTGTCCTGCCCGCCGATGTCGATGATTGTAGCCGCATCCGTAACAAGATGGCGGATGCCCCAGGCCTGGCAGGTAATCTCGGTGATCGTCTCATCGGCGATCTGTATAAGGCGACGACCGTAGCCCGTGGCGATAGTGTGTCGAATGTCGGCGCGGCGAAGTCCCCGCTCGGCCAGCAATTTGTCCAAGAGTTGCTGGGTCAGGGCGTCTTGCTCCACGCCCTGGTTGTCCAATCCGGTCGCCAGGATCTCCAGTGTATCGGCGTCCAACAGCACCACCTTGATGGTTCTGGAACCTGCGTCAATTCCAGCACAAATCATCGTTGTCGGCTCCTTGCGGTCTCGACGAGTGCTTCCAACCGCGTGCGTAGGCCAGGCTCGATGGCATCGGCAATCGGCGGCACTTCGATCTCCAGTGTCGGAATGTCGAATTGTTTGCGCACGGCGTCGGCGATCATCTGGCCTTCCAAGGCACAGTGGCTCGCCCCCGGGATGCGCGAGATAATGACCGCTTCCGCACCGAAGCGGTGAATCTCGCGACATACATAGTCGGCGCGGTCTGTCGCAGGTCCGACCATCGGGTCTGCCAGCACCATCCGCGCCATGGCATCCAGCGGCGGCAGTTCCTCGGGAATGGGCAGCAGCGCATGGCAGAAAAGGTATTCGCTGCCACACAGGCGGCCGCCGGCGTCTTCCAGCAGGTTCATCACGCGAAGATCGGCTACCGGGTTCACCCAGAAGATGCGGACCGCATCGAGCGGCAAGACGCCAAGGCCGTCACGCACCCGGCGACGAACCTCCTCCAGCAAATCCTCCAGCACCCGGATCGTCTCGTCACGGTCGGAACAATAGTGGATCGCCAGCATCTCCGCGATCAATAACTCCAGGGCTGGCAAGGGGCAGGGATTGGCATCGAAGACCAACCGTCGCAATTCATCCAACAAGCGGCGCACGTGGTTCGCCCGCACAATACCAGCCGAGAACTGTTGGTCGGTCAGTGGTTCGCCCGCACAGGTCTCCAAGGCATGGCGGACTCGCTGCAACTCCGATTTCACCAACGCTACTTGGCTCTCGGGGGCCACAAAGCCACCGGGGAGAGAAACCGCCGCTTCTCGAGGGTCGGGGCGGCGGCGATGCGGCACTTCCCACCAGACAATGGGGAACCCTAGTCCGGCCAGCCGTTGGGCTATCGCCGAGCAGTCATCGCAGACGGCGCCGACGCTGCATGTGAGCAGGCTTGGCTCGGGGAAATGAACCTCGCCGACGAAGGCCCCAAGCATTGCCCGCACGGGGCAGAAGGAGTCGTCGATTCCCAGCGAGTCGGCGATCTCCAATAGTTTCGTATTGCGCTCCATGATACAGGGGAGCCACCAGGCGCCGTCGGGACAGAAGGCGACCAGATTCGACAGGCTGTAGGCCATCACCGGCACCGTCCCCAGATCCTTGATCGTGCCCACCAAGCGTTTTCCCTCGTTGTGGGCAAGGTACAATCGATCCTCTTCCGTGAGCAGAAAGTTCCAGAGTTGGAGCGCAGCGGCCGAATTATCGATGTACAGTCGGAGCAGACGCGAATCGCCGTCGGCAACGTGCCGGCGCAAGGGGCCGCCGTACCATCGTTCACGGCATCCCGCAGCGCAAAGTTCCGCGTAGCGGTTGTCCCACTCATCGAGAGTGATTCGTCGGGGGGCTTGGTTCATCGCAGCATTTCCAGAAAGGCTTCCAGACGTCCGGAGGTGCGGCATTGCGCGCTTCCTTCGGCACCCGCCACGTCGATCTCCAGCAGCGGTACGGGACTCCATTCCTTCAGGCGAAACAGTTCGGCGTGCCACAGGTCGCACCACACGTAACGGCGAAACAAGATGCCGCGAATCCCGCTCGCGTCGATCTCCGCTGCAAGCCAGCGGTAGAGGGCGTCGTTTGGCCTGCGGAAGACATCGGGAATCGCCGAAAAATAGGCGTCCGCCAGCGCGGCTAGCGGATCTTGATCCATTTGGCGGCGGTTGAGAGCGGCGGGCAATGTCCTCGGGCCTGCGTCGGTGGCGTCCAGCACGACCCTTCCGCCGGCCGCCTCCACGAGGTCGAAAAGGTCGAAGTCCTGCGACACCAGCGGACCGCCGAGAATCGCCAGGGGAATGCCAAGCTGGATCCCCTCACCCTCACTCCCTGCCCCTCTCCCATCCTGCCGAGTACGGCAGGCGGGAGAGGGGAGCTTTTTGGACTGGTCCCCCTCTCCTGCCAGGAGCTTTTTGGACTGGTCTTCGGAGATTGGGGTGGCAAGATCTCCGCTGCGCAGTGCCAAAATTGCTTTGGAGAACTGTCTCGCCGTCATGCCGTCACGGATTGCCAGAAGTGCAACCCTTGCTTCTTCGTAGCGGCAACAGAGCGATAGCAGTTGCGAACCGGTCGGGGCGGTCCCGCCCAACGCGATCAACCATCTGCCGAGTCGCTGCAACTCATCGCGGTAGAAGTCATGGGAAGTTTCCGTCTCCCACGTGACCGGGATATTTGCCAGGAAAACAGGCTGTGTTCCCTCACGCTCCACGAGGTCGGCAATGCGCCGCATCTGGTCGCAGGTCGTCGTCAGGACGATCGCATCGACCTCGACTCCCGCGCGCACCGCATCGGCCACCTGGCCGGCGAAGGGGCAGAGACCGCGCCCTGGCCGGGCCACAATCAGACCCGGCTCCCGCGCCCACGGCAACCAGCGCGGCTCGAAGCCATGCGCCGCGATCCATTCAGGCGGTATCAGCGGACTGCAATAACCGAGCGTTTTCATCCGATTCATCGCGATCGCATCGCTTGCCCGTAGCGGACGGTTTCAAAAAGGGCCTCGACCCGCACTACAATCCGCGCGGAGTCCGACGGCGAGTAGTCCGTCTCGATACGGAGATAGGGTAAACTGAGTTGCTCTTCCGCCAATCGCCGGATGCGGTACGACTCCACGTCATAGGGGGTGCATCCCTGCCAGATCAACTCCACGATGCACTGCGGCCGATATTCCTCGGCCATTTGGCGAAGAAACTCCAATCGGCGATCGTTACGTGTCATAACAGGGCAAGGAAGGCGGAAGTAGTGCTCCGCCAGCGCGCGGAGGGGATCGGCCGCTTCGGCATCAACGTCCTCCAGAACCGGCTTCAGGCCCGTGCAACTCTCCATGCAGACAACCAGTCCGCCACATTGTTCAACCAGTTCCAGAACCCGCTCGGCGCCATGCGGTATTGGCACGCCGGTCATCTGCACGCGCACCCGCGATGCCGTTTGGTGATCGGGGCATTTCTGGCCGTAGAGTTCCAGTGCCCGCTCATATTGCTCCAGGTCGGCGGGAATTGCCGAGATGCTGCTTTTGAAGTCCAATAGTTGCCGGCCCGTCAGCGGCGGGCTGTCGCGCCGCATCAATGCGGCCAACTCCCGGCGGAGGAATCGCTCGCGATTCATGGCCCCTATCGCTTCACGAAGCCGGGCATCGCAGACATCCACCTTGAAGTGACGTGCGAGCAGTTCGCGAAACTTCTGTAGTTCGCGAATCCAGTGCTCCAGGGCGTCGGGGTCGTCGGCCTTCTGCGGAAGCTCCAAAACGTACATCGGCCGCGATTCAGCCAGTCGCTCATACATCTTCTTCTTGCCGTCGCAGGTTGTTTCACCCACTATGAGGTCGGCCATTTCCAGGAACGGATTGGTCCCTTCGACATGGTAGCCATAGGTCGATTTGATCAAGGGGCAAAGATTGGCGGGCAAGTCCTTTTCCGCCGCGGTGATGGTGGCTGCCGAACCGCCGCAGAGGCAGACGGGAACTGCACCCGCCGCCAGAATCAACTCGCGCGGAGTGTACTCGCAAAGGATGCCGACGACGGGGCGGCCCGCCGCCTTGGCTTCCCGCGCATACTGGAGGCAGTGCTGGGTCATCTGGCCAAACCACGCCTGCGGGTCGCAGGTCGAATCCCGCGTTGCACCCGGAGGAGAACCGCTGTCGGCTGTCGGCAACTGCGAACCGCAGAGCGGCGCACCGCCGTCACAAGACGCGTTGCACCGTTTGCTGCTCATGCATCCTGCTCCTGCCCTGCCGGGCCATGCTTGCGGGCGACAAACAGACCTTGAGCGATCTTGCCGGCATGGGCCAATTCGCCCACGAACTTCATTTCGCCGCCCAATTGCCCCAACAATGTCATGTCGTATCCCACAATCCGCAGCGCATCGTAGGTAAGCTGCTGGTTCAACATTTTCAAGTAGAGATCGACACATGGAGCAAACCGGCCCGTGTCCTCGATGCGGAGCACTTCGCATCCGGAATCAACAAGCAGCTTCCGATAGCCGGCCGCATCCTGGATATTGGGGAACTTCATGAAGGTCAGGAAGCGGCGGGCCTCGGCTTCGGTCAGGCCCTGAGAGCCTTCCACCCAGTCGGTGAAGGCGATCGTGCCACCCGGCCTGACGATCCGGACAGCCTCGGCGATCAGCCGCTTCTTATCGACAACGTAACACCAAGCGTCTTCGCCCCAGACGAAATCGGCGCTGGCTGCGGGAAGCCCCGTCTGACACACATCGGCTAGCGTGAAAGCGATGCGGTCGGAGAGGCCGGCGGCCTGGCAGCGTTGCACGCCCAACTTCACCACGGTTTCGGTGGCGTCGATACCGTGCATGCGGGCGACGTTGCGGAAACGCACGAGCATGCGCATGCCGGCGCCGCTGCAACAGCAGAGGTCAACACCCGCCATGCCCGGAGCAATGCCAGCCTTCTCGGCCAGATCCATCGAGGAAACAAATCCACCGAGGTGGACCTGTTCGCCCATGATGAGTTCCCAGAGCTGCCCTTCGACACCGCTGTAAACGGCCTGCACTTGGTGCAGACCAATGCCATCAATGCTCTTCATGCTTTGTTCCCGGCAATCGGTGAAGAGATTCCGTAACGTGCGGCACTCTTGGCAGGAGCGGTTGGTGGGACTCAGTGCGCTCGGCCCACCCTACAAATAGTTGCATTCCGCGCCCAGAACGACGTAGGGTGGGCCGAGCGCACTGAGTCCCACCGAAAGCGACTTGCATTCCGCACTCAGAAGCAGAAGAGCCGAAAGGCCCGCTAAGCGCGCAGAAACCCCTTGAGAACCGGTGACCGTGGACACCACGGCCGGAGCTACTGCCCTCAGCAACGGGCCGTCGTTTTTGCTTTGTAGATAGCAGCAAGTTGGGCTCGTTGTGCTTGGAGGGAGTCGTACCAGTCACGCATCTGTTGGCGATACTCGTTCGCCTTGGCCTCGGTGGGGGCACGGTAAAAGACGTGCCACTCGCCTTTGTGGTCCTTCGGTCGATTGAAGATGAAGTCGATGAGGAAATCCGCAGCGCTCTTGACGCCGCTGAGAACCTCGAAACGGATGTCGGCATGCAATGTCGTACAGTTCATGTCCGCAGTGCCGACCACGAAGTAATCTTCCAGGGATTTTTTGCCGGAAGTGCTCAACTTGAAGGCGGCAAGCTGGTCCTCGATCGATTGCGCCTTGGCCTTTGCCCGCACCGCCTCGGCGGCCTTCATGTTTTTTGCGCGCCCGAACACGCGCCACTCGCGAATCACGCCACGTGCCTTGCCAAGCGCAAAATCGGCGATGAAGTCCGCCGTCTGCTGGATCCCTTCCTTGATCACGAAATCGACGGTCGCATGATGGTCTTGGAGATCGATCGTGCCGACAACAAAAAAGTCTTCGTCAGCCTTTTTGCCGAAATTCGGCTTGAAGGTATCGAGCTTCTCCTTGATGGTAGCCAACAGATTGTCTCTCTCGCCACCCCCCTTTTGCTCGTTGCCGGGAAGGCGATAGTTAGGGCTGTTCGGATCGTCGCTGCCGGCTGGCTTCGTAGCCGGCGGCTTACCCGAAACGCTATTCGAGACCGCCGTTCCTATCACAAAAACGGCCACGGCGAACCAAATCTCCACGCAACCTAAGTGGCGAAGCATTTTCATCGGCCATCACTCCTTAACTTTAGGGAATCGACCATCCGAATCCTACTCGACCATAACGACTAACCCTAATAGTGTAGCAAACTCGTCTTTTGAATGCAAGCAGGGCATTCCACCCCTATAGTGTATTCTTCACCCCTCTTTCAGTATGTTTCTCGGTAGGCTGGCATCCTTGTAAGTGGAACAAATAACCACTAAACCTGAAGAAGCTGCTTTGTTTTTCCTTCAGGTTGGATTAAACTGGAGTGATAGATGGCGCACGGGTAAGTAGTTTTCATCTTTTCATTTTTGCTCCCGGCAGAACGGTAACTCTGGGCCAAAGAGAATGACTTCGGCTGACGTGGTCGGCGGGAAATTGGAGAAATTGTCTTGCTATATCCCGGTAGGAGTTGGGTTGCGGGCGTTCTCTACTGCCTGTTGGTTGCCTGGTATACGCCGCTGGCGGCCCAGGACGTCAGTTCGCCGCGCGGCCCGGATAAGGACAAGCCTGCTTCAGCCGAGGCGACGGAAGCATTGCGGCGACGGGTGGAAGAGACCCATCCTTCGATCTATTATCTAAAAGACAAGCAGGGAAACCTTCAGGCCGTTCCGAATTTCACCCTGGAAGATTTCGAGGATCTTTACAAGCTCAAGCATCAACTTGTGCAAGGCGACCAGCGGCCGCGCTACAGTCTACAACAGATGCTTGCCACGGGAACCATCAACGCGGCCGGACAGGCCGAGTTAAACATCCAGTTCCGTATCATGGTCCGCGAAGATCAGTGGACGCGGATTCCTCTACGGCTGGATCAGGCCGTGCTTCGCGAGACGGCCCAGTACCAAGGCGCTGGTGAGCACTTTTTGAATTTTGAGGGCGACGGAGAGGGCTACGTTGCCTGGGTCCGCGGAACGGCCGGCCAGCAGCACCAGTTCACGCTCAAGATGCTGGTGCCCTTGACAGTGACGGGCCAGGAAACACGGCTGCGGTTACTGGTTCCGCGTGCTACGGCTTCCGAACTCAAGCTGAAGGTGCCTTATGCCAAGGCAGTGGCCAAGGCTTCCGAGGGCGCAACGTTGCAAACGCCTGGCGGAGGCAATCAAGAAACGGAACTAACCGCTATTGGTTTGAACGGTGATTTTGAATTGAGTTGGCATCCGACCGACACTGCGCCCGGCAAGGTGGCAGTCCTGGAATCCTTTGGCAATATCGCAGCCCGCTTGGACGGCCGTGGCGTCGAGACCGAGGCCAACTTCTCGGTTCGCAGCTTTGGCGAGGCTTTTGATCGCTTTCGAATTCGTCTGCCGCCGGATACCGAGTTAGTGCCTGGCAACGCCAGCGGCTATACCTTGACCACGATTGACGCCGGTGCGGCGTCCCCCGTGCCGGGGCGTCGCCGTTTGATTGAAGTGCTGTTCGCCAAACGAACGGTTGGGCCGGTGGAAGTACGCCTATCGACCAAACGTGCCTCCGACACCATCCGCGGCGACAACTGGTTGGAACTTGCCAGCTTCGAGTTTCCGGAATCGGTCCGTCAATGGGGAACGATTGCGGTCAGTGTGGTCGGCGACTGGCAGGTCTTGTGGGGTCCAAGCCGAGGAGTCCGCCAGATCGATCAACTTTCGGAGGCCATGCTCCGAAAGAACGTGACTGCCTGTTTCGAGTATTTTGCCCAGCCTTCGTCATTGATGGCCCGCTTGGTGCCACGAAAAACGCGGATCGGTGTCGAGCCGGAATATGTCGTCCTGATCGATAGCGATCAGGTCCGCCTGGAGACTCGGCTGCGTTACACGGTTCGCGGTGCGAAAGTATTTGCCGTCGACATTGCCATGCAGGATTGGCTGATCGATGAAGTCGGCCCGGATAGCGTCGTGGCGATGGACGGAGTGCCGAGAGGTGCGACGGGACCGGTACTTTCGCTGCCGCTGTTGTCGCCGACGATCGGACAGTTTGAAGTCCGCTTGAAGGCCCATCGGCCACTGCCTCCGGACACCAAGTCCCTCTCTTTGGTGTTTCCACAACCGCAAGCCAGCGCGCCGGCCGCGGCCGTGGTGGCGGTGCTTCCCGCCGATAATGTCGAGATCCTACCTGATAGCCAAACCACCACCGGACTGTTGCGGCAGCAGGTGGCCGTGCCGCTGGAACTTCCCTTGCGGCAGCAGGAACCGTTGTTCTACCGGAGCGATGCTCCCAGGGCCGTGTTCGCAGCCGAATTACGTCGCCATCGCCAAAAGATAACCGCCAGCGTTACCAGCCGCGCGATGATGGACCCAGCCGGGGGCCGCGTTGAACAGAAGTTCGCCTACACGATCGCCTATGAACCGACAGACTACCTTCTGCTGGAGGTTCCGCGCGAACTCCGTGCCAAGGGGCGACTCGTGTTGAACTACGAAGACCAGGCGCTCAACCCTGTCGTGTTGGGTGAGGAAGTGGGCGATGGCGTGAAGCCCCTGCGGATGCGCGTGGCTTTGCCGAAGGCATGTATTGGTCCTTGTGAGATCACCGCTCGATACGCATTGCTGCCGATTGCCGATGCCGGCGACGAGAACCTCCGCGTGCCGTTGGTCATGCCACTGGACGCGGAACTTACCGGCAACAACGTCTTGGTCACTCCGGGCGCCGAGCAGCAAGTCGAAGTCGTTTCCGGCGTCTGGTCATCGGTCGAGGGCGAACTGAGCCAGACTGCTTTGCCAGGAACTCGGGAGTTTGCCTCCGCACAACGCACTGCGGAAATCAGACTTAAGCTACACGCTGAAAGCGGCGGCAATGCGGCCGTGTTGGTTGACCGGGCATGGCTCCAGACCTGCGTGACCAAATCGGCTACCGCGGCGCGCCAAGACCGCGCCGTGTTCCAATTCACCACGCGTCGTCACGAACTGGAGATCATACTGCCCGATGGCGCCGCTTACGAACAGGTCTCTGTTCAGTTGAACGGTGCGGCCGTCAGTCCGCGCGTGCGGGCCGAGCGAGTTCTGATGATCCCCTTGTCCGCCAATGTCGAGCCGGGACGCTACGTGCTCTGCCTGCAATATCATTTTCCCGGACCGCGGGCGAGTCGGGGTGCAATGAAATTTTACTTTCCCAGCCTGGGCGACGACACCTGGGTCTGCCGTGCCTATTGGCAGCTTCTCCTGCCACCCGAGGAGCACTTAGTCGTGTCACCAAGCGAATTGACCGGGGAATTCGCCTGGGGTTGGAACAGTTTTTACTTTGGCCGACAGCCCGTGCGCAGTCAAGCGGACCTGGAGTCATGGGTCGGTCTGCGCCATCCCGGCAGCACACCCGCTCCAGCCGGCATGAACATCTATCTTTTCAGTTCTCTGGGGCGAATCGGATCTTGTGAGATCGTCACTGCGGGGCGATCGACCATCGTCTTCGTATCGTCCGGCATTGTCTTGCTAGCCGGGTTACTGCTGATCTATCTTCGCGCGGCCCGACATCCGGCCGTATTGCTCGTGGCCACCGCGATCATGGTTGGGCTGATCGCGATCCATCCGGAATTGGCCTTGCTGGCCGGGCAGGCTTCGGCGGTGGGCCTGAGTTTGGCGCTGCTGGCAGCGTTCTTGCGGCAACTGACCGCCGATCGCAAGCAGCCTCTGCTTGCTGAAGTTTCCAGCAGCGCGGCGCCGGTCTTGCCGATTCCGCGCCCCAGCGGATCGCAGGTTCCCGTCGTCACCGTTTCCAACTCGTCCCAGGCGACGATCATTCCGATACCTCCGGATGCAGTGACAGGAGGGCTTTAAGAGAAGAGATAAATGATAAGAACTAGGAGGGCTTTGAGAGAAGAGATAAATGATAAGAAGCAGGAGGGCTTTGAGAGAAGAGATAAATGATAAGAAGCAGGGTGGGCTTTGAGAGAAGAGATAAATGATAAGAAGCAGGGTGGGACGAGTGAAACGAGCCCCACCATGAGGATTTAATGGAAACCAAGTAGTGCGCAAAAACAAGTTTCAAGAGTTCATCTCCATGTCGAATTCGTACAGGTTGCTCATAAGCGCGATCGTGCTAATGGCCATGGGCCAGTTGTGCCCTGCTGCGACCCCACCGGCCACGGAGAACTCGACTGTTTCTGGCGACCTACGCTTCCGTCGGGTCTTCTTTCCCGAGGGAATGAAGGAGTGGCCGACGGGTAACGTGAAGTATCTGCCGATGGAGGCCGATGAGTTTGAACGTCTGCTGGAAGCTATCCGCCGGACCGCTCCTGGCGTGCCGGTGCAGAGTTCCGTCGGTCTCATTGAGGCGCAATATGACGCACGGCTTATGGACTGCTCGTTGCTGCAAGGCAATGCCACGCTCGATGTCTCGCAATCAATCGCCAGCGCCATGCTCATGACCTTGGACCCGTGCAATTTAGCAATCGCCCGGGCCCAGTGGGTCACCTCTGACGGTGCCCCCGCCGTTTTGGGAATAACCAGCGACGGCAAGTTGCAAGCGCTGGCTGAACGCTCGGGACGGATGAAGTTCGAGTGGTCGCTCATTGGGCAGCGGGATAGCGCGGGCGGCGCCATCTTTAACATCGCTCTGCCGCCGAGTCCCGTGAACCGACTGCGGATCGAGTTGCCGACCGATTTGACGGCGGCTGTCGATCGTGGCATTGTCACCGATGAGGGGCCTGTGGATCCTGGTTTTCACCGCTGCAGAATCGAATTGGGAGGTATGCCGGGTTGCCGGCTGCAATTGACCAAGGCGGGAACCGCAGCAGCCCGGCCGCAAGCCGTTTTGGCCAGCCAATCGACTACCTACGACTTTACGCTCCGCGGACTTGAGCTTGCGGTCAAGTTGAATATCGAAGCCCACCGCGAGCCATTGCTAAACGTCACGCTGGGCCTCGATCCGTCTCTGGAATTGATCGAGGTCTCCACGGACGGCGTATCGCTTCCTTGGATTGTCGTAGCCAATCACGGTGACAAGACCCGCCAAGTATCGATCGGACTTCCACCTTCTTTGCAACACGGTGTTAAGAATATGCGGCTGCGAGCGATGGTCCCACTCTCGATGGCCGGATCGTGGAATCTGCCGCGAATTCTCCTCGAGGGTGTTGTCTGTCGGTCGAATACGATTCGCCTCCTGGTCTCGTCGCCGCTGTGCATCGAGCAACTGAAAACCCACGGATGTCGGCAGACCGGCGCGTCTCCCTTGAAGGCATCCGCAGGAGAGCAACTGGACTTTGAAACCCTCGTGACCGATGCTGGAATCAATGTTTCCCTGTCGCAACGCCCGACGGAGGTGCAGGCGGTCAGCGCCACGTCGACTCTTTTGGGCCAAGGCAAAATTAACAGCCGCGTGGCGACCGACTTCCGTACCGGCGATGGCCCCGTGTTCTTTCTCGAAGCCGACGTGCTGCCCAACTGGACAATCGACTCGGTCGAATCAAAGCCGATGGCTGGGCTGGACGACTGGACGCTGGAACGCCGAGGCGGCACGCAAAAGTTGTCGATTCGGCTGGCACGGCCACTGACTTCCGGCAGGCCGCTGCGATTGATCGTTTCGGCCCGACGACTCTACGAATTTCCTGGCCGAAATCTGGGCATCGACGATCTCGTGCCATTGCGATTCGACACCCGGCCGGAGAGCAAGCGATGGGTTGACCTGCACCCCTTGGGATCCAACGAATTGCGTTTCTCCTCGGGGGATCGCTTGCGACGGGTGGACGTGAAGGAACTTTCGGCCGCAGAACTCGACCTCTTCGCGGAACCGCCCGGCGATTTGCTGTTTCGCGATGACAGTGGCACGGTCGGATTGCGAATTTCTGTGGAAAACCGCCGGCCGACCTCCTCCGAAGCCACGCCCCAGTCCGAGCCGACCCTTGCAGTCGCGTCCGTGGGAATCAGGTCGGCCAATGCCTGGGTATGGGACTGCGAGGTCCGTTCACGATTCGCTGCCAATGGAGACGCGGATCACGTCTTAAGCTATCGCATCCAGAACGCCGGCCGCCGTCAGATTTGCCTGAAATTGCCCTCGGGGCTGGTGCGCCGCGATGTTCATGAAATTTTGGTAAACGACAAACCGGCTACGGTTCTCAGTGAGATCGATCGGGCCGCGAGCGAGTTGGCCGTGGATCTGCCCGCCGACTTGAAGGATGTCGCGCTCGTCTTGCGAATTTCAACTCATGGGGAGCCTTTGGGAACATTCCATCGTCTAAGACCGCCGCTGCCGGACATTGGACTGCCGGTATTTGCGCGGCATTGGCGGTTGGAACTGCCGCCCGGCTATGTGACGTGTAATTGCGGCCAAGATTCGCAGGTCGCACCAGTCACCTCGTTCGGCATCCGCCGCAGCTTGCTGGGATACCTGGGGCGCGGCGAAGACCAATCGGTTTTCAACCCTTTGAATCGCGAAGACTGGCTATCGGCACTGTGTTGGCAGAAGACGGAAGATCGCCTCGTGACCCCTGCCACCAATGAGGATACAGCCGGGTGGACGCAGTTCTCCATTGATCTGGCCGATGGCGCCTCATCCGCGATCGTGATCCGCCGCGCGGCGATCGACGCCGGTAGTTGGATGCTTTTTCTGGCAATGGTTGGTATTGGAGCCTGGGGCCTTTCCAGCCGTCCTTTCTTACTGCTGCTGATGGCGGTCATGGTCGGTCTTCCGGCCTTGCTGCTGCCTGCGGCAATCGCGGTCATGTTTTCTCATGGTCTGCTAGGTGTCATGTTCTGTCTGATACTTGGACTGCTGCGGCGACGCATATCCATGGCAGGATCAGCGGCCTCGATCCAGAGCATCGAGCTACCCAGCACCCTGACCGGCATCGTTCCCTTCAGCGCGCCGCTGCTTGCCGCCGTGATGCTCTGTGGCTTGAACTCGGCTGAGGCGGGTGAGACAGCCAAATCGGCGCCGGTAATCCACTCGGTATTCATCCCCGTGGATGAGAAGCAACAGCCGATCAAAGGTAAGTACTTCCTGCCCGAACCTTTTTTTGCCGAGCTTTACCGCCGTGCCGCCGCACAAGCTGAAAAGCCACAGGGCTGGATGATTGCGTCGGCCGTCTATCGCGCTGCATTGGCCGACGATGCGTCGCAATCCGGGCACGTTGTCGACCGCCTATCAGCAGAGTTCGATATCCACGTATTTAATGCAGCGGCCCGGGTGCGGATCCCCTTGCGTCGCGAAGAGGTCAGCCTGGAGCCAGGCCAGACCCAACTCGATGATCGTCCCGTCCAGCCCGAATGGGAAACTGACGGCAGATCTTTGTTGCTGGAGATTGCCGAGCCGGGCGATTATCGTTTGGAACTTACGCTCCGCCCAACCGCGCAACCCGGCAGCCGTATTTCCGGCTTCGATCTGGCAATTCCCCGTGTTCCTGCCTCGCGGCTTGAGTTTACCGTGCCGATCGGAGGCCCGCAGGTCGAGTTCCCCACGGCTATGGGCGCAGTCCGATGGGACGAAGTCCAGTCTCGCTGGACTGCCGAGTTGGGACCCAGCGGCCGCCTTGTCGTAAGCTGGCAGGATTCCGCCTCGGCGGGCACGGGGGCAGGCCTCGACATCGAGCAATTGCTCTGGCTGAAGATCGAGCCTCGCTCTGTTTTGCTGAACGTGCGCATGAAGGCGAAAGCCGCCACCGGGCAACTTCGCCGCTTGCTCGTCCGGGCCGATTCCACGTTGGAATTGCTTCCCTCAACAGATCCCTCCGCGCCCTCCGTAAACGCTCGCGGCGGCAGCGATTCGTCTCAGACTTACGAAATCCAATGGCCCAAGTTCCGCGCGGGTCTCCCGACCCCGCCGAAACGTCTGACCGAAGGTCTCCCGGTGAATGACAGTCCTTCGGTCGGCAATGTGGCTCGGTCAGAGACCGGCCACAACAATGGTTCGGCGGCAAACTTCGACCTGCATTTTCTTTACCGCGGCGCATCGAGTCTGGGTACCTTTCGCGTGCCGCGGATCGACGTTGTCGACGCCAGGACGGTGCGACGATCACTGGCCGTTTCAATCGATCCCGCTTTGGATTATCAAGTGTCCGCTACGCGATTGCAGGAAACCGGGGCCGTGCTCGAATTCATCAGTAATTGGGGTGCTGGCGACTTGCCTCCTGAAATAGCCTTTCGCCTCAATGGCAACGCAACCGAGTGGAATCTGATCACGCGTGCTCGGCGGACAGAGACTTCCGGCGATCAGAATATGACATGGAGCTTTAGTGCCCAAACCGTGGAGGTGCAACTCGACGCACAACTTACAACGGCAACCGGTAGCGTGTTTCAATATCGTCTGGACGCACCACCGACGCTGCATGTCGACTCGATCACGGTTCTGTCCGAGGGCACAAACCATGTCGCCCGCTGGTCGCAGGATCAGGAGGGCCATCTCACCGTCTTTCTGGCAAGCCCCGTCTCCGGGCATCACGAACTAAAGCTTCACGGCCAGATGCCGCTGCCAAGGGAAGGCAAGCTGTCTTTGCCGCAAATTCGGCTGGACGAGGTGCGAATCCAGAACTCGCTCGTCCATCTGTACCGCCGGCCGGATGTTCTGGTCGAGGTCTCCGGGGCAACCAGGCTCGCGGATGTCAAGCCAACAGCCGATGATGCCGGCCGCGGCGATTGGGGACGGATGGTACAATCATTTAACGGAGAGATGGTTGCCACATCACCCGTGCTGGTTACGATCAAATCGAACCGCGTTCGCTTTTACGCCGAGCAAGTGATGCGGATCACGAGCGAAGAAAACCAGTGGCGCACCCGGTGTGAATACAACTTGCATATTACCGAGGGGCTGCTCGATGCGATTAGGTTGGATATCCCCGCATCGTGGAAGGACTGCGTGAAGACCAGCCCAGCCATGTTCACTACGTTTGCTGCTACTTCCGATCAACACACGAGCCTCATGCTTTCGCCGTCGGCGGCGATCTCCGGCAATTACACGTTTACACTTACAGGACCGCTGGTGGCCGACACGCGATTTGCTCTCCCCAACTTCACGCTGAAGCGCGTCCAAACCGTCAAAAAATTCCTTATTTTGCCGAATACGGCCGATCATCGACCTGTCGCCTGGGCCTTGCAGAACTTGCGTCGCTGCGATTTGAAGGAGACGGCCGCCGACGATGCGGTGAAGTACGAAGTCGTCGGCATGCCCTGGCAAGCCGTTCCGCTGCCTCCAAAAAATACGACCGCCGCAACGCGGATCGTCCAGGCCGATGTTCGCTTTGCCTGGCAGGCTAACGGCCGCTGCCTGGGTGCGGCATTCCTCGATGTGGAAACGGCCGGCACGATCAATTGTCCAATGACACTCCCCGAAGGGTTTGAACTCTTGCAATTGATTGTCGATGGTCTGCCGGTTGATGCCGTCCGCGGCGAGGCGGGAACTTGGATCGTGCCGTTGGCTTCCCAGGCTTTCGTCTCGCGCGTGGAAATGCTCTTCTTCGCAGAATCGGCAATGCCCCCGGTTCCTACCGGCTTTTCCACGCGGCGCCGGTTCCACGCACCGAAATTGGGTGATCTGCCGGTCGAGCGCACCGTGTGGACCATTGCCTCGCCCCGCGGACTGCAACCGACTCTTGCAGACGACGCCCAAACTCAGGCGCCGCTGGCTTCTGCCGGCAAGGTGAAGGCCAGCGACATTGCCGCACAGTGGCAGCGGTTCGTCGAAGAAGGCCAGGCGACGGTCGTTTCTTATTCCACACCAGGCACGTTCCATGCGATCATCCAGGACTATCGGCCCACCGAAGCCCAGACATGGTTTCCGCGGCTCGCGGGCATCGCAGGGTTCCTGGTTGCCGTGGGGCTGGCCGTGCTGTTGATTCGCCAGGGTCGGTTGTGGAACTGGTTCGCCCGTTGGCCTTATATCTTTGGCGTCGGCATTGGGTTGGCATGGTGGCTTTGGCTATCGCCAAGCGCGGTGGGGCTGCTCATCGTGTTGGCCGTGTTGGTGCGACAATTCATTTTAGTTAGCTTGCCGGGTCTTCCGCGGGTATCAACGACGATCGCGATGACCCCAAGACCAAGAATGTCTGACGCAGCAAGGCCGCCAGCGTGCGGGCCTTCATCGTCTCCATGACCTTGGCCCGACGGACTTCGATCGTGCGGACACTCAGACCCAGTTCGTCGGCAATCGCGCGGTTCGACTTGCCTTGGAGCAGTAGTTCGAGCACGTCGCAAAGCGGAGGTGTGAGATGCTTCAGACGGCGGCGAATCGATTGTACACGGGCGATACGCTCCCGCCGGTCGTCATCCCAGCGAAATGCTTCTTCGACGACGGCCCACAATCGTTGATCGCTACACGTTTCCAACAGAAAATCAAACGCTCCCCGTTTCATCGCCAGCACGGCTGTTTCCACATCCGCTTCCGCGACGATACCGATGACCGGCCAATGATCTTCGCGCTGCCCCAGCGTGGTCAGCCAATCCAGATCGATCTCCGCATGGGCCACATGAAGCAGGATGCAACCCGCATCGTGGGGCGAAGAGTTTTGCTGGAAGTCTTCCGGCGAGTGGCACAAGCGCAAGCCGCAACCGAGTTGCTTGAGTCGCAACGAGAGATTGCGGCGGGCCTTCGAGTCGCCTGAAATCACGAATACGACCGGCTCAACGTCCATGCGTGACTGCCCTTTGCTGGTGAAAAAATACCCCCGGCAGGATTCGGACCTGCGACCTATGGTTTAGGAAACCATCGCTCTATCCCCTGAGCTACGGGGGCATAAGTTGTTTGCATTCAAGCACTTACAACTATCAATCTGTCTGCATTTTATTGGATTTACAACCGATTTACAACCGCCATGATGAAATGTGTCCCGATTCGGTGTAGGACCGAACCGGAGCAAGTCACCTACAACCCTTGAAAGCAGAGGTAACTACGAAGACCAATTCTAGCAGTAAAACGAAAGAACGCAAACCGACTGCTTGGCGTCAATTGCGGGTTCGGCAATGACGATTGTGGTAGGCTTCCGCTAGCAAAACTGGACTTGGAGGGCGGATGGATTGACTTTGCCCGGAACAAGACCGGCATCGACCGGCGATGCCCGTTGTGGACCGAGATCTTGGAAGCCCTTAAAGCAGCAATTGCTGATCGACCCAAAGCAAAAGACCCGGCGGATGCTGGTTTGGTCTTTCTGACGAAATACGGGATGGCTTGGACCCGTTTGCGAATCCGTGGGGAAGGCAGAGAAACCGAATCGACTGTCTTTGACTCGATATATCCAGAGTTTCACAAGTTGTTTGACCGGGCAAAGATCAACAACGGCAGGGGCTTCTATTCGCTGAGGCATACCTTTGAGGCCGTGGGGGGTAGGTCGAAAGATCAAGTTGCGGTCAACGCGATAATGGGACACGTTAACGAGACTCTGGCAGCGACGTATCGGGAAGGCATCGAGGATTCTCGATTGCAAACCGTGGTCGATGCCGTGCGGGCTTGGTTGTTCCCCGTACGGAACATCGCAGCCTCTGGAACTAATTTCCGTCGCCAATCGTCCAATCTCGGTCTAGTGGCGAACTCCCGTGCCCCGTATTACGATAGATATCAACTCTAACAAAGGAATCATCATGGCTAAACGTCTATTCTGGCCGTCTTTAGGGCTGCTCTTGGCCCTCTCCGCACCGCTCCAGGCTGCCGTCGATCTGGTTACTCTCCCCACCAGAGAAGGTACGCAACTCACGATCTACAACTCCGAAGATATCACGATGGTCCGCGAGCACCGCTTGCTGACCGTGAAAGAGGGCGTCAATCTCATCCAGTTCTCTTGGGCCAATACGCTCATAGACCCTACGAGCATCGAATTCCGCATCCTCGACAAGCAAGATAAGGTCGATCTGGTGGACACCACCTTTCCGGCGGGTCGCAATGAAGCCCTGCAATGGAACATCAAGAGCCAGATTGCTGGTAAGATTCCTGTTGAGATCCGTTACTTCACCAGCGGTATCACGTGGGCCGCGGATTACGTGGGCGTCGCGAATGAAGACGAAACCAGGCTCAACGTGACCGGTTACGTGCGGGTGACGAACGGGTCGGGCGAGTTTTACGACAATGCCCAGACGCGGCTCGTGGTCGGTAAGATCAACCTGGTGGAGAAGATCGCCGATTTAGCGAGGAGGCCGCCGCCTGGGGTGCCGGTCACGATAACAAGAGCCATCGGTGGCACCCTCTCCTTGCGGGGTGATGTGATGGCAGATAAGGTCACGGAGTTCGACCGACGGTCTGGCAACGGTACGCTGGACCTTGGTGGAATCGTTTTGGAGAAGAAAAAGGAGGTCAAGAAAGAAGGCCTTTCCGAATACTTCCTCTTCACCATCGATGGCCGCGAGGATATCAAAGACAAAGAACCGAAACGCCTAATTGCCCTGAAAGTCGCCGAGGTGCCGTTGGAATCGATCTATAAGCTCTCTGACCGCACCGGCGATCAGGGCTTTACCAAGTTCTACCGCTTCAAGAACGTCAAGCTCCTGGACGACCACGGTAAAGAGAAGAAACTTTCCAGCATGGAGAACCTCGGCCTCTCGCCCTTGCCCAACGGCACGGTCAGGCTCTTTTCCGAGTACAAGAACAAAGACCTGGCCTATGTTGGTGGCACCGAGACCAAGTACGTGCCCATCGGCGACCGGGTTGAGGTGAACGTCGGCCCGGATAAGGACATCACGATCTGCCGTAGGCTCAAGGACCAGAAGATCGGCAACGTCGTCGCCCGGCAGTACAAACGCAGACTCGATGACCAATTCGTCTTATATTATGATCTGGTCGATTACGACGAGACTTTCTTCTATGAGGAAGAGATTGTCTCGGGCAAGCCCGTGCCGGCCAAGCTCGAAGTCGAGCGGCAGTTCGACGCCAACGTCGTGCTTTGGGGTTCAGAAGGCGAACCCAAGGGCTGGACGAGCAACGAGCCGGGTGCCTACGTTGATCTGCACGCGGTTGCCGGCCGCGTGGAACGGGTCGATCAGCAGCACGTCAAGTATTTTCTGGACCTGAAGCCGGGGAAGAAGCAGGCGGTGCAGTACAGCGTGACGTATAAGAGGAGGAAGGCTGGGCCGGAGTTGAACACGGAGAGGAAGCGGGAGCCGCTATAGGAGACTGGTCAATCTTCGCTAGCCTGTAGAAACTTGAACGGCGTGGTTGGTTTGAACTGCGATGATACATTGCCTACGAGGTCCGGGTTTTGGACGAGATCGATTTTCTTCACGACTGCGGGAGATGGTGGGGTCGATGTCATCGGGATCGCTCCTCCGGAGTCTTTATGATTTCTTCTTCTCGACCTTCTTGGTCTTGAGGTCGAGAACGAATCGCTCGTTCTTCTCGTTGGTCACCAGGAGGGTGTTGTCACAAATTGCCAGTCCGGTGACGAAAACCCATTGAACGTCTTCCTCAAGGTTGGGGTCGATCTTGACCTTATAGATCACGACAACCCAGAGTTTCTCGCCCGTCTTTTCGTTTCGAGCTTCAATCTTTCCTTCACGGCCATTCTCGTTAGGAACCACATACTTCACGCCGTCGTGGACTACGGGAGTCACGGGCTTCGGCCCCCCCCGTTTCGCCCATGCCTCGCTGGCAATCATCGCCGTCAATATTAAGCAAAGTACAACGGAAGGTCTCCTCATGGTTTCTCCTCTGGATTCGGGGGTTTCATTTACATCGTTGGGGTTTCAGCGTATGGAACATTCACGGATCAGCATAGCATAGCAGAGAGTCTGAGGGGTATCAATTAACGGCACGGGACTGGCAGATCAATCCTCTACCCCGCCGTCACCACGCTCAAATGCACTGGCGATTCGTGGAAGGTCAGGGAAACGACGGTATTTTGGATAATTTGCGGAAATAAGCCAGACAACCAGGCGAAATACGAAATTTGAACGAATATTTGCGGCTTTTCTATTGCTATTTGTAAAAGGTCTGGTCATACTGGCCGATGCAACTTCGGCGACCTATATGTCGCCTTCAACCCACTCAGCGAGGCAGCGTCTCGTTCTCGACCGCTCAAGACGGAATCGTTCTGTCCTTGAAGCCGTCGAGTCAGATTCGTTAAGCAACCGTTCCGTCCTTGAAGCCGCCCAAAGCGGACACCTCATCGACCGGGAAGCCTCGTTTCTTTCTTGAATGCGCACTCCTTCTCGTGCTTTGAACGAATCTCCGTTTTGGCGTCGCACGGCTGGGCGTGGCGGAGACGCATCCGAACGATGCAGGATCCCTGTCCGCCCCCTGGAAGATGTTAACATTCCGTCCCTTCTGGCCAGAACTATTCAAGACGTGGATGGCCAGAAAGTTTTTCCCGGGCCTGTTTTAGGTGGCCGTTTCCTTAATCCATCAACACGTAGAGAATGAAAGAAATGCTTGTACCCAATTCTTATCTTCTTCGATTGATCCTTTGTGGGCTCGCCCTAATTGGATACATCCCATCCGTTCACGCAATAACATTCGTACCAGGAGATCTCTATTCGTCCAACTATTTTTCGTTAACCATCAAGCATTACACTTCCGGCGGAAACTACGTGGATTCCTTCAACTTGCCGTCTATTTACGGGAATGATGTCAAGGGCCTGTCATTCGGTCCGAATGGACGGCTCTACGCGGTGACTTCGAAAGCCACGGCAGGTTTCGGCGTCGTCGCCTTGGACAGTACGGGAATGGTCCAAGAGACCTACAGCGGGACTAGCTATGTGACCGGCAATTTGTCGTTTGGTAAGATTGCCTTCGCGACGAACGGGCAGTTCTTTGTTGCTGGTGGGAATAGCCTGACGGCATTTACCCCCGGTTCATCGAGCGGGTCTGTCGTCTATACAAACAATCAGGTTTACGATGTTGAGCCGCTCCCGTCTGGTAACATCCTTGTGCTTTCCGCCTACCAAATTCAAGAGATTACGACCGCGGGATCGGTTATGCGAACAATTACGCCGAACATCAGCCTCGGTGACGCTCGCGGTATTGAATACGACCCAGTAACCAACGACATCTTCGTAACGATGCTGGGCTATACGGGACAATCGTTTAGGCTCATGCGACTCGACGGTTCAAGCGGACAGGTCGAGGCGAATAGCTACTTCTGGTATGGAGATGACATGATCCTTACCGCTGACAACCGATTGATCGTCGGCAGCAGGACGCAACCCCCTGGGATCTTCGACACGAACCTGAATCAGATTGGCAGTCTTAACGGCGGTGATCAGATGTTCGTAACGCAAATGCCATACTCCGTTCCCGAGCCTTCCACCCTTGCGCTCTTTACCGTCGGTACCATCGGCTTGCTGGGCTGGGCGTGGCGAAGGCGGAAGCAGACGATCTAATCGCAACGCCCCATTACGAAAGCAATTACCCGATGAACAAGACGACAAGGCACAATCTCATAGCCTCTGCCATTGCCGTGCTTCTGGCTCCACTGGCCGCGTTAGCATCGCTCCATGCGGCCAATCCGGGAGTCGTCGCTCCCGAAACGTCAGAGGGCTGGAAGAAGTTCGGTAATCCAGTCATGGGCAGTAAGCACGGTACGTGTTTCGTTATCTCGGTATTAAAAGAGGGGGAAACTTACCGGATGTGGCTCTCATGGCGGCCCAAGCAGAGCGTGGCTCTCGTCGAGAGCAAGGACGGCACCCATTGGAGCGAGCCGCCGGTGACGGTGCTTTCACCCAGGAAGACCTCGGGTTGGGAGGACGATATCAGGGCAAAGCCCTGAGCCGGTTGCGTGAATTTTTGTCAAGGAATACGACAGCTTTGGCGAAGCGGCCTTTACGCAACGACTGAGCAGGACCAGAAAAGCGAACAAGTGAACACCGAACGCAAGGAAGCGAACGCACGTTGCCAACTCATGCCCGAAACTCTGACCGGCCTCATCGAACGTGTTACCTATCACAATCCTGAGAATGGATTCGCCGTTCTCAGGGTAGTCGTTAAGGGCCGTCAGGATTTGGTGACCGTCGTGGGTAGTGCGACCTCGGTTTCGGCTGGCGAGCATTTGGAAGCCACCGGCAAGTGGGTCGTGGACCGGGAACACGGCCAGCAATTCAAGGCCGACGAACTCAAGACCACCCACCCGGCATCTGCGGAAGGCATCGAAAAGTATCTGGCTTCTGGGGCAATTCGCAGCATCGGGCCGAAGATCGCCGCCAAGATCGTAGCGATTTACAAGGAACGCACCCTCGAAATCTTCGAGATTGCCCCTGACTTCCTCCTGCATATCAAAGGGATCGGCAAGGAACGGGTCAAGCGGATTAGCCAAAGCTGGATGGAGCAGATGGAAGTCCGCAAAATCATGCTCTTCCTGGCCGAGCATGGCATCACGTTTGGTCGAGCGGTGAAAATCTACCGAACCTATGGCCAGGAATCCATCGCCAAGATCAAGGAAAACCCGTATCGACTGGCCGACGACATCCGGGGGATCGGCTTCAAGACCGCTGACGAACTGGCGGTCAAGATGGGAATCGAACGCAATAGTCCCTATCGGGCCAGAGCCGCCGTCCAGTACACTCTCCAAGACCTAGCAAGCAAGGGCCACGTTGGATACCCGGAGCCGGGCGTCGTCGAACTTACGACGAAGCTGGTCGAGATTGACCAACTGATTGTCGAAGCGGCGGTGAATTCGGCGGTGGCCGAGAAAACGGTCATCCGGGAAACGGTCGAGGGCGAATCCTGGCTTTACCTTACTGCACTCTACCGGGCTGAAGTCGGCCTTGCCCAATCCGTTCACCGGGTCGCATCGGCCACGCCGCACCCCATGCCGGTCATTGACGTAGAAAAAGCCATTGCCTGGGTCGAAGACAAGTTGGGAATCAATCTGGCATCCAGGCAACAGGAGGCGATTCGGCAGGCCACGCAGCAGAAACTTCTGGTCATCACGGGCGGGCCAGGCGTTGGCAAAACCACGCTCGTTCGCAGCATCTTGGAAATCTTCGCCGCCAAGAAGATGAAATGCGTGCTGGCGGCGCCAACCGGCAGGGCGGCAAAGCGACTGGCTGAAACGACCGGCCAGACGGCGAAGACCATCCACCGGCTGTTGGAGTTTGACCCGGCCAGCGGCGAATTCAAGAAGAACCAGCAGCACCCGCTCACCGGCGATTTATTCGTGCTGGACGAGGTTTCGATGGTCGATGTCGTGCTGGGTCATCAATTTCTGCGGGCCGTACCGTCCAACGCCTGCGTAATCCTGGTCGGAGATATGGATCAACTGCCATCGGTTGGCCCTGGTAGTGTATTGGCCGATCTGATTTCTTCGGGGGTCGTGCCGGTTGTGCGTTTGACCGAAATCTTCCGGCAATCTGCTGAAAGCGAAATCGTGACAAGCGCCTACGCCATCAATCAGGGCCGGATGCCGAATATGAAGGCACCCGATGAAGGTGTGTCTGATTTCTATTTCATTGAAGCCGAAGAACCTGAAGCCATTCAGGATTTGATCGTGCGGCTGGTGAAGGAGCGGATTCCCAAGCGGTTTGGCTTCGATCCGAAGAAGGATATTCAGGTGCTCACGCCGATGAATCGATCGGTGTTGGGGGCAAGGAATCTGAACCAAGTCCTGCAAACGGCCCTCAATCCCGGCGATGGCGGGCCGGAAGTCCAAAGATTCGGTTGGACTTTTCGACTTGGCGACCGAGTAATCCAGACGGAGAATGACTATAATCGTGATGTTTTCAACGGCGATCTCGGGTTGATCGAGTCCATCAACCGTATTGAACAAGAGATGGTCGTTAGATTCGAGGGTCGGCAGGTGGAATACGACTTTGGCGATTTGGATGAACTGGCTTTGGCATACGTCCTGTCGATCCACAAGTCGCAAGGATCGGAGTTTCCTTGCGTCGTGATCCCCGTCCACACCCAGCACTACATGATGCTCCAACGGAATCTGTTTTATACGGCGGTGACGAGGGGCAAGAAATTGGTCGTCCTGGTCGGCACGAAGAAGGCGTTGAGCATGGCGGTCAGGCGGCAGGATACCAGCCAGAGATTTACGGCGTTGAGGAAGAGGCTCCAGGGAAAGTAAGGAGTAGTCGGAGAGCAATAAAATGTTTGAGCATAAGAGCAGGCCATTGCTGCCTCGTTGGAAGTTCTATCAGAGGATAGCCCGGTGCGTCAGTATTGTGATTGGGATCGTTGCATTCTCCCTTCAGCCCAGATCGTTGCTCGAAACACCCAGGAAATTCATGGTATGATGCAGGCGTGTTACGATGAGCGGCAACGGAGCATGGACTACATCGACTTTGGACCAAAGCCAATGCCCAGACGTATTTTACGAACATGAAGGTCAAAAGGCTATAATGCAAACCATTTTCATCATGCTTGGCGCCCTCCTCGCAGCCCTGGCTGTGGGGCTGGGTGCCATCGGTGCCCACGCCCTGAAATCACAGCTTACGGCGGAGCAGCTTGCGACTTATCACACGGCGGTTCAATACCAAATGTACCACGCCATCGGCCTCGTTCTGGTCGGCCTGCTGGGTCTGCACCACCGGAGCCGATGGCTTGACGGCGCCGGGTGGTCGATGCTGATTGGCATCATCCTCTTTTCCGGCTTGCTTTATGCATGGCTAGTTACCGGACGCCGATTCTTCGTATATCCGGTGCCGGTGGGCGGGGTTGCCTTCATTATCGGCTGGATGCTGATGGCAATTGGATTATGGGGAAAGAACTGATGAGGGGGGAGG
>Ga0118677_10001111_pt1 | contig 57624 bp, 45 predicted proteins | sample AliMusrvi5mmetaG_FD_86154 | JGI IMG/M metagenome (GOLD analysis project Ga0118677, IMG submission 86154)
GGATCGACCTGCTGCAGGTCCACTGGAGCGACCCGGCGTGGCCGGTCGACGAGGCGGTGACCGGGATTGCGCGGCTGGTGAAGGCCGGGAAGGTGCGCGCGGTCGGCGTGTCGAACTTCACGCCCGACGAGGTGCGGCGCGCGTATCAGGATGTTATCGACCGGTTCCCGACGCACGCGGTCGGTGCAGAGGCGTTTTTGTTTCAGCAAGCCGCGACGTTGGCGGTGCCCCGGCCCGCAACGGCGCAGCCGGCCGTGGCGGCATTGGAAGATTTCCTGAAGGCACACCCACAGACGCCATATCGCGGCTCGGCGTGGGGATTACTCGCCCACGGCTACCAGATTTTGGGCGAGCATGACCACCGGTTGGCGGCGCTGTTGAAAATGGTGAACATAACCGGGACGGATGTGCCGACTTCCGTTAATAACGCCTGGGCATATTGGACCATCGCCACACTGGCGGAATTTGATTGCGGCAACTTCACGGTGGCGCGGGAGTATTACCGGAAGCTGATCACCGAGTACCCGACCGACCAACGCATTTTTCTCGCCGGACGCGAGCTGCAGCACATGGCCGATGTGGAAGCGGGGTTGCGCAAGTGAAACTCCGGCAATTCCTGCGGCAGAATTTCCCATTGTTCGTGGTAGGCATCGCGTATGTTTGGTCGGCGGCATCCATTTTTAGTTACCGGGCGAAGCAGGCGCCGCCGGGCACCAAAGTCACCTTGCGCATCGCCCACTGGCAACTCGAAGCCGGCGTGCGCGACGGTTTTAACACACTGGCGGCGGAATACCGGAAGTTGCACCCCGACGTGTACATTGTGCAGGACGCGATACCGGAAAGCACCTATGGCCAATGGCTCACGACGCAAGTAATGGGCGGCACCGCTTCGGACATCATCGAGGCCGGCATCTTGCCGGCACCGTTGCTGCTGAGTTACTACAGCCGATATTTTCTGCCGTTGAACAACTACGTCAACCTGCCCAACCCGTACAATGCCGGCACGCCCCTGGCCGGTGAGCCGTGGCGCAACACGTTCAAGGACGGGATGCGCGCCGGCTACATCGAAGAACTGCAATCGTACATGGCCGTGCCGCTGGCACAATTTGCCTACCGGATTGTGTACAACCGCGATCTATTGCGCAAACTAACCGGCCGCACCACACCGCCACGAAACTACCGGGATTTCATTAACGTCTGTGAGCAAATCCAACAACAACGTGACAATCACGGCCGACCATACATCCCAATTGCCGCATCGAGCTATCACATTGGAATGTGGGATAGCACAATGTGCGAGCCGCTGACATTTACAGCGTTACGCAAACTCGATTTCAACCGCGACGGCACTGTTGGCGAAGATGAATTCTTCGCCGGGATTGCGACACACCGGATCGATTTTAATTTTCCACCATTCGTGGCACGGTTTCAGATGTTGCACGAGCTGACACCGTTCATGCCTGTCGGCGTGACCGGACTGAGCCGCGACGAAGCCGTATTCCTCTTCGCACAGCAACGCGCCGTCTTCATCACGTCCGGCACATGGGATGCCCTAAGCCTGCGCGAACAGGCGCGCGACACGTTTGATATCGGTGTGTTGGATTTTCCGTTACCGGCACAGGACGACCCGGAGTTCGGTCAGATTTTGGAAGGCCCGGTGTACGACCGCACATTTGCCGGCATGCCGTTTGTCATCACGCGCACTTGCAAACATCCGGAAGTCGCGCTGGATTTCCTCCAGTTTCTATCCAGCCAGCGTGGCAACACGGAATTCAACCGGCACATTGGTTGGATTCCTTCCATCCGCGGCTCGGAAATGCCACCGGCACTCGCCGGCTACGAACCGCATTTGGAAGGCGTATATGGTGCGATGCCGATGACACTTGGCGGCGATACAAATGTGAAATGGCAACAGTTGCTCGCACTGTTCATGATTAACCAGATTGACTACATTTCCATGACTGCGCAGTACTTGGCGTACTATCGTGACCATGCACCCAAAGAATTTGAAGAACTGCAACGTGACAATCAGCGCGGCACAGTCCGCGAAGAACAATTGATGGCAGGACTACGCGCCCGCGCCATGCTTGCACCTCCAACGACCAGCATGGCGGCATGGATCCGGTATCGCCAACTTGAAACCGACCGACTGCTTATGCGCGATTTGCGGTCAAGTCTCTTGGTGAAAGAGATCAGCGATGGCCCAGTCACCAACGCGACTGATCCATACGAAATCAGTTCTGCCGCACTCGCCAATGTCCGCCGGCAACTCGGAGGTAACCGGTAAGCATGGCGATCCGCGAAATCCACTGGCGGCAAATCCGGCACCACTGGGAACTTTACCTATTCGTTCTGCCGACACTGATCTTGATCGGGCTGTTTGTTTATTACCCGGCGGCCAGCGGCGTGTTTCATAGTTTTTACCGGTGGAATGGCGCGGATGTCGCAGATTTTGTCGGACTGGCGAACTACCGGGACCTGCTCACCTCCCGTGAGTTCTGGAGCTCGTTCAAGATCGCGTTGATCCTGGGCGCGTGGAATATCGTCAAGATGCTCCCGGCGTTGCTGGTGGCGGTGTGCATCCACCGGTGCCGCAGCACGCGGCTGCAATTTTTCTACCGGACGATGTTTGTCGTGCCGATGGTGATCCCGGGACTGGTCATTGCGCTGATTTGGCGGTCGTTTTTCTTTGAGGCCACCGCCGGCTACCTGAACCAATTCCTGACGGCGTCGGGCCTGCTCAATGTGCTGGCGCATCTCGATAAATTCTTCCACTGGGGCGGTATCTTCGTGGTCGGCCAGTCGCCGCCGGCCTGGCTCGGCGATCCGCGCCTGATCTTGGTGGCCTGCGTGGTCTGGGGCTTCCCCTGGGTCGGCTCGTTCGCGGTGCTCACGCATCTGGCCAAACTCCAGAGCATCGGCAAGGACGTATACGAAGCGGCGGAAATTGACGGCGTTAATTGGTGGACGAAATTCACGCGGATCGAACTGCCGTTGATCATGGGCTCGATTTATTTACTGCTGGTGTTTGTGATCATTGACACGCTCAAAGATGCCGGCATGGTGCTGGCGCTGGCCGGTATGTACGGCGGGCCGGGCGGCAACGCCAACGTGCCGGCGTTGTTCATGATCCGCAAGGCGTTCGTTGACCAGCAAATGGGCTATGCCTGCGCGGTCGGTATCGTGCTGACGATCATCGTCATCACGCTGCAAAAGTTGCTGACGTGGGCGATGAGCCGGTCATGGACACGCAAACGCCTGCCGCCGCCAATTGTGCCGGCACAAAACACCAAATTCACTATCCCGGTGCGCCGCGCTGTGAACCCGCACCTGTGCCGACTGGGCGCCGGGACGTTGCGACTGCTGAAACACCTGACCATTTGGGCCGTGCTGGCGTTCGCCTTTCTACCGCTTTATCTCGTCGGCATTGTCAGCTTCAAAACGAACAAACAATTCTATGCCGCGCCGGCCACGCTCACGCAGCCGTTACATCCTGAAAACTGGGCCGAAGCCTGGCGAGCAGTCACGCCCACCGTCGCGAACAGCGTGTTCATTTCGACGAGTGTCACCATCGTGGTGCTGGCGCTCGGCTTGTGCGCAGCGTATTTCTTTGCGCGACTGAAGATGCCGTTATCGGGCGCGTTCTGGAACGCGATTCTCATCTTAATGATGATGCCGATGATCGCCAATCTGGTACCGTTGTTCCGCTTGCTGGCAGATTTGAGCCTGCTCAACACGCTGGCCGCACTCATCCTCGTCGGCGCGGCAGCGGGGCAGGTCTTTTCGATCTTCGTGCTCCGCAATTTCGTGGCGGACATTCCCGGCGATTTGTATGAAGCCGCCGAGATTGATGGCGCGAATCATTTCCAGCAACTGCGCAACGTGGTATTCCCGTTATCCGGCCCAATCCTTGGCACGGTAGGGGTGATGCAATTTGTCAGCGCGTGGAACGAGTTTGTTTTGCCGTTGATTGTGATGCGCGACCACGCCCGTCTGCCGGTCATGGTGCAGTTGCTGCGCATGTCAGGCGAGTACATCAAGTTCTGGGGCCCGCTGATGGCCGGCTACGCGATGGCCAGCATCCCAATTATTTTGCTTTTTATATTCTCGATGAAGCTTTTCGTACGCGGCCTAACCGAAGGCGCTGTGAAAGGCTAAACCTTCCAATGTTTCCGCCGGGCAATTTCGAGTAGCGCCGGTAACAACGTCAGTGTACTTACCAGACACGCCAGCACGCCAATGGTCATGACTAAGCCCAGACTGCAAATCCCGCGATGCGCGCCGGTCAGCAGACTGCCAAAGGCAATCACCGACGTGAGCGCCGACAGCATCACCGCCCGCCCGGTACTCTTGCCGAAGAACGACGCCTCGCCATCTTCCCGGTAACGTTGAATAATATAGACGCCGTAGGCCACGCCAATACCCACCATTAGCGGCAGCGTCAGAATGTTGGCCGGATTAAACTGGATATGCAGCAGCGCCATCGCGCCAATCATCCAAATTGTACCAACCACCAACGGCACGAGTGTTAGCACCGTCGCCAAGCCGCCGCGTAAATCGACAAACACCATCACCGCGATCACCAGAAACGCCCACAACGCCGCCTTGATATAACCGCGCTGCAAGATCTCGACAAACTCGTACAACCCAAGCGGCGTGCCGGTCACCTTGGGCGCGACCGTCTGCACCTCGCGGACGAACTTTTCAAGCGGCTGGCGCTCCCAGATATTGTCTTTCGGGAATACCCGCACCAGAAACTTGCCGGTCTTGCCCACCAACACATGCCTCAAGTCCGGTGTCACGTCGGCCACCGTCATCGGCCGGTCGGACTGCTTAGCCAACAAGGCCAGCTGGGTTTGCAAATCCTCGTAAAACCGTTTTTCGTAAGCACCCAACCGTTGCGTCAATTGCGCTGGCTCCGCCGCCTGCAACTTGGTGCGCACGTCCTTCAGTGTCCCGGCCAATGGCGTCAGCACCTGCTCCGCCTGTCGGTCGCCGCGTTCGGCAGCCTCGCGCGCAAGTTTGCTGGCGTGGATCCGCAGCGAACCGAGCGCGCTGATGACGGAGTCAGCGTCACCGGGTTGAAATTCTGGCACCGCAAATGTCACCTGTCCGACCCGCTCGACAATTTGCTGGATCACCGGCGCTTTCGCCGTCTGATCATCTGGAATCAACTCAGCAATACTATGCACCGTCGCCACGGTCGGCAAACCGGTCAGGCTGTGTTGCAGTTGCCGGGTCTCGGCAAAACTGTCGCACACCACGGACGCAAAGATCGTGGACTCCGCATCGGCCTTGAGCAGCCGCAATTCTGTGTCCACCGACTCGAGGCCGCGCGACTGGAGCTTAAGGACGTTGTAATCAAACTGCGCCCGCCAGCCGAGCGCCATCGCCGCCAGTGTGATACCGGCGCAAATCGAAACCGTCAACCAGGGCCGCAGCAATATGAATCGCTCAAATGCCGTCACCTTAACTTGCACCGGCAAATGCGTCCGCTCATTCCGGCGCCGCACAGTCAGCAGCAAGGACGGCAACAGCAGCGTCATGCCCAACGTCGCCAACAACATCCCACCGCCAGCGATTACGCCGAGTTCCAGCACGCCGCGGAACCCGCTCAATGCCATCGCAAAGAATGCCGCCGCGTTGGTCACCCCGGCCGTGATGATGCTTGGCCCGGTGGATTCCAAGGCGCCCCGAATCGCATCGGCCCGGCGTTTGCCGTGCGTCAATTCCTCCTCATACCGGGAAATAAACTGGACACCGAGGTCTTCGCCCAGTCCCAAAATCATTACCGCAAATGTGATTGTGATAATATTCAAGTGGCCGATGACCAGCGTCGTATAGCCCATCGTAATCGCGATCACCAGCACCAGGCAGCAAATCGACAGCAACATCCGCAGCCAGTCGCGGAAGCCAAACACAATCACCACCGCGATCAGGATGACCGTCAGGATGGATGACTGCCGGGCGTCGCGCTCGGAGACCACCATCTCGTCGTAATCCAAAACCGGCTCGCCGGTCAGGCTGATTTTTACGTCCTGAAATTCCTGCCGGGCGCCGGCGATGACCCGGCGAATCTTGGGAATTGTCGCCGCATGATGATCGGGGGCCGCGACCTTGTCGGCCAAGCGCGGGTGCACCAAGATCACAAACATTTTTCCATCTTGAAAAACGTGGTAGCCCTGCCACTTCATCTGCTGCTCCGCCTCGCCGAGCATCTCATCGCTGAAAAACGCGCTCGCCCACGGCGACAGAAATCGCCATTTCGCCGGCCCCTCCGCCTGCTCTCCCATTTGCTTCGTCACGCCGGTAATTGTCGGCAGGAACGATTCCATTTGCCGGCGCTTGGCCTCGGGCGCCGTTTCCATCTGCACGAGCATCTGGTTCATCGCGTCATAAAACGTCACCAGCCGCGGGTGCGCCTGCAACAGGCCGACGAGTTGTTTGAAATCTTTCAGCGAATCGGCAATCTGCGCCAATTCCTCAGACGAGAGATAATACAGGAACCATTTCTCCATCGGCGCAAAGTCCACCCGGTAAAACACATCTTCCGGCAGGAACTGCTGCGCGGCCGGATTATCGGCCTGGGCGGGATTGTTGCCGGCGGCGAGGAACTGCCGGGCGAGCGCATCCACCGCCGCGCGGTTGCGTTCGGGATTTTTGCTCTCGACGACAACGATGTAATCTTCCTCCGCATGAAATTCCTCGGCGTACGCGCTGAACAATTTCCAGTAGGCGCTGTCGCGACTGAGCAAATCATTGCGGTCGGTCTTGAATTCCAGTTTGCGGACCGAATACACCGTCGCCACGGCCGCCAGCGCGACGAAGATGCTGATGAACAGCCACGGCCGGCGAATGACTGCGTCGGCGAGCGCTGATAGATAGCGGTGCTGGCTCATCAGCTCTCCAAGATCCCGGCGGGCACGTGCGCCAGATCGCTGGTCACCCAATCCGCGCCCAAACTCCGGAGCGTGCCGGCGGCGAGACTGGTCGTGAGCGCGAGGCACCGGCTCCCGGCGGCCTTGGCCGCCTGCACGCCGCTGCTGGCGTCCTCGACCACGAGGCATTCTTCCGCCGGCAAACCGAGCAGCTTCGCGGCGGTGAGAAAGATTTCCGGGTGCGGCTTCTTGTGCGTCACATCGCTGCCGGTCACGATGGCGTCGAATAACTGGGGCGTCAGGCCGAGCTCGGGCAACATGCCGTTAAATTTCATCTCGTCGGCGCTGGTGGCGACGGCCAGCTTCAAACCGCGCGCCCGGCAACTGGCGATGAATTTCACCGCGCCCGGCAACGGCTGCAACCGGCCGGGAATGCGTTCGAGAAAGATTTCGTAGGCGCGCTGCTTATCAACCGGCAAATCGAGCGTGATGCCGTGATTTTTCGCAACGCCGCCGAGATACCGGTCCTCGCCCATCCCGCGAAAGGGGCAAAATTCTTCCACCGCGACCGTGACCTTGTAAGTTTCGGCGAACATCGCGGCGGCGGCTTCGGCCATGAAATCTTCCGAATCACACAGCACTCCGTCCATGTCGAAGATGACGCCGGCAAAGCTCACGAGGCGCCGCTGCGATTACTCAGGTAGGCTTTGACCAGATTCGCGCCCAAGCCCCACATCGGGCCGAGCGGATTCTGGCAGTCGGTCAACACCGCGTCGAGGGAGTTGACAAAATACTGGATGTCCTCATCCGTGATGACAAACGGCGGCAGGATGCGGATCACATCGCCGTGGTTGCCGGAGACTTGCGTGATGATCCGGTATTTCTGGAGCAACGGCATCACGATCATCTGCGCAAACAAACCGTCGTTGGCGGCGTGCACCATTTTCCAGGCGAGCTTGAGCTTGAGGCTTTTCGGCTCGTGGAATTCGATGCCGATCATCAAGCCCTTGCCGCGCGCTTCTTTCAGGAACTCATGTTTGGCGCGGAGCTGGTTGATGGCGTCCATCAACTTCTGCCCTTGCGCGGCGCTGCGTTCGACGAGCTTGTCTTCGTCCAAGACGTGCAAGGTCGCCAGCCCGACGGCCATGCCGAGGTTGTTCCGCCCGAAGCTCGATGAATGGACGAAGCAGCGGTCCATCCGGCTATAAACTTTCTGGTAAATCGCGCGCCGGGTGATCATCGCCCCGACCGGCACATAACCGCCGCTCAAGGCCTTGCTCGTGGAAATCAGATCCGGTTCGAGGCCCCAGTGCTCGAACGAAAAGAATTTACCGGTGCGCCCGTAGCCGGTCTGGACTTCATCGCAGAAAAACAATGTGCCGTATTTCCGGCAGAGCGCCTGCGCCGCCGGCAGGAAATCATCCGCCGGCACCCGCACGCCCTTGCCTTGAATGCACTCGACGGCGAGCACCGCGACATCGCGGTTGCTCAGCGCCTGTTCCAGCGAGACGAGATCGCCGTAGGACACTTGCACGCCTTCGAGCACCTCACCAAAGCCTTCCCGGAATTCCTGGTTGCCCATGATCGAGAGCGAGCCGAGCGACAGCCCGTGCCAGCCGTGGTCGAGATAGCCGAGCTTGTTGCGGCCGGTCGCGGCGCGGGCAAATTTCAAACAGGCCTCGACGGCCTCGGTGCCGGAGTTGGTAAAGAACACGGCGTTCAAGTGCGGCGGGCAATGTTTCACCAAGGCCTCAGCCAGCAAGCCGCTCAGGAACGAGCAATCCATCTGCACCATGTTCGGCAGATCGAGGTCGAGCACGTCGCGGATGGCTTGCGCGACTTCGGGCCGGTTGCGCCCGATGGCGAACACGCCGAACCCGCTAAGCATGTCGAGGTACCGGTTGCCTTCTTGGTCCCAGAGGTACTGTCCCTTGGCCTTGGCGTAGACCTTGTCAAAACCGATCGTCCGCAAAACTTTGACAAAGACCGGGTTGACGTATTTCTCGTGCAACTCGTAGTTCTCGCCGAGCCGGCTGGCGACCAATTGTTTGATGTCGAAAGTTCCCATAACTCCACCGGTAGTTTACCGGCACACCGCCCCACACGCAAGCCACAATCCGGCCGCCGACGCGGTTGGTTACCGTGTCGGGATGACCTCCACGGCCGTCGCCGGCACGATCCCGAGTCTCCGAATGACCAAAACGGCCGTCATTTTGACGATCAGGAGTCTCCCGATGACCTCAACGACCGTCACCGGGGTCATCGGCAGTCTCCTGACGACCTCCACGGCCGTCACCGGCACAATCAGGAGACTCCGGATGACCAAAACGACCGCCGCCGGCACGATCCCGAGGCTCGGGATAACCTCCACGGCCATCGTTTTGACGACTCCGAGACTCCGAACGGCCAAAACGACCGTCGTTTTCACGATCCCGAGTCAACTAACCGCCGAAAGATTAACTATTTACACATTTAGAGGCATTTTAGCGCGGCGTGAACGACACCTACGAAGGCATGCGCCTCTAAACACGCATAGAAATGCCTGATCTGCAAGAGGCCGGCAGGAAGATTGCACCAGGCAAAATAAATTTCAACCAACGCTAGATTAAGTTTCCTCTGTTAGCGGCAAGTCAGTTTTGATTGCCATAAATTGTGGATTTGTTTTTGACAGGTCTGGCCGGTGCCGATACGGTAGGCGCCGCGATGTCTGATTCACTGCAACTAACTCCGTTACACGCCGCGCACGTGGCGCTGGGCGCGAAGATGGTGCCGTTCGGCGGCTGGGATATGCCAGTGCAATATGCCGGCATCCTCGCCGAACATCTCGCGGTCCGGCAACGCGTCGGGCTGTTCGACATCTCGCACATGGGCGAGTTCGTCGTGGCGGGACCGCAGGCGGAAACCACGTTGAATCGGCTCTTCACCAACGACGTCCGCAAGGTCGCCGTCGGGCAGGCGCAGTACACGTTGATGTGCAATGCGGCGGGCGGCATCATTGACGACTTGATTCTGTACCGGGTCGAGCCGAGCGTGTTCCTGCTCATCGTCAACGCCGGCAACATCGCCGAAGATTTCGCGTGGATCAGTCAGCACGCCGCCGTCAGCAACCAGAGCGCGCAGACCGCCGCGTTGGCGTTGCAAGGACCGCAGGCCCGGCAAATCCTCGATCCCGGCCTCGCGCCATTCCACATCGCCCGGCAAGCGGTCTTCGGCAAGACTTACCGGGTCGCCCGCACCGGTTACACCGGCGAAGATGGCTACGAAATCCTGTGCGATAACGCCGACGCGGTTTTTCTGTGGAACGAACTCCTGAAACGCGGCGCGACGCCGTGCGGCCTCGGCGCGCGCGACACCTTGCGCCTCGAAGCCTGTCTGCCATTGCACGGCCACGACATTACCGCCGACACGACGCCGGTTGAAGCCGGCCTGAGCCGGTTTGTGGCGTTCGACAAGACTGACTTTACCGGCCGCGACGTTTTGCTCCGGCAACGCGACCACGGCGTGGCACGCAAGCTGGTGGCGTTCCAGATGACCGGTGCGAAATGTCCCCCACCCCGCCAACATTATCCAATCCTTGACGCCGGCCGCAAAATCGGCGAAGTCACGAGCGGCACCCAATCCCCGACGCTCGGCTGCGGCATTGGTTTGGGGTACGTCGCAGCTAGTCGCGCCGCGGTCGGGACAACAATCGAAATTGAAGTGCGCGGGAAATTGTTCCCGGCAATTATCGCCAAGAAACCATTATACAAACGAGGCACATGAGCGTTCCGCAAAATCTGAAGTATGCGAAGTCACATGAATGGGTCCGCGCCGAAGGCGACATCGCCGTCGTCGGCATCAGCGACCATGCCCAGCACGAACTGACCGATATCGTCTACGTCGAATTGCCCCCGATCGGCGAACGCGTCGAGGCCGGCAAGGAATGCGCCGTCGTCGAGAGCGTCAAGGCGGCCAGCGACATTTACACGCCAGTCACCGGCGACATCGTCGAGGTGAACGAGGAATTGTCCCGCACGCCCGAGTTGGTGAACCAGGACCCGTATGGCAAGGGCTGGATGTTCAAGGTCAAGATGGCCGATTTGCCGGAGCTTGGCGAGCTGATGACGCCGAGCGATTACGCCGCGCACATCGGCGAATAGGCCCGCCATGCAACCAACCGATTTGTTTGCGCACCGGCATTTCGGTGTCCCGGCTGATCACGCCGCCAAGCTGGCGGAGTTGGGTTATCCATCGCTCGATGCGCTCGTCAACGCCGCCATTCCGGCGAACATCCGCCGGCCCAGCCCGCTCCAGTTACCGGCCGCCGCGACCGAGTCGGAAGCGCTCGCCGAATTGAAGGGCATCATGGCCGCGAACAAATTGGGCCGGTCGTACATCGGCATGGGCTATTACGATTGCATCACGCCGCCGGTTATTCAGCGCAATATTTTGGAAAACCCCGGTTGGTACACCGCCTACACGCCGTACCAGGCCGAGATTTCGCAGGGCCGCATGGAAGCCTTGCTCAACTTCCAGCAGATGATCGTGGACCTGACCGCCATGGACATCGCCAACGCCTCGATGCTCGACGAGGCCACCGCCGCCGCCGAGGCGATGCACCTCTGTTTTGCCGTCCGCAAAAAAGACGCCGCCAATATTTTCTTTGTCGCCGACACTTGCCACCCGCAAACTATCGCCGTCATCCAAACCCGCGCCAAACCGCTTGGCATCGAAGTCAGCGTCGGCGATCACCGGCAATTTCAAATTACCGGCAACGTCTTCGGCCTACTCGTTCAATATCCGGCAACCGACGGCGCAATCCACGACTACACCACTTTATGTGCGGCGGCACATCAACACGCGGCGCTGGTTGTCGTGGCTGCCGACCTGCTCGCGCTCACACTTTTGAAACCGCCCGGCGAATTCGGCGCAGATGTGGTCATTGGCAGCTCGCAACGGTTCGGCGTGCCGCTCGGCTACGGCGGCCCCCATGCCGGTTTTTTCGCCACGCGCGATGCTTACAAACGCAACATGCCGGGCCGGCTCATCGGCGTCTCGAAAGACGCGCAAGGCCAACCGGCGCTGCGCCTCGCGCTGCAAACGCGCGAACAACATATTCGCCGCGACAAAGCCACCAGCAACATTTGCACCGCGCAAGTTTTGCTGGCCGTCATGGCCTCGATGTATGCCGTTTACCATGGCCCGGCCGGATTGAAGCGGATCGCCAGCCGAATCCACGAGCTAACGTGCAAGCTTGCGGCTAAAGTCAACCGCGTTGGCAGCGAACCGTTCTTCGACACGGTTCGCATTCGCGCCAAGGCCCCGGCCGGGATAAACGTCCGCGACTTTGGCGATGGAACCATCGGCATCAGCCTCGACGAGACCACCACCGAAGCGGCAGTGGATGAATTGATCAAAACGTTCGGCGGCGGTTCGTCAGGCGCCGCGCCAGCACTGCCGGCGCGTACTTCAACCTTTCTCACGGCAAAAGTTTTCAACAATTATCAAACCGAGCACGAAATGCTCCGGTACATCAAGCGGCTTGAGGCGCGCGATTTGTCGTTGTGTCACGCGATGATCCCACTCGGCTCCTGCACGATGAAGTTGAATGCGACGGCCGAGATGTTGCCGGTCACCTGGCCGGAAGTCGGCAAGCTGCACCCGTTCGTACCGCGCGAGCAGGCGGAAGGTTACCGGACGTTGTTCCGCCAACTCGAAAGCTGGCTTGCGGAAATTACCGGCTTCGCGGCGGTGTCGCTGCAGCCCAATGCCGGCTCGCAAGGCGAATACGCCGGCTTGCTCGTCATCCGCGAATTTCACCGGCACCGCGGTCAAGCCCACCGAAACATTTGCCTGATCCCGGTCTCCGCGCACGGCACTAACCCGGCCAGCGCAGCCATGGCCGGATTCAAAGTCGTCCCGGTTGCCTGTGATGGCGCCGGCAACATTGACATGGCCGATTTGCGCGCCAAGGCCGAGCAACATGCCGACAATCTCGCGGCATTGATGGTCACCTACCCATCCACGCATGGCGTGTTTGAAGAAAGCATCCGGGACATCTGCGTGATCATCCATCAACACGGCGGACAGGTCTATATGGACGGCGCGAATATGAACGCGCAAGTCGGTTTGACCAGCCCCGGCCACATCGGCGCGGATGTGTGTCATTTGAATCTGCATAAAACATTTGCCATCCCACACGGCGGCGGCGGCCCCGGCGTCGGGCCGATTGGCGTGGCGAAACATTTGGTTTCATTCTTGCCGGGCCATCCGTTCCTCGGCGGAAACCCGCCGGTCACAGCAGCGCCATGGGGCAGCGCGAGCATTTTGGTAATTGCGTGGATGTACATTCGACTGCTAGGAGCGGACGGGTTAGCCGATGCGACGAAAGTTGCCATCCTTAATGCGAATTATGTGGCGCAGCGGCTGACGAATTATTACCCGACATTGTACACCGGGCCGGGCGGACTGGTGGCGCACGAGTGCATTTTGGATTTCCGGCAATTCAAGCCCACTGCCGGCATCGAAGTCGAGGATGTGGCAAAACGACTGATGGATTACGGTTTTCATGCGCCGACAATGTCGTGGCCGGTCGCCGGCACGCTGATGGTCGAGCCAACGGAAAGCGAATCGAAAGCTGAGTTAGACCGGTTTTGTGACGCATTGATTGCGATCCATGCCGAGATCAAGGCCATCGCCGCCGGCCAGCTCGACCGGCAGAACAATCCGCTCAAGCAAGCGCCACATACAGCCAGGGTCGTGACTGGCGATAAGTGGGACCGGCCGTACTCGCGTGAGCAGGCGGCATTCCCGACGGCGTGGACACGCGCCCACAAATTCTGGCCAGCGGTAGGTCGCGTGGACAACGTCTACGGCGACCGGAATCTCGTCTGCACCTGCGCACCACTTGAAGCTTAGACGATTCATCACTTGCGCTGTCGGTGAAGATGATTATGTTATCAGTGTGCGGAGCAATGAATGCCGAAAGCTCGATGCGAAATCGAATTTGCCATTCGCCTCGGAGATGAACCGGGTGTGCTGGGGCAATTGTTATCCATCGTTGCCAAGCATTCCATCAATGTCCTTGCCTATTGTGCATACAGTGATCGTCAGGAAGGCATCTTGCTTTTGGTGACTGACAACCCGTTAAAGACTCAAGAAGCTCTGACTGCGGCCGGTTATAATTGCCGCATCAACTCAGTCGTACTAGTTGGGGCAACGGATCATGTCGGCAGTGCGGCGTATGTGGGCACACGACTTGGCATTGCCGGCGTGAATATTCTCTATTCATATGCATCGTCGGCCGGGGGTGATCAATTTTATGCGGTCTTCAAAACCAATGATGACGTGCGCGCAGTGTCAATCCTTGACGCCGACAGACACAACGCATCACAGGCAGCTTGAAGATTGCCAGCCTTGACCATGCCGGCACATTTTAGTAGTTTACTGGCATCTTGATGAAATCAACTACGAGGCTGGTATTACTCCTTGGCGCAATTGGAATGTTTTGGCTGGCATTACCGCAGGAGAGCCCGGCCGCACTCGTCTGGCGCAAAGGTGAAGGCTGGAGTTGGGAACGCGAGGGTATGAACATCGCGAACAACCCCAAAGACCAATTGGAAATCGCACGGAATTTTCAGGCGCAAAAGAAATACGACGAAGCCGTGACTGCATATCGGCGGGTTGTCTTACGTTGGCCAACATCATTTTCATGCCAGGAGGCGCGACTTGGTTTGGCGCAATCCCTCACGCAACTTAACTATCTCTACAAGGCATTCAAGGAATACCAGAACCTAATCGAGAAACATCCGAACAGCCCACACTTTGATACCGCGATGCAGGCGCAGTACGATCTCGCGAATCGATTCCTCAATGGTGAGAAACATAAAATTTGGCGGCTGCGTATTTTCAACGGCCTCGACAAGGCAGTCGAAATTTACGAACAAATTATCAAGAATGGACCATTCAGTAAGTTTGGCCCAGCGGCACAATTCCGCATCGGTCTCGCCTACGAAAAAGAAAAAGACAACATTGCCGCCGTCCACGCTTATGAAAAACTGCTCGACCGCTATCCCAAAGACCCGTTAGCCGAAGACGCACAGTTTCAAATCGGCTGGGCCTATCACTCTGAAGCCCAGCGCGCCGAGTATGACCAGAACAATGCCAATCAATCCATTGCCGCATTCAAAGACTTTACCGTCCGGTACCCCGCCAGCGCGAAAGTCGAACAAGCGCGGCACTTGATTGCGGAGTTGAAACAGGATCAATCAAAAGGCCTATTTCAAATCGGCCACTTTTACGAAAAAAACAAAAACTACCGGGCGGCGCTGATCTATTTCAACGAAGTCATCGAACAAAATCCACGGTCAGACTGGGCCAATCAAGCGCAACGCAAGATTGTCCTGCTCGCTCCGTTGGCTAAACAACAACCACCCCCGAAATGAATCGCGCCACACGTTGCTTGCTAACCGGCTTACTGGCGGTACTGACCGGTGGCTGTGCGACTTACCATCTTGGCGCAACGCAATCGCTCCCTTACCGGTCGGTGGCGGTCCCGATGTTCAAAAACAAGACGTTCAAACCTCAACTCGAGGCGCAAATCACTAACGCCATCATCAAGCGCTTCCAAACCGACGGCACGTTGCGCATCGAATCCGTCGCGGACGCCGATGTTATTGTAACCGGTCAGATTACGAAGTTTTACCGCCGGGAATTGCGCGCCACACAAACAGACGTGAATGCGCCACGCGAATACCGGGATGTAATCGAAGCCCAGATCGAAGCCCGCGTGCGCGCGACCGGCGAATTGGTATTCACACCGGTAACAGTCGAGGGGCACGCCGACACGTTTATCGGCACGGATTTGCAGAGTGCAGATGAGCAGGCGTTGCCGTTGATCGCTGAAGATCTGGCGAAGCGTGTGGTGCCGTTACTGGCCGAACGCTGGTGAACGCGACTTACGCGCTGGCGATTTTCTTGAGATGCGCCGCGAGCCGGGATTTCTTCCGGGAAGCCGTATTCGGATGGATGATTTGCACTTTGGCCGCCTTGGCAAGCGCCGAGGTTAAATCCCGGTATGCGGCAGCGGCTTCGACAGCCTTCTTTTCGCTAACAAATGTCTCGAAATTACGTTCCAACGTGTGGAGACGGGACTTGACCGCCTTGTTGTGGGTTTGCTTCCGCACACTGGAGCGCGCTTGTTTGGCTGCTGATCGAGTTTTGGGCATTGGTACAAAATCCTTTTAGTTGAGCGAGGGCGCATCATACCGGCCATATCCAAAATGTCAACGGGGAAAAGATGCGCTGGTTAAAACTTCTGATCGCCCTCCTCCTCCTGCCGTCGTGCGTCGGGGTCACCGGCGCGGCGTGGCAAGCCGGTCGCGTCGTGCTGGGCGGCACAAATTTTGGACCGGCAATGGCGTTTGGAGCCGGCTATCTGCTCTGGTTGCTGGTTTTCATTTTTTTACCGAAACCGGTCCGAACCTACGTCCTTGGTCACGAGTTGACGCACGCGGCTTGGGCGTTGCTGATGGGGGCGCGAGTCAGCGGGCTGAGCGTGCGCAAATCCGGTGGCCAGGTTCGCACCAGCAAAACCAACTGGGCCATCACGCTGGCACCATATTTCTTTCCATTCTACGCAATGCTATTCATGGCGGGCTTTTTCATCGCCCACGCCATCTGGAATTTGACGGCGTATTTTTGGATTTTGTTTTTCTTGGTCGGGCTGGGCTGGAGCTTTCATGTCACGTTTACGATCATGGTGCTGTTCACTGTCAACCAGCCGGACGTGAAGTCGCAGGGCGCGCTTTTTTCCGCAGTCATGATTTACCTGATGAACCTTTTGACAATGACCGTGACAGCTGCGCTGCTATCACGGTCGTTGACCTTTGCCAAACTCGCCCAAGCATTCGGAGATAATTTACCGGCCAGTTACGTTTGGACGCTCGACAAGTTCGCGGCTCTATGGGATTATGTACAGGTTGCGTGGAGCCGACGATGAACCTCACGGACATGTTAAGCCTCGAACAATTCGCACCAAAAGTGTCCGCTTCGGACCGCTGGGGCGTGATTGACGTATTGATTGACCAGCTCGTGCGCCTCGGCAAAATCTGTGCCGAAGACCGCGCGCTCGTCGTCAAGGCCGTCAAAGATCGTGAAACCAGTAACGGCACTGGCATCGGCTTCGGCCTCGCCATTCCTCATGCCAGCGTCGCATGTGTTAGCGCACCGGTTGCCATTGTCGCCCACCTCGATCCTGCCGTGGATTTCCAAGCACTCGATGACCAGCCAGTTTGTCTTTGCGTTTTGTTCCTGACGCCGCAAGGTCAGTTTCAGCAACACCTTCAAACTCTCTCGGCTTTCGCCCGCTTCCTCAGCAATAAAGACCGCCGCACCCAACTCGAAAACGCCAAGACTGCCGACGAGATGTTCGCCGTCTTCCGCGCCGCCTGACCATGCCATCTGTTTCGCAGATTTTGTCCGACACCGTCGAACGCGCCCTCGGCGCGCCGGCCATGTTGCGCGCCGCCGACCCAAAACATGGCGACTACCAAGCCAACGGCATCATGGCGGTCGCCAAAGCCCGTAAAGAAAATCCCCGCGCGCTCGCCGAGCAAATCATCAAACAACTCGACGTTGCCGGCATCTGCGAACCACCGACCATTGCCGGTCCCGGCTTCATCAATTTCAAACTCAAAACGGACTTCGTCGCTGAACAAATTGCCGGCGCTGCTCGCGACGAACGCCACGGCGTACCGGCAGCCGCTAAGCCAAAGACCATCGTCGTTGACTTCAGTTCGCCGAATGTCGCCAAGCCGATGCATGTCGGCCACATTCGATCCACGATTCTCGGCGACAGCCTTGCGCGTGTCGGAAAGTTCCTCGGCCACCGTGTCATCACCGACAACCACATCGGCGACTGGGGCACGCAATTCGGCATGCTCATCATCGGCTGGAAACACTACCGGAACGATGCCGGCCTCGCCGCTGATCCAATCGGCGAACTCGAACGTCTCTACAAATTCATCAATGACAAACCGGAACTGCGCGATGACGCCAAAGCTGAGCTCGTCAAGCTCCAGCAAGGCGACGCCGAAAACCTCGCCATCTGGCAAAAGATTATTGACCTTTCCCTGATTGAGTTCGCAAAGACTTACCGGCGGCTTGGCGTGAGTTTTGACCATACGTTTGGCGAAAGTTTTTACAACCCAATGTTACCGGCCGTCGTCGCCAATCTCCGGCAATGCGGCCTGGCCACCGAAAGTGACGGCGCCTACTGCATCTTCTTCCCTGGCCAAGAGTCGCCGCTCATTGTCCAGAAGGCCGACGGCGCATTCCTCTATGGCACGACCGATCTCGCCACCTTGAAACACCGGATCGAGCAATGGCACCCGGATGAAATTGTTTACGTCACCGACGCCCGGCAGCAATTGCACTTCAAACAGGTCTTTGCCGCCGCACAAAAATGGTTCACGGCAACGCCCGATCTCCGGCATGTTTTTTTTGGCTCGATTCTCGGCGAAGACGGCAAGCCACTGAAAACGCGTTCCGGCCAGAACGTCAAACTCGGCGAACTCCTCGACGAAGCCGAGGAACGCGCGCTCGCGGTCGTCACGGAGAAAAACCCGGAGCTGACGGAAGACGTGCGCCGGCAAATCGCCCGCGCCGTCGGCATTGGAGCCGTGAAGTACGCGGACCTCTCACAGAATCGGACGACCGATTACGTGTTCAGTTGGGCGAAGATGCTGGCGATGAACGGCAACACCGCGCCGTACTTGCAATACGCCTATGTCCGCGTCCAAAGTATTTTCCGCAAAGCCGGTAACTCTGCCGTCAATGCGCCAGTCCTACTCGATCATCCGACTGAGTTGGATTTGGCGAAACACATTCTCCGGTTTTCCGACACGCTCGAAGCCGTGCTGGCCGACGACAAGCCAAACTGGCTGACCGGCTATCTCTATGAACTCGCCGGCAAGTTCAGCACTTTCTACGACAACTGCCCGGTCATCCAGTCCGGCGAGCCCACACGCTCGTCCCGGCTCGTGCTCTGCCGGCTGACCGCTGACATCATGAAGCGCGGCCTCAACCTCCTCGGCATCGACGTTATCGAGCAGATGTGACAAAAGCTCCACGCATTGCCAAAGGGATAACGCGCCCGCCGATGGAGCGGATACAGAAAATTCATGAGCGGTTGACTCGAAACGCCCATCCCAACTGCCAGAATCTGGCCGCCGACTTGGAAGTATCGTACAAGACGATTCACCGGGACATCGAGTTCATGAAGTACCGGTTGAATCTGCCCATCGAATTCGGCCGTGAGCATAACGGCTACTTTTACACTGAGCCGGTTCGCGCCTTTCCCACCATGCAGATCACCGAAGGCGAACTGGTCGCGTTGCTGGTGGCGGAAAAGGCACTGACACAATACAAGGGAACGCCATTTGAACAGCCGCTGCACGCCGCCTTTAAGAAGCTCACTGATGGTTTGAGTGATACCGTGGCATTTTCATGGAGTGACCTTGACCAAGCCATTTCCTTCCGTGCCGTCGGCAGTACGGTCGCTAACTTGGAGTTGTTCGAGGAGGTCAGCCGGGCAGTTCTGCGCTCGTTGGAACTGGAGTTTGAGTACCGCACCTTGCGCGGCTCGCAACACGAACGCCGCCGCGCCCAGCCGTACCATCTCGGCTGCATTGAGAACCAATGGTATTTGTTCGCCTTTGACCTTGACCGCCAACAGATGCGCACTTTCGTACTCAACCGGATGCGTAACGCTCGCAATACCGGCAAACGCTTTCGCCGTCCTGTAGGCTTTTCCCTCGCCGAGCATTTGCACGGCAGCTTCGGTGTCTTCAAGGGTAACAACAAGCCTCAACAAATCCGCATCCGGTTCGATGCGTGGGCCGCTCAACTTGTCCGCGACCGCCAGTGGCACCCCTCGCAGCAGATCAAGGAATTGCCGTCTGGCAAACTGGAAGTCACCTTCCAACTGACCAGCCAAGCCGAAATCATCCGCTGGATTCTGAGTTGGGGCGAACATGCACAGGCTATTGCCCCGAAATGCTTGGTTGCGGAGATGCGGCGCGTGCTGAAACTAGCAGAACAATTGTATCGGTAGGACAACGGTTGTCCCGGTGGGTTTGCTAGAATTACCACCATGAAACTCAAAACAAAATTCAGCGGCTATTCCGAAGTGAACAGCCTTGTGGAAGTGATGGCAAATCTGTCGCTGCTCGGTTGGACTGAAGACGATGATGATTTCATGATCTGCGAAGATGATACTGGTGGAGTTGTGCAAGTCGCCAAGTACCGGCCGGGGCAATACATCATCGAGTGGTGCGATGGCACTGATCCAACTCATTTGCAATGCGGTTTCTGGCGCGCTCAACAGCAACCATCACGAGGCGAACGTGTGGAGGTCGGTCACAAGGAAGACGGGCAATTCGACCTATTCGAGAGTGATCTCCTCCCACTTTCGGACGCTCTGACCATTCTAACATCCTTCTGGCAAAGCGGAGATTGGCCGCGCCACCTGTATTGGCGCAACATGGTTCCCGAATTTAAGGAGTCAATCCGTCTGAACGATGAGAAGCATGGGCGAATGAGCCTCTGCGAGTAAAACTGAAGAGTAAACTATGGCAACCTATTCACATTCCAGAATTGGCACCTTCGAGTCCTGCCCACAGAAGTACAAGTTCCATTATATCGACGGCATCAAAGGCGGCATCGAGTCCGTCGAGGCGTTCCTCGGCTCGCGGGTCCATGAGGCATTGGAGAAACTGTACGACCTTGTTCGCAACGGACGCATTCCCGAGGAACAATTCATTCTCGACTACTACGAGAAACAGTGGGCGGCTAGTTGGAACGAGGCCGTTCGTATTGTCAAACCAGACCTGACGGCGGACGACTACCGCGCCACCGGTCGGGACTGCATCCAGCGATACTACCGGCACTATCACCCATTCAACCAAGGTTTGCCGGTGGCATTGGAAATGAAAGTCCCGATTAACCTTGATTCGGAGGGGCAGTTCAAGATGACCGGCTTCATTGACCGTGTGGATAAGATGAGCGACGGCGTCTTTGAGATTCACGACTACAAGACCAACCAGTCGTTGCCCTCACAGGAGGACAAAGATCAGGACCGGCAACTGGCACTCTACGAAATCGGGCTGCGCGACTACTTTGGTGGCGTGAATCAGGTGTCGCTTGTCTGGCATTACGTGCGTTTTGACCATGAGATTCGCTCGCAGCGCACCGAGCAGGAATTGGATGAACTCCGCGCCAAGCTGATTGCCAAGATCAAGGAGATCGAAGTCGCCAGTGCCGCCGACAACTTCCCGCCGCACGAATCCAACTTGTGCAACTGGTGCGAATACCGGCCGCACTGCCCCATCTGGAAACATCTCTACGCCGTCGAAGAACAGGCTACCCAGCCAACGCCGCTACCCGACGACGGCGCGACATTGGTCAATCAACTCGCCAGCCTCGCCATCAAACGCAAAGAATTGCAGGGACAAGCTGACGACATGAAGGATCAAATGGCGCGTATTGAAGCCGCCATCATCAAGTACGCCCGGCAACATGATCTCCAGCGCGTCTTCGGAGCCGACCGGCAAGCGACCATTAAACACGTCACCGAGTTGAAGATTCCCACCAAGACCAACCAGCCCGACGAATACGAACAGATGCTCGCCCTGCTGCGCCAATCACCACTGTGGCCAGAACTCACCGATTTCTCCAGCGGGAAGCTCAGGGAATTAGTTGAGAAACCGGAAGGCCAGCCCATGCGCGACCAACTGGCCGCGTTCATCAAGGAAGGCGAGGAATGGCGGGTGTCGCTCCGGAAACGGAAAGATGAAGACTGACAACGTCAAGGTCATTCAAGCCGATATCACCACTCTGAAAGTGGACGCCATCGTCAACGCGGCGAACACAACTCTGCTCGGTGGCGGTGGCGTAGACGGCGCAATCCACCGCGCGGCTGGCCCCAGTCTGCTGAAGGAATGTGCCAAACTCGGCGGATGCGCCACCGGTGACGCCAAGATCACGAAGGCCTACCGTCTTCCAGCCCGGTATGTCATCCACACCGTCGGCCCCGTCTGGCGCAACGGACAAAACCACGAATCCAAATTGCTGGCAAGCTGTTACCGGCGATCCTTGGAAGTGGCAGCAGAGAATGTTGTCCAATCCATCGCCTTCCCCTCCATCAGCACCGGCGCCTATGGCTACCCGACTGAGGAATCTGCCACGATTGGAGTCCAGATGGTTCGGGAAACGCTGGCGAAGATGGGCGGAGGGATGGAAGTGACGTTCTGCTGCTTCTCGCAGCGTGATCTTGCGGAGTATGAAGCGCTGCTGTGATGAGGAAGGAAGTGTTGCGCCTGTTTTTAATTGCTTACACTGCTCACTTGTGAGCGCGCTCCGAAACGGATTTTTGTGGCACCGCAATTTTTGGATCTTGCTGGAGCCACTTTAGAAATTCCGTGACGAGCCGATAGTAGGAAATAATCGTCTCGCTAACTTGGGTTGCCGTTTCATCCAACTTATCGGGTGCCACCACGACAAACTTTTCGGAACAGTCCCGCTCAGTAGGTTGCAGCAGTTGGACATTTTCTGTTTTCGCTAATTCTTCTAAGCGTTGTTGCGCGCCAGTGCTACTCTTAAAGAGTTGTTTGCGGTCTGTTCCAGACCAAAACAGTCTGATGCGATATTGATTTTTAACTTCAGAATCCCTTGGATCGTGTACTTCAATTGTGATTCTTGGCAGGTTCTCGTTGCGGTTCCGATAATCAGGAACAGATCGGTAATGGCCTGGGGTGCTGTCATTCGGACGCATCGGCATTGTCAAGTTGCCTGTCATTTCTTTAATTTCGTCCTGAATGCTATGATCAATCTCAACCCAAATTCGGTCTAGTTCATTGTTAAGGTCGTCTTGTGCTTGCCGGATAATATCCAGCTCATTCATACACTCTTTTGCTAGTTCACTCATCTGTTTCAGCATAATCCACCTCCATTAGTTTCATTAGTTTTATAAGCACTTGCCACTCGATTTGTTCTGCTTCACACCAGCGTCTCAGCCTAAAATAGGACGCAGGATCTGACACCACTCCATCAATTCTCCCCTCCAATTTCTTCAGCGTTGTTTGATCACGCATCACAGGCCCTTGTGTCAAATCCCATAGAAAACAAGCCAGATTATGGCGAGCCCGGTTTGATAACAACCGCTGATAAAACTGGCTATCAATTCTTCTGGATTCGTCCAGAATGCAATTAACAAACGATTCGTGCGTAAGTGATAGCCATTCAGCATTCTCTCTCTTCCCCTGCTTGCCTGTAGGAGTCAGGAAAATCCGCAAGCTGTTGGTGTTGTATATTTGATGTTTACCCGGTCGGATTTTCTTCCAGTTGTGTTGGGCTGCTGACCAGTAAACCTCCAATTGGGTAGGATTACCCTCTACAACTAGATCGCTTGGGTCATCGATTTCTTGCGGTTGGTCAAACTGAGCGGCTGAATTCTCGCCGGTAACAGATTCATCGCTGTTGATTTTATGCTCGATTAGGACAAAGAAATTAGGAAAACAAACAACCAAGTCGATGCACGGATGATAGTGCCTCCGCTTATGGCTTGCCAGCAAAACGCCCCCTAGTGAAACTTCTGCTGTCACTTCGGCAGATTCATAATTAAGCAGTGGAATGGTTTGTCCCGATTTTATCCGGCCCCACTCAATTAACGATTGAAGAATGCTGGAACCGAGACCGTGAGGAGCTTTGGGGTCAAGGAAATACCGAATCAACTGCGTAAACTTCACCTCGCTTGTGCCGAGTTCACTGACCGATAGAGCCGCCAAGGGAACGCCCCTTCCATTTGGTTTGAGATCAGCAGCAAAAGCCTCCAGAATTGGCTTTTCGTGAGTCTCAAATTCCTTGAGTGCCAGCTCGCGAAGTCGGGGTGCCAGTTCCCTTATTCTGGTTATGACTTTCGCTCGCTCGCTTTGTCCTGCCTTAGCAACCGACCGGAGTTTTCCTATTGCCTGCTTGAAGTCACCCCACTGTGTATCAGTCATCCCGTGTCGTTGAGGTTGCAGTGTTCTGAGATGTGAAGCGACGATGTGCAATCGCTCGGGCAAACTGCTGTTATTGACCAGTGCTGCTCGCATTTTTACCATCGCAATTATTACTCCAAAAGCCACTGCGCCATCAATTCAATTCGCTCCGCACGGATGGCGTTGACGTCGTGGGTTATTCGCCATACTTGGCTTCGATTTCATCACCAAATGCATCCCAAAACTTCTGCCACAATTCAACCGGCATTTCGGCACCTTTGTCCCCGCCGTTGTCGAGCCATTGTTGGCACTCGTCGAGAATTGCTTGTTGTTCGCGGGTCACGGTTGACTTGGTAAGTTTGTCACCGGCCTTAAAAGCATTGTCCAAAAGTTTCCTCCGATCATCATTCAGTTTCATATTTATGCGTTTCCTTTTTGTGTGGTGCCGCACAGTTCGTGCACCACGTTGTCGGGAGTAACCTTGACCTCTGCATCGGAGATGTCCTGCGGCGGGATAAGGTCGTATGTGCGGTAGAATCCGGAGTAGCAGTGATTCAACTCACTGTGGATGTAGTCTGGTTTGTCGAATGGCATCTTGCCGTCCACAAGAGCAAGAAGCATCCCGGTCCCTTCGCCGGAGGCGTACCAATCATTGCCGACTTGCTGAATCCAGCCGGTTGGCTTCGAGGTATCACGTTCACCGTCGTATGCGACAATGAAATTGTAGAGGATGTACCGTTCTTTCATATCTTGCTTGTCCTTTCCTGTACCCACCATCGTAGTTTCTCCAAACGGACAAACCACATAATCCACCGCGCCAGCGCCATTTCGTGACCGCCATACACTGCGCCGGCAACGAAACTCACACAGGCAGCGGTCACTGGTTGTCCGCGTTGCATGATGCGTCCAGAAAGCCGTTCTAATTCTTCTCCGAAATCATCCCGCCATGTTTCATTCGTGTTCATGAGTTGGTTTCCTCTTGGTTTATTCATGCGCGCATCGTATCAAACCCACTGGGACAACCGCTGTCCCAGCCCTCAACATCATTCCATCACCGAGCAGATGCCTTCGTCCAGTTTTCGACAAGCTCCGCGTAACACCATGCAGATTTATTATTCGCGCTTGATCTGCGGGGGCGGGGGTGGCAGCAGACCTGAGACCGGAGACTAAGTGATTATCGGTTTGCGACCCTGCACTGCCAAATGCCCCCATTTCGACCACTACCAGCCCTGACCGCCAGCGTTTCCAGCATCCTAATTTCGCGTTTTCCGGAGCATTTTGCTGTTCCCAGCCCCGTTGCCGTTGAGACCAAGGTCAGTCCCGGCTTCAATAACCTAAGAATCTCACCCCATTAACCGATTGGGCCCCGGAAACGACCTATTTTGGCCTCATAAAACCTCATTTTGCCTTAAAACTAACCTTTTCAGGCTCAAATCAAGGTCATTGTGTGACGGAATTAAGTCATTCCATGAGGAATCAATGTCAATCGCTCAACGATTTAAGTCAATCGTTCAACGATTTAAGTCAATCGCTCAACGATTTAAGTCAATGGTTCAACGATTCAAGTCAATGGTTCAACGATCAAAGTCAATTGGTCAGCGATTTAAGTCAATTGCTAAGCGATCAAAGTCATTCGTTCAACGATCAATGCCAATGGTTCATGAATCAATGTCAATCCTTGCCGGCGTAAGGCCAATCTTTCACGGCTGAAGGTCATTGGTTCGGTATTCAAACTTATTCATTTGGTCGGGTATGCTATTGCATACCGTCGGTTGTCCGTTCGATTCCCTCGGTGGCACGCAATAGCGCGCCCTACGCGGCGCGCAGATTCCGTAAAATAATGGGTACCTCCGGTAACTGCTTATCCGTTGTCGGTCGCGTGCCCCATGCGTCGTTCTTCGAGAGTTTTGCAAGAACCTCGCTTGACTGCCGACATCATGAAACGTGGCTTGAATTTGCTGGGTATTAATGTCATTTAACAGATGTGAGACAACGCATGACAAATTCTGAACTTCGTAAATTAAAAGCGGCGGCGCAACATTTGGAGCCAATCGTGCGCGTCGGCAAGGCGGGGCTGACCGGCCCGGTGCTGCAAAGCATTGAGCAGGCGTTGATCGCCCGGCAATTGATCAAGGTGCGCTTTGAAAAGGAACGCGACGAGCGGGATGCCCTAGCCGGGCAGATTGCGACGGATACCAGCGCAGAGTTAATCATGCAGGTCGGCAAGGTGGCGGTGTTCTACCGGCCAGTGCCTGCCGACCGCAAAGATTGATTCAACCGTTGTAGTGGCGGAACATACCGGCGAGCAGAATCAGTTCGGGATGCGTCGCTTGGAGCTTGGGCAGCACCAGACTGATTCGGGAACGATAAGCCGCGAGCTTCTCACGCAACGGCGCAAGGTTGTCCACTTTGTCCCAGTGCAGGTCTTGCAGATCCAACACCAGCCGGCTCTTGCTGCGCGTCAGCGATTCATGCAACCGCTGGCCCAAGCCTTCCGATTGCACCGACGATAACGCGCCACTCAGCCGCAGCCAAACCTCTTGCTTGGCCGGCTGAAGTTCGACTTGAACGCCAACACCTGGAATCGAGTCCTTGTGATGGATCCCTTCCCACAAATGCGTCTCGCTCCAGCGACCGGCGGGCAGCCGGTACGCCGTCCGGATCAGTTTCGGATGCTGGAAGACATCAAACCGCAACGTCACCCACGTCCGCATCGCCGCCCCGACCGCGAGGATTGATTTGACGCGCTCGACAAAGGTCGGCCGACCGAACTCAGCATGCAGGCGTTGTTCCAGATCGCCGATCCAGCGTCGGACTGTCGCGTTGGGACCGAACAACCGTCCCGCCAGGAACACCGGCAACGCGCACCGCAAATCAGTCGCGTAGTGTTCGGCCTTCAGGCGCAGAATCGGGTTCGTTGAATCCTTGAGCTTCTGGTAGCCGAGCAGGCGCGCTTCCAACATGCGGAAGATACTCGGGCCAAGCCGCTGGAAATCCTGCTCAAAACACCACTGTTGCAACCCCTCGATGTCCGCGGGCGACAAGGTTGGATGCTTCATCATGGTCGTGAAACCGTCGGCGCGCCGGTACATCAGCGTCGGGTCCTGCACGTATTTCTCGTGCATCAAATTGTCTTTCTTCACGCGCTCATTGAACGGCGTGCCGGGCACCGGCCCGTAAATCAAATACTGCCCCAGCGACGGCTTGAGCTTCATCAACCCGTCCAACTCCTGCGCAATCACTTCTGGCGTCTGGTAATCAAACCCCAAGATCATGGACGACAAGATCGTGATGCCGTGCGCGCGGAACTCATTGAAAATATCCTCAGTGGGCCGGCCTTGTTGTTTGGCGTAGCCGGAGCGCGTGCCTTCGTAGCCAATCCAGAACCCGTCAATGCCCATCTCCAAAATCTCTTCGACCGTGTATTGGCTGAGCGCCCGGATGCTGGAGAACGCGAAGATCGAGAGTTGCTTGCCGCTCTTGATCACGCAATCACGGAACTCCATCGCCCGCTTTTTGTTCAGCAGGAAATCCTCGTCAATGATCAAGAAAACGAGACTCGGATCCTTTTCATGATACCGCGCGGCCACGTCAAAGATATCCTTACCGGTCGGCAGCAGTTTGATGTGCCGGCGCTTGAAGAAATGCGAGGTGCAGCAAAAATCACAGCCGTTCGGACAGCCCAGCCCGGCAAAAATCTTGCCCGTGCCCGACACTTCCCAGCCAAACACCTTCAGCTTGCTGACAATCAGCGGGTGCTTGTAGGGCATGGGGAGTTCCGGCTCACCCAGCAATCGGCGCATGAACCCGACCCCTTCTTCCCGGCAGATGTAGTCTGAATACGGCGTCAGTTCCTCATCGCTCAGGATTGTCCCGTAACCGCCGAGAATGATCTTGGTGTTGGGCGCATGCTCGCGGACCAGCGCCACCATCTCCTTCACCTTGTGAAAAATCGCCATCAGGAACGAAATCCCGACGTAATCGTACCCCTTCTTGAGTTCGGCGATGAACTCCCGCTTCGACGGGTATTGCAGCACCACCGTCGGCGTATCGAGGTTCTCGGCGATGTACTCCAATGAATACTGGATGTTCACCGTCCGCGGGCTGAAAATGCCCTGGGCGCGCGTCACCTGCCGGTACAACAACTCGTATCCGACGGACGGCGCATCGCCGGCCTTGGCTCCCAAGGGCCGACACACACTGGTTAAAAGAATCTTTTTACTCATATAAAAGCCGGACACTTTCAGTTTCGGATCAAGGCCGGCGCACATTATCGCGTAAGCTTTGAGGCATGTTTCCAGAGACTATAAATTAGTCCTACCCCCCATCAGACTCTATTTTCGCGCAGAAGTCAAAGTTTCATTCCGCCGGGACTAACTGCCAGTGCCCGATTACTGCGCCGGCACTGCCTTGACCAGGGCGGCGCGCAGTGACGACTGGGTAAATGGCTTGCAAAGAATCGTGCAAATGTGCGGCGGTATTTCGCCGGCATCCAGCATCATGTCGCCAAACCCGGTCATCAGGATGACCGGCAGACTGGGCGCGCGCTGATTGATGGCGACGGCCAATTGTTCGCCATTCATCACCGGCATTGTTTTATCGGTGATCACCACATCAAACTTATTACCGTCCTTGAGCTGCGCCAATGCCTCCGCCCCGCTCGCGGCGGTTTCAAACACGTGCCCATCACCAGTCAAAAATGCTGCCATAACCGTGCGCAGCATTGGCTCGTCATCCACCACCAGCACGCGCAACGACCGCGCCAATAATCCATCCGCACTGCTGGCCGGCACGATTGGTGTCGGCTTGACGTACTCGATCGGCAGGCGGATTTTGAAGGTCGTCCCCAGTCCCGACCGGCTTTCGACCTCCACGGTTCCGCCGTGCTGTTGCACCACCCCCCGCACCATTGCCAACCCCAACCCATGTCCCCCCGCGCCTTTGGTGGAGAAGAACGGTTCAAAAACTCTCCGCCGGACTTCCTCAGTCAATCCGCCCCCGGTATCATTGACCAGCAACTCGATAAATTGCCCGTCCACCCGCGTGCTCAACGTGATCGTCCCGCCCGTGGGCATGGCGTCCACGGCGTTAAATATCAGATTGGTCAACACCTCGCGGATGGCAAACTCGGCGCCATAAATCACCGGCACCGGCCGCAAGTTGGTCACCATGTGAATCGTCCGCCCGGCGGACTGGGCTTGATCTTTCCAGCGCGGCTGCGTGAGCTCAATCGTTTGGCAGGCCAACCGATTGATATCGAGCGGCTCGAACGAGTCACTGGTCGTGTGCGGACTGCCGATTGCGCGCATCTGCCGCACCATCCGGGCCGCATCCGAAGCGCAGGTGTTGATGATCTGCAACTGCTTCACCACCTGTTCACAGTTCCGCAGTCGGTCCGGATATTTGAGGAGCAACTCACTGAACCCGATGACTGGCGCCAGCGCATTATTAAAATCATGGGCAATCCCGGCGGCCATCTGCCCCAGCACGCGCAGGTTTTCATGCTGGATGATCTGGCGTTGCGTCCGGCGCAATTCGGCGAGCGTTTCCTCTAATTCCCGGTTGCTGTCCCGCAACTGGTCTTCGGCAAATTTGCGTGCGGTGATATCGCGAACAAATCCGCCGATTCCCGTGCGTCCGCCGCTCAGGGCGAGCGGAAACTTGCGCGTCTCGTACCACCGGGTCGCGATCTGTTCCACGGTGACCACAATCTGGTGGCTGGCCAGCGCCTGTTGATCACTCGCCCGGCAACGATCTGCGGCACTCGCCGGTACCAATTCGTAATCGGTACGTCCGATGATGTCGGCCACCGACCGCTGGAAAAATTGCGCATTCGCTGCGTTGACCATGACGTACCGGAAGGCATCATCCTTGATAAACGCCATGTCCGTTGTGGACTCAATGAACGTCTGGTAGCGCGTCTCACTCTCCCGCAACTTTTCCTCCGTCTGCTTGCGGTCGGTGATGTCTTGATACGTGCCCAGCATCCCGTTGATGACCCCCTGCGCATCGCGCAACGGGATCTTGCTCGTCATGACTATGACAACCGTCCCATTGCTGGTCCGTAGCGGCTCCTCAATCAGTAACTTGGACTTGCCACCGTCAATCACCTGCCGGTCATCGGCCAAATACAAGTGCGCAAACTCCCGCCACGCCAACTGGGCATCGGTCTTCCCGATGATGTCCTGCGGCGAGGCAACGCCCGCATCGTGCGCAAATTCCGCATTGCAACCCAGGTATACGGAATTCTTGTCTTTCCAAAACACCCGGACCGGCATCGCATTTATAATTCCATCAATCAGCTCCCGTGACTCCCGCAGCGATTCGTCCGCCTGCTCGCGCTCAGTGATGACGGTGCGGAGCTGCACCAACTGCTCGTGTTTCTCCAATCGCAACACGCCTTGCTCGGCAATGTCCGTGGCCAGCTCGCTGAGGTAGGCCAGCACCGCGCGGAACTGCGTCTCCGAAACCACCGGCACTGCCTGAATCGCTTTGAGATAGTCCGCCTCGTCAAACCCGAACTGTTTGGCATAGCCCCGGTAAATATCGAGATCGGGTGACTGAAAGAAGACCTGCCCGGTGGCCAGGTAGGCAATGTAAACCCCGCGCACAATAATCGGCGTCGCCCCATCTACCAATCCCATGCGACATTGCCGGATGCGCAGTTCCCGAAATTCCTTCAAATGGCCCGACGGCGCGACATTGCTCTCCTTGCAAAACACCACCGTGGACGGAAAAGCCCGGTGGAACTTTACACACGCATCGCGCCAGCCGGTTTTGATTAAAACTTTTTGTGATGGATAGGCGAGAAAGCCGGTCGTGAACCCCGTGGCCGTGGAAAATTTTTCGAAGATGCGCTCCAGTGCTGGCAGATCGACCAAATCCTCGATCGAATATTTCCCCGCCACCAAATGCTCTGTATTATGCTTGTCCATCATTAAACAGGCTGCCCTTGGCTCACCGGGTTGTAACGTATCACGACCGGTTAATGCTGTCCAAATATATCATGCCCCCACCCGATTCCGACAGACGGATTCCCTTCCACGGTTCAGGCTCAGGACTCCGGGCTAGCCGTTATTGACGAGGAGGCATATGGGGTGAACACCCCATAGCGCCCACAGCGCGTCCGGTGTTTATTATGCTGATATGAACTGCCACCATCAAACGAAACCGGTAAATGAGAAACTCAGCATATTCGTCATCGCCATTGGCACTGTCTTGCTTGCCAGTGGCGCGGCGGCCTCGTTGTTGTATATGAAATTCTAACGAGCGGACACCGGACACAATTTCGCGCAAACATGCTCGCTTATTGATTTCAGTTGCTTGCGAATCCCAACAGTAATGATTGCCAACCTCACCTAAATATCCTCAGGTAGTCGCTACGACTCGCAAGCAACTGAAGTTCATAAGCCAGATCAGCAGCCCGCCCCTTAATCCTCCCGCTGACATTTCCCTGTCATTAGTCTCACCATCATCGGAACAACTACGAAAGACTCGTGACGGCGCAATGAAGCCAATTGGCGGATTGCATAGCTGCGCTCCATCGCGCTAGACCTTACATCCCCAACACGTTTACGAAACAAAGTTGAACCATGCCGTGCGGAGCTGGGCAGATTTAGCATGGCGGCCAGTTCTCAAGTATTGCCAACACGTCATGTGACACGGTAAGATTCCACATGCTAGAGAGGAGCAATAATGAAAAACGCACTCGCCACTGCATGGCTAATGTTCACGATATTGGGCGTCGGTTTTTGCCAACAAACAAATTTGCCATCCCTCATTATTAAAACCGGCGAGTATGGCGGGCAATACTACGATTGCCTTATTGAACGAACAAATGACCAGAAAGCCAAAATCCATCACAGCAAAGGGATTGCAGTTGTTCCATTTTGGAGTCTTTCCTTAGAACTCCAAAATTTCTTTGGCTATGATCTGATAGCGGATCATAAACAACGCTTACCATTCCTCGTTATTGAAAACTTCGAGTACGGTGGACAACACTATGGCGGACAATATCACGATTGTATAATTGAACGCGCAAAGGACCAGAAAGCTATGATCCATTACAGTGGCGGGGTTACCGTTGTTCCATTTTGGTGTCTTTCCTTAGAACTGCAAAATTACTTTGGTTATGATCTGATAGCTGAGAGTCAACGCTCGATAAAGTTAGAAGCGGAGAAGCGGGAACTCGATGAAAAGAAACAATTGGCGGCAAAAGAAACCGCCAAGAATAAGGCATTAGAACGACAGTATAAGGAAGAAGCCGAACGGCTATTAATTGAGAAAAAGCTGAAAGATCAAGCACGCAGACTTGAAGAGAATAAGGAGGTTGATCGGTTAAGAGCGCTACCATTTGCCGAACTGAAGGCCAAAGCAGGAACTGGTGATGACCTGAACGCGATATGTGCGTTAGGAAGTTGTTACATGGATGGGAAAGATGTAACAAAAGATTTTTCAGAGGGTGTAAGGTGTTACCGTTCGGCAGCAGAACGCGGTCATGCCCGCGCACAAGCTAGTCTGGGTGTAAGGTATTTAAAAGGTGAAGGCGTGCCTAAGGATTTCACAGAAGGTTTGAAGTGGATTCAAAAAGCCGTCGAACAGGAGTCGCCACAAGGAAAAAACATTCTTGGGGTTTGTTATACTCTCGGGAATGGAGTGCCACACGATGACATTTCAGCAGTGCAATGGTTTCGAGAGGCAGCTGAACAGGGATATGCGCCAGCACAAAGCAATCTAGGTAGAAGCTTAGTCACAGGTACTGGTATTCCAAAAGATGAGATTGCTGGTTTGAAGTGGTTGCGCTTAGCCATCGAACAAGAGAATGAGGAGGCACTAAGATTCCTTGGGCAATGTTACTACAATGGATGGGGTGTTCCGAAGGATTTTACAGAAGCTGCGAAATGGTATCGCAAAGCAGCGGAATATGGAGAAATTAGAGGACTGGCATTGATCGGTTTCTGCTATTATCGTGGCGAAGGCGTGCCTAAAGATTATGTAGAAGCCTACAAGTGGTTTAACATTGCGGCAAGCAACGGTGATAGTTCGGCTTCTAAAGTGCGTGATGAACTAGCCGGGGTTATGACTCCTTCGCAGATTGCCGAAGCACAGAGTCGAGCAACACAGTTTGTTGCTCGAAAAGCAATTAATAGTAGGGGTAATTCCGGTGCGCTAACTGACTCCAGCCCAACTCCGATTGGTAGTGGCACGGGATTTTATATTGCTAATGACTATCTCATTACTAATCATCACGTTGTCAAAAATGCCAATGCCGTTCGTGTCGCTTATGGCAGCGAGATGCTCAAAGCTGAAGTTGTCAAAATTGACGCAGCCAATGATTTGGCGCTGGTGAAAGCTGTTAGGTATGTTATGGCTGCTGGGACTGTAGGGCTCGTAGGGCAGGAGGAAAGCTTGGCTGCCCTTCCTGTCGTCAGCAGCCGTGATGTGCATTTAGGTGATTCAGTGATTACCATTGGGTATCCAAACCCTGAGGTGCAAGGTGTTGAGCCCAAACTCACTCGTGGTGAGATCAGTAGTTTGGCAGGCATTAAAGATGATGCTCGGTATTTCCAAATGAGTACTGCAGTACAGCCCGGCAACTCCGGCGGTGCGCTTGTTAACATAAATGGAAATGTCATTGGCGTGGTAACAATGCGATTGAATGATCTAAAGGTGCTTCAGTCAAGTGGCTCACTACCACAAAATGTGAACTATTCGCTCAAGAGTTCATTTGTTAATGCGTTTCTAGACTCGGTACCTGAATTAGAAGGTAAGCTTAGAAATGCGCATACAGAGAATGAGCGTAAGTTAGATGATGTCATAAAAGAAGCACAAGTGGCAACGGTAAGAATCATTGTTTATTGATGTCCAAAATATAAATTATGGGCAGTAACGGCGCGACCTGTGTTATCGCTTCCCCTCACTGCACATATATAGTCATGGCAATACGAGCGATTGTGATGTGACTCACTAAGTAAGTTGAAAAGTTTTATCTATATCGCTTGCCACAATAATACCCACCGCTCGAATTGAAAGCTGAAATAGTGAACCATGCACAGTGGAACACCCGCCGACATCATCGCTGCGGTTGATTCAATCGGGCTAGATGGTGATTCGGTTGGCTAATGAGGTTCGCGCAGTCTGAACGCCGCCCATTTGATTGCGCTTTGGCCAGTTTTTGAACCAAAAACCTCTCCCGACATGATCGGAGGACTTCATTGAACGTTGTTTTCCCCTGTTTTCCCCACAAAAGCGTAAGTTTCTATCATTTCAGCGCGTCCCGGTATCATTCCGGGACGTCCCGGTACTCTTCCGGGACGTCCCGGTGTCGTTCCGGGACATCCCGGCAGTGTTCCGGGACGTCCCGGCGGCGTTCCGGGACGTCCCGGTGTGTTGCCGGGACGTCCCGGTGTGTTGCCGGGACGTCCCGGTGCGTTACCGGGACGTCCCGGTGCGTTACCGGGACGTCCCGGTAACGCACCGGGACGGAGTTTTATAACATTTACAATAAGGAGCAGACCAATTTCCTGAGCGCGCAGGACGAATTGAAGGCTTACTTGAACAGCCCGGAGTTCGCGACCTTGGAAATCAGTACCGCGGACAAGGCCGCCATCCTCACCGTGATCGCCAGCGTCTGAAGCCGGACTCACCGGCGAAGCCGCTCCACTAAAAAGTGATCATTGTCTTCCGGTAGCACCATCGCCATCGGCATCTTGCGGTATCGCGCCCACAAACAGGCTGCATAATCCCGCGCCGCGCCTAGATTTTTCCCAGCACGTGCCGGAGGAATTGGCCGGTATGGGATCTCTCGACGGCGCAGACTTGTTCGGGAGTCCCGGCGGCCACCACTTCCCCACCGGCGTCGCCGCCTTCGGGCCCGAGGTCAATCAGCCAGTCGGCGCATTTGATGACATCGAGGTTGTGCTCGATGATCAAGACCGTGTTACCGGCGTCGCGGAGCTTCGTGAGCACTTCCAAGAGCTTGTGGACGTCGGCGAAATGCAAGCCGGTGGTCGGTTCATCCAAAATGTAAAGCGTCCGGCCGGTCGCGCGCTTGGCCAGTTCGCTGGAGAGCTTGATGCGCTGGGCTTCGCCGCCGGATAAGGTCGTCGCCTGCTGGCCGATCTTGAGATAGCCGAGGCCGACGTCCTGCAATGTCTGTAAAATGTCGCGCAGCTTCGGCACGGCCCGGAAAAATTCCTCGGCTTCATCCACCGTCATCTCCAACACGTCGGCGATGTTGCGGCCTTTGTAAGTGATCTCCTGCGTTTCGCGGCTGTACCGGCGGCCCGCGCACTGTTCGCACGTCACGTACACATCCGGCAGGAAGTGCATCTCCACCTTGATCACGCCGTCGCCGGTACAGGCTTCACACCGGCCGCCTTTGACGTTGAAGCTGAACCGGCCCGGCCCGTAGCCGCGAATTTTCGCGTTCGGCAAGCTCGCGAACAATGTCCGGATCTGGTCAAACGCCTTGGTGTAGGTCGCCGGGTTCGAGCGCGGCGTCCGCCCGATCGGGGATTGATCAATCACAATCACTTTGTCGAGTTCATCGAGGCCGGTCATCCCGGCATGGGCGCCGGGGCGGTCCTTCGCCCGGTATAAACTGCGGAAGAGCGCCTTGCACAAGATGTCGTCCACCAGCGTGGACTTGCCGGAGCCGCTGACGCCGGTCACGCACGTCAGCAGGCCGAATGGAATCCGTACCTCAATGTTCTTCAAATTGTTTTCGCGGGCGCCTTTGATCGTGAGCCAGCCTTTGTTAGGCACGCGCCGCTTCTTTGGCACCGGGATTTTTAACTCGCCGCGCAGATACGCACCCGTCAGTGACTTCGGCGCTGCCAGAATTGCCGGCAACGCCCCCTCCGCGACGATGTAACCGCCATGCACACCCGCCCCCGGCCCCAAGTCCACGATGTAATCCGCTTGCCGGATCGTGTCTTCATCGTGTTCGACCACGATCACAGTGTTGCCGAGGTCGCGCAGGTTCTTCAACGTGTCGAGCAGCCGGGCATTGTCCCGCTGGTGCAGCCCGATGCTCGGTTCGTCGAGGACATACAGGACGCCAACGAGCCCGGCGCCGATTTGCGTGGCGAGCCGGATTCGTTGCGCTTCACCGCCGCTGAGCGTGTCGCTCTGCCGGTCAAGCGTCAGATAACCGAGGCCAACGTTCAACAGGAACCGGAGCCGCGCCCGGACTTCCCGCAACACCTGGTCGGCAATCTTTTGCTCGAACTCAGTCAACTGGAGCGAGTCGAAGAACACAATCGCGCCGGTAATGCTCAGCCGCGTGGCATCAATAATGGACTTGCCGGCGATGGTGACGCCCAGGCTTTCCTTGCGGAGCCGGCCGCCCTTGCAGTCTGGGCACGGCATGCCGACCATGTATTGTTGGAGCCGCGCCTTGGTGAATTCGCTTTCGCTTTCTTCGTACAGCCGTTCGAGGTTCGGGACGACGCCCTCGAAAACCTTCGGCAACTTCCGCCAGGCGCCTTTGCGCCAGTAGGTGAACTCGATTTCGTCGGTGGTGCCGTGGAGGATTTCCTGCCGCGCTTTTTCCGGCAAGTCTTTCCACGGCGTTTCGAGGTCGATTTTGTAATGCTTCGCCAGGCCGCGCAGGAGCATCTTGTAATAAATGATTAGCCGCCGCCCGCCGCGCCGCCACGCCGTGATGGCGCCGCCGGCAATGGACTTGGTTTTGTCCGGCACGACGAGATCGGGATCGAGAAACTGTTTCACGCCCAGACCGGAACAGGTCTTGCACGCGCCATAGGGTGAGTTGAAGGAGAAATTCCGCGGGGTGAATTCCCCATAGCTGATGCCGCAATCCGGGCAGGCGTTCTGCGTGCTGAACAGCCGCTCGGCGTCGGGTGAAACGACAAGCAATGTCCCTTCGCCCTTTTTGAGCGCGGTCTCAATACTGTCCGCGAGCCGGGGCCGCGTCTTGAGGTTGAGCGCAATGCGGTCCACGACAAGCTCGATGGTGTGGTTGCGTTTCTTATCGAGCTTAATCGGCTCGGCAATGTCGAGGATCACGTCGTCAACGCGCGCGCGGACGTAGCCTTCGCTCCGCAATTTTGCAAAGACATCGCGGAACTCGCCCTTGCGCCCACGCACGAGCGGTGCAAGCAACATGATTTGCGTCCCCTCGCCCAACGCGAGGATTTGCTCCACGATCTGGCTGGTGGTCTGCGTGGTGATCGGCTTGCCGCACTTGTGGCAATGCGGCCGGCCAATGTTGGCGTAGAGCAGCCGGAGGTATTCGTAAATCTCGGTGGTGGTGGCAATGGTTGAGCGCGGGTTGCTGCCGGCACTGCGTTGCTCGATAGCGATGGCCGGCGACAGACCTTCGATGTGGTCCACTTCCGGTTTCTGGAGTTGTTCGAGGAATTGCCGGGCGTAGGCCGAGAGGCTCTCGACATATTTGCGCTGGCCTTCGGCGTAGATCGTGTCGAACGCGAGGCTCGATTTGCCGGAGCCGCTCAAGCCGGTCATCACGATCAGCTTGTCGCGCGGCAATGTCAGGCTCAAGTTCTTGAGGTTATGCTGCCGCGCCCCGGTAATGATAATGGAGTCTTTGGCCATATCTTGAACCGGTAAGTATAACTCACGCCGCCGGTATTCCCAGCCGAAAAATCAGCCGCCGGCGCAATGGCTGGGAAAAACGCGACCTCAGTACGCGCCGGCGTCAAAACCCGAGATGAGTTGGCGCGGTTTCCCGACGCAATTCATTATCGGCGCAGGTTTGAGGTAATACCGAGGCAATCCCACGCCATTGGCGGGACCGGCCGAGAACAAACGGAAATCGCCGAGGAGCGGGTTAATAAACACACCGGCATCGGATTGCAAAAGCACATTAGAAAGCCTGTCGATCCTGTTGTCATTGACCTCGTCAACCACCGGATGCGGGCTGATTATCAGATTATTGAAGATGATATTGTCGGCCGCGCCATCGGTCAGGCGAATCCCGGCCATGGTCGGCTCGTCCACAGTGTTGTTGACAATGACATTACCGCTGCTGGGCCGGCCGCAACTGATTTCATCGGTGAGATGGATACCAGCGGCGCCGGAAGTTTTGCCATTATTGTAGATGAGGTTGTTCTGCACGACCGAGTCGCTCATCGAAATCAAACTCATCCCTTTGGATTCGTTGTCGTGGACGACATTGTTTTCGATAATGGCGCCGGAAATACTCCCGTCACCACCGGACTTGCAGTCGCCATTGACTTGGATTCCGCTGTAGTTGTTGGCGTAAGATTCGTTGCCACGGATGATTGGATTATCGTGTTCGTCCCGGCTATTGGAAACATAGATGCCGTGTTGTTCCAATGTGCCGGACGTCTTGTTATTGAGAATCTGCACTTCCACCGCAAAGCCGGTCAGGATGCCAAAAACCCGGGCGTCATTGACGACATTGTTGCGCAGCACCACACCGCGCGAGTCCACCACACAAATGCCGCATCGCCCCGCGCGTTGGACTTTAAAACCATCAATAACGATGTAGTCGCAAAAATGAATGTGGATGTTATCCAGCCGGTATAATTCCGGCAGTGTCTTGGCTTGTCTTTCCGCCGGCCGTAATCCGCCGGGCGGCCCGACGATCACGTTGCCTTCCGCCAGAAATATGATCGGCTTAGCGGCAGTGCCACCGTGCATCGTGTGAAATGGTTCATAGGTACCGGCTCTGACCACGATAATGTCGCCGGGTTTCGCCAGTTCAGCGGCATGTTGGATGGTGTGCCAAGGTTTGCCGTTGGTGCCGTCATTGGCGTCATTGCCATCGGGTGCAACATACCGGTTTTTGTCCACCACGGCCGGCGGTGGCGCCGGTAACGGAACTTGCAGGCCCGCTGTTAACGATGGCAATGGCGGCGCGACAATTTGCACATTGCGACGCGCAATATCTGCTGTTGTTGGATGTGGATAGGCCGCGGCCGGTTTATATGGCGAATTCAGCGGCGACGGAGGTATCACAACCGGTGGTTGTGGTGTACCGGCAACAGGTACGTCCACGATGGTCATTTGAGGGACGTTGACCTGCGGCACGCCCACACGTGGAACCAAAATGGTGGATGAGTACGGAACCGGCTTGTTTGTATAGCCCGGTTCGTATTGCGCCCAGACGACCGGGGCCCAGAGCATGAGAATGACAAGACGTTTCAGCACGAGCAGAATCTAATTCAAGATGGTGACGGTGTCGAGACTGTGCGCGCGGCTTGCCGGGCCAGTGCCACCGTTTGCACCAACATCATCAATCCGGCAAAGAGTGCGCCCGACCAAAAAATACTTTCCGGTGCATTGGTAAACCGCGCCGCCAACCCACCCAGCGCCGGCGGAATCATGAACGCCACACCGACAGTCGCCTCATGGATGCCGGCATTGCGCGCGCGCTTGCCGGGCTCTTCAAGGCTGTAATACAAATGGTGTGAATAGTTGCTGGCTGCCGCCACACCAAGCACCACCGCTCCCACTGCAATCACCGGCACCGATGCTGACAGGCCGGTCATTAATGCCCCCACCGATGCCACCAACGGGCACACCCGAACAACCCACAACTGGTGCGGCCAGCGTTTCCCAAAACCGTGTGCCGCAAACGTCAGGGACATCGTCACCAACGTCACAGCGGTCAGGCTGCCGGCCAGCGGTTTACTGAAACCGCGATGCTCCCAGAGATACCGGGGCAGAAAAAAACAAACTACCGCATACATCCCATACGTCGCCACCAACCCAATGCGTGCCGCCAACAGCGACCGGCGCAACCGTTGCCGGGAATTTTCCGGGAACGCCGCGATGTCCGCCGGCGTTGACCGCCGGAACCCGGCTTCCGGCGAAACCGTCAGCCACGTCAAAGCCATCACTATCACCGTCACCCCGGCGGAAACGAAAAACGGCACCGCCACTGTTTGCGATTGCAACAAGCTGCTGCTCATCTGGCCGAGCGCATTGCCGAGACTAAACGCGGCGCAAAAACACGCGGTGGATTGAATCAGCGTCAGGTGTGTGTGTAATCCTGCCGACGCATGTTCCATCGCCGCCCAAAACAGACAGACCGCGACCATGTAACCGCTCGCCAAGGCATATACCTGCCACATCGTGCCGGCGAACGGCAACAGCACCGCCGTGAATCCGCACACCGCCAACATCGCCAGCATCACGCGCCGTGGCCCGACATGATGCGAAATCCAACTCAGAAACAAACCCGCCAGCACATAACAAAACGACGTGCACATGAACAAAAACCCTACCGAATCCAACCGCGCGCCTAGCGTCTGAATTTTGAACGGCAACGTCGCCATCATCGCCATCATCGAAACCGACATCAGCGTGGCAATGCCATAGCTGACGACCGGCGGATATTCCCGATGTCCCGAACTCATAATTCCGATAAGTTTAGCGGCAACTGCGTCCGGTATGCAAGCCTACCGGCAATCGGTGCCGGAAATTTTCTCGCGGTGGCGGCGGGGCTTGCTATAGTGCGGCATCATGAATCGCGTTGGCATTGGCATTGACGTTCATCGTTTCGCGCCGAACCGGAAGTGCATCATCGGCGGCGTACAAATTCCGCATCCGGTCGGGCTGCTCGGCCACAGCGACGCCGACGTGTTGGCGCACGCCATTGCCGATGGGTTGCTTGGTGCGGTGGCGCTTGGCGATATCGGCAAGTTTTATCCAGACACTGACAAACAGTGGAAGGACATGGACAGCATGGTCATCCTCCGCGATGTGGCGAAGAAGTACCGGCAGCTCAAGGCGACAATCAACAACATTGACGCCGCCGTCATTGCCGAAGCGCCGAAACTCTCACCGCACATTCCGCAGATGCAAGCGATCATGGCCGGTCACCTCGGCGTCCGTCCTGACCAGATTGGCATCAAGGCGACCACGAGCGAGTTGATGGGCTTTACCGGCCGCAAAGAAGGCGTGGTCGCCATCGCGATGGTCAGCGTGGAGATTTGATGGCTCTGCAATTTTTCAACACGCTGAGCCGTTCCAAGGAAGATTTCGTGCCGCTCGATCCCGCCGGCAAGCAGGTCGGCCTCTACACCTGCGGGCCGACCGTTTACAACTTCGCCCACATCGGCAACCTGCGGGCGTTCATGTTTGAGGACTTGCTCCGCCGGTATCTCGAATACAAAGGCTACGCCGTCAAGCACGTCATGAACATCACCGACGTGGAAGACAAAATCATCCGGACCGTCCGCGAGACCGGCAAGCCGCTCCGCGAGATTACCGATTTCTACACGGAGGAATTCTTCCGCGACCTCGCCACGTTGAACATCCAACGCGCCCACGTCGTGCCGCGCGCGACGGAAACCATCCCCGGCATGATCGCGTTGATCGAGCAACTCATCGCCAAGCAACACGCCTACGTCGGCGACGACGGCTCGGTTTATTTCTCCATCAAATCCTTTCCCGCATACGGCCAGCTCGGCCATCTCGACATGGAAAACCTCCAGCCCGGCGCGCGCGTCCAACACGATGAGTATGCCAAGGAATCTGTCGCCGACTTCGCGCTCTGGAAAGCGTGGGTCGAAACCGACGGCCCGATAAAGTGGGATTCACCATGGGGCCCCGGTCGGCCCGGCTGGCACATCGAATGCAGCGTGATGAGCATGGCGCATCTCGGCGCGAGCTTCGACATCCATTGCGGTGGCGAAGATTTGGTTTTCCCGCATCACGAAGACGAAATCGCCCAGAGCGAAGCCGCCACCGGTAAACAGTTCGTCAAATACTGGCTGCACAACGCCCACCTGCTCGTCGAAGGCAGGAAGATGAGCAAGAGCGCCGGCAACTTCTTCACGCTCCGCGATCTGTTGGCCAAAGGCTGGACTGGCCGCGAAGTCCGCTATCTCCTCCTCAGCGGCCATTACCGGGACCAACTCAATTTCACAATGGACGGTCTGGCCGGCGCGCGTTCTGCGTTGCAGCGCATTGACGAGTTCTTGTTAAAGATCCAGGAGCTTGCCGCACCGAATGAGGCGAAAGCGCAAAAGATCCCGGCACCAATCGAAACCGCACTCGATGATGACTTGAACATCAGCGCCGCGCTCGGCTCAATCTTTGAATTCATTCGCGACGCCAACAAGCGCACCATTCCCGCCGATGAAGCCGCGTGCATTCTGGCGACGTGGCGGCAGATCGACAAAGTCCTCGGCTTCGGCATCCCGACCAAGTCCGATGTGCCGACGGAAATCCAAGCATTGGCCGAGGAGCGTCAGGCGGCACGGAAGGCGAAGAACTTCAAGCGCTCCGACGAAATCCGTGACCAGCTCAAGGCCCAAGGCTGGGTGATCGAAGACACGCCGACTGGCGCGCGGGCGAAACGGCTTAGCGGGAACGCTCGCTGAAGAAGAGATATTGCTGCGCCCAACCGGCGTACGGACCGAAGTGGTTGAGGACTTGCTTGCGAGTGATCTTCTTGCCGCGCCAGCCGAGTCGGTGCAGCGCGCGTTGCATCCAGACATCCACCGGGAACGCTTGGTCGAACCCGCAGGAAAACAGCAGCGTGCAATTGGCGATCTTTTCGCCGACGCCGTGAATTTTTAGCAGCTCTTCCAGCGCGCGCTCGTATTCCATTGCCGGTAACTCATTCATGCGGAGTTCGCCACAGTCCACCATTCGCGCCGCCGCGAGTAAGTACTCGGCGCGAAAGCCGAGTTTGCAGGCGCGGAGTTGTGGCAGCGTGGCGCGCGCAATGATCGCCGCGTCCGGAAATGCAAAGGTGTTGTCCGCGAGCGGCTGGCCGAAGCGGCGCGCCAGGTGTTCGACGATTTGCCGGATCTGGACAATTTGTTTAGTGGAACTGGCGATGAAAGAGGCGAGCGTTTCCCACGGTTCTTGCCGAAGCACGCGCAAGCCCCAATGTTGGCGGACTGCGTGTTGCAACGCTTCGCTATCAGGAAAGGTCGCCGCGATGTCGAGCAGCGAGACATCGAGACCAAGGTATTGCCGGTCAATATCGCCTTCCAACAAGTTACCGGTTTGACGGAGTCGGCACACACGTTGACCGACGACGCCGGTGAACCAGCTGTCCGCGCCGGCAGTCCACCGAAATGCCTGGCCACACATCAGGCTGGAAGCTAGGTCGAAATCTGCAACGTTGATTCGCTTTGGCATTTCTGTTACGAGAGTAACCATGCTGACCAAGGAGGTCAAATCAGTTCACTTCGTCGGAATCTGCGGCACCGCAATGGCGTCCGTCGCGGCGCTGTGCCGGGACGCGGGCTACGTCGTGACCGGCAGCGATGAGAATGTCTATCCACCGATGTCCACGTTTCTCGAATCGCGCGGCATTCGCATCCTTCAAGGTTACCGGGAAACAAATCTCGATCACCGGCCTGAGCTAATTGTCATCGGCAACGCGCTGAAACGTGGTACGCCGGAAGTCGAACGCGCTTGGGATGAACGGCTGAACTGCTGCTCGTTACCGGAGCTGGTCCGGGAGTTTTTTATTCGCGGCAAACACTCGGTGGTGATTGCCGGCACACACGGCAAGACCACGACCACGTCGTTGCTCGCCTGGGTGCTGGAATCCGCCGGCAAGTCGCCGGCCTTTCTCATCGGCGGCATTCCGAATAATTTCGGCGCCGGCGCGCGACTCGGTACCGGCGCCAATTTCGTCATCGAAGGTGATGAATACGACACGGCCTTTTTCGACAAGCGCAGCAAGTTCGTCCACTACTTGCCCGACACCGTAATCCTGAACAACATCGAATTTGACCACGCGGACATTTTTGCCGACCTCCCGGCGGTCAAGCGGGCGTTCCGCCAACTGGTCGCAGTCGTCCCGCGCCGCGGCCTGATCATTGCCAACGGCGACGATGCGAATGTGCGCGAGGTTGTTGCCGGCGCGCAGAGCCGGGTGCGATATTTTGGATTGCCGGATTTCGCTGGTTATCGGATCCCGCTGGCCGGCGAGCACAATCAACGCAATGCTGCCGCTGTGGTGGTCTGCGCGAGCGAGCTGGGATTAAGCCGGGAACAGATTCAAGCCGGCTTCGACAGCTTTACCGGTATTAAACGGCGGATGGAAGTGCGCGGCGAAGTTGCCGGCGTGACCGTGCTCGACGATTTCGCACATCATCCGACCGCCATCGTTGAAACCATTCGCGCCATTCGCCAACAGTATTCCGGGCGCCGGTTGTGGGTATTATTCGAGCCGCGCAGCAACACGACGCGGCGGAATGTTTTCCAACGCGAATTGGCGGACGCGTTGGCGCTAGCTGACGGCGTCTTTGTGGCACGCGTGGATCGGCTGAACGAGTTACCGGAAGCGGAGCGATTGAATCCGGAACAGGTCGTGGCGGAGATTCGCGGGCGCGGCATCCCGGCGGAGTATTCGGTGAACGCGGACGCGATCATCAATGTGCTGGCGCCGCAGTTGCGGTCCGGCGACGTGGTCGCCGTGTTTTCCAACGGCAAGTTTGACGGCATCCACGACAAATTGCTGACGCGGCTGCGTCAAACCACTTGATTTCTACCGGCGCGCCGCTATTCTGCGAGGGCTGGCCCCATCGTCTAGAGGCCTAGGACATCAGATTCTCAATCTGGGTACACGGGTTCGAATCCCGTTGGGGCCGCCATTTTTGTTTTATCTTTTCCCAATCTTAAGCCGCTCTCGAACATAATCGATGTGACCGCGCAGTCCGTAGAATTGATCAGCAAACGAGGCCGGGACTTTCATTTTGTTGACCGCATCTTCAATTTCATTCAGACGTTTTGCAAACTCGTCATTACGCTGAGTGGAATTCTGTGCAAAAAGTTCCTTCTCCAATCCCAGAAGCGCCCGGTACCAGCGAAAAATACCTAGCTTGATCCTCCACTTGTAAAGCATCGGAATTGATCGCAAGACTGGTATCAATATCACCACCAACGGTACAAACACCACCAAGATACGGTTAATCAGGCTGGCCAGACTGAATGGAAGGAAACGATAGAAGAAACTTTTACCCGAAGTATAGTACCGGCTGGCGTCAGCGCTGAGTTGAAACTCGTGCTCCAAAGGCGCCGGAAACTCCCCACGCCGCTGTAACACACTTGCGTTACCGTTGACTTCCCGGGCCGCGTCCAACAACAAATAGAACAGCGATGGATGCAAGGAAGGCCGGGCAATCAGCTCTACTGTCGGGCCGATTAACTGCACATCCTGCGCCGGCAGGTTTTTCCCAAAATCTAAACAGCCTTTGGGGAGTTCCAGTTTATGCAAATAAGTAATCCTTCGTGTGTAACCATCTGCCTGCGTAAAATTCATAAGCTGAATGCCAGATGTATGTAACAGCTTGCGCATGACTTGCGGTGAGGCGGAGTCGCCCATTAGAAATGCTGCATCGACCTTGCCATCCACCAATGCCATTGCGGCTTCTTCGCCTTCCAAATTAGATAATTCTGTTTTCCCGCCTGGTTCGATACCATTGGCGGCCAGCAACTTTAACGCCAGCGCGTGGGTACCACTGCCCTCGGAACCAATTGCTAGTCGCTTGCCATCAAGCTCCGAAAGTAAATCGATGGTTGGCGTGCCACGATAAAACACCAAGATTGGCTCATAAAAAACGCTACCAAGGGAAACTAACTTGCTCGTATCCACGCCATTGGTCATACCGCCTTGAACAAAACCAATGTCAACTCGACATAACGGATCACCCAACCGCTTGAGATTGTCTAGCGAGCCTTGTGAAGTCAAAATCTTCAAAGTCACACCGTTATGTGCAAGAATTTTGCCATACTTAATGGCATTCGTGTGAAAGATGCTACCCTCAGGACCACTCGTAATGATGATTGTGGTGGGTGGAGCAAAGTGAAAGAACCAAAAACCAAGAATCAGTATGGCCAACACGATGAAGACAATAACGCTAATCGCAATTGCACGGCTGAGACCAAAGATCTCCGTAAAGGTAGTCATGGCCTTCGAGAAACCCAATTTATTGGCAAGCTTCATATTAATCCTACAATTATACGTCAGTGTTGTCTTTTTGGTGTAATTGACAAGCCAGCGACATTATTCTAAATCTGCTATATGCAGTTTCCAATGGAATTGTTTAAGGGTCAACTGTAAAGGCGGTGTTCAGAACCGTCACTTCGCAGAGATGTGTAAATAAAAACTCAGCGACCCCAAAATGGAGCCGGCAATCGGACTTGAACCGATAACCTTCTGATTACAAATCAGATGCTCTGCCAATTGAGCTATGCCGGCTTAATATTGCAAAAATAGCTATTTTGCAACGCAAGACGCTGCGCTTGATTTCCATGAGATATTTGAACGAGACGGGCGACAAGTCAAGCGCAGTCTAAAGACCACCACGCGCACCAACTTCCCCGCCTCCCTACCATATTATTTTTTCCTTCAACCTTTATGATTAAACATTTTCATAACGGATGCATTAAATGCAGCCCAGACTTTCCCGGATTGTTATACGAATTCCGAACTGATAATGTTTGAGTTGCGGCGAACAAATGCCTGATATTTTCTTCAAATGCGGTTCGTGTGGTAAGAATCTGGTTGCCGATGATGCGCAGGTTGAGGCGACAATCAAATGTTCCGATTGCAACGCAATTGTTCCAATCCCGGAAACCGCATCGCGTTTCAAGTGTAACCGGTGTAAACAAATCTTCAAACTTTCTCCATCCATGAGCATGGAATGGGTCGAATGCCCAAAGTGCAAATTGGAGATACGGTGCCCAGCAGAGATTCCCAACATTGGCAAACAGATCTATCCCGCCGGCAGCAAAACATCCGCTCGGATACCAGAACAGACTAAAGCGCAAACTCCAATTCGCAGCAATAGCCTGACGCTGCTGCTCATGTTAGGTACAACCTTGTTCATTATTGCGGCGTTTTTCGGCATTAAGGATTATCGCGCATATTGCTTTCGTCACGCTAGCGGGAATAAGACAGCGTCCACATCGCAGACTGGGTCGCCAACTAGACATGCGACACAGTCGCTGAAACTGGCCGAGACGGAGAAAGCACTCAGTTACGACAACATCAAGACCGCCACGCCATTGTTGAACAAAATTTCCGCCAGCGCTGAAATAAAAACAAACGCGTCCAATGTAGTACCAGAACCAGCTATCACCCGGACAGATACCGCAATCGTCAACAAGCTGGAAACACTGATCCACAGCAATTCGCATATAGCCGGCCTGTTCGAACACGTTGCAGCCGTGCCGGTGCCGAAAAAGAATCTGGTTATTGATCTTGGCGGAGGAGTTAAGATGGAGTTCATATTGATCCAAGCTGGCTCATTCCAGATGGGGTCGAATAAGAACAGCAACGAGCAACCGGTACACACTGTGACGATCACCAAGCCATTCTATCTCGGCAAGTATCAAGTCACACAAGAACAATGGCAGCAAATTATGGGTAGCAATCCCAGCGAATTCAAAGGCGCAAAGAATCCAGTCGAATGGGTCAGCTGGGATGGTTGCCAGGATTTCGTGGCGAAGTTGAAAGCGAAAGTGCCGGGGCAACTATTCCGTCTGCCGACAGAAGCCGAATGGGAATACGCTTGCCGAGCCGGCAGTACGGGTGACTATTGCTACGGTGACGGCGATAACAATTTACAGGAGTACGCTTGGTACTACAACAACGCCAACGGTACGACGCATCCGGTCGGAGAAAAGAAACCCAACGCTTGGGGGCTGTACGACATGCACGGGAACGTTTGGGAATGGTGCGAGGATGTCTATCATCAAACCTATGAAGGCGCACCTTCTGGCGGTAGCGCGTGGATAAAAAACAACGAACCCAATCGCGTACTACGTGGCGGATCGTGTCTCGTCAACGCGCCCATCCTCCGTTCGGCAAACCGCCTCTGGAGCGCCCACGGCGACTGGTACCAAAACTACTTTTTCGGTTTACGGTTGGCAGTGGAGACTCCGTAATCCCTGTCAAACACATCTTGCACTAAACTTCTCGACCAACTTTCCTCTCAGTAAATCAGCCCGCCAATCGGAAATGAATTCTTGAATCACAAACGTGTAAAACTTTTTTCTTCATTACACTCAAGCCGGTAAAGATTTTTTGCGATTCACAAAAAATTTTCTTGCCGGGAAAAATAACAATCACTATGCTCCGCTTCGCTTTAGGCGAAGCATAGGTAAACGAGTGGGTGTGAATAACTTGTTAATAGCTTGGAATACCAAGCCGAGGTTTGGAAGAGTCAATTGCGAGTGCCAAGTGAAGATTTCGTACCAATTCACATCCCTCAAGTGTCTGTCTGCGAAGTGAGGTTGTTTAGCGGTTACGAGCCGGTATAGAAGCCGGACGGTTTTGTTTTCTCAGTAACCGCCAGTCGGTCGTTGTTTTGGCAACACCTCACGTTGCAAATGATTGCCCTGTGTCTCCGCCCGAGCGAAAAATAAATCGCAATGGGAGATTGTTAATTGTTTGTGAATAACTTCAGGCAGTTGTTGCAGGAGCAGGCATGACGCGCAGTCACGATCAAATCTGGAACGATGCCAGTCGGGCATTGCAGGGCATGTTGAATGTTGATCTGTTTGCCCGGTGGTTTGCCCCCATCCGTCCGCTTGAAATCAAGGATGACACGCTTGTGCTTGGCGTTGCCAATGAGTTCAGTCAGATTTGGTTACACGACAATTTTCTACCGCTGGTTCGCGAAGCTGTGAACCAGACCTCCAAGGATCCGCTGCGTGTTAAATTCGTTGTGGATACCAATGCTCCACAACTGGCGCACGCACCGGTAAAATCTCAGCCGCAAACCGCCGTCCGGCCAGCACTCGATATCAAACTCAATCAACGAAACACTTTCGACGCTTTCGTCGTTGGCCCAAACAACAGCTTTGCCCATGCCGCCGCGCTAGCAGTCGCACAGTCGCCGGCCAAAGCTTACAATCCATTCTTCATGTACGGCGGGGTTGGTCTCGGCAAGACCCACTTGATGCAAGCCATCGGCCACTGCGCTGCCGGCAACCGCAAATCTGTCAAGGTCTGCTACGTCACCTGCGAACAATTCACCAACGAATTCATCCAGGCCATTCAGACCCACACAATGGTCAAATTCCACAAACAATATCGGCAAGTTGATGTGCTGTTGATTGACGACATCCAATTCCTCGGCGGTAAGGAACAAACCCAAGACGAATTCTTTCACACGTTCAATACGCTGTTCGATTCCCACAAACAAATCGTGCTTTCCAGTGACCGACCGGCAGCCGAGATTGCCAATCTGGAGAGCCGGTTGGTCTCTCGATTTGAATGGGGGCTTGTCACTGAATTGCAGCCACCGGCACTGGAAACGCGCATCGCCATTCTGAAAAAGAAAGCCACCGCACTTGGCGTGAAAATTCCAGATCACATCATTGAGTATCTAGCCGAACGGATTCGCACTAACATCCGCCGGTTGGAAGGCGCACTGATCCGCCTCGCCGCGCTCGCGTCATTGACCGGCAAGGAAATTACGATTGAGCTGCTCGATTCGTTATTGCACGACTCGTTCCATGAAGAAGCCAAACGCATAATTACCATCGAACTCATCCAGCGCAAGGTGGCGGAGCATTTCGACATCCGCTTGGCCGACATGACTAGTCGGCGTCGCCCACAAAACGTTGCGTTCCCCCGGCAAGTCGCCATGTACCTGAGCCGAACACTGACCGACCGATCGCTTGTGAACATCGGAGAGAGTTTTGGTGGACGCGACCACGGAACCGTAATGCACGCCTGCCGGCTCATCGAAACCAAAATGACTGCCGATGAACGGCTTCGCCAAGCGGTTACCCACCTTCAAACCGCGCTACAACGCTGAACACAAGCAAACTTCGGCGCGGTATGATTTTGGGATAAGAAATTATGACTCAACCGAAGACAATCGAAGAACTCGACAAGAATTTTGCTTCCCCCAAAGCGGCTGATGGCTTGCTCTGGTATGATATCCGCAGCCTGCCCATCGAAGGGATGGGATGGACCAACGATGAACGTTTGATGCCATTCGACCGTCTGCCCGCACGCGCCAAGGGCAAGGTTCGGGACAACCTCTGGGCGCTCAGTGAACATGCGGCCGGAATTCACGTGCGCTTCGTCAGCAACGCACCGGAGATTGGTGCGAAATGGAAACTGCGTAATGCCAACCTCTCCATGCCGCACATGCCTGCCACCGGGATGAGCGGGTTGGATCTGTATGTACGCGATCGCGGTCGCTGGCACTGGATTGGGTTGGGGCGGGCGTCAGCTGTTGAAAATTCGGCAACACTCGTAAAAATCCATCCACCGGCCGACGGTGGTGTCGCTGGCCAAGGCGGTCGCGAATACCTGCTTTATCTACCACTTTACAACGGCGTCGAGTCTGTCCATCTGGGTTTTCCCACCGGCACCACATTCCGACCGGCGCCTGCCTGGCCAAGTAAACCTAATGCCAAGCCCATCGTTTTCTGGGGCACGTCGATCACCCAAGGCGGTTGTGCTTCCCGAGCTGGCATGGCTTATCCATCGATCATCGGCCGTCGTCTGGAATGTCCGACCATCAATTTGGGATTCTCCGGCAACGGTCCAATGGAACTCGACTTTGGACAATTCGTCGCCGAACTAGATCCAGCAGTCTACGTACTCGACAACCTGCCCAATATGGCAGCCGACGCAGTCACCAAAATGACAGAACCATTGGTGCGGATGCTACAAGCAGCTCACCCTCAGACTCCAATTGTGTTGGTTGAGAATATCGTCTATCAGAACACGCTGTCGGACACGCCGGTCCCGGCCAGCCGCAATATCAACAACGAACTGCATGCGGTTTATGGCCGCCTGTTAGCGGCCGGTGTGAAAAATGTTCACTTGGCGTCCAGTGAGTACCTACTTGGCACCGATGGTGAAGGCACAGTTGACGGTGCCCATCCGACCGACCTCGGTTTTTACCGAATGGCAGACTTTCTGGTTCCCGTGTTGCGGCCTCTACTTTAGTGCAAAAAGCCAACACCGCGCCGGCAGACATGCAAGAGCATTGCGACTGTTTTGAATTGCAACTGATCCTCTCAAACTGATGCCTGCCGAATCAACCCCAAGCCTCAAGCTCCGTGTCTCGCAGAAAGTGGAAACGATTCTGCGCGCCGGCCATCCCTGGCTTTTTTCAGATAGCATTCGCGAGCAAACCCGCCCCGGTCAGACGGGCGAACTGGCCATCATTTATGATCGGAAGGATCGGTTCCTCGGTATGGGACTGTTTGATCCTGACGGACCAATCCGCGTCCGTATGCTGCACGTCGGTAAACCACAAAAAGTTGACCATGCTTGGTGGCAACAACATTTGACCAAGACGCTCGACCGCCGCCGCAACCTGTTTGACTCACAAACCAATGGCTACCGGCTTTGTAACGGTGAAAGCGACGGCTGGCCGGGGCTCGTGCTAGACCGGTATGACTCGACCTTGGTCCTCAAAATCTACACGACTGTTTGGCTGCCGCGGTTGAATGAAATCGTGGAGCTGATTGCCGAGCAAGTTCCCCATACTCATCTAATCCTCCGGTTAAGCCGAAACATTCAGGACAAAGCGCTGCCGTTCACCGATGGCCAGACGCTACGCGGTCCAACGCTGCTTGAGCCGGTGGTTTTCCTGGAGTCAGGGATTCGGTTTGAAATTGATGGAGTTCGGGGACAGAAGACCGGGTTCTATCTCGACCAGCGTGAAAACCGCCGCCTCGTTGAATCACTTGCCAGCGGCCGCCGGGTGTTGAATGCCTTTAGTTTCTCCGGTGGTTTCTCCCTATATGCCGCGCGCGGCGGCGCCGTTTCTGTTACCGACCTAGATATCAGCCCGCACGCCTTGGCCGCCGCCGACCGAAACTTTGCTTTGAACCTGCACGATCCCGCCATCGCCCGCTGTCGCCATGCGAGCGTGAAAACCGACGTCTTCGATTGGCTCAACTCGCCAACAGTGGCGCCGCGATCATTCGATCTGATCATTCTCGACCCACCGTCACTGGCGCGGCGGGAATCGGAACGCGCACAAGCCATCCGCGCCTATGGACGATTAGTGCAAAGCGCTATTGGACTCTTGGCACCCAAGGGCATCCTCGTTGCCTGCTCCTGTTCGGCGCATGTATCGACACCGGAATTTCTGGAAGCAGTCAAAAATGCCGCCACCCAATCCGGCCGCCCTTTTACAGAACTGCGAACCACCGGCCATGCCCCTGACCATCCGGCAACCTTCCCGGAAGCGAACTATCTCAAAGCCATCTACCTTGAATTTTGACCGCCACAGTTAGACTACGGTCGGCTCAACGACGGTCATTGTTTTCCAGCGCCCACCATGAAACCGCGCCAGCATCACGAGCGCCAGCACAAGGATGAACAGCGTGGCCGTCGTCCAGAGGGCGTAGATACCGGCGCCGTCGCGTTGTAACGACCATAATGTCGCCAGAAAGATCGCATACAACAAGCTCGATGCCATCAATGTCCATTTGGTGTCGCCGGCTCCTTGAAGCGCCGAGACCACCACCACATTCACCGCGTCCACCAGACAATACGCCGCCACGAACCGCAGCAGCACGACTCCCATCTCAAGTGTCCGCGCCCAAGCGGCCGCATCGGGGCCACCCTGTTCATGGAACACCGCCAACAATGGCCGGGGCATCAGCACAAACAGCGCCGCGCAACTGAACATCCAAATCTGCGAGACCAACAATCCGCGCCAAGTCGCTTTCTGCCCCAAGTCGGGCCGGCGCATCCCCTGCCCCTGCCCAACCAGTGTGCTGATGGCCATGCCGATGCCAAACAATGGGAAAAACGCTAGCGCATTGATCCTAAAAACAATCCCGGTCGCCGCTTGCGGTTCGGCACCGAGCCGACCAATGAAACTGGTGAACAATGTCCACACCGTGACTTCGATCAACAGTCGGACACCGGCCGGCACACCGTAGCGCATCAGCCGCCGCAGCAGTGCCCATTCGAATCGCGCATTCCAAGTTCCCAAGCTCAGACCATACCGGGGCAATAATAGAAGCACTCCCAAACCGAGGCACACCACTGCCTGTCCGATCACAGTTCCCACCGCGGCTCCCACCGCGCCCAACTCAGGAAATCCCCAGCGCCCAAAGATCAATATCCAACTCACCAGCGCATTTACCGCCACGCCCGCCAACTGCACCACCCCGAGTGTGAGATTGTCGCCGCGTCCCGAGAAAAAACCACTCAGCGCGCAGGACAACACGACAAAGACTCCGCCAAAGCAGAGAATACGAAAATATGCCGCTTCCAACGGCCAGACCGCCGCCTCGTGCCCGGCCTGTCGAAACAACCAAGTCCCGGTCAATCCAATCAAAGCCACCGCCAACCCAGCCGCAAACGAAAACCAGATTCCCTGCCACACCGAAGCCCCAACCCGCTCCGGCCGCCCCGCTCCGATGTACTGGGCCACGAACACACTCGTGTACCCGGCCAGCCCGATGAACAGCGCACACGCCGAAAACCCGGCGAGGCCCGCCGTGACCGAGGCCGCCATCGCCTCCTTCGAGTAACGAGCCAGAAAGATCGCGTCAATCACCTGCATGATCATCATCCCCGTCGATGACAGGATCAGCGGCGCAGCCAACACCAGAATCCGCCGGTAAGTCGGGTCCGCCATGGCTTCACCTGCCCGACCCGCCGAAACCGGGGGTGGAGCCGGGACCGACATTGTCGGCACCGCCTCCAAAGGCGGCACCGCATCAGTCGGCGTGCGCTGCGAAAGGTTATCGGGTTGGTTACTCATTGCTGTAGTTACCTGACTATAATCAGCAAAGTCGGCAGCTGAAGTCATTCCTCGCCTTCATCATGGCGTGCACATTCTCCGGCGGTGTGCCGGGCAGAATCGTGTTGCTGCAACCGTGAAAATACTTGCGCCCACCGCTGGCCTCCAGCGATTCCATACCATGCCGGTATGCCTCTTCGGCGGTACCACGGCAAAGCAAGTCGCCGCTCAGGTTGGCCCAGATGACCAAATCCGGATAGCGGGCCCGGACCTGCGCGGTGGTCATCGTCGCGTCGAAGTCGACCTCGCCGAAACCCGGTATTCCCGCCTCACGGAAGAGCATGTCGGCAACCTTCCAGAGATTGCCGTCGCTGCGAAATACGTAATGGAGGCCGAGTTCGCGGCAACAGTCCGCCAACTTCTTCCAGCGTGGTAGCATGAAACGCCGGAACATCTCCGGCGAGTAGAGCGGGCCATTCTTATCTGCCATATCGCCACCACCAAGAACGACTTTGATTCCGCGACTGGCAATCGCCTTAACCTGCGCTAAACCGATGGCCAAGCTGCACTCAAGGATCTCTTCGACGGCACCCGGCTCGTCAACGGTTGCGATGAGACTCACCTCGTCCGTGCCCAAGCTGAAACCCGGTCCGCCGGCGATCACCATCATGGAGTCACCGAGACGTTCCTGGAGGCGGGCCTCGCGCAATCCAGCGTTCTCACGGGTAAAGGCAATTGCCTTCTCCACGCCCTTCGCCTGTCGTCGCGCCATCTCCGGCCAGTCCTCCACTCGCGGTGCGACTGGCTTGCGATCCGGGATAAAATTCCCAACCTCTTCGTACCAACGCCAGATCTGATGGTCGCCGTTCGGGTCCCCACAGAGGAATGTGGTGTTATCGATCCGGGCCTTCGGCCGAATGTTGTTGAGCCAAGGCCAGCGGATGACGTCTTGCGCCAACACCCGGTGCAAGTCAATGATGTCTTCCGTGTGCTGGTCGTAGAATTCCTGCCAAGCGGTCGGGCCATTGCACCAAGCCGCCGCCCCGGCGTAGTCGAGGGCCGGGCCGCCGGTGTGAGCGATGCGGCCCAAGATCCGTCCCGCCACGTCACTGGCAATGGTGGGAGTGTAAGCTGGAACCCGGTCGAGCGGGGCACCCTGAATTGCAGCAAGACATCGTGCGTACCCGGTCATACACATTCCCTTAAATCGTGATAACTGCGTTTCATTCGATATTTCCTATTTGATGACCTACACCCCCCATCGTGAGGTATTTTCACATCCAATGCCAGCAAGTCTTTTGGCGGCTTACGCACCACATGCTTGACCGGCAAACCGCACCGGCCTATTCTGCGCGCCATGAAACACTCCGCTATGCTGTTTCTCATCTGCGCCACCACCGCCCTCATCAACGTCCGCGCTGAAACGGAATCCATTGACCTCAAAGCCCTCGCCAAGAAAGCCCGGCCCGCCGTCATGCTGCTGGTCGTGTCCGACGCCAACGGCAAAGAGATCGCCACCGGCACCGGCTTCCTCGTTTCCAGCGACGGCAAACTCATCACCAACCACCACGTCATCGAAGGCGCGGCTAATGCCGTCGCCAAATCCGAGAATGGAGGTTTGTTTCCGGTGGAAGGTGTTTTAGCCGACGATCCGAAGAACGACCTCGTGTTGTTGAAACTTACCGGCAACAATCTGCCGTTCCTGACGCTCGGCAGCAGTGACAATATCGAAGTCGGAACACGCATCGCCGTTATCGGCAGCCCACTCGGACTAGAGGGAACACTGTCAGAAGGCATTGTTTCGGCCGTGCGTGATTTGATGAGCGATATCCGCAAATTACAGATTACCGCCGCTATATCACCAGGTTCCAGCGGCTCACCGGTGATGAATGCCAGAGGTGCTGTTATTGGCATCGCCTCGGCTTTGTTACGCGGTGGGCAAGCTCTGAATCTTGCCGTGCCTGTTGAGTATGCAAACAATCTTTTGATCAAGCCCCAGCCATCCATCAAACCTCAGCCATTACAACACTTAGTAGGCACTGGAGAGGATGCCATCTTCTCTGACCCCGATTGGCATGCTATCGTAGCCGCCAGCGCATCAGAAGATTATATTGAGATGCTTAAGCACGCAAAGGTTCTTATGGCCCGTTACCCCGATAGCCCATTAGTATATTGTGAGCTGGGTTCCATTTATCATAGGTTGAAGTTCCACGACGATGAAATTGCTGCGTACCGGCAAGCCGTCAAGATTAAACCTGATTGTTTTTATGCTTGGAGGGAAATGGGATTAGCCCTTTCCAACGCCGGTCGGATAGATGCCGCGATTGCCGCTTATCAGCAGGCCATCAAGATTCAACCTGATGATTATTTCACGTGGGGTGCACTCGCACTTGATTGCTTCCATTCTGGTCAGACGAATGATGCGATTGCGGCCCTCCGTCAAGACCTAAAGATCAAGCCAGATCAAGCCGAGGTGTGGTATTTCTTGGGACGTGTCTATAGTAAGCATGATCAGAATGATGAGGCAATTGCAGCTTATACGCGAGTCGTTGAACTTGATCCCAATCATGGGGATGCATGGCGATGCCTTGGAGATAAATACCTTGGGTCTAGTCAGAACGAGAAAGCAATTACTGCTTACCTTCAGGCTTTCAAATTAAGGCCTAGCAATGCGGATGCGTGGACTTGGGCACATACGTGGGGCAACCTTGGAATTGCGTACCAAAGAATTGGACAAACAAACGATGCTATCAATGCCTATAGCCAAGCCACAAAGATCAAACCTGATGAATGGATATACTGGCAGATGCTAGCAACAATTTACGAGCGTATCGGCAAAACAAAGGAATCTACTGAAGCCTCACGGCGAGCTTTGGAATTGGGACGGGCTTTAGAAGCAAGTCGCGTTTCTCCAAGAAACTGAAATCACACTGGCGTATCGGGCTTCAAAAATATGACATTCCTTACCAACTATGCGTTGGATGCCGAAACGATTAAACTGAATGCTTATTACTTACTCTGTCTGTTTTTCACGAACAAGGAAATAGCTAGGCAGGCAAACCCAGAGTCCCATGATGATGCTTTATCACTTCTGGAACACCAATTCTTCGCTTCCGAAGTTACCAAGCTTCTCCTCAACATCGCTATATCACTCCGTGTTCTTGATGATCAAATAAATCATCTTCCGTGTGACAGCCCTCAAAAGCGTGCATATTTACAGGCTTTGCTGGATGTCAACAATCGCTACAATTGCACGATGTTTGATCGACTGTCGCTGCGAGAAGTCTGCAATAAGATTATTCACGCGACCAACACCGAGCCACACATGCAGGATGCATCTGATCCACATCAAATCGACGAGCACAATTCTCTTGAATGGAGCGAAGCGATGGAACAGTCGGGTGGAAAAGCAGGACCAAAACCAGATTTCGTCAAATGGCAGCATCTCTCATGCAGAATTCGTTTGGCTGGCACTCAGAGAGGCGTGGAATGGGCATGTCTACTTGAGGTTCCGGTCTTTGTTGAAGCTGTATACACGCTTCTAAATCAACAAAAAACTTGAAATTCAGCCCACCCTCATTTCGGATATGCAGATTGGTCGCGTACCATGTGAGCAGACACTGACGGAATTACTCAAGGGCGGCCGCCACCACTTGGAGCAGTTGTTCCAGTCCCTCCTGTACCGCGCCTTTACCGGTGGTCTTTGACCGGCAATTCCTTGCAATTTCTGGTCAAAACTCGGCTTTTTGGCACTTTTTGCGGTAAATTCCCCTTAAAATCATCAGTTTGAGCCGTCCGGGATGGTATTGGCATGAACCGGTACAGTGCTGACGTGAACCGGTACAGTGCTGGCGTTAACCGGGACAATGCTGGCGTTAACCGGGACAGTGCTGGCGTCGTCCGGGACAGTGCTGGCGTCGTCCGGGACAGCGCTGGCGTCGTCCGGGACAGTGCTGGCGTCGTCCGGGACAGTGCTGGCGTCGTCCGGGACAGTGCTGGCGTCGTCCGGGACAGTGCTGGCGTGATCCGGGACCGTGCTGGCGTGATCCGGGACGGTGC